>JAAUYB010009523.1_pt1 | contig 27458 bp, 25 predicted proteins | sample 7278071 | NCBI WGS metagenome assembly JAAUYB01 (sample SAMN14350121, study PRJNA611818) | marine sediment metagenome | isolation source: surface marine sediment (1.8m) | place: French Polynesia: Moorea | collected 2018-08 | reverse complement strand
GGGCGGACCTGATCGACGGCTTGATCGGTGACGGACCGGAAGAAGGAGGGTTATCCACACGGCTAAAAGCAGGTCAAATTGTGATGGCCTCTGGAATTCGCCCCGCCGAACCAGTTGAATTCACTCTTGCGCAAATGGAGGAACTCGAAACTCTGCGTGACCGGTGGAGCTCTCTGACGGCGATAGCAACCGAACGGGTCCGCGTGAAGGATGCCAACGAGGCCACCTTGGTGCGGCAGGACAAAGTCAAGGCAGATTTCGGGAAACTGTCGGCCGAGTTGGTAAAAACGCTGCGGACCGCCGATCCGGCACGGCAGCTCGCCCAAATTGCGACGCGGCTCGCAGTAATCGGTCTTTTGATCTACCTCGTGCAAATTGTGGTCAATCGATACCGCTATCTACAGCGCTTGGCGGGATTCTATCAGGCGCGCGCACAGTCGTTCCGGATGTTGGCGGCATCGCCGGACGCAAGGCTCTTGGCCGGCGTGACCTTGGCCGACCTGACCACGATGCTGTCGCCCGACGGGATCGGGTTCGACAAGACCGCCGAGCCGCCGACAAATCAGATGGTGTCTTTGCTGCAGGCCGGTCTCAAACGGGGGTGAGGCCGTCCAGAACCGCCCGCGCCGCCCTCCGCCCCGGCGCCTCCGCCCCCTGCCCCAGCTTGACCATTGTCTCGGCCATCGCTTCGACCTGCGCCGCACGTGCCGCAGGGTCGGCGATGAGATTGTTCAGCGCGGCGGCGATGGCGGCGGGTTTGCAGGCGGGACCCAGGAATTCGGGGATCGTGTTGCGGCCCGAGACCAGGTTCACCAGTGTCACCGTGTCGGTCTTCAGCATCCGGCTCATGATCTGCCAGGAAAACCAGCTCATGTCGTAGGCGATGACCATCGGCGTGGCCGCCGCCGCCAGTTCTAGCGACACCGTGCCCGAGGCGGCGAGCGCGTAATCGGCGGCGGCGAAGGCCGCGCGTTTGCGGGCCGCGGCCTCGGCCTCGGGCATGGCGCGGGGGTCGAGCATGACCGGAGCGCCGGGCCAGGACCTAGCAGCCTCGAGCACGGCGCTGGCCACCTGAGCCGCCGCCGGCAGGACCACACGCACATCGGGATGCCGGGCAAGGACCGGCCGCAACGCTTCGCCGAAGACCGGGGCCAGACGGCCGACCTCGCCCCGGCGCGAGCCCGGCAGAACCAGAAGGATCGGTGCATCACCGATCCCGGTCTCGGCGCGGAAGCCCGCCACATCCGCCGCGCTCACCTGCGGCTCGGCCACCACCGGGTGACCGACGAAATCGCAGCGCATGCCGGCGGCCTCCATATAGGGCGGCTCGAACGGCAACAGCGCCAGGACCTGGTCTATCGACTTCGCCATTTTCTCGGCCCGGCCGGCACGCCAAGCCCAGACCGACGGGGCGACGTAGTGCACGGTCCGCACGCCGCTTTGTTGCTTCACCAGCCGCGCCACGCGCAGGCAGAAATCCGGGCTGTCGATGGTGATCAGGACGTCCGGCGCGGTCTCGATCACGGCCTGGGCAGTCTCGGCGATGCGTCGTTTCAGGTGCCGGTATTTGGGCAGCACCTCGGCGATGCCGAAGACGCTGAGTTCGTCCATCGGGAAGCGCGAGACCAGCCCTTCGGCCTGCATCAGCGGCCCGCCGATGCCGTCGAAAGCCACCTCCGGCGCGAGGTCCTTCAGCCCGGCCATCAGCGCGGCACCAAGCCGGTCGCCCGAGGCCTCGCCCGCCACCAGGAAGACGCGCATCAGGGCGCGCTCCGGTTGCCACGGGCGCATGGAAGCGTGCAAAGACTCCTGACAGATGTCTTCCAAGACATTTGGCTCGCGCCGGTCATGCCTGCGGCTCCGCGACAAGGAACAGCCCGGCATCGTCGGCCGCGGCCAGGGTCGCCGGCCGGTCGATCAGCAGGACCTGTCCGGCCACGACCGCGATGCCGGCCAGGCCGGCCTCGGCGGCGGCCGCGACGGTTGCCGGGCCGATGGCGGGCATGTCGATGCGCAAGTCCTGGCCCGGCTTCGGCGCCTTCACCAAGACACCCCGTGCGCCTTGGCGCAGGCCCGCGGGCGTCGCCGCCACGAAGCGCAGCATCGCGTCGGTGCCTTGAGCAGTCTCGACCCCAAGCGCCTGGCCGCCGGCCACCACGGCGCCCTGCCCCACATCAAGCGGCCCAAGCGCCCGCAGGATCGCCCGCGCCCGCGCGGCATCCTTCAGATCGGTGGCCGAGGGCTCGTGCCCGGCGAGGTGTCCGGGTTCTGCCGTCAACCCCGCCACCAACTCGTGCGCGCCGCGGACTGTGAAGCCCTCGGCCTCGAAAGCGGCGATCACGGCACGCAACAGCCCGTCGTCGCCGCCTTGCATCGCGGCCAGAAAGCCCGGCGCCAGCATCCGCATCTTGGCGTCGAACCGGGTCGGGTCGAGGCTCGGGCGCGCAAGGCCGCCGGCGAAGACCACCTCGGTCACGCCCGCCGCCGACAAGGCCGCGAACATCTCGCCGAAGCGTTCGTAGGACAGCTGCACGGTCTCATTGGCAGGCAGTTCGACCGTCAGCCCCTCGAAATGCCCGAAGAGCGCATTGGGATGCGCCGCCGCGATCAGGTGCGGCAGGCTGCCCTGCCCGGCCAGGATCGCGAGCCGCGCCATCAGCCCGGGGTCAAAAACGAGCGATCGGATTCGGCGAGGATGAACTCGACGACCTCGCGCACATAGGCGCTGTCGGTCTCGTCCGCCAACCGGCGCGCCCGGTCCTGAAACGCGCCTTCGCCCTGGGCCAGCATCTGATAGGCGGCGCGGAGCGCGGTGATATCGCTACGCGCCACGCCCTTACGCTTCAGCCCCACCAGATTCAGCCCGTCAAGCTGGCCGCGCGGAGCCTGGACCAGGCCATGGGGGATCACGTCGTTGGTGACCATGGTCACCGCGCCGATGATCGCGCCGCGGCCGATCCGGACCCACTGGTGGATGCCCGAGAGCCCGCCGATGATCACGTCGTCGCCGATACGACAATGGCCCGCCAACGCCGCGCCGTTGGCCATGATCACCCTATCGCCGACCCGGCAGTCGTGCGCGACGTGGCTGTAGGCCATGAAGAGGCCGTCGTCGCCCACTTCCGTGATGCCGCCGCCGCCGGCGGTGCCGGTGTTCATCGTCACGCCCTCACGGATGCGGTTACGCTTGCCGACGATCAGCCGGGTTTCCTCGCCGGCGAATTTCAAGTCCTGCGGGATCTCGCCGATCGAGGCGAAGGGGTAGATCACGGTGCCGTCGCCGATCGCGGTTAAGCCGGTGACCACCGCGTGGCTCTTGACCTCGACTTCTTCCCCCAGGGTGACCCGCGCGCCGATCATGCAGAACGGCCCGATCCGGCAGCCCGGGCCCACCACGGCGCCGTCCTCGATCACGGCGCTTGGGTGCACCTCGGCGCTTGGGTCGACGCCCATGGCTCAGGCCTCGGGCATGTCGAGCATGGCGGTGAACTCGGCCTCGGCGGCCAGCTCGCCCTCGACCTCGGCGCGGCCCTTGAAGCGCCAGATCTTCGAGCCGCCGCGCAGGGTCTCGATGTCAAGGCGCAAGACGTCGCCGGGGACCACCTTGCGGCGGAACTTGCACTTATCGATGGCCATGAAATAGATCAGGAAATCCCGGTCGGCGAGGCCGCTGTCGACGCCCACCATCACCGCCGCGGTCTGCGCCATCGCCTCGACGATGGTGACGCCGGGCATGATCGGCGCACCGGGAAAGTGGCCCTGGAAATGCGGCTCGTTGAAGGTGACGTTCTTGATGCCGGTGGCGGTCTTGGCGCCGTCGATGTCGACGACCCGATCGACCAGCAGAAACGGATAACGGTGCGGGATGATCCGCTGGATCAGGTCAATATCGGCTGTCTTCAGCGCGTCGGACATGTGCAAGGGTCCCCCTACCACTTCGGGCACGACCTCGTAGCAACCACGCCCGGCCGAAACAAGCGGGCTTAAGGCTCTTGGCGCGGCGGCTCTTCCCCGTCGGTGACGTCGGAATCAGTGCCCCCCGGATCGACAGCCTCAGGATCCGCGGCCCCGGGATCGGCGCTATCGTCCTCCCCGGCGTTGGCCTCGAACGCGGCGTTGATCCGCGCCACCGCCTCTTCGGTGATGTCGATGGTCTCGGCCGACAGAAACACCGAACGGCGGTCAAGCACCACGACCGCCCCGCGCTCGCGCACGATCTCGGCCAGAACCGGCGTGATCTGGCGCAGGAACGTCTGCCGTTCTTCGTCGCGCCGGCGCTGCAGATCCAGCGCCTTGGCGTCCTGCTCGGCGCGCAGGCCCTGCACCTTTACGTCGAAGGCATCGGCCAGCGCACGGAATTCATCCGGGTCGAGCGTCGGGCGCAGCTCGGTCAGCTCCAGCTCTTCGGCGGTGAGTGCCGCCTCGATCTCGCGGTTCTCGGCGGCGAGCTCCGCCGCTTCGGCCTCGATCGCGGCGCTGATCTCGTCGGCGGCGCGCGACTGGCTGAAGAGCTGCTCCTGATCCAGTGTTAGGATCGGCGACGGCACCCGTAGCACCTCTTGCGCGGTCACCGGCAGCCACACGCCCAGGGCCAGCGCCAGCCCCGCCAGCAGCCCCCTGCCCCGCCGGCCGAGCATCGGCTAGAACCGGGTCGTCAGGGTCAGGTCGAATTCGCGTTCCACGTCGAAGGGCTGCTTCTCGATCGCGCGCGAGAAGTTGAACCGCAACGGCCCAATGGGCGTATCCCAGAAAATCGACACACCGACAGCCGAGCGCACCTGCAGGCTGTCGTCGACCGCGGTCACGGGACCACCCAGCGGCCCGCCGGCGGTGTTGTCGAGGCCCCAGACCGTGCCGACGTCGAGGAATACGCCGCCGCTGATGCCGTATTCCTCGGGCAGGCCCAGCGGGAAATCCGCCTCGAACCGGGCGACCGCGAAGAAATTGCCGCCAAGCGCATCGGCATTGGTCACCGCATTGTCGCGCGGGCCGACGCCGAAGAAGTCGAAGCCGCGCATCTTGCCGTTGAGGAAGTAGCGGTCGGTGATCCGGCTGACGCCGCCGTTCAGCGTGGTCAGCGCGCCGCCCTCGAATACCGCGCGCAACGTCACGTCGCCGTTCAGCACCTTGGTTTCGGCCACCGCCAGCGCCTCGGTCTTGATGAACTCGACATCGCCGCCAACCCCGGCGAAATCCTGGCTCCAGCGCAGCAGCACGCCGGCATCGGGGTTCAGGCCGGTGTCGAGCGTCCGGTAGGAATAGGAGTAGCCGAGCGAGCTGGCCAGTTCGAAGCCGCGCGCGGCCTCGGCGTGCAGAATGGCCGAGGACCCGGTCGAACCGCCGGACGGCGCCGGCACGTTGGTGATCTCGGAGCCTTCGAGCTTGTAGTTCACGCCGAACCGCCCGAACTCGCTGACCGGGAATTCCAGACCGGTGGTGAAGATGCCGCGCGTGGTGTCATAGCTCGTCGACACCGCCGAGGTGCTGGTGGCGTAGCTGGCGCCGAAGCTGAAGGCGACGTCGCGGCCCAGAAAGGCGGGTTCGGTGAAGCTGAAGGCATAGGTGCCGGTGTCAGCCCCGCTGGAGATATCGAAGCTGACCCGCTGGCCGCGGCCGAGGAAGTTGCGCTCGGTGAAGTTGGCGGTCAGGCCGACGCCGGTTTGTGCACTATAGGTCGCGCCGAACCCCAGGCTGCCGGTGGGCTGTTCCTCGACATCGACGTCGATCACCACCTGGTCAGGGCGCGAGCCCTCGCGGCCATTGACGTCGGCGGTCGAGAAAAAGCCGAGCGCGCGAATGCGCTCCGCCGCCTCGCGGATTTCGCGGGGGTTGAACGGATCGCCCTCGACCGACCGGAACTGCCGCCGGATCACCCGGTCGAGCGTGGTGGCGTTGCCCTCGATGTCGATGCGCTCGACGAAGATGCGCTCGCCGCGCACCACGGCGAACTCGATGTCCAGCGTGAGCGTGCGGTCGTTGCGGGTGATCCGCGGCTCGACCCGGATGAAATCGAGATCGCTTTGAATCGCCAGCCGTTCCAGCCGGGCGATGGTGTTTTCGACCCCGGTCGGCGTGTAGGTCTGGCCCTCGCGGATGCGGATCGCGGCCTGGTATGCGTCGACGTCGATCTCGGGCAGGTCGCTGATCGTGGTGATCTGGCCGAAGGTGAACTTCTGCCCCTCGCGCACATTAAAGGTCACGAAGAAAGCATTGCGTTCGCGCGAGAATTCGGAACTGGCCGACAGGATCTGGAAATCGACATAGCCGCGCGAGAGGTAGAAGTCGCGCAGCACCTGCTTGTCGAATTCAATCCGGTCGCCGACAAAGGTGTCGCGCTGGATGATGGTGCGGAAAAGCCCCGCCTGCTTCGATTCCAGCACCCGACGCAGGCGCCTGTCAGAGAAGTTGCGGTTGCCGACGAAGCTGATCCGCTCGACCTCGACCACCCGGCCCTCGTTGACCTCGAAGATCAGGTCGACGCGGTTGTTGGACCGCCGGATGATCACTGGATCAACCGAAGCGGCAAGCCGGCCAGCCTGTTCGTAGGCCTCGACGATCAGCGCGGCGTCCTGCTCGGCCAGCGACGGCGAATAAACCCGGCGCGACTGCGAGCGGATGATGGTCTGCAGCTCTTCGTCCTTGAGCCGCCGGTTACCTTCGATGCTGATCCGGTTGATCGTCGGGTATTCTTGGACCGAGATCACCAGAGTGCTGCCGCGTGGCTCTAGGGCAACAGTTTCGAACAGCCCAGAGCCCAGGATGTTCTGATAGGCGGCGTTGAGCTGGCCGCCGGACACCGGTTCGCCACGCGCGATTCCCGCGTAGCTGAGCACCGTGGCAGCCTCGATCCGCTGGTTGCCTTCGATCTCGACGGCGTTGAAGACGAATGTCTGCGCCGCGGCCGCCTGCAAAAACCCGCAGCAAATCAATGCCAAAGCTGCGAGAAACGGCAGCAGGCCGGGTCTGCGGGCAGGTGTGTCTTGGTGGCGGTACTGCTCGGTTTGCCCCAATGCCATCGTCATCTGTCCCAATCCCATCGGCAACCGGATTTCCTGTGTGGTTAACCGTATTGGAATTGCTTGTCAAAAGCCAGAAAGCACCCATCGCTATGCGCGGGTAGGTGGCAAGAATACCAGATGTGGTGCGATTGCGGTTTGGCTGTCCGGGGCTTGGCTAAGGCCGCGTCAGAGCGTGACGACGTAAGACGCGGCGAACAGAGCGACTGCGATCATGCCCAGAAACAGGGCACGGTCCCAGTTCAGGTTGGCCAAAAGCGACAAGCTGGCATATCCGGCCTTGAGCGTGTTCATATCTGCCACCGCGTTACGGACTACTCCCGTCATCTAGGTAGTCCTGGAATCGGGCGAGAATGCGGCGAAATCGGGCCCGCACCGGGGCCTGTTGCGCAAATGCCCCGCCGTCAGGGGCAGAAAAGATCGTTGCTGAGCGCGAAGATCATCAGCGTCAGCAGCACCGCAAGGCCCGCCGCCATCAGAATGCGCAGCGCCCGGTCGCTGGGCGGGCGGCCGCGCACCGCCTCGTAGGCGTGAAACACCAGGTGCCCGCCGTCGAGCACCGGGATCGGGAACAGGTTCAAAAGCCCCACCGCGGTCGACAAGACGGCGATGAACCAGATGAAGCTGTCGAGCCCCTGGCTGGCTGTGGATCCGGACGTCTTGGCGATACCCACGGGCCCCGACAGGTTACAGGTGCCGATCGCACCGCTGATCATCGAATATAGCCCGGTCAGCGAGCCGGCGATGACGCCATAGGTGCGCTCAACCCCATAGCCGGCGGCCTCCAGAAGCCCGGGCGTGCGGGTTTCCAGCTCGAACCCGATATCGCCGGTCATGCCGATCAGCCAGCGCTCTTCCATGCCGTTTTCGGTCTGCACCGCACCGAGCTTGGTGTTGAAGGAAAACTCCAGCAACTCGCCGCCGCGCCAAACCTCCAAAAGCAATGTGCGGCCTTCCGAGGCGATCGCGCGCTCCTGCAACTGAAAGAAGGTCTGAATCGGTTCGCCGTCGATCGACAGGATGACGTCGCCTTCGGCGAGGCCGACACTGTCGGCAGCGGAATTCGGGGTGATCGCTCCGATCATCGGCAGCAGCGGGAACGGTCCCTCGACCTGTTGCCGGGCGCCATCGCGCTCGACCAGATAGGTCAGGGTCGCTTGCTGCGGCAGTTCGCGAGCGTTCAGCGTCAGGTCGCCCGGGCTGGACACCGCCTGCCCCTCCAGCTCCAGGATCACGTCCCCAGGCTGCAGCGGTGTGAACACTTCGGGGACCGGCTTCATGCCCGAGACGGTAACGGGCTGGGTTGCCACACCGATCGACATCACGAAGCCGGTAAAGATGATGATCGACAGGATGAAGTTGAACACCGGTCCCGCCGCCACCGTCAGCACCCGCGCCCAAAGCGGCGCACCGTGCATCGTGTGGCGCTTGGTTTCGGGGTCGAGTTGATCATAGTCGTCGCTGGCCCGGTCGCTGACCGCACCGGCGTCGCCGAGGAATTTCACGAAGCCGCCGAACGGCAAAGCGGCGATCTGCCATTGTGTGCCGTGGCGGTCGCTTTTCGCCCACAACACCGGACCGAAGCCGATGGAAAACACCTCTGCCTTGATGCCGCACCAGCGTCCCACGATGTAGTGACCGTATTCGTGCACCGCGACGATGATCGAGAGTGCAATGATGAAGGCGCCGATGGTGTAAAGCGCGTTGCCGAAGGTCGGGATCAGATCGACCATATTACCACTCGTGCCTCTACCTATTGCCGGGCGGCGATCGCCTCGGCCGCCCTTTGCCGGGCCAGATGGTCCATTTGCCGCACGGTATCAAGGGTAATTTCGGCGGAACTAAGGCCTGGATCGCCTGACAATTGCGTCAGCACGTCTTCGACGACGGCCGCCATTTCGGTGAACTTGATCTCGCCGGCGATGAAGCCGTCCAAGCTGCGTTCCTTCGCTGCGTTGAAGGCCGCACCGGCCAGGCCGCCCTCGGCCATAACGGCGCGCGCCAGCCTAAGCGCGGGCCAACGGTCCTCGTCCGGGGCACGAAAGCTGAAGGTGCCGATTTGTGCGAGGTCGAGCCGGTGTACCGGCAGAGCGCGCCGCACCGGCCAGTGCAGCGCATAGCCGATGGCGTGGCGCATATCGGGCGGACCGACATGGGCCATGATCGCGCCGTCGGTGAAGCCGACCATGGCGTGGATCAGGCTTTCGGGATGCACCACGACCTCGATCTGGTCTGGCGTTACGACAAAATATTCTTTGGTTTCAATAAGCTCCAGGGATTTGTTGAACATTGACGCGCTGTCGATGGTGATCCGCTGGCCCATGTCCCAGTTCGGGTGGCTCGAGGCTTCGGCAAGCGTCGCGTGCTCCAATGCCTCGAGCGGCCAGTCGCGGAAGGCGCCGCCCGAGGCGGTGATGATGATGCGCTCGACCGCCGCGATGTCCTCGCCCACCAGCGCCTGGAACACCGCGGAATGCTCACTGTCCACCGGCAGCACCTGCGCGCCGTGGTCCCGCGCCGTCGCCATCAACAGCGGCCCCGCCGTGACAAGGCTTTCCTTGTTCGCAAGCGCCAGCGTTGTTCCATGCCGCAGGGCTGCCAGCCCCGGTGCCAAGCCTGCCGCACCGACGATGGCCGACATGATCCAGTCGGCGGGGCGCTCCGCCGCCTCCAAAAGCGCCGCCTCGCCTGCCGCCGCCTCAACACCGCTGCCGGAAAGCAAGGCACGAAGATCGTCCAGCCGGTCCTCAAAGGCCGTCACCGCGACCTGTGCTCTGAGGCGGAGCGCATCTGCGGCGAGCTGATCGACATTAGCCCCGCCGGTCAAGGCTATGATTTCATACGCTTCCGCGTCCCGCGCGATCAGGTCGATCGTGTTCTGCCCGATGGACCCGGTGGCCCCGAAGATCGACACCCGGCGGACCATGTCAGAACCTGAGTTCCGGAACATCCACCACCAGCGCCACCAGCAACATGAACAGCGACGCGCCCAGAAGGGCGTCGAACCGGTCGAAGAGCCCGCCATGCCCCGGCAGCAGGTGCGAGCTGTCCTTCACCCCCATCTTCCGCTTCACCGCGCTCTCTGCCGCATCGCCCATCTGAGAGGCGAAACTGAGTACGGCAGAGATCCAGATCAGGTCGCGCCCCGCATCGGTGATCGACAGAAATAGTACGCCGATCAGCGCCGCAGCGATCCAGCCCGCGACGATCCCGGCCCATGTCTTCTTTGGGCTGACCCGCGGCCAGAATTTCGGCCCGCCGATGATCCGCCCGGCGAAATAGCCGGCGATATCGGTCGCCACCACGACCAGCACCAGCCAGAACAGCCACAACATCCCGTAGACGTCGCGGAACACTGTCAGCCCATAGCCCGCCAGCGCGATGCCAATGGCATAGGCAGCAAAGATCGGGCGGTATTTGGCGAGCAGGCTGACCCCGACCAGTGCCGGGGCGACGACGACGGGCGGCGCGTAGACGACCGGCAAATGCCGCGCCAACAGCACTGCGCCGCCCGTCAAGAGGCCCAGTTGCACGGCTTGCGCGGTCAGCTCCGGATTGGTCATCCGCGCCAGTTCCCAGATCATGATGCCGGTGATCAGGGCGGCCAGCGCGGCGAACCAAATGCCGCCCAGCCAGATTTCCACGACGCCGATGGCAACCAGGATCGCGCCGGTGATCACCCGCGGGCGCAGGTCATCCCACGTCCGCGAAGGTTGGTTCATGTGGCGACGGCACCGAACCGCCGGTCGCGCTGGCCGTAGCCCGCGACGATGCGCGCGAAGACGTCCTTGGTGAAGTCCGGCCAGAGCGTGTCGATGAATTCGTACTCGGCATAGGCCGACTGCCACAGCAGAAAGTTCGAGATCCGCGCCTCGCCGGATGTGCGGATCACCAGATCCGGATCGGGCAGGAAATAGGTGTCGAGGTAATGCGCCAGCGTTTCCTCGTTGACCCTCTCGGGATCGACATTTCCAGCCTTAACTTCGCGCGCCAAGCGTTTGACGGCACGGGCAACTTCATCGCGACCGCCATAATTCAGCGCGATCGTCAGGTGAACCTTGGAATTGTCGGCCGTCAGCAGCTCCAACTCGTCCATCAACGCCACCAGCTTGTCGTCGAGCTTGATCCGGTCGCCGATGAACCGCACCCGGACGCCCTCGTCAAAGAGCGCCTTGGCCTCGCGCTGGATGTAACGCCGGAAAAGCGACATCAGCCCGGCGACCTCGGCCTGGGTCCGTTTCCAGTTCTCGGTGGAAAAGGCGAAGATCGTCAGATACTTGACGCCGATATCTGGGCAGCAGCGGACAATTTCCTTGACCCGCCGGGCACCGGCGTGGTGGCCGTAAAGCCGCGGCCGCCCGCGCTGCTGGGCCCAGCGGCCGTTGCCGTCCATGATGATCGCCACGTGGCGGGGCCCACCTTGGGGGAAGTCCTTCACACTGCTGTCCTCTTTCTTGCAAGGTGCGGTTTGGCCGGAGCGATTTGGGCTCCGCCCGTTCGCTGCTGAATTCGTCCACTGGACAAATTCCAAGACGCGGCTCACACCTGCATGATTTCTTCCTGTTTTGCCTCGAGCGCTTTGTCGATGTCGGCGATATGGGTATCGGTCAGCTCCTGCACCTCGTCGTGCCAGAGCTTTTCCTCGTCCTCCGACATGCCCGCCGCCTTGGCCTTTTTCAGCTGTTGCATCCCGTCCTGACGCACGTTGCGCACCGCGACCCGTGCTTGTTCGGCATATTGCCCGGCCACCTTGGTCAACTCGCGGCGGCGTTCCTCGTTGAGCTCTGGGATTGGCAGCATGATGATCGTGCCGTTGGTCTGCGGGTTGATACCCAGACCTGACTCCATGATCGCCTTTTCGACCTTTTGCACCAGCGACTTGTCCCAGACATTGATGGTCAGCATCCGCGGTTCTGGCACGTTCACCGTGCCGACCTGGTTGATCGGCGTTTGCGCGCCATAGGCATCGACCGTGATCGGTTCGATCATGGTGGCCGAGGCGCGGCCGGTCCGGAGGGTAGCAAATTCATGGCGCAAGGCCGTCATCGCCCCGTCCATACGACGCGTCAGATCCTTGATGTCGACTTCCACCTCGTCCGTCATCTTCGCCCTCCTCCGCTCGCCGTGCGGGCGATTTTTCCCTTTATATCCTTAACCATGCACGATTGTATAGGTGCCTTGCCCGTCGAGGATTCCGCGGAATCCGCCCGGTTCGTCGAGCGAAAACACGATGATCGGCAGGTTGTTGTCGCGGGCGAGCGCGATCGCCGAAGCGTCCATCACCCGCAGGTTCCGCTGCAGGACCTCATCATAGCTGATTTCTTCATACCGGCGGGCGTCAACGTGCTGAACCGGGTCCTTGTCGTAGACGCCGTCGACCTTGGTACCTTTGAAGATCGCCTCGCAACTCATTTCATTCGCACGCAAAGTCGCCGCGGTGTCAGTCGTGAAATAGGGATTGCCGGTGCCCGCCGCAAAGATGCAGACACGGCCCTTTTCCAGGTGTCGCACGGCGCGTCGGCGAATGTAGGGTTCGCAGACCTGGTCCATCGGGATCGCCGAAATCACCCGGGTGAATACCCCCATCGATTCCAGCGCCGACTGCATCGCCAGTGCGTTCATCACCGTGGCAAGCATGCCCATGTAGTCGGCCGTCGTCCGCTCCATGCCCTGAGCCGAGCCCGACAGCCCGCGAAAGATGTTGCCGCCGCCGATCACCATGCAGATCTCGACCCCCAGGTCGTGCACCGATTTGACCTCTTCGGCGATGCGCTGGACGGTGGGCGGGTGCAGGCCGTAGCCCTGATCGCCCATAAGGGCCTCGCCGGAGATCTTCAGAAGGACGCGCTTGTACTTGGTGGTTGGCTCGATCGCTTCCGCCGCTGTCATTGCCGTCGCCCCGCCGATGCTTATGCTTGGCGCGTTAATGCCGGAAGAGCCCCCCATGTGCAACGCACAAGCAGGCCCATGCGCCCGGACTGGCTGAAACGCCTCAGCCCCGAACGTCCGGTGTTGATCGCCGGGCCGACCGCGGCCGGCAAGTCCGCCGTGGCACTGGAGGTCGCCGCCGATCAGGGCGGTGTCATTGTGAATGCCGACGCATTGCAGGTCTTTGCCAATTGGCGGATTCTGACCGCGCGACCCGGCCCCGAGGAAGAGGCCGTTGCCCATCATGTGCTCTACGGCCACGTTCCTGCGGGCACGCCCTATTCTGTGGGTCATTGGTTGCGCGAGGTCGCACCGCTGATACGAGGCGAAAGCCGTCCGATCCTCGTCGGCGGCACCGGCCTCTATTTCACCGCGCTAACCGAGGGGCTGGCCGACATTCCGCCGACGCCGCCAGCGACCCGCGACCTGGCCGATGCCCGGATGGACGCCGAAGGTCCTGGCGCTCTCTTGGCCGAACTGGACGACGATACGGTACGACGCATCGACACCGCTAATCCGGTTCGGGTCCAACGCGCCTGGGAAGTCTGGCACACCACAGGCCGCGGTCTTGCCGCCTGGCAGGACGACACACCGGTGCCGCTGCTGCCGTTGAAGGTCGCGCAGCCGCTGTTGCTTGATGCCGACCGCGACTGGCTGCGCGACCGCATCGCGCGTCGGTTCGACGCGATGATCGCCGATGGGGCACTTGAAGAGGTCAGGCGCAACCTTGACGGGTGGAACCCAGCCTTGCCCTCGTCAAAGGCGATAGGCGCACCGGAACTCATCGACCATCTGCTTGGAAACCGTAGCTTAAATGCCGCAATCGAAGCGGCGAAAACCGCCACCCGGCAATATGCCAAGAGACAACGCACCTGGTTTCGGTCAAAGATGCGCGGATGGGCGACGATTCCGCTGCCGTGATGAGCCGCGCCTTGCACGAATGAGACGAGGTATGGGGATAACTCGTGGATAACCGTCTGGACACCTGCACTATTCGAACCTGATGCGGATATTCAGCGATACCCGACCCGACATCAATATGTCGTTGAAATCCAAGCGGTTCCGCGTGGAGCCTATGCCGCGGTTGACGCCCGAAACACGCTGGCGCACCGAGGCGATGCGGTCTTACTCACAGCCGGTGCTGTTGTGGTTCACGCGCGGCCAAGGCCGTATCACCATCGCCGGTGTGACGCATGGCTTCGGTCCGCACCACGCGGTGTTCTTGCCGCCAAACACAATGCATGGCTACGAGATGCTGGGCCAGGTCTTCGGCATGACGGTGTTTTTCCCCAACGACCCGGTCCTGCGCCTGCCGGACGAGCCGATGCATCTGCGGTTCCGCGATGTTCAGCAGCAGAACGAGCTCAGCACCCTGATCGAAAACCTTCAGCGCGAGTTGGAAAGCGACCGGCCCGGCCGAGATCGCGCCCTGGCCGCCCATGGTGGGCTGATGTCGATCTGGCTCGACCGCGAGATCGCCCACGGCAACCCGTCGGACCTGCACCCGGACGCGTCCCGCCGGCTGGCGGCGGCCTATTCCTCGATGGTCGAGCAGGATTACCGCTCGGGCCGGACGATCAACGACTACGCACAGCGCCTCGGCGTTACGCCGACACATCTGACCCGGTCCTGCAACATCGCTTGCGGCCGATCCGCCTCGGCGCTTCTGGCAGACCGCGTTCATTTCGAGGCACGGCGCCTACTGGTCGAAACTCGCAGGCCGGTCAAGGACATCGCCCGGGATCTCGGCTTCCGCTCGGCCGCCTATTTCACCCGCGCCTTTCAAAAGCACACCGGCATTACCCCGACAGAGTTCCGCCGCCACGGCTGACGGTCGGCCCGGTTTTTTAGTTGCAACCGGGGCCAATGTCGTTTTTCTTCAAAGCGCATGTCGTTTTTGCGCCGCCAGACGGCGAAAGCGACCGTTGACGCCCCGCGCGAAACCGTGCGGAATGTCGTAGAGGGGGAACACGGCCTGCCAGGCAAAACCAGGACATATGGCACTGCAATGGCTGGCAGGGCGGACGGCGCCCGACTACGAAGCAAAACACGAAACAAAAACTGTCTCACAGGGAGAACACGATGACGGTACACACCAACCCCAAAAAGGTGCATCCGGCCGCCGAGATGTACGCGCGGGAGTATCACGCCGGCCAGCTTAGCCGCCGCGAATTCCTCACCCGCGCCACCGGCATGGGCCTGACCGCCGCGGCTGCCTATGGTTTGATCGGGCTCAACGAACCGGCCCAGGCCGTCGGCCACGCCCAGATGGGCGGCACGATCCGCGTGCAGATGAGCGTGCGGCCCCTGAAAGACCCGCGCACCTATGACTGGTCCGAGATGGGTAACCAGACCCGCGGCTTCCTGGAATACCTGGTCGAGTACAACTCGGACGGCACCTTCCGCGGCATGCTTCTGGAAAGCTGGGAGATCAACGAGGACGCCACGCAATACGTGCTGAACGTGCGTCCGGGCGTGAAGTGGAACAACGGCGACGACTTCACCGCCGACGACGTCGCGCGCAACATCACCCGCTGGTGCGACAAGAACGAAGAAACCAACTCGATGGCCGGCCGCTTCGCCACGCTCGTCGACGAGGGCACCGGCATGGCGATCGACGGCTCGATCGTGCCCGACAACGCCGCCGGCACCGTGACGCTGAACCTGCCCAAGCCCGACATCTCGCTGATTGCGGGCATGTCGGACTATCCGGCGGCAATCGTGCACAGCTCGTTCGACCCCAACGATCTGACCAACAACGTCGGCACCGGTCCGTACCTGATCGAAGAGCTCGAGGTTGGCGTCAAGTGCTCCATCGTGAAGAACAACGACCACGCCTGGTGGGGCGCGGACGTCTATGGCGGCCCGTTCCTCGACCGCATCGAGTACATCGACTACGGCACCGATCCGTCGGCCTGGCTCGCGGCGCTTGAATCGGAAGAAGTCGACATGCTGCACGAGTCGGTCGGCGAGTTCATCGACGTGATGGACGCCCTGGGCTTCGTGAAGTCGGAAGTGGTCACCATGGCCTCGATCGTGATCCGGCCGAACCAGCTTGCCGAGGTCGACGGGATGAAGCCCTACGCCGACGCCCGCGTGCGCCAGGCGATCTCGATGGCCGTCGACAACGCGGTCTGCCTGGAACTCGGCTACGGCGGCCGCGGCTCGCCAGCTGCGAACACCCACCTTGGCCCGGCGCACCCGGAATACGCCGACGTGGGCATGCCCGAGCACAACCCAAGCGGCGCCAAGGCGCTGATGGACGAGGCCGGCATGGGCGACTTCGAGCACGAGATCATCTCGATCGACGACGACTGGCGCCGCAACACCACCGACGCGGTGGCCGCCCAGTTGCGCGACGCCGGGATCAAGGTGAAGCGCACCGTGCTGCCCGGCTCGACCTTCTGGAACGACTGGGTCAAGTACCCGTTCAGCTCGACGAACTGGAACCACCGTCCGCTGGGCGTCCAGATCTGGGCGCTGGCCTATAAGGGCGGCGCGGCCTGGAACGAGTTCGGCTGGGCCAGCGACGAGTTCGACGGCATCCTCGAAGAGGCGTTGGCCGTCGCCGACGCCACCGCGCGCAGCGAAATTGCCGCCCGCGGCGCGGCGCTGATCCAGTCCGAAGGCGTCACGATCCAGCCCTACTGGCGCTCGATCTACCGCCACATGCGCGAAGGCCTGGTGGGCACCGACATGCACATCAGTTTCGAGCACCACCACTACAAGTGGGGTCTCGCGACCTAAGACGTCAAATCCGACGGGCCGCCCGGATCACCTGGGCGGCCCTTCTCACAAAGGCGGACCGGCCGGAACATCCCGGCGGGAAAGAGGCCAAAAGGCCCGCAATGCCGCCGCCTGACCGACAGGGGCCGATATGGGACTGTTCATTCTAAGGCGCTTAGGGGTGATGATCCTGACCGCGCTCTGCCTGACCTTCGTGGTGTTTTTCCTCACCAACCTGTTTCCCAACCTCGAAAAGCTTGCCAAGACCCAAGGCAACCAGCGTATGAGCGACGAACAGGTCGTTAGCTGGCTGGAAAACCGCGGCTACATGGACCCGCTTTTTGTCAAATACGGCCGCTGGCTGGGCGTCGCGCCGGGGTTTTCCAACACGCTCGATGACGGCACCCGGGTCGGCAACTGCGTCCGCCCGGGCGTGGCAGAGGAAGACACGCCGCGGTTCTGTGGCCTGTTGCAGGGCAGTTGGGGCCTGTCGACCGTCTTCAAGGACGAGGTCGGCACGATCGTCGGCAAGCGGCTGGGGCTGACGGGATGGCTGATGCTGGCGGTGATGTGCGTCATGGTCCCGGGCGCGCTAATCATCGGGGTGTTGGCGGGGATGCGAGAGGGCTCTCGATTAGACCGAACCCTCTCGACCGTCTCGATCACCACCACCGCGACGCCGGAATACGTCTCGGGCGTCATCTTCATCGCGATTTTCGCCTCCTCCACCGTGGGCCTGAAATGGTTCAAGGGCACGGCGACGTCCGCGATGGACAACATCACCTGGGAGAACTTCACCCTGCCGGTCCTGACCATCGCGCTCTACGGCATGGGCTATATCGCTCGCATGACCCGCGCCTCGATGGCCGAGGTGATGACCGCGCAATACATCCGCACCGCGCGGCTAAAGGGCGTGAGCTTCTCCAACATCGTGATGAAGCACGCACTTCGGAACGCGCTGATCGCGCCCTTCACCGTGATCATGCTGCAGTTCCCCTGGCTTCTGAACGGTGTCGTCATCGTGGAGACGCTGTTCAACTACAAAGGCTTCGGCTGGACCCTGGTCCAGGCCGCCGGCAACAACGACATCGAGCTTCTGCTCGGGGTCTCCGTGGTGTCCGTCATCGTGGTTCTGACGACGCAGCTGATATCCGACATCGGCTATGTCTATCTGAACCCGCGGATCCGGATTTCGTAAGGGAGAGGGCGCATGGAACCACTGACTTGGACCGGTGCCGCGGGCGCCGTTTTGGACCCCCTCCTGCTGGTCGCCGCGATCGCCTTCGGCGTCTCGGTCCTGGCCAGCATCGTCTCGAGCTTCGTCTATGGCGGCGGGCGCATTCAATATGGCGAGGACGGCATGGCCATCGCCACGCCTGGCCTGCCAGGGCTGATCAACAAGTCGCTTACCTACAGCTTCTACGCGCTGGTCGCGGTCGTGCTGCTCTACATCGTGGCCGGCGTGCTGACCGGCAACTTCGGCGGCGGCATCATCGGCGGGATCGCCGGGCAGTTCGCGCCGGTCTGGGTGTCGCTGATCGCCACTTTCGTGCTGTCGATCTCGTTCAAGCGTAAGCTCGGGCTTTACGGCAAGCTCTTCGACAGCGTGATCGGCATGGTCGGTTTCGGCCTGGTGATGTTCTGGGTCTATACCGCGCTCTTCACCGGGCTCTTCGACATGATCGCCACGCATGACCCGCTGGTGCAGGTCTCTGGCATGAAGAACAAGGTGCCCGGCACGGTGCTCAACGGCGCCGAAGAGGGCGACTATGGCTGGTACCTTCTGGGCGGCGACAACCTGGCGCGCGACGTCTTCAGCCGCATGGTCAAAGGCAGCGTCACCGTGATCGTGATCGCGCCCTTCGCCACGCTCTTCGCCTTCATGGTCGGCATCACGCTGGGCCTGCCGGCGGGATACTACGGCGGCAAGCTCGACACCTTCCTGTCGTTTCTCGCCAACCTGATCCTGGCCTTCCCGGTGATCTTGCTCTTCTACCTGCTGGTGACCCCAGAGATCGTTCTGACCGGCATCCCAAGCTACATGGCGGCGGTGATGTTCATCTTCCCGATCGTGTTCGTCGGCGTGCTTCTGAATTCGCGCTACTACACGCAGCCGAAGGTGCGCACGCCGCTGCTGATCGGGATCCTGGGCATCATGATCTGGTTCTACCTGTCGGGCATCTCTGCCAAGGGCACCGCGATCCACGTGCTGCCGCCGTTCCTAGATCTCTTCGACATCTCGGGCGGCATCCTGGTGGTGTTCGTCTCGGTGGTCTTCGTCAACTCGCCCACCGTGTTCCGCATCGTCCGGGGGCTGGCGCTCGACATCAAGACCCGCGATTACGTGGCCGCGGCGCAGACCCGCGGCGAAGGCCCCTGGTACATCATGCTGTGGGAGATCCTGCCGAACGCCCGCGGGCCGCTGATCGTCGATTTCTGCCTGCGCGTGGGCTACACCACGATCCTGCTCGGCACGCTCGGCTTCTTCGGCCTCGGCCTGCCACCGGAATCGCCGGACTGGGGCTCGACGATCAACGAGGGCCGCAAGCTTCTGTCGATCTACCTGCACCCCGCCCTGCCCCCGGCGCTGGCCCTTCTGAGCCTCGTGCTTGGACTGAACCTGCTGGCCGACGGGCTGCGCGAGGAAAGCCTGAAGGACTGACGGCGTGCGTCTTGCGCGCGCCCGGTGGGGTGCAGCGGGTGGCGAAGCCACCTGCGGGCCCCACACACAACGAACTTAGAACCCGATAGGGGGACCATAGAATGGCCAAATGGGACTATGACGGCCCAATCCTCGAAATCGACAAACTGTCGATTTCCTTCTTCACCCGGCTGCGGGAAATCCCCGCCGTGATGGACTTTTCCGCCACCGTCCTGCCCGGCGAGGCGCTTGGCCTCGTGGGCGAATCGGGCTGCGGCAAATCCACCGTTGCACTCGGCGTGATGCAGGATCTCGGCGTCAACGGTCGCATCGTCGGCGGTTCGATCAAATTCAAGGGCCGCGACCTCGGCGAGATGACGATGGAAGAGCTGCGCGACATCCGCGGCAACGAAATCGCCATGATTTATCAAGAGCCTATGGCGTCCCTGAACCCCGCGATGCGGATCGGCAAGCAATTGGCCGAGGTGCCGATGATCCACGAAGGCATCGGCGAGAAAGAGGCCTTTGACCGCGCCTTGGAAGTGGTCACCGACGTGAAGCTGCCCGACCCCAAGCGTATCCTGAACTCGTTCCCGCACCAGCTCTCGGGCGGCCAGCAGCAGCGCATCGTCATCGCCATGGCGCTGATGTCAAAGCCCGCACTTTTGATCCTCGACGAGCCCACCACCGCGCTTGACGTCACCGTCGAGGCCGCCGTCGTGGAACTGGTCAAGGAGCTCGGCAAGAAATACGGCACCTCGATGCTCTTCATCAGCCACAACCTCGGCCTGATCCTCGAGACCTGCGACCGCATCTGCGTGATGTATTCCGGCGAGGCGGTCGAGCGCGGCTCGATCGCGGATGTGTTCGACAAAATGCAGCACCCCTATACCCAGGCGCTATTCCGCTCGATCCCGCTGCCCGGCGCCGACAAAAACTCGCGTCCCTTGGTGGCGATACCCGGCAATTTCCCCCTGCCCCACGAACGCCCGCCCGGCTGCAACTTTGGCCCGCGCTGCGATTATTTCGTCGAGGGGGTCTGCAACACCGGCAACGTGATGATGGTCGACATCCCCGGCGACGATCGCCACGCCAGCCGCTGCCGCCGCATCGACGAAATCGACTGGGATGCGCCCATCGTTGCCAGCCAGACCCACGATAAGGCCGAGCCCGGCAATGTCGTGCTGAAGATGGACAACCTCAAGAAATACTACGAGGTCGCGGCCAATGCGCTGTTCGGCGGCGGCGACAAGAAGGTGGTCAAGGCCAACGAAACGCTCACCTTCGAGGCCCGCGAATCCGAAACGCTGGCCATCGTGGGCGAATCCGGCTGCGGCAAGTCGACCTTCGCCAAGGTGCTGATGGGGCTCGAAACCGCGACCGACGGCAAAATCACGTTGGACAACCGCAATATCGAAGACGTCCCGATCGAAAACCGCGACACCAAGACCGTCAGTTCGGTGCAAATGGTGTTCCAGAACCCGTTCGACACACTGAACCCGTCGATGACTGTCGGCCGCCAGATCATCCGCGCGCTCGAGATCTTCGGCATCGGCGAGAACGAAACCGCCCGCCGCCAGCGCATGCTCGAGCTTCTGGACCTGGTGAAGCTGCCGCGCGAGTTCGCCGAGCGCATGCCGCGGCAGCTGTCGGGCGGGCAGAAACAGCGCGTCGGTATCGCCCGCGCCTTCGCCGGCGGCGCCCGCATCGTCGTTGCAGACGAGCCGGTCTCGGCGCTCGACGTCTCGGTCCAGGCCGCCGTCACCGACCTGCTGATGGAAATCCAGCGCAACGAGAAGACCACGCTTCTGTTCATCAGCCACGACTTGAGCATCGTCCGCTATCTATCTGACCGCGTTATGGTTATGTATCTCGGACATGTGGTGGAACTGGGCGACACCGAACAGGTGTTCAGCCCGCCCTACCACCCCTATACCGAGGCGCTGCTCAGCGCCGTACCCATTGCCGACACCAGCGTGGAAAAAACCCACATCGTGCTTGAAGGCGATATTCCGTCGGCGATGAACCCGCCCTCGGGCTGCCCGTTCCAAACGCGCTGCCGCTGGAAAGACCGTGTGCCCGGCAACCGTTGCGAAACCGAGGTACCGACCCAGCACCAACTGGCCGCCGGCCACGAGATCAAGTGCCATCTAAGCCCCGAAGTGCTGGCAGAGATGGAGCCGGTGATCAAGATCGCAGCCGAGTAGGGACGTTAGCCGGCGACGGTACATCGGTCAGCCCGCGCCTTGCGGAGAGATGTGATGAGTTACCCGTTCGATCTGGGCGGCTACACGCGTCCCGTGACCAGGGTCGCCGAGGCCCAACCTTGGTTCGACCGCGGCCTAGTCTGGCTCTTCGGCTACAACCACGACGAAGCCATCGTCTGTTTCGAACGCTGCCTGACCGCCGATCCGGATTGCGCCCTGGCCCGCTGGGGTATCGCCTATGCGCTCGGCCCCAACTACAACAAGCCGTGGGAGGTCTTCACCGAGGCCGAAAAGGCCCCTTGCCTGGCCCGCGCCCATGCCGAGCTTGCCGCCGCCACGCCCCGCACGGCGGTCGAGGCCGACCTGATTGCGGCGCTGAAGACCCGCTATCCCGCCGACGCCGCCGTCGAGGACGTCCACCCCTGGACCAATGCCTTCGCCGACGCGATGCGGCAGGTCCACGCCGCGCATCCGGACGACCTCGACGTCACCTTCGTCTTCGCCGAAGCGCTGATGAACCGCACGCCCTGGCAGCTTTGGGACCTCGCCACCGGCGCACCGACCAAGCATTCCGCCGGGCCGGAGGCCAAGGCCCTGCTCGACCGCGCCTTCGAGCGGCCCGAGGCCTGGGACCATCCAGGCCTCTTGCACATGTTCATCCACTTGATGGAAATGTCGCCGACGCCCGAGGCCGCCCTGCGCCACGGCGACCGCCTGACGGGCCTGGTGCCGGACGCCGGCCATCTGGTGCACATGGCCACCCATATCGACGTGCTGACCGGCGACTATCAGGCCGTGGTCACCCGCAACCTCGCCGCGGCCGAGGTCGATGCCAGGTTCAAGGACTACGCCGGCGGCGCCAACTTCTACGCGCTCTACCGCATCCACAACCTGCATTTTGCGGTCTACGGTGCGATGTTTCTGGCCCAGCCTTCGGTCGCGCTCGACGCCGCCCGGCGGCTGCGCGCCGAGGTGCCCGACGACGTGGTGCGCGTCTATCCCGATCTCTTCGAGGCCTTCGTCGCCACGCGCCCGCATGTGCTGATCCGCTTCGGGATGTGGCGGGAGATCCTCGACGAGCCGATCCCCGAGGACACCGAGCTTTACGCCTTCACCCAGGCGCTGATCTTCTATGCCCGCGCCGTGGCGCTGGCCAATCTGGGCCGCGGCGCCGAGGCGCAGGTCGAGGCCGACCGCTTCCACGCCGCGCGCGCCGCGATTCCGGACACGCGGATGCTGTTTCAGAACAAGGCGCAGGACGTGCTGGGTGTCGCCGAGGCGATGATGTTGGGCGAGGTCGCCTATAAGGCCGGGCGTATCGACGAGGGTCTGGACCATTTGCGCGAGGCGGTGCGGCGCGACGACGGGCTGATGTACGAAGAGCCCTGGGCCTGGCCGCAGCCCGCCCGCCACGCGCTCGGCGCGCTCTTGATCGACGCCGGGCATTGGGATGAGGCCGAGGCGGTCTTTCGCGCCGATCTGGGCCTCGACCCGACCCTGCCCCGCGCCCTGCAGAACCCGGCCAACGTCTGGGCACTGCACGGGCTCGACGAATGCCTGACCCGCCGCGGCGAGGAGGTCGAGCAGCGCCATGTCCGGCGGCAGCTCGACATCGCCCTGGCGCGCGCCGAAGTGCCGGTCAAGGCCAGCTGCTATTGCCGGACCCGGGTTGCCTGACGGGGACGGTGGCAGCGGGATGCCCCGTGCGCGGGTATTCCGGGCGACGACGCCGGCGGCTCGGTATAAGACTGATCTGAACTTCGCTGCGAACATCGCTCAGAGAAAACCCCGGCCGGTCAGCAATTAGCCGTGTCCGTCGTCACCCCGCGGGGTGACGAACCGACTTCTGTACGGAGGCCCCTTATGGCTGTCGAGTCCGTAGGACCTCACGCGGTGCGCTGATGTCGACCAATCGCCACCCCACCCGGGCGGGTTGGCGATGGGCACGGCGGGGCTGCGCCCCTCGAGTCCGTGCCCGAGACAGCGCTTCAACGTCCGAGACAGGCCGAAACGACACAAACCTTGGGCCCACCGAAGACCGCAAAGAAAATGAGCCCAAACACAAACCCGCAGCCCTACGATTGCTCCACCCAACCACCTCGCTTCACCAAGTCGCTCTTCGCGACCGGCAATGTGCGACACACCTCCGATTCACCCGAAACCGCTGCCCGACCGAAGCGCATTTTCTGACGCAAATTCCCGCGCGGGCGTTGCCCGCTACGCCTCAGCCTAGCCCTGCAATGACCTCCCGAACTCTCCCGCCGAGTCCTGCGCCGCAAATACGGCCGAAACCGCACAGGAACCGCACCCAAGAGATCTCAGTGCGCGAGCCGAACGTCTGGGTAACGGAGGTTCAGCTCGCGCGTCCGGCGGGCGGGGAGGTTCAGGCCCCTACCGACGGAGTCACCAAACACATGTGACACCTGAGTGCCAGTCACATACGTACCCGCGGCCAGGCGTACAAAACACAGCGCCGCACGAAGCCGTGTGGTCCGCGCCCCACTCACTAGCGCGCAAGGCTCGCATTTCGGTAAACGCCCGCGCCACAATCGCACCCCAATGCCGTGGATTGTTGCCGATAATGCCTAAAATTCGATCGTTCCGAAACCCGCGGCCCCGCCCGAGGGCCGAAACCGGCGCGTCCCCGCCGGTGCGCGGCGACCATCGGCTTCAATTCGCCCGCCGCGCGCGTTAGATCCCGCCCATGTCCAACTTCGCCCCGCTTCCCGACCCGCCCTATTTCGCCGTGATCTTCGCCGCGCAGCGCACCGCGACCGATGCCGGCTATCAGCAGATGGCGGCGCAGATGGCCGACCTCGCCCAGGCCCATCCCGGCTGCATCGGGCTCGAGACCACACGCAACGCCGAGGGCTTCGGCATCACGGTCAGCTACTGGCGCGACGAGGCCTCGATCCTCGACTGGAAGGCGGATGCCAAGCACCTGGTGGCGCAGCAACTCGGCAAGGACCGCTGGTACAGCCACTACATCTTGCGGGTCGCCAAGGTCGAACGGCACTATGACGGTCCCGCCGACCGGTAACGCCGCTTGATTTCCGCGCCCGGCCATGGCCAAAGGGGCACCAAAGGCAAGGGCAGGCATGATCAGGCGGCTTTACGACTGGACCCTCTCGCTCGCGGCCTCGCGCCACGCGCTTTGGGCGCTGGCGCTCGTGGCCTTCCTCGAAAGCAGCGTCTTTCCGATCCCGCCCGACATCCTGATGATCCCGATGATCCTCGCCACGCCGTCCCGCGCCTTCCTGATCGCCGGCGTGGCGCTGGTGGCCTCGGTCCTCGGCGGGCTTCTGGGCTATGCCATCGGATACGGCCTGTTTGAAACCGTCGGCCGCCCGGTGCTCGAATTCTACGGCACAGAGGCCTATTTCGACGAGTTCCGCGACCGCTACAACGCCTGGGGCGCCTGGGCGGTGCTGATCGCCGGGGTGACGCCGTTTCCCTACAAGGTGATCACGATCCTCTCGGGCACCACCGCGCTCAGCCTGCCGGTCTTCGTCACCGCCTCGATCCTCGCCCGCGGCCTGCGGTTTTTTGTTGTGGCCCTGCTGCTCTGGAAATACGGCGAACCGATCCGATATTTTATCGAGAAGCGCCTGGGCCTGATGTTCACGCTCTTCGTCGCGCTTCTGATCGGGGGCGTGCTGCTGGTGAGGTACCTATGACCCGCACGCAACTCATCATCGCTGCCGCCAGCGGCTCGCTGGCCCTGCTGCTCGGCGCCTTCGGGTTCCAGATGCTGGGCTACGCGCCCTGCCAGATGTGCCTCTGGCAGCGCTGGCCCCACGCCACGGCAATCGCCATCGGCGTCCTGGCCCTGGCCCTGCCCGGCCGCGTGCTGCCGCTTCTGGGCGCGCTCGCCGCATTGACCACCGCCGGGATCGGCGTCTTTCACACCGGGGTCGAGCGTGATTGGTGGGAGGGCCTGACCGCCTGCGCCGTCTCGGGCGACATCACCGGTCTCAACGCCGCCGATCTTCTCGACACCAGCCGCGACGTCGGCCCGCCGCTGGTGAAATGCGACGAGGTCGCCTGGGAGTTCCTGACCCTCAGCATGGCAACCTGGAACACCCTGATCAGCCTCGGCCTCGCCGGCCTATGGCTGCTCGCCGCCCGTCACCCGCGGACCTGATCTTCTTCTCGTCCGAAATACGCACGGCCAAACGGCGCAGCCCCCGCAACGTCTCGCCGGCGCGTCGCCTCGCAACCGGCCGAAAAACCGCGCGCGGTAGCGCTCAATCGGATCCGCTCACGCCCCGTCGAGCGCGCGCAGCCGCTTGATCAGCGACGAGGTGTCCCAACGCCCGCCGCCGATCTTCTGGACTTCCTTGTAGAACTGGTCGACCAGCGCCGTGACCGGCAACGAAGCGCCGTTCTCGTTCGCCGTCGCCAGGCAGATGCCCAAGTCCTTGCGCATCCAGTCAACCGCGAAGCCGTGGTCGAACTCGTCGTCCAGCATCGTCTCGTAGCGGTTGACCATCTGCCACGACCCTGCGGCGCCGCCGCCGATCACCTCGATGACGGCGCGCCCGTCGAGCCCCGCCTTCTCGGCGAAATGCAGACCCTCAGACAGCCCCTGGACGAGCCCTGCGATGCAGATCTGGTTGACCATCTTGGTGAGCTGCCCCGCGCCGGACCCGCCCAGCCGCTTGCAGAGCTTGGCATAGGCCGCCATCATCGGCTCGGCCCGGTCGTAAGCGCCCTGGTCGCCGCCGCACATGATCACCAGCTGGCCGTTCTCGGCCCCTGCCTGGCCGCCCGAGACCGGCGCGTCGACGAAGGACACCTGGACGCCGTTCGCCGCATCGAAGAGCTCGCGCGTGACCGCCGCCGACACCGTGGTGTGATCGACGAACACCGCGCCGGCGGCCATCCCGGCCAGCGCGCCGTCCTCGCCCAGGCAGATCGAGCGCAGGTCGTCGTCATTGCCGACGCAGGCCATCACGAACTCGGCGCCCTCGGCCGCCGCCCGCGGCATCGCCGCCGCCGTCCCGCCATGCTCGGCCACCCAAGCCTCGGCCTTCGCGGCGGTGCGGTTGTAGACCGTCACCTGATGCCCCGCCGCGGCGAGGTGCCCGGCCATCGGAAAGCCCATCACGCCCAATCCAAGAAATGCCACCGTCGCCATGCCGCCGCGTCCCCCATTGCCATGCCAAGTCGGGCTGTCTACCTAACGGCTCCAGTTCCGCGGTCAACCGGGATCACCATGGCAGAGACCTTTCGCTGGCTTCTGAGGATCTTCACCGGGCTCGTCGTCCTGGCCGGTCTGGCGCTGGCGCTGGTCTATTACTTCGCGTCGCGCTCGCTGCCCGATTACGGCGCCACCCACAACGTCGAGGGGCTCGAGGCCGAGGTCGAGATCGTGCGCGACAATGCCAGCGTGCCGCATATCTTCGCCGCTTCCGACGCGGACGTGTTCTTCGGCCTCGGTTTTGCACATGCCCAGGATCGCCTCTGGCAGATGACCATGCTGCGGCGCACCGCCCAGGGCCGCCTCAGCGAGCTCTTCGGGACTCGAACGCTCAGGATCGACGAGCTTCTGCGCCGGCTCGATTTCTACACCCTCGCGGTGCAGTCGGTCGCGGTCCAGGACCCCTATACAGCCGCCGCGCTTGAGGCTTATGCACGGGGTGTCAACGCCTGGCTGCAGCGTGTGAACGAGGCCGCCCTGGGCCGCGGCGCGCCCGAGAACTTCCTGTTTTCCAACCAGATCGCGCCCTGGCAGCCCGCCGATTCGCTGGCCATCGTCAAGCTGATGGCGCTGCAGCTTTCGGGGCATCTAGAAGAGGAAGTGCTGCGCGCGCGCACCTCGCTTCTGATCGCGAACGCGCGCCTCGCCGACATCCTGCCCGACGCGCCCGGCGCCGGCATCGCCGCCCTGCCGCGCTATGCCGCGCTGTTCCCGTCGCTGCCGCGCTACGCCGAGGC
>JAAUYB010153276.1_pt1 | contig 27468 bp, 28 predicted proteins | sample 7278071 | NCBI WGS metagenome assembly JAAUYB01 (sample SAMN14350121, study PRJNA611818) | marine sediment metagenome | isolation source: surface marine sediment (1.8m) | place: French Polynesia: Moorea | collected 2018-08 | reverse complement strand
TCGCTTCTTCTAACCGTCCTAAGTTATATAAAGCATTCCCTCGGTTATTCCAAGCTTGATCATAATCTGGTTTAAATTCTAACGCTTTGTCGTAGGAGGCGATCGCCGCTTCATATTCTGCTTGTTGTACATGAATTAACCCTTTTTCAAACCAAAGTTCTGATTTTTTGATGGGATCGAGGTTAGGGGAATCAGTCAAATAAGCTTTAATTTCTGCTATTTTTTCCTCTCTTTCTTGTGGGGTAAATTGTTTATATTTTTCTAGATCACTATCCACATAAACAATACGATAAGCTTCTTCTTCTAAGGTATCTTGATCCGTAGGAAATTCATACAGTCCCGATCGCCAATCAAAAAAATCTGGCGCACGTTTGATAAAATAACGTAGAGCAAATTCTGGTAAGAGGAAAACAATCGCAAAGGAAAAATTCTCATAAAATCGTTCACGGGAGAGGTTTAAATACCCCAAGATTTTCGGAATACCAGACCAAGTTCCCCCATAAATAGGACTTTGACTCGATAGTTGATACCCTTCGCTTTCTGCTTCTTCGTACCGTAGTAAAGCAGTTTCTAACCCACAGACAAACAAAATATTAAGCTGCTGATAATCAGGAAGATTAATAATTTTTTCGTAAATATTATCGGTTTCTAAATCCAGTTTCAGAATAGCAGACTTTTTCTGCGGTAAATCTTTATTGATCCGTTCAATAATACGTTTTCCTTGGATGGGAGAACAGCGCACAAATAACAGATTAAAGCCGTTTTTACGACTTAAAGAACGTCGTAATGCTTGATAGGATTCTTCTTCTGTTAGGGGTATATCTTCCCACTGTTCTACATCTAAATTCTTCATGCTTCATTTTCTAATGCTTCAATAAATTCAGAAATTTTAGTAATTAAGGGATGCACATCATACCAACTTTTAAACTCTTCCTCATCATCAAAATAACCATATTGTAAAATACAACGATTAAATAATAGTTTACGATGTTCTTGATCGTTTTGAATTTGATGGGTTTTATGAACATTTACTAATAGTTTCCATTGGTTATGTTCTACGGTTCTTCGATACACATCCCTCGCTTGAGTAATGGCCCGTTGTGCTGCTTTTCTAGTAATAGGTAAATCATCAATGTGATCAAAAGCAGATTCCATTAATAACATTAAATTCCGTACATGACCCCCAGTCATTAAACATAAATAATCTAGTAATTCTTGGCTTTCAAAAATATCGGTTTCTAATCTTTTTGTAGGAGAAAATTGTCTGATTCTTTTGTTGATAATCTCTTGAATTTTATTAATTCCTTGATCATAAGGATTATTATTAAGATCATACACCCGAATCATGGGTAATACCATCAAATCTCCGTTATAACGTTCTCGTAAATCATTGGCACGATTAGAATAGGCCATGGAAATAGGAATGGTATAAATTATATGACAGTTTAACCCTGTTAATTGATTGGCACGATCTAAGAAAATTTCATCGTGATTGGTTCTATTTTCTCCTCTGGTAATCGGAACAATACGATCTAAATTATCCACTAACATCACTAATTTTTGATCTGGAGATAACTGTTTTTTCTCATCATCAATAAATTTATTCAACGCAGCTAGTAAGGTGACCGTATGGGGATTGATTTTATCTCTAATTTTTTGTCGTTCGCTAGGAATATCACGAATAGCAACGGACAGTTTGCCAAAATATTTGATTAAGTCCCCTGTCTCTAATTTAGCATCCACTAATTCAATTTCCGTCAAGGATAAATCAATTAAATCTTGCCAGCGAGCTTTTAACCAGTTTTTTAACGGGGTAGAATTTGCTTCTTTTAGTTCTTTGAGAAGATTACGAGTGCAAGCGATTAAAATGTCTGTATATTGAGCATCTTCTGGATCAATATCTTCCTCATCTGCTACAAAATAGACGACAAAACAGTTATTATCTTCTAAAAATTTCTTAAGTCTTAATAACTCCGTGGATTTTCCTCCCCCGCGATGTCCTGCATACAATTGATAAGTATATTCATTATGAGGAGAACGTAAAATTTTTCTACCTAAATCTCGATAAACATCTGCATCTGCTCTAACTGCTTTTAAATCAACATATAAATGACTTTCTGCTGGTAAAGGAACCGGTTTAAATCCATTCGCAAGCTTAGCAATTAAATCTTGAGACATAGCTAGAATTTAGAATTTAGAATTTAGAATTTATTTTTTTTGCTCATTTTAGATTCTACATTACTCTCCCCACGCTCCCCACACTTCCTACTCAAAAGGGTCCCATCTCTACCCTTATGGATGAAATGAGAACCCCTTGATTGACTCAGAGTGCAAACTGCTTTACAATTGATTTAGCGGTCAAAGTAGCTTTTCTCAGCTTCTAATTGCCGAATTAAACCACTTTGGCCTTTGGAGCGAGCAACTTGTAGACGATGCTCTAAGCTCTTCAGGATGTTAGCACGATGAAGACGCGCGGCATCGGTTAGGTGTTTGGGGTTATTGGTCATGACTCACCTCCGTTTATGCTTTCAAAGATTCAACAGTGACACCCATTTCTGATGCAAGACGATGCAACATAGAGAGTTGACGATGTTGTTGCTTGCTACGGGTTTGAGCGATTAGAAAGCGAGACTTAGACTGTAAACTGTCTAACTCGTTTAGGTGAGTGTGGATGTTATTATTTAAGAGCATAACGCCTCCTTCTTAATCGTAGTGGATCGAATGAGGCGCGTTCCTTCGGGATCAGTTTCCCTACTTCCGTCTGTTGATAACAACAGATGAACGATTTATCCTGTTACACTTAAATCATAACATTTTTTTTAGGCAGTGGCTACTATTTGGCTTTCAGGAAAGGAGAATCCCCTGCTTTATCGGGGTGAAGATGTTGCAGCAGAAAATCGACTGTACTTTGGTTTAACCAACCTTTGAGTACCGCTAATGCACCAATTCTCATCCACATTCTTCCTTGTCCCTGTTCTGCTAGAATAGCCCGTAGTTGAAAGTCATTAATTAAGCCAGCTTCTCTAAGATAATAGCCTAAAGATTGGGGGGTTCCTTGTTGCGCTTGTTTGATAACTTCTTCCCATTCTTCGGCAAAAAAGTCGGCTGTTTGTTGTTTAATCCAACCTTTTTCTGCCAATATTTCCCCTAAACGGCGTTGAGGATGTTCTTGTTGTTCTTTTATGGCTATTTCCACCTGATAAGGGGTAATCAGTTTGGCTTCTTGTAAGATGGTTCCCAGACGTTGTTTAGATTTTGCCTTAACCATGAAAACTCCTCCCTATGGGTAAATTTGACTTCTTGGTTCTATTATTCCCAAATTTTTCTAGTTAGTTTCACTGAGCAAGAATTTTTTTCTGTTGACTTCATCGTCTATATGGTCTTTAGGGTACTCATGAAGCATTTCCTCACTGGTCAATGATCTCCCTTTAATTAGTCTTTGTGATTTGTGATAGCTCATTAACTTATTGGGGATTATAGAGTTACTTTTAATGATAGTCCCTGAAATTTAAAGCATTTTAACTTTGTCTTAACTTGCTAAAAGGTAGCATACTTAGTTCCGTTTTTCAAGTCTTTTTAGGTTAATTTTTTTAAAGAAAAGATAAAACATAAAATATCTTAACCTTGGGAATTTCTTTCGGTCTATAATATGCTTTTTGTGGCTAAACTGTTTTAAAATAAGAGAGCAAAAGTTAACGGTAATCATTTTAGCTATCTTATGTTAACCCAACTTCAAACAGAACAATTGAAAATTGAATATTTACAGCCTCTTGAAAAAGTAAAAGGACTCGAACGTTCCTTAGGCCAGGATATTAAAGAAGGCTTAACTCAATGTCAAAAAAAAATACCATCTAAATATTTCTATGACGATCACGGATCTCAGTTATTTGAGCAAATTTGTGAGTTACCTGAATATTATCCTACTCGAACAGAAGCTAGTATTTTAAGGGACTATGCAGAAGAAATTGCCCAAATTACAGGAATTTGTGAATTAGTAGAATTGGGAAGTGGAAGTTCTACAAAAACTCGCTTATTATTAGATGCTTATGATCAGCAAAATGAGGTGTTTAAATATATGCCCATTGATGTAAGTGCGGGAATTCTTAGAGAAAGTGCAATACAATTAAAACAAGACTATAGTTCCCTACAAATTCAAGGGTTAGTGGGAACTTATGACCAAGCATTAACTCAATTAATACCCAGTTCTTGGCCAGCAAGAATGATTTTTTTCTTAGGAAGTTCTGTTGGTAATTTTAGCGAAACAGATTATGAGAATTTCTTATCTAAAATTGCCCAAGTTTTAGAAAGGGGGGATTATTTTTTGTTAGGAATTGATTTACAGAAGCCTAAGGCTATTATAGAAGCAGCTTATAATGATAGTCAGGGAGTGACAGCAAATTTCAACTTAAATATGTTGGAACATTTAAACCGTGAATTTCAAGGTAACTTTGATGTTAACTTTTTTAAGCATAAAGCTATTTATAATGAGAAAAAACAGCAAATTGAAATGTATTTAATATCAGACAAGGCACAAGAAATTACCTTGAAACAGCTTGATTTAAAAGTCGAGTTAAAAAAAGATGAAAGAATATTGACCGAAATTTCTCGTAAGTTTGATGTAGAAACAACTAAACATCTTTTAGCTGCCAAGAAATTAAACCCAGTCAAAGTATTTACGGATAAGAATAACTGGTTTGCCTTAATTCTTTGTCAAGCTTCCCAATAAGTTAGGATAAATAGGAGCATGATTAGCCATACTCCTATGATCTAACAAAACTTAGTGATACTAACATTAACGACTCATTATCATGACATCTCTTAAATCTCAATTACCGATTTTTCTTAATAATTGTTCCCAAGAATCTCTGCTTAATTACTTTCAAAATACTTGGGAATTAGAAGATATTTTACTGAAAACTATTATCGATGATAAAACTTTTTATATTAACCCTGATCCTTTAAGGAATCCATTGATTTTTTATTTGGGTCATTCTGCTGCTTTTTATATCAATAAATTAATTAGGGTTGAATTACTAGAAAAAAGAATCAATGCAGACTATGAAATCTTATTTGAATTTGGCGTTGATCCTGAAAATGCAGAAGAATTAAATCAAGCAATTGCTGATATTAATTGGCCAGAAGTTGAAGAAGTTTGGGACTATCGAAATACAGCTTATCAAGTTATTTTAGACGTTATCAACAATACCTCATTTGACCTTCCTATTTATCAAAATCATCCCCTTTGGGCTTTAATAATGGGGCTAGAACATCAACGGATTCATTTTGAAACCTCTTCGATGTTATTTAGACAACTTCCCACGGAAAAATTGGAAAAACCGCAAGGATGGCAATATGCACCCTCTCAGGGAACTGCTAACAATAATAACCTGATTTTAGTCGAGGGCGGAACCGTTAAACTCGGTAAAGCGAAAGATAATCCCTTGTATGGATGGGACTGTGAATATGGCGATCGCTTGGTCAAAGTTGAGCCATTTTTTGCCAGTCAATATTTAATTACTAATGCAGAATTTCTTGAATTTGTCAATAGTAAAGGATACGAAAATCAAGCCTATTGGAATGAACATTCCTGGCGATGGAAAGAAGAAAATAACGTTAAACATCCTAAATTTTGGCGATTAAATGATGGGGAATATGTCTATCGTGCCATGTTTGATGAAATCCCATTACCCTTAGATTGGCCCGTAGAAGTCAATTATTATGAAGCCATTGCGTATTGTCGCTGGAAGGGAGAAGAAACGCGATTAATGAGTGAAGCAGAATGGAATTTGGCTACTTATGGATCGAATAATAACTATCAAGTAGACATCGAAGAAGTTAATAATTATAATCTTAATTTGCAGTTTGGTTCACCCAGTCCCGTTGGGTTACTAAAAACAGCCCAAAGCCATTCGGGACTTTGGGATCTCAGGGGAAATGTTTGGGAATGGTTAGACGAAGATTTTAAGCCCTTACCAGGGTTTGAACCCCATTTTCTTTATGAAGATAATTCTGCACCTTTTTTTGATAATAATCATAAAATGATGTTAGGAGGTGCCTGGGTAACTCAAGGAACAGAAACCTTAAAATATTATCGGAACTGGTTCCGTCCAAACTTCTATCAACACGCTGGTTTTAGAATTGTTAATAACTAGAACTATCTCAGGAAAATTTTGGAAAATTGACTCTGAATGTTGTTATATTTGATTTAAGGTTCTCTGCTTTGACTATAACTTTAATCATTTTAAATTAACATCCTGCAAAATGAATCAATTTGTACAGTCAACCAAAAATTTCCTCAAAGATAAATTATTACTGACAAAAATCCCTCAATGGTTTCAAGTAAGTGATGAACAAATAGCAGAAATTTTAGAAACGGTTCGAGAAAAATTACCTACAACCGAAGCCATTTTAATTGGAAAAACTCAATCGGGTAAAAGTTCAATTGTTAGAGGTTTAACGGGGGTTTCAGCAGAAATTGTCGGTGAAGGATTTCGCCCCCATACCAAACATACACAACAATATACTTATCCTAATGATGATCTTCCTCTACTCATTTTTACGGATACCGTAGGATTAGGTGATGTTCAACAACATACTGAGTCTATTATTCAAGAATTAACCGATAAACTACAAACATCGAATTATCGGGCGAGAGTGGTAATTTTAACCGTTAAGATCAATGATTTTGCTACAGAAACTCTAGCAAAAATTGCCCAAGAATTGCGTCAATTATCTCCAAACATTCCCTATCTTCTTGTGGTTACTTGTCTTCACGAACTTTACCCCTCTTCAACTGAAAATCATCCGACTTATCCTCCCAATTTTAAAGATATAAATCGTGCATTTAACCAGATCAAAAAAGATTTTAAAGGACTGTATGATGAGGCAATTCTTATTGATTTTACCCTCGAAGAAGATGGTTACACCCCTATTTTTTATGGATTAGAAACCCTCAGAGATAGCATCGCGCAACAGTTACCCGAAGCCGAATCTGTGGCTATTTATCAACTTTTAGAAGGAGAAACCACGGAAAAAATTGGTAATCTTTACCGAGATGTGGCCCGTCGCTATATATGGGCGTTTTCCGTGGCAGCCGCTACCTTAGCAGCCGTTCCCTTGCCTTTTGCCACCATGCCCGTTTTAACTGCCTTACAGGTGTCTCAGGTGACCTTATTGGGTAAACTCTACGGGCAAATTTTGACCCCTTCTCAAGCTGGTGGCATTGTCAGTGCGATCGCAGGGGGATTTTTAGCCCAGTCTATCGGACGAGAATTAATTAAATTTATTCCTGGGTTGGGAAGCATTATTGCTGCCTCTTGGGCGGGGGCTTATACTTGGGCATTAGGAGAAGGGGCTTGTGTTTATTTTGGGGATTTAATGGGGGGAAAAAAACCTAATCCCGATCAAATTCAAGCAGTGATGCAAGCCGCCTTTAAACAAGCACAAACTCGCTTTGAAAAGTAGTTTTCTGGTTGGTAAATTTAAAAAATTTGCTGATGGCACTGAACATTGATCATTCAAGAGAAAAATGGGGATTAGAAACCCCATCCGTCTTGCGGTGGGGTAGTTCATCTACTCGTATAACCAGGTTTTAAGGGTAGGTTCCCAACTGCTTAACTCTTTTTCGTTAAACCAGAGATCAATCTCCCGTTTCGCCGTTTCAATGGCATCAGAACCATGAATGAGGTTCCGTCCCACACTCACCCCAAAATCACCGCGAATGGTTCCCGGTTCAGCCGATAAAGGGTTCGTTGCGCCGATGAGTTTCCGCGCAGAAGTCACCACACCATCTCCTTCCCATACCATTGCTACCACAGGAGAAGAACAGATAAACTCTACCAAACTACCAAAGAAAGGGCGTTCTTTATGCACGTCATAATGTTCTTCGGCCAATTCTTGAGGCACAGACATTAATTTGAGGCCAACTAGAGTAAAACCTTTAGCTTCAAAACGACCAATGACTTCACCCACCAGTCCCCGTTGTACCCCATCGGGTTTAATCATAATAAATGTGCGTTCCACTCGCTAACTCCTTCCGATTGTTCCAATTAATAGTTTACGACTAATTCGGGTTAACTGAACAAGTTTTGTTTCCAAGATAAAAAATGTTCAAAGTTGAACCATAAAATCGCAAAAAATGCAAATATTTTTAGATGGAATGAGGAAAGATTATGCCAACTCTGGTCACTTTCATAAAATGTTGAGAAAAATTACACAATAATGATTAATTTTTAAGGACAATGGGACAAAATATAGGGGGATGTTACCAAATCATTAAGAGGATCTTCTGTATGCCATAAGCTTTTTTGGCAATGGATTTATACCAGTGTCCAACCGATGCAAGCTAAGAAAAACTTCATATGGGTTGTGTTACAAGAGAATTAGAAGCCTTCAGAATAGAAAAAGGATATTTCCCTAAAGATCAGGTATGCAATACGGCACAAAAAGACTCTCGTGGAATACCAGCAGCAACCTACTATCTTAAATTTTTAATTAAGGGAGCATAATAATCTCGGATACGTCACTTATATTGATATGTGCTAAACCATAAGTAATTGACTCTATCTGGAGCATTATTGTTAGGATAACCAAGACGATAGACATAACCTTCTTATAACTTTTTAGCACAGACTCATCAAGATGTTGGTATGAGTATTATAATCTATGTTTCTCAAAATTCGTTCTTCCAAACCAGAAGTTAAAGTTGTTTCCCGCCGAAAACCTAAAAAACGCCTTTTTCCGCTTCTTTGTCTGGCTAGTTTAGGGTTATGGTTGGGTTATAAGCAGTTACAAAGTTATTTTGTCCAACCCGAAGCTATCTTTGTGTTGGGAGGCCATGAAGATCGTGAACGGTTTGCAGCTAAATTAGCTGTTGAACATCCTGACTTACCCATTTGGGTGTCTTCCGGAAGTCCTCAACATTATGTGACTGAAATTTTTACCAATGCAGGGGTGAGTGATCATCGTCTTCACCTTGATTATCAAGCCAAGGATACGGTGACTAATTTTACCAGTTTGGTTAAGGAATTGAAAGCGCAAGGGATCGATAGCGTTTATTTAATCACCTCTGATAATCACATGAACCGCGCTAGAATTATCGGAGAGATTGTCTTTGGAACGCAAGGAATTGTGCTTAAACCTTTGTCGGTTCCTTCTGATGATTCCCCCGAACCCATCGAAAAAATTGTTAGGGACGGGGGACGATCTTTTCTTTGGTTACTAACGGGAAGAACAGGAGAAAATTTATTACTTCCTTAAAGATTAATTATGCTTGTTTCCAAGTGCCATGAAATCCTATCGGAATCACACTAGGTAATCCTAAACGACAAACGGGGCTATTTTCTAACCCTTCACTATCATAAATTCTCAGTTCAGAATTGTGCTTATTGCCATCATAAACAACGGTTAAGACCCATCCTTGTTCTGAGTCAGGATGATTAGGCACAAAAATCGGTTCTGAGGGATATCGATTTTCTCCCATATCTGCTACAGTTATCGTCTTTAATTGTCGATCATAACGAGCGATCGCCCCAAAAATTTCTTGGGATAAATCTGCGTTATCTCGATGCACTGATAAATAGGTATAACGCCAATTTTCTCCAGTTTGATGAAGGGGAACAATCGGAAAATCTGACCCTCTATCTAATAGTTGTTCCTCACGAATCACTGTAGCTGTTTTGGGGTCGATTTCTACTTGCCAAAGGGTTCCTTTGGCGGGGGTTTTAATCTTCCCAGTGGCGACTTCTTTTAAGTTTTGATTGGTGGCAAAGTCAGCATAACGGACAGATTCAATGATGATATTGTCCGCTTCGTTAACGTAACCATTGCTATAATGCCATTGAAACCAAGGGTTAGCTTTTCCTTTACTAACTAAGGATAAACTATCTCGCTCAAAAATTAAAATTTCTGTCCCTAGTTTCGGTTTCCATTCCATTGCATCACTTAAACTAGATAATCCTAATGCAGTGGGTAATACTTTAATACGCACAGGCGGAACAAAAAAAACAAGATAAGATCCCGCTAAAGCAAAATCATGAACTAACCGTAAACCTTCTAAGGGATAATCTGATTTTTGAATGACTTTTCCTGTAGCATCACTTTTGTAAAGATTTAAGGTAACTTTTGCCCCTAAACTGATACCAAAGTTGTAAATATTACCTGTTTGGTGATTAATTTTTGGGTGTGCCGAAAAAGGTTGTTTTTCGGTTAAATTTGAAAGATTATCTAATCCTTGTGTTTCTAAATCATCTAAGTCCAAAGCGTAAGGGTTGCCCGCTTCCCACAAGGCCAGTAATTTTTCAGGTAAGGCTAAAACCGAAGTATTAGCAGCGTTTTTAACTTCTTTTCCCCAAGTTTTCCAAAAAGGGCCAGGAACAGTCATGCCATAATTAGGATATAAAAAACGATCCGCTTCTGCTTCGTTTTGATACCCTTTTGTTTGCACATAACGATAGGTGGCTTCTGCCCCTTTTTCGGTTAAATGAATGGCTAAAATACTGCCATCTCCATCAAACCAATGACCCACTTTTTGACTCCCTCTTTCCAGTCTTCCAGGTCCATTACGGTATAAGGTTCCTCTCAGTCCATCGGGAATTTCTCCTGATAAGATAGGTAGAGGTTTCAAGGGGAATTCTTGGGCAGGTTTTGCGATTGCTTGTGACCAAGTCGGCATACTTTTTATATCTAAAATTAATTTTTTATCCCTATAAGTTTAACAAGTTTCATTTAATTTTATCAATATTACGGTTGAACCCACATCGTTGCCCGTTGAGTCGGACCCAGTGAGACGAAGCAAAAAGCGCACCAAGACAGATTGCACTTTAACTCATATTTTGTACCTTCGATAAAATTACCCAGTTTAGAGAGGGAACAGATAATAATCAAGATGTCTCAGAAATCATTCCTACGTGCTATAGTTAGAAATACATAAGGGTTGACGGTAGATAAAATCCCCAATTTAAAGTTATTAAAAAGTCAGTGATCATGATCACTATTATCAGGGGATTCTTGTCACAACTTTTCAGGTATTTTTCAGTTACACTAATCACAATAGATTCTCAAAACGATCACCAATCCACCCAGGATATTAGGTTTAAGTCGAGAGATTATTTTACTTATAGAACTTTTCCATATCTAGTAATTAACATCCATACCGATCAAGGAATTTGGGGGACAATACAAAGGAACAAGGAGAACAACTATGATTACAGTTACCCACTTACAACAAGATTTTGAGAATTTAGCTAGAGAGGAAAGCCTATTTGAAGATTATTTCAAATACTTTAAAAATCGACCTGATACCTATCTGGACAAACTAGAAGAATTACTTTTACAAGATTCTAGTACCTTAATGAAAATTTGTCGGAATATTCCTGAAAATATTAGCTATTTTTTAAATCGAGTTTGTTGTTATTTTGTCAATAATTTAGGTTTGGATAGAAGATTTAGGCAGGATCTTTATGGTTCTTTAAATCGATTAATTAGTATTTTAGAAGATGCAGCAGAAAAACCTACTATTTATCCCTCATTAGAACCATTTTTTAATCAGAAAAAAAAGGTGGCAGATGATCCTGATACCCCAACAGCTTTTGAGAGATTAAAGATAACTGTTGATAAATATAAAAAGTTAGAAACAGAAGATGATGAACCAGCTTGGAAGCGTAAAAAACGCTTGGGTCAACGGTTAATTCGTTATCCTCATCTTTATAGTTTTTATTTAGGCGCATCAGAAAATACCAGTTTTGGACAAACAACCCAAGTCAGACAAGATCAATATGTGAATAACTATTCCGTTAATTTACATCGTTATCTTCGTCAAGAAAGTATGAAAGATAATAATAAAGATTTAGCTGGAGCATTTGCATCGAGAACGGTAGGAAAAGACTGGGAAAATCCCACTCAACTGACTAAAGATTCTCTATATCGCTCAATTTGTTACCATAAAGCCACAGAAAAGAAATTCAAAGAGAGAGCTTTGGTGGTATCTAGTTATTATGATAAAGCATCTCTTTTAGAATGCAAAATGATGCTTTATAAAGTCATTACTAGCTTATTTCCTGCTCACTACAAGCAAGCTTTTGTGACTCAAAAGCTCTTAGCTAATTTAGGAGGAGAAGAATCGAGTTATAATGATACAAAAGCAGATTTAGCATTGATCAAAATTGCCATTGATTACTGTTTTAAATTATTAATTATTGATGATGATAAAAATCATTTTTTCTTCATCGATATGTTGAGTAACATGGGAACCAAAAAAACTTTAAATGTTCTCTTACAACTCATTCATTGTTATCCCATCGATCCCAATACCCATGATAAGCGAGATAAAAAACAAAGAATGCTTCTTGCCTTAGAAAAACGACTGGCCGTTTTATTCAAAAATTATGAAGACTTTGACGAAAGTGAGATGCAATGGTTAATTAACTTTCTGGAACATTTTCATGTGGCGACTGCCTTACAATTTGATGGCTTAGACTTGTCAGGGATCAAAATTCCTAAAGATGTGGTCAAGGCGAAAGCAGCATGATATTATTAATGTCACTTTACTTTTAGGTCTTAGATAATCATTTTTCATCATTACTGGGGTCATTGGGGATGGTGTCTTCTCCCGATGACTTTCTCTGCTGAGCAGAAGGGGATGATTGAGATTGATTAATTTGAGTCAGTTGACGTTGAACCGAAGATTCTTCTGGTGAGAGATGAATTTGAATGGTAGGGCCAGAACTCGCTAGACGAATAATCATGCCATCTATGGCCTGTTTTTCACTGATTAATTTTCCATCGATATAAGTGCCATTGGTTCCCAAGTTAACCACTTGCCAGTGGTTTTGTTCGTAGCGAACTTCTAAATGATGACGCGAAACTACGGCACTGTAAAGAACTACCTCGTTATCAGTAGAACGACCAATACGAATGGTCGCCGTTGTCTCAAATGTCCAACTTTGGATAGGTGTGGTTTTGGTCGGATGGAGTAAAGTTAGAGTAATCACCGAAATTCTAGCTTATAGAGGGCGTTTCGTAACTAAGCGTTGATTCAATGCCTCAAAAAAAAAGAGCATGACACACTGTTAAAACTTATTCCTATCATAAATCCTAGTTAAGACCAGACAATGAATTCTTAGGAAAAATTGAGTGATCAGTGACCACTGATTATTCATCAACGATCACTCATCGGTTGAATCTCAGAATTTATTGATTAAGGATTAACTGTTACTGTTACTGTTTATTGTTCGCGGTCAAAATATCATTACAGCAGACCAGCATTAGATAATCCTAAGATAATTCCCGCCCCTAGAATATGGCCAAAACTAGCGGTTGCCAATAATTCTGGAAGTCCAAATTGTTTTTTGGAAGCTAACTGGGGTAAGGGAAGGTCTGGACCTTGACCTGTTTTTTGAATGGCAAAATAACCGAGAATAAAGCTAAAGAGATTAGCTGCAATCATAATGACCCCTACGGATAAATTCCATGAGGTGGTGACCACAGGGGCAGCCTCAGCCAGTATCATAATATTGAAGAGCATGAATCAAACTCCTGTTTGAAGGGATAACTGTAAACAAAAGGCATTATAGGGATCTATCTGGGCAAAATTTCACTTTGTTTGAATACTTAACAATTATGAGGCGTTAGGCAAAATGCGGGTCAAAATTTGTGGCATTACTCAAGCCGAACAAGGACAGGCGATCGCACAGTTAGGGGCGACGGCCTTAGGGTTTATTTGTGTTGAGCGATCGCCGCGTTATATTAAGGCTCAACAAATTCAAGACATTATTCAAGTTTTGCCCACAGCCATAGACTGTATAGGCGTCTTTGCCAACGCCAGTTTAACAGATATTGAAGGGGTTTTAAAGGTGGCTCAATTAACGGGAATACAACTACATGGGGATGAAACGCCCCAATTTTGCGCTCACATCCAACAATTATGGCCGGATTTAGAAATAATTAAGGCGTTTAGAATTAAATCCCCAGAGTCTTTATCGGATATGTCTCAATATGTGGAAGTTATTGATACATTCCTGTTAGACGCTTACGATCCTCAACAGCTAGGGGGAACGGGAAAAACCTTAAACTGGGACATTTTAGCCACTTTTAAGCCAGATCGACCTTGGTTTTTAGCAGGAGGGTTAAACCCGGATAATATCTCAGAGGCACTTGATAGCTTAGCACCAGACGGGGTTGACTTATCTAGTGGGGTTGAGCGATCGCCTGGAGATAAAGATATCAATAAAGTAACTCAACTCTTTGAACGATTAAGTTATCATCTTTAACGTTTCTATTTTGTTACGAAAAACCTCAAATAATAAATAATTGCTAAGTTGGGTTAACAAACTTCATGTTGATATATTAAAATTTAATTAAGAAAGATAATCGGCAACAGTTTCTAGATCATAATTTCTGAGTTTTTTTCCTTTATTTAATCGGTTAAGGAATGTTTAGAATCTGTTGCTTTCCATTCATTGACACCGTCTAAATCTCCCTTAAAAACCTTTCTGAAATATAAGGAATAAAATCATTATGAACGGACTACTTGCTGATGCTAGTACCAGACTAGAAAAAGCCTTGAAATATACATCAATTTCGGAGGATGCCAGCGAACGATTAAAACATCCTAAAACCAGTTTAAGCGTGTCTATTCCTGTTAGAATGGACGATGGTTCTTTACGTATTTTCCAGGGGTATCGAGTGCGTTACGACGATACCAGAGGACCGGGGAAAGGTGGGGTGCGTTACCATCCCAATGTAACCATGGATGAGGTGCAATCCTTAGCCTTTTGGATGACCTTTAAATGTGCTTTATTGAACTTACCATTTGGGGGAGCCAAAGGCGGAATAATGCTCAATCCTAAAGAACTGTCAAAACAAGAATTAGAACGGCTAAGTCGGGGTTATATTGAAGCAATCGCTGACTTTATTGGCCCTGATATTGATATCCTTGCCCCCGATGTTTATACTAATCAGATGATCATGGGTTGGATGATGGACCAATATAGTATTATCCGACGACAAATTAGCCCCGGTGTAGTGACGGGAAAACCTCAAACCATGGGAGGGAGTCAAGGGCGAGATACGGCAACTGGAACCGGTGCTTATTATGTGATTCAAACGATTCTACCTAAGTTTGAAATGATACCAGAAAAGACAACCGTTGCGGTACAAGGATTTGGAAAAGCGGGCGCAGTGGTGGCGGAATTATTAGCTAAAGTGGGCTATAAAGTGGTAGCAGTTAGTGATTCTAAGGGGGGAATTTACGCCGAAAAAGGTTTAGATATTCTCAGCATTCGTAACTATAAAAAAGAACATCAGGGGATTGCAGCCATTTATTGTGAAGATACAGTTTGTAATATTGGTGACCACGAAAGTATCACCAATGAGGAATTATTAGGGTTAGATGTCGACGTTTTAATTCCGGCTGCGTTAGAAAACCAAATAACAGCAGAAAATGCCGATAATATCAAAGCAAAATTTATCTTTGAGGTTGCCAATGGTCCGATTACTTCTGCTGCTGATGCCATTTTAGATAAGAAAGGATTCTATGTTTTTCCTGATATTTTGGTCAACGCAGGAGGGGTAACGGTCAGTTATTTTGAATGGGTGCAAAATCGCAGTGGTTTGTACTGGACAAGAACGGAAGTGAATGAACGCATGAAAGATAAAATGATGACCGAAGCGGAACAAGTTTGGTCTATTGCACAACAAGATGGAGTTTCCATGCGAACCGCCGCCTATATTCATGCGTTAAATCGTTTAGGGGACGCATTAGACGCAAAAGGAACAAGGGATTATTATCTCAATGGTTCCCATCATTAACGTCTGTAGGTTGACTCAGCTTAACTGAAAATTATTGATTAGTCTCTTTATGGTTTGTAAGGAGACTTTTATATTTTTTGGACTCAATCAAAAACTGAAGCGTTAGAAAAGATGTTTTCTCAACCTAGTTAAATTATGGTTGTTGCCGGAATACTATAATACAGAAAAAAGAGAAGTCCATGCAGTTGAGACGAACTCCTCTGATTTGATAGAAATCTATCTTTAAGCAGGAACCGGTTCTCCAGGACGTAACTTCATCCATTTTCCCGTTTCTTCTAAAAAGCTTTCACATCCGACCACATCCCATTCCATTTCAATATAATCCTTCTTAGGGCGAATGTTAACGTTAATGGTCGGTTCTTCTGGGTCAAAGGTAGGGTTATCCGTTAGATGGGGTTGTTCATGTTGTTCTTCTACTGCGTAATAGGTTTGACAACTATCAACATAATGGCAGTTAACACAAATACACATATATTTCTCCTTTATCCGTGTTACTTATTAATCTAACGTAAGATATGAAAATTTGACCAATTTTTAAGGGTTTATTTCTTTAGTTTATATGAAGCTATCTACCTCTATTCCCAATTTATCCCCTGACATTCTACCATTTGACTTAGAATTGCTGCCACCGACTGCTTATTTAGTTGGTGGTTCGGTTCGAGATGCACTACTAAACGCTGATCGTGATTATCTTGATTTAGATTTTGTTTTGCCTGAGTTGGTAATCGAAACAGCAAAGAAAATCGCTAATAAATATAATGCAGGATTTGTTATTTTAGATAGAGAAAGAAACATTTGTAGAGTTGTTTTTGAACAGGGAACTGTAGATTTTGCTCAACAAGAAGGAGAAACAATTGAAACAGACTTAAGGAGACGAGATTTTACAATTAATGCGATCGCTTATAATTTTTATCAACAAAAATTAATTGATCCTTTAAATGGTTTAGAAGATTTGCAAACAGAAACCCTCAAAATGATTAGTGTTAAAAATTTACAAGATGACCCCTTAAGATTATTAAGAGCTTATCGTCAAGCTGCTCAATTAAATTTTAAAATTGAAGCAAAAACACGGCAAAAAATCTCTCAATTATCTTCTTCAATTAGTCAGGTTGCTGCTGAACGAGTACAAACTGAATTAAATTATTTATTAGGCAATTTACAGGGAAGTAAATGGTTAATTGAAATAGAAAAAGATGGTCTATTAAAATATTGCTTTCCTCAAATTAATCAGAATAACTTAAAATCCCTTGAATCCGTTGATGAAATGATTAAATTATTACTGCATCATTTACAGCAAAATAAGTTTAATAACTTATTTAAGGTTAATGAGAATCAAAACATTTATGATAGTCCTCTGATCCAAAGAGCAAGATTAACTTGTTTAGTTTCTAATAATCCTGAAATAGCTAAGAGAGAACTAATCGATTTAAAGTATTCTAATCAAGATATTAAAGCAGTTATTAATGTTTTAAAGAACTTGAATGATTTAGAAAAAAATCACCAAGATTTATCTTTAAGAGAATTATATTTTTTGTTTTTAGACTTGGGTAATCATTTCCCTATTTTTGCTCTAGTTTCCCTGGCGAAAAATCTTCATCATGAATTGATTTTTAACCTAATTGATCATTATCTTGACCCTCAAAGTAAATTAGCGCATCCTATTGCTTTAATTACAGGTCATGATTTAATCAATCAACTTAATCTTAAACCCAGTCCTCAACTGGGTCAACTTTTAACTGAAGTTATCATTGCTCAAGTTGAAGGGAAAATATCCACTAAACAACAAGCTTTAAAGTTTGCTAGAGATTACATCGAAAATCATCAGTAATATTGACAGATTTTCTATATATCCTTTAAGCTTAAGTATTCCGTTAATGATCTTCATTTAATTTCAATGATGTCTAGTTCAGTTTCTAATTCTCTTAGTCCTATAAAGTGGATAACAAAGAATCTTTTTAACACTTGGTTTAATAGTATTCTGACTTTAGTTAGTTTAGTTTTTATTATTTGGTTTAGTAATGGTTTCGTTACCTGGGTTTTGTTGCAAGCAGAATGGGGAGTTATTGGTGCAAATTTACGCTTATTTTTTGTTGGTCAATATCCCGTTAATTTGCTATGGAGAGCTTGGATAAGTCTAGCTATTATTTTGAGTTTAATCGGATTTTCTTGGGGAAATTTATCACAGTCTAGTAATCTATTTAATCCCGTTAAATTAACGTTTTTAGGTTTCATTTCTCTTGTTATAGCACTATTAGGAATTCCTATCAGTTTGGTTTCCAGTGCCAAGTTATTAGGGATTTTGGGTTTATTTATTATCTTTGCTTTAGTCGGTCAGAAAATTAAACAAAATTTTCCCAATTTTAGCAATTGGTTATCATTGATTTGGGGATTAACTTTCTTTTTCTTGTTAGGTTTGCTACAAGGAGCGTTCTTTTTACGTCCCGTTAGATTAGATGATTTTAGTGGCTTAATTTTAACTATTTTTGTCGCTATAGTTAGCATTTTTTTATCTTTTCCTTTTGGGGTATTATTGGCATTGGGAAGACAAAGTGCCTTACCTATGATTCGCTGGTTATCCATTGCTTATATTGAGTTAATTCGGGGTTTACCGTTAATTGGTATCCTCTTTATGGCGCAGGTAATGCTCCCGTTAATTTTACCCGAAGATATGCGAATTCAACGAGTCATTCGTGCGATTGCTGGATTTACTTTGTTTAGTGCTGCTTACTTAGCAGAAAATGTTAGAGGGGGTTTACAATCTATTCCCAAAGGACAAACAGAAGCAGCGAAAGCATTAGGATTAAATAGCTTTTTTGTCTTAATATTAGTGGTTTTACCCCAAGCATTAAGAGTAGTAATTCCTACCATTGTCGGTCAATTTATTAGTCTCTTTAAAGATACTTCCTTACTTGCTATTGTGGGATTAGTTGATTTATTAGGGATGTCTCAATCCATTTTAGCTAACCCTAAATTTATTGGTCGTTATGGAGAAGTTTATATTTTTGTGGCCGCTATTTATTGGCTTTTTTGTTATTCTATGTCCTTATTAAGTCGTCAATTAGAAAACAAGTAAAATGATCATCAAAGCTGAAGCAGATGAAGCCTTATACCAAGCAAAAATAGAAGGCCTCAACCACTATATCTTATATCACTAAAATTCGGATATTTTCAGTAATAATTGATCGACATTCGCGTTATGATCCATAAAAGAAAATAAGTGTTTATACTCTATTTTTCCCGTTTTATCTAAGACAAACTGCGCTGGAAGGGGCGCGCCTAACGCTTGTCCCGTATGATACATCCGAAACACCCGACAATCAGGGTTACTCAACAAAGGCATTTTTAACCCTAAATCTCGAACGACAATTTGACTTTGTTGAGCATCGGTGCTGGTAATCATTAAAACCTCTACCCCACGCTCTACAAACCTCTCATAATGTTGATTGAGACTGACAATATGAGGATAGCAGAAAGGGCAATACTGTTTCTCTGTAAAGATACGAGTAAACGCCAAAATAACCGATTGTTTCTCAAAATAATCCCCTAATCTAACCTTTCGATTGTGAGTAATATCCGGTAGAATAAAATCGGGTGCTTTGCTTCCTAACACAATTTGATTAGTGGCAGGAATCGGTAAAAAGTTATTAAAAAAACGTTGATTAATTAACCCTGTAAAATCTGTAGATGTTAACATTCTTTTTCTATAAACTTAGACAGCAGGAGATCAACCTTAATTAAGTTAATCCCATCAGATATTTTAGTTGACGGACATTAAGATCAACTCAGTAATTTGTCCTGGAAATCTTCTGCTTTTTGAGGATCGGGAATTTTGGTGGCTAATGCCTTAACGAAATCCGTTGGAGAAATGTTAGGATTTTTCTTGACAGTCCTTTCACAAATCAAAGAAGCCATTGGTCCAATTAACTCCGCTAATTCTTTTTGGCACTGTTCAACGAAACCCGGATCAATCGCTTCTTGGGGTTGACTAAAAGCCAAACCGTCGGATTTAGGTGGTAAAGGTAAAGGCGCACTAGGGGGCGCGACACGAGTTGGCATATCTTCACTATTTTCATTCACTGCATTAAGGGAAAAAGTATCCAGAAAACTATCTGAGCCATACAAGCTATGATAAACACTCTCTAACCGATTGAGAATCACTTGCGCTGAGGAAGGACGCTGATTGGGTAAACGAGCCATAATGTGATCCACCACATCAGCAAACTCAGGGGACAATTCTGGGACCCTCTCTCGCCAGTTTAACTGATCAACATGGGAATCATACAACTCACTGGGATGTTTTCCCGTTAATAGGTAGACAATGGTACGTCCCAAGGCAAAAAAATCCGATTGCGGAACTGCCTGACCATTCAACTGTTCAACGGGGCTATAGCCCGCCGAAAATAGCCCTGTAACCTCTCCGCTCGATTGTTTTGATAAATAAGTCTCTGTGACCTCCCTAGCGGTGCCAAAATCGATTAAAACCAACTGCCCTGTGGATCGTAACATGATGTTAGAGGGTTTAATGTCACGATGAAAAAAATTATGATGATGAATTTCTTCTAAAATGCGTAATAACTGCATTAACCACTGAATAGCCATTTTTTGAGAAATGCACTTACCTCGCTGGGTGATATATTGGTTCAAATTCAGCCCCTCTATTTTTTCCATCACCAAACAGTACAGAGGCGTATTACTGTTTTTTAAATAAAATTTGAAGTGAGCATCGGCTTCCACCTTGGGAATCCCTGGATGATTCAGACGACCTAAAACGTTGACTTCCCGTTCAAATAGTTCAACATATTTAGGGTGATTGTGGAGAAGGACTTTGAGAACTTTATGGGCAGAACTGTCCTCATCTAAATTTTGGGGGTCACTATCTTGCACCTCATAGGTTTTGCCAAAACCGCCACCCCCTAATTCTCGAAGCACACGATAGCGTCCATCCAGCAGCAACTCTGAGCCACAGCTTTGACAAAATAAGGATGTGTCCTGGTTTTCGGGATTAGAACATTGAGGATTAATGCAAAGGCTCATCTGGACTTGCCATGGGTCGACCTTTCTCTAGTTTAGACTGCCAGATTCAGTTATACACCAAATTTGTTCCGAGTTTCATTAAAGAAAAATCATTAAACTTATTCGGGCTAGTTAGATCAAAAAATAAATGGTATTATAGGAGATTGCAGTATTTATTGAATTCCTTCTATGAGTTTAACCGCGAGTGAAAAACAAGCCCTGATTACTGAATACCAAGTACACGAAACCGACACCGGCTCAGCCGATTTACAGGTGGCTATTCTCACCAAACGCATTACCCAATTAACCGATCACCTCAAGCAAAACCCCAAAGATCATGCTTCCCGTAGAGGACTGTTGAAAATGATTGGTCGTCGTCGACGTTTGTTAGCTTATATCAATGGGAAAGACTCCAACCGTTATCAAACCCTGATTAAACGGCTTGGCATTCGTCGTTAAAAAAACCCACAAGGAAGTCAAGAAGACTTAGTTGAGGATGGAAGAGGGGGAAACAGGGGAAGACAAATAATTGATATATCTTGATTCTCCCCACATTTCCCGCGCTTATGGTTAGACCCCTGCATGGCCTAAAGCTAACCCAGCAACCAACATTCCTAATACTAAAAAGGGTTGTGCGCTGGCTTGATATTTAACATCGTTTTCTAGGGGATCACGCAAGAAATACATATCTTGAAAGGTGATCTGAGGAATGACTAATAGTAGCAAAATAGCCGCATAGAGATTTTGATGAATGTAAATTAGATAAGCTCCAATTCCCGCCTGAAACACATCGATCATAATGACACACAACCAAGCAGCCGTATTCACCCCAAACATCACCGGTAGGGATTTTAAACCTAATTGGCGATCGCCTTCTACGCTCTTGAAATCATTGACCACCGCAATTCCCAAACCAGCTAAACTGTAAAACAGGGTTAGGATAACGATTGTCCAGTTTAACTCCCCGAATAGAGCATGGCCAGCCCACCAAGGTAAGGCAATATAACTGGCTCCTAAAGCATAATTCCCCAACCAGCCGTTTTGCTTTAACTTCAGGGGGGGAGCCGAATAAATATAAGCCAGGAATGCCCCTCCTAACGTCAAACAGAGCATAATGGGAAAGTCATGGCCACTCCACAAATCCAAACCGTAACTTAACCCCAATCCTAATGCCAATAACAATAAAATTTGTGTCGCCACTTGGGGAACGGAAATGGCTCCAGAGGGAATGGGGCGATAGGGTTCGTTAATGGCATCGATTTCGCGATCGTAGAAATCGTTCAGGGTTTGGGTATAACCCGCCATCAACGGGCCCGATAACAACATACAAGCGGCGGCCATGAAGAAGTTTTCTACATTCCAGGTATAATGACCCGATGAAGCTGCCCCGCAGACCACCCCCCAGATTAAAGGAATCCAAGTAATCGGCTTCATTAACTGTAAGCGCAACTTCCAGATAGAAGTTTCTCCAGCATTCGCCCCTTTCATCCCTAATAATTGACGGGTTTTGCTACTTTTTTCGTTAATTTTGGAAGAAGAATCAGACATAGGTTACTAAATAATCAAAATTCTGAATTTTACATTGATTAGTCAAACCAACCAATATCTTCATTGGTCAATGGTTTGCTGGCTGAAGCCGGTGCAGTAAAGGGTTCTAACTCTCTCGCCTGACGAGTTAGGGCGGTTTCTTGTACCACTAATTCTGGCGATGGAGCAGTCTGGGCAAGGGGTTGAGGTGTTTCTTGCAGTTTAGCCTGTAAAGAGGAAATTAAATCATTTTTTTCGGCTAATTCCACCGCTAATTCTTCTTTTTGTTGTAGTTGAGTATAAAGTTTTTCTACTAATTGTTTTTGCTCGTTTAATTGAGATTGATAGTCTTCTGCTTCTTTGAGTTCGTTTTGCAGACGACTACTTAAGTCTCTTTCATCTTTGATTTCGCTTTCTAAGGTTTTAACTTGAGTTTGTAAGCTATCAATTTGTTGTTTTTCTTGTTGTAGGGCTTGGTTTAATTGGGTAATGAGTTCATCTAGTTGTGCTTTAGTCATACGACTCCGATTACTGGGAATCGTAGGCGTTGTAACTGTTTCAGAAACGGTTTCTGACTTGTTTTTTACTTCTTCTTGTATTAAATCCGATAATTTTTTTGTGGTCATGATTGATTCCAATCCCGTTGTAATTCTTCTACGACCCGACGATAATCGGCCTGGGCTTCTTTGGCATTTTTCCCACGCCATTCAGTTATGGGAACCCCGTCTAAGACTGCTCGCTCGTGGGCTTTGTATTGACGAACAAAGGCATGACAAGCGGGAATTCCCAATTCGAGTAACGTATTTTGAGCCTCTAGGGTTTCCTTTAAACTGCGAGAGTCTACTTTTGTTAATAATACCCGATGAGCGACCCTTAAGGGCATCACTGCCCTTTTAACCGTTTCGATGAGGGCGGTTAAATCCATGGCCGCTGGGGGTGTGGGTAGGATGATATAGTCTGCACAGGTGATGACAGATTTTAGGGCTTCTGATCGTAAGGCCGGAGGAGTATCGACTACGATTAGATCATACTCTTCAACTTGACGCAGTTTTTGCAAGATTTTGGGATTATTTTCTTGTGTCAAATCAAAATCGACCCCTTCCTTGCCCCGTTGAGTCCACCAACTGGCCGAACCTTGGGGATCAGCATCCACCAGTAAAACGTCTTGTTTTTCAGCCAAAATAGCGGCCACGTTGACGGCCGTTGTGGTCTTACCCACCCCTCCCTTCCCATTAATGACAGCAATAATGGTGGTTTTGGATGAGTTTGACTCTGATGTAGAATTCTCCTTGCTCATTTTGCCCTATATCAACCGATTCCATTATTATCTCATCCTATGGGTACAACTTTTCTTGGCCATCAGCCTCTACATCCTCAAGGGTTTTCGCGATCGCCGGTAATTGTAAATAATTGGGATAAGTGCCTTCTTCTTTGATGCGTTTAATTTCGCTGTCGGCAATGGGTAATTGATGATAAGTGGCGATCGCTTTAACAATGTCCCCCCGATCAATAATTCCTGCAACGGCACCGGCGGGGGATAAAACGGTGAGAGAACGGTCTTGGATGGCTTCTAGCTTCTCAATGATGGTCACCACAGGGGTTTTTTCCACCACGGAGGGAATGGTATGCAACGGATGAACAATGTCCCAAACGGTGACCCTATCCCACTGACTGCGCTCAATCTTTTGTAAGTCTTCGATGACAATTAATCCCCGATACCGTCCTTCCGATGCCGCAAAATAAACAATGTGATCATGCAGTTCACTGAGTAGATAATCTTGAGCAAATTGGATTAAGGTTAAATGGGCATTGACGACACGAAACTCACGAGTCATGATCTCAGCCGCTTTGATGGTGAGGAGACTTTCTTGTAGTTCAGTGATGCGTTGATAATTTTCTGCATTCCGTCGGACAAACCAGCCGATAAAGACGATCCAGAGTCCACTGAAACTGCCTGTTAACAAGATTAACAATAGACCGAAACTAATGCCCAACCACCCGATTAATTGACCACTGGCTGCTGCCCAACGAACCCCTGTAAAGCGATCGCCTTTTAGTTTCCAGACAATGGCTTTTAGCACTTGTCCCCCGTCTAAGGGCAGGCCGGGGATTAAGTTAAAAATCCCTAGCACGAGATTAATCCTTGCCGTATCTTCTATCATGTAACGGATCAGATTGCCCATGGTATCTGATGAATTCAGCGAGCGAAGACTAGAGGAAAGGGTAAATAAGCAAAGAGATAATCCCAAACTTACCAACGGGCCTGCAATAGCGACCCAAAAGGCCCCGGTTGGGTTTTCTGATTCTTTTTCGATAGCGGCCACTCCCCCGAACAAAAATAGGGTGATCGAGTTGACACTAATCCCTTGAGATAAGGCGACTAAACTATGACCTAATTCATGGAGAAGTACGGAAATAAACAGGAATAGGGCTAAAATTAGCCCTGCGACCCACGCTAACCATGATAGGTTTCCCACTAGGTTAAGTTGGGTGATTTCTTGGGAATTAACTAGGGTAACTAATCCCAAAATAAAAAACCAAGAAGAGTCAAGATAAAGGGGAATGCCTAATAAACAACCAATCTGCCATTTTCCGTCCATGATCAAAGGTAGAGTAATCTTTTTTATTTTTTTTAACAATTTCTAGGCTAAGGATCAGCCTCTTAAAAGTTTAGCCGTGGAGTTATTGATTATTTTTTTACAATCAGTTCCTCGTCTATATTCTAACAAAAATGTCTAAAGAAGTCCCCACCTAAAAATACTATCAACTTCTTGATTACCTATTTAACCCAGTAGGTAGGGGCTTAAAAAGAAAAATCTTCCCGATCAATTCAATCCGTTTCCAACAAGTCCTATTTAACCCAGTCGGTAGGGACGAGAGCATGACTGACGATGAAGATTTCACCTTATCTAGTTTCCAACAAGTCCTATTTAACCCAGTCGGTAGGGGGTTCGTCTGAGAGCCTTTACCCAGAGCGGGTTTTCAGCCACAAATCGACGCAACCTCTGTAATAATCGTAATACAACCAGAAACATAGTGCAAGTTGACTTTTTGCTTTATTAAATGGGTAAGGTGGGCAATGCCCACCTTACTCTTTCCTACAAGAAATATTATTGAAGAAGCAGTTCCCTTATCTTGTCTTTATAAATGGGATATGACACGAACGCTGTAGCACTACAGATAAGTAACCCCTCGGCCTCTGTTATTTTCAAACACATACTCATCAATTCCTTTCCATTCATTGTTGCATTAAATGATTGTGGATAATTTATAGCAAATATCTCCGGGTCTGCACAGGCCTTAATCACTCGGTGTCCATTCCCATCAACAGCTATGGGTATGGTGAATTCATTAGCCTTGGCCTTCACCGTAATGCGCTCTTGGACTAAGGGTAAATTGAAAACTATTACCCCAAATTCTTCTTCCATTATCTTCCTGCATAGGATTGATTCATCGAATTTATTTCGATTAGCAATCATCTCAGAAATTTGCATTACATTTCCTCCTTTTGTTAGTTGGTTTCCCGAAAATAAATTTCCAGGTGGGTAAACCATTTTTGATAGAATACCCATAATTACTTCTAAACTAACCATTCGAGTTTTAGGGTGGATAATACCTCCCTTACAGTAATCTTCTGACTATTTTGTGTACAATATAGTATTACAGCTTTTTTTACTGTAATTAAATGGAATTTTTCTATAGATATATAAACAAAACCCTTATAGTAAACTTAACACTTAATCCACTGAGAAAAATCTTGAGAAAAGGTATCCAACGAAAGCAAATTGATAGCAGAATCTTGTTTAACCAGTTCATGACTTTTGACTGTGTTATAGCCCCAATCAGCCAAAAACAAGTTAACTTCTGTTAAATCTTCTTGACTTTTTACTTTATTTAAAGTTTTCAATAAATCCTCAATAAACCATAAATTATTAGGAGTTTCTTGATTATTTTTCAGTATTTGACGTAACGTATCATACTTTGGTTGTTTAACTTCCTTACCAAAAATATGATCTTCAGGAAAAGATAAATTTTGTTGTTTTAAAAGCTGTTTAACAAATCTTCCTTCCTTAGTTGTAACAATATATAAAAGCGTAGAAGAATCTAACAGTTTACCCAACTTTTCTAACACCCCTGGATAAAATTTGTGTAACCCTAACCAGCGATATAAATCTGTTTTAATCCAATCATCTCGAACCCCATCAAGTTGCGACATTACTTGCTGTTTATTTAAGTTTTCTTGTTCAACAATTTCCGAACAAATATTATGCCAGTTACTCGCAATATTTTCTTGTTCATACTCTAATACTAATGCTCGTAATAAAATAGGCATTTCCCAACCAGTTTCAATGACAGGACGTAATTTATAAAAAGAATTTGCCCATATTTCTAAATCATTTTGATCCTGAGCTTTCCATAGTTTTTGATAAGTTCTTAAGGTTGTTTGGAAATATTCCTTTAACCCATTACAAATAACTCCATCAAAATCAAGGGCTAAAATTTTCGGTGTATTGGTCATGATCATTGGTTAATAAAATTATTACAATTCATTACTATTAAGTTTAACTTTATTTAAACATTTTTACCATATAGACTAGATTAAGATAATGTATTGTTATGGTGCTATCAACAAACCTAAACAAACCTTAAATTTTGTATGAAAAAACGCCCCCAGTTATTAAAATCACTGTTAAAAATTCCTCTATTTCGTCAAGTTTGGATTTTCTGCAAAGCCTTAACAGCAAGTTGGCGAGTTTATCTAGAAAAACCAGTTCCTGAAGCAGAAATAGCCCACGCTCGTGAAGCAGCATCTATCCCTTCTTTTGGCTTCTTTTTATTATTAATTTGTGCCACTTTACTAGCAACGTTAGGACTTTTAGCCAATAGTCCCGCCGTTATTATTGGGGCGATGATTGTTGCTCCTTTAATGAACCCTATTTTAAGTATGGCTTTTGCTATTGTTACCGCCAACTGGAAATTATATAAGCGTTCAATGGTAACAGTATTTTTAGGGGTTTGTGCAGTAATTTTAGTCTCTTATTGGATTAGTTTTTTAATGCCTATAAGTGTTGTCGGATCAGAAGTGGTAGCGCGAACTTCTCCGAACTTAATTGATTTGGG
>JAAUYB010183056.1_pt1 | contig 27474 bp, 24 predicted proteins | sample 7278071 | NCBI WGS metagenome assembly JAAUYB01 (sample SAMN14350121, study PRJNA611818) | marine sediment metagenome | isolation source: surface marine sediment (1.8m) | place: French Polynesia: Moorea | collected 2018-08 | reverse complement strand
TGGTGGGCTCAAAGTGCCAGAGTGCCGATGCCACGACCGTATCGGGATAATCTGCCTGGGTGTCGATGACGTTGCCGATCGCCAGAACGCCGCGCTCTTGCGCCGCGTCGGAGACACCAAAGCGTTCGGCATACATCATGTCGGCGCCGTTCTCGATCATGGCAAAGGCCGTTTCCTTGGCCTTTGGCGGATCGAACCAAGACCCGATAAAGGACACTTGGAAGGTCGCGTCGGGCTTCATCTCACGCACCCCGGCCATGAAGGCGTGCATCAGGCGGTTGACCTCGGGGATCGGGAAGCCGCCGACCATACCGACATTACCCGCCTCGCTCATGGCGCCAGCAATGATACCGGTGAGGTAAGCCGCATCCTGGATATAATTGTCGAAGACCGCGAGGTTGGGATAGGCCGGATCCTCAAGAAACGACGAGCCCAACAGGAACGCAGTGTCGGGATAGTCCAACACGACCTCGCGCGCCTCTGCCTCGACACCGAAAATCTCACCCACGATGAGCTTGGCGCCTCCTTCCGCATATTCGCGCATGACACGCGTGTAGTCCGTGTTGGCCGTATTCTCGGTAAAGGCATAGGTGATCTGCCCTGCCGCCTTTGCGGCTTCGGCTGCGATATGGATACGGCTGACCCATTGCTGTTCCACGGGAACGGTATAGATGCCCGCCACGCTCAAGGGCTCTTGCGCGAAAAGCCGCTTGGGCAATGTCGCGAGGCCGGCAGCGGCGCCGGCGCCCACGAGCAGGCTGCGACGACCGATCCCGGAATAAAGCAGTTCCGCGCGTTTCATGGTAAATCCCCCTGTCGTTTGTGGTGTGAGGCAAGACTAGCAAGAACGCTGCGCAGCGCAACAAAACGGCGTGCGAATTTTGTGCAAATGACTGCGGATTAGGCGCTCGATACCGCCTCCGCCTCTTTGCGCCGCCATTTCATTTCAGACAAGCTACCGGGGGCTGCGGGAGGCGTGTTCATTTTGCGCTCCGGTTGAAATGCCCCAACAGCAGAACGAACCGATTTCTCGGATCATTGATCCGAGACCCGCCAACCAACGCAGCTCGCCGACGCTTTGCCAAAGTGAGGATGCAGAGGAAACGAGTTGGGGTGGCACTGAGTGTCGCTAACTGGCGGAGACGCGACACTCGTCGAGTTTTGCCGCGGAAAAACCGCGAAGAACCGATGCAACTTGAAGGTCGCCTTCGAGCCGGTCCCGATCCTTGACCGAACCATCGTCGGGCAGCGGTCGCGCCTCGACTGCTCCCAGATAAATCTTTGGCACCACGCGTCGCAGATCAAGCGGGGTGACCGTCCCATAGTCTGCCGTCCCATGTCGTAGCCAGAACCCAGCATAGCATTCGGCCTGCAGTTCCACCCTGTGTCGATGGGTGTCCAAATCGATCCCCGCGGGCCGTTCAAGTTCACCCAGGGCGGCCTGAACGCGATGGCCGACGAGGTGCGCCACAGTATAGGCAATGGCGAGGTGGTTCATACCGATCCCGGCTTGGCGCGAAATGCCGTTGAAAGCGAGGCCGTCGACTTGCTCAAGCTCGGCACAATTTACCGGGGCCTCAGACGCACTCTGCCCGGTGCAGGCCCGCTTCAATGCGCCGAAGGGCTGTGCCGGATCGGGTGGCGGATAGGTCTGGCCGACGCGTGCCAGTTCGCGCGACCAAAAGGCCGTTGTATCGCTGAGAAGGCGGGAGGTCTCGCTCTGCCAGTCATCTGCACTCCGCAAATACGGACCGCCGGCGACCGGGATGGTGAAGTCGCGCATCGAAAGGTACTGCCAGCGCTGAACGTGCGGGAAGAGCAAGAAAACTGCCAGAACGACAATAGAGATGAGCCAGACTGCTATGCGACGCTGTGGCGGACGGCCCATTGTTGTTCCTTCAGTTCACAGTCCCGAGTGCTAAGCGGTCCACTGTAGCCACAAATCCTTGGCGCGAGGACGAGAAGCATCAGAGTTGACGGTCCAGCGCTCGCTTGACCCGCATCGGATTCAACCGCAGCGATACAACCAACCGAAATGGCTTTGTTGTGCAGCCCATCTCGACAGGAATGACCCCATTAGGGTGGCAAAGGCAAACCTTATTGTGACCGGGAATAATTCAATTGGGCAATGAACTCTTTTCAGTAGGTCGGGACGCCAAGGCCTCTTACTAGCTTCCGTTTGAATCGAGGTGGCGAAGACTCGCACTAGGTGTTTGACCCCAGGTCTTCGTATTGCGATCCGTTCGGTTGCATGGCAGTATAGAAAATTGGACAGGCTCGTTTTGGCAGCGCGACCACGACGCACGCACGCCGAGCAGAGAACAACGATCGCAAGTTACGAGCGCGGCGTCGAACCGCAAGTATCGCATCAACGACAAAACCATTGCCAAGTAGAGAAAACGCGAGATGGCCGGGGATCGACAGTCCGGACCAGGATCCCCTCATGCAACGGTTCTGTCGACGCAGATGAGGCCTTTACGGTCGCATTTCGTCCCAACACGTTTTTGTTTCTAATTGTTCGTCATCGCGCGACTGATTGTTCACCTCTGTCCACAAGAACTTCATCAGAGAACTGCACGGCGGAGATGGTTTTCAACAGCAAATGGTGGACCAGGAGGTGGATGGAAATCCAAAGATTTTGGGTAACTATTCGACTATGTTTCAATGATGTCATGGTATTGGTGCCGCTGAAGGGACTCGAACCCCCGACCCCATCATTACGAATTGTTTTCCACCCGCGTGTCATGGTCTTGGACGAGACTGCATGAAATTGCTTCTCGCCTCATAATACACTGACTCTAAAAGCCTTTCTCTATTGGCAGTATAGCACAGTGCTTCACCCAATCGCCAGTCCTTGCACTCCGCAGCCCTACTACCGCCCTACAGATCCCAACCTGCCCTACTAATCGTGCCAAACACCACACCCAGCCCCATCAACGGCTCTCGTCAGACGGGGCGGCGGCGGAACCGCCGACGGTCGACTCTGATTATGTTTGAGTGAGAGCGAGCAACGTCTCTCACCGGGCGTTGGTCTCACCGCCATTATTCCGCACGGTAGCTCATCAATGGGATATTCCCGGCAGATGCGCAAATGCGCCAATGCTGTAAGTCCTCAAGGCTTAAAGATCGCCCAATGTCCATGCAGCTCAGCAACTCTACAGGTGCCGGTCTTGTTGCTTTGCTTCCGCATACCATGGTCGCTTGGTCAACACTCGCTCCGGTGCAGCACGAAACCACCGAGCGAAACCTAACTTGCCGTGTGAGTGGCAGCCAATGACGCACCGCCTATGGGAGCCAAGTACCGACTATTTTTGTGCTCAGCATGGGTTTCCTTACCCTGAGAGCCAAACAGCCCTTGCGTGTTGGGGCCTGTCTGGCACAAGATCTCGGAGGTGAAAGAACAGAGCAGTCTGACCAAATGCCCAAAACCCAAAATGAATCTAAAAGGAGACAAGTCCACAGACTTGATAATTATCAAACAGAAATAGAGTTGCAGGATAGTTACATCTGGAACTGTGATGTGGGTAGTTTCCTTGACGAGTCCGCTGGTGAAAATAAACTTGACCTGATTGTTTCCTCTCCACCCTATAACATTGGGAAAAAATATGAGGAGCGTTCTAGTATCGATGAATATATAAGCTGGCAAACTGAGGTTATTGAAAAACTTGTCAGTCAGTTAAGCGATGCCGGAAGTATCTGTTGGCAAGTAGGCAACTATGTTGATAACGGCTCGATCCTTCCGCTAGACTATGTTTTCTTTCCAATATTTGACCGCCTTGGTTTGAAACTTCGCAACCGCATCGCATGGCATTTTGGCCATGGCCTCCATATGCAACGCCGGTTTAGTGGACGGTACGAAGTAGTGCTCTGGTTCACGAAATCAGATGAGTATACCTTCAACCTTGACGCAGTTCGCGTCCCTCCAAAGTATCCCGGAAAACGTTCCTATAAGGGACCAAATGCGGGAAAGCTCTCCAGCAATCCACTCGGAAAGAACCCTGAAGACGTTTGGATTATCCCCGACGCTGATGAGGATTTTTGGAATATTCCGAATGTGAAGGCGCGGCACATCGAAAAACGAGAACATCCCTGTCAGTTCCCTGTGGCTCTGGTTGAGCGGTTGGTCCTGGCACTGACAAACGAGGGAGATCTCGTGTTTGACCCTTTTGCCGGAACAGGATCGGCCGGGGTCGCCGCTCTCACGCATGGCAGACGGTTCTGGGGATGCGAAATCGATGATGAGTATGCACGGATCGCGCAGGAGAGACTAGAGCGGACACTTAAGAACGAAGAGCCTTTTCGTTCACACGCCCGTCCGATCTACGATCATCGCAAAGACAAGCGCTCAGTCATGCCGCCGCGTCTTGTTAAGAATGACGATTGAGGCCTGACATGAAGCCCAAAGCTCTGGAATGAAGGAGATGAGACATGGAGCTTGGCTGGACGCTGCCCAAGCGAAAGCATTACCTGAGTGAGTTGATAAAGTCTGCATCTACTCGAACGTATCGCATTCGTTTTCAAGGTAAGGCGCAGGATTTTAGCATTTTCTCAGTTCCTATCGAGCTGCCACGATACCGACTGGAGAATGGACGAACAACTGGCTTGCAGGCCGAATACCTTGCGGCAAATTCTGAAATTGATGGCGATTTCTTCAGAGCTGACGGAGAGTCAGAGCGAGCCCAAAAAGAGCAGCACAAGATTTTAGTTCGGCTAGCCAGAGATCGAAAAAACCTCTTCAATGAATTTGAGAAGAACACACAGGAAGAGCCTATAATTCTTTCTTCCGTAGGATATGTAATAAACGGAAATCGTCGCCTAAGTACATGGCGTGAATTGCTGAATATAAATGCGGCAAAATACTCTCATTTTTCTAATATAGAAGCAATTGTACTTCCTTTTTGCGATGAACGAGACCTTGACCGTCTTGAAGCTGATTTACAGATTAAGCCCGACCTAAAGGCAGATTACGGGTGGATATCCGAAGCTCTGATGATCAGGGAGAAACTGGGTAGATTTGGTTACAATGAAGAGGATGTTGCGTCTATCTACCATTTGAAAAAAAATGAGATGACTGAACTCTTGGATTGCCTGGAGTACGCAGAGCAATATCTCGAGAGTAGAAGCATGACCTCTCAGTATAGTAAGGCTGAGGACAAGGAATATGCATTCCGGCCCATGTCGAAAAGCCGCCGAAAAATGAAGAATGCTCCCTCAATCGATAAGGAGATCTTCGAAAAAGCGGCCTTTTGCCTTGCTGATAAACCGGCGACCGGCACCAGGACCTATGCTGAGGTTCAAAAACTCGCAGAGAATCTCGGTAGTGTATCCGAGAGCCTCCTTGAGGAGTTGGTGGACGATACTGCGGATCTGACTGAATGGGAAAAAAAGGATGGTCTTTCAAGTGCACTTTCGGTGCCGGATAACTATGATATCGCGCGCGAGATAATTGTTGAAGCTTTGGATGCGGCAGCCGAACGCAAGAAGGACAAGAAGAAGCGTCAGCACGTAGCAAACCAGATTGCAAAGGCTCGTGAGTGTCTAGACGATGCAAAGACTTCGATAACTGACCAATCATCACAATCCGGAGTGCTGGCTTCGCTCGATGCCATCGACGAACTGTCCCGGGCTCTGCGTGAGTGGGTCGAGGAAAATGGGTGAACGTGTAAAACTCTCCTACTCTGCCGACGAGCGACGGGCGACTTTGAGAGTTGAGGCATCCGTCTCGCTATGGCGATCTATTCGTAGGACCTGCCAAGACGCATCAGAGGACGAGACCGACCTGACAGGGCCTTCCAGCCTAACCATTCCATGGTGGGTCTATCTTGGAATACGAGATGAGGTCGAGGCAAGCTGTAGGCGGCATAGTGTTGGCATCGAAATCGATAATGCTGCCAGTGCTATGCTTAAAGAGGCCGATCATCGGCTCGCAAAGTATGAGCTTGCGAGGACAGGCCATTCGGAGGACGAGTCTGATGTCGTCCGCCGACTGATAGAGATTGGATTCAAGCGCACTCTCACGGATGAACAGCGCCGGAACGTGGCTCGGCTTGTAACGATCGCGGCTGGAGCGACGTTTTCTGTGCCCGGTGCAGGAAAAACGACGGAGGCGCTTGCGTTTTTCGCACTAAAGCGCGTTTCGGGTGACCGACTCCTTGTTATCTGTCCAAAGAACGCGTTTGCTGCGTGGGAAGAGCAATTGCTGAATTGCCTTCCTGGCGATGAAGGCTTCACTCGCCTCAGAGGTGGCTTAAGCAATATAGAAAAGGCTCTTCAATCTAATCCGAAGAAGATACTTATTACATATCGCCAACTTCTTACAGTATCACATCTTATCGGTGACTATCTGACCGAAGATACATTCGTATTTTTAGATGAATCTCATCACATCAAGCGCGGCACTGAAGGTGCACAAGGGAATGCAATTCTGTCTATAGCGCAGCTTCCCAAAGCTAAACTGATTATGACAGGCACGCCGATGCCAAACGATATCGTTGATCTCGTTCCACAATTTAGATTTCTTTACCCTGAGATCATTGCTGATAGAGATAGTGTCGAAGCGTTTATCAAGCCTGTATATGTACGAACGACCAAGGCGGAGCTTGATCTTCCAGAGCGAAAAAAAGAGATCAAAACAATATCTCTTAAACCCGCCCAATGGGAACTTTATCGGCTTCTAAAATCCGAGGCTGCGCGTGATGCCGATCCTAGGCTTGGGCGATTGGATCGCAGCACATTGCGCCGGGTCGGACGTAGCGCGCTTAGGCTCCTGCAAGTTGCTACCAATCCCGCGACATTGGCAAGTCTACCATTCGAGCATGAAGATCTTTTGGGGGAAGTTTTGGAAGAAGGCGATAGCCCAAAGCTTGAGTATGCCTGCTACAGGGCAAGGGAACTCGCCTTTGAGGGCCGGAAATCGATTATCTGGTCCAGCTTCGTCCAGAACGTCGAAATTGTTGCCCAGCGATTGCAGGACCTGGGCGCAGAGTACATTCACGGTGGCGTGGATGCTGGCAGCGAAGTAGAGGAAGGGACACGCGAGAATAAGATCAAGCGCTTCCATGATGACGATACGTGCAGTGTGCTAGTGGCTAACCCGGCGGCCTGCGGAGAAGGCATCAGCCTCCATACGGTTTGCCATCACGCAATTTACTTGGACCGGAACTATAATGCTGCACAATTTCTCCAGTCAGAAGACAGGATACATCGTCTAGGATCCGACCACATCAAGTTCATCGAGATTATACAAGCACCCGGTACCGTTGATGAGGCTGTTGACCGTCGCCTAAATGCAAAGATCGACAACATGGCGCAGGTTCTCAACGATGAGTCTTTGAGCGTTGAACCTGAAACCGTTGACCTAGATGCAGAAGGCTTCAACGCCGCTGACTTCGAAGATTTCCTGAGACACCTGAAGAATGAGGATGCGGTCTAATGTTTTCCGTTGGCATCCTATATTCTTCCCAGACCCTCCTTGAGCTGGTCGAAAAAGGTGAGCTGACTGTCGCCAACTTTGAGCATGATTTTAAGAGGATAGAAGTGGCGGATGGTCCGACGGTTCTAGATCTTTCGCAAAAATGCCGTTGGATTCGACTAGAGGAAGGAGGGTCCCTGTGTCTCACTGAAAGGGGTGTAGCACTTAGGTCAGTGGGAACAGCCGAATTTTGTCTGCGTGAGCAATTGCTGGATGTGATTTCGCATTCACCTCCGGCATGGTCAAAGAAGATCCCTTTAGGTCGATCAGAGGCGTTAAAAATCATGCCTGACGAAGCAAAACAGTGCTTCCGGGAATGCGGGCTTACGCAGGGAATAGAAGAGGACGTCGTCAGCTGGTGGGATCAGGCCGGGCAATCCGTTCGAGCTGTGCGCTCTAAGACAAATCATGATGTTGGTCGCCAGGCAGAAAAGAACTCTGTTGACTTCGAAAGAAGACGCACCGGCAAGGAACCCCTCTGGCAGGCTATAGAAACTAACGTTGCTGGCTACGATGTTCTTTCATTTTTGGATTCTGAATCAACTGAGAGAACGCAGATTGAGGTTAAAGGCAGTGGAATGCGAAAGAGCGAAGCAGCGTTTTTCTTGACGCGGAATGAGTGGCGAACGGCTATGAAATCCAAGCACTATATTTTTCATCTGTGGCTCATTCACGAAGTGCCAAAGCTATTCGTAGTGCCAGCCAAAGCTGTAGAGCCATTTGTCCCTGAAAATCGGCTAAGTGGAAAATGGGAGACTGCGCAACTGTCATTTAAGGAGTTTGATAGCTTCGCGTGTGACTTGCCTTAGTCTAACAGGAATGGGTCTCGCCTGCATTTATCGGTCGAATTGCCCCAAAGAACGGATACAGGTGAATGCGCTCACTTTCTGATCTTGATGCAACCAACTCGAGTAAGCAGTAAGGCTGTGGGCATTCTCGTGAATTGGGTAATGGCGTAGGAGTGAGCTGCTAAGTTGACACCCGTGAACCATAGTTTCGCTCCCACGCGTGCGCGCGGGCGTAGGACATGGTTTCACCGCTCTTCATTTTGCTGGAAGTAGCGCATAACCATCTGAATTTTCTAGTATTATATCGGAAACGGCGTTACATTGAGTTGAGGCCACAAAGGAGGTCTCCATGCCTAATTTACGTCTCACACGCCGTGCAGTAAATGAAACTCCTTTCGCTCAATGCGGCCAAGTTCTCTACCGCGACACGCTGCTGTCTGGCTTTGGCCTTCGGGTCGGAACCAAGTCAAAGGTCTTCTTTGCCGAAGGGCAGGTGAACCGTCGCACGCGTCGCGTGACAATTGGGCGGGCAGATGTGTTTGCACCTGACATAGCGCGCAGGAAGGCGCTCGCTGTGCTGGGCGAGATGGCCGATGGTAACGATCCCAACGCGGAGAAGCGCAAGGAACAGGTGGAGCGGATCACGCTGGATATCGCTTTCAAGCGGTTCTTTGAGGCCCGTCCGAACCTGTCAGTGCACACGGTCAGCGGCTACCAAAGAACCGAGCGGCTGTATCTCAAGTCTTGGAGAAAGAAGGCACTAAACGACATCACACGGCAAATGGTGCTGAAGAAGCATCAGGATATCGGCAAAGTGCATGGCGAGACCACAGCAAACAATGCGATGCGGCACTTCCGGTCGGTCTATAACTTCGTTGCCGCCACCCAAGATGAGTTCCCACCAAATCCAGTGCAAATCCTCACTCAAGCGCGGGCATGGAACAAAGAGAACCGGCGGCAAACTGTCGTGACAGCAACAGACCTGCCGGACTGGTGGAAAGCGGTGATGGCCGAGCCTGAGTACTCTCGGGACTTTCTGCTGACCGCGCTATTCACCGGTATGCGGCGTGGCGAGTTATCGAAGTTGCGTTGGGAAAACATCGATCTTATGGCCAAGACGTTGCATCTACCCAGTACAAAGAACGGTGACCCACTGAACCTTCCACTGTCTGAGTTTCTCACCGATCTTTTGCAAGAGCGCTGGGCACGCAGCACTGGGTCGCTTTGGGTATTTCCCGGCCCCGGCAAAAGCGGGCACATGGTTGAGACCAAGAAATTCCTAGCGCGGGTCGGTGCTGGCTCCGGGGTTAGCTTCACAATGCACGACCTGAGGCGCACCTTCATTACAATCGCTGAGAGCTTGGATGTGCCGTACTATGCATTGAAGCGGCTATTGAACCACCGCACCAACGGCGATGTTACGGGTGGCTATATCGTGGTGAACGCGGAACGGTTGCGCGAGCCGGTGGAGCAAGTTTCCCAAAGGATTCTTGAGCTGGTCGACCACCAGTAGGTCGACAGCCTGCGTTCTCATGTGCTTCGTAAGTCTCTTTGTCTTGGAAGCTGTTGCACAGGGTTTCATGACACCGCACGTTAGGCATATCCTGCTTGACTTAGATCACGACCACAATGACAATAGCGTTGCTTGGGAGCGCATTCCTTGCTGGCTTTTACCAGCAAGTGACAGACCCAAATCAGGGTGATTGATGCCCTGTGAGGCCGGTGCAGTCCGGGACCAAGTCGGCGGGGCGGCATAAGCGTGGAGAGCCCCAGAAGCGAACGACAAGTGCCCTAAGGGGTCAAGCCAGCGCCGTTCATCAATGAACCTTTTCTTTTAACCGCACCAGGTGCGCACAGTCGCGCTGTGCTTAAGAAAGGAGCAGTTGATGACTGTTCAGCCTATACCCAAATCTTTGCATCCGGACGACGCGTTTCTTACGACGAAAGAAGTCTCCCGTCTTACAAAGCTCAGCACCTCATACTTTGAAAAGGCGCGCTTGCCGGGCAGGTGGAACGATCTGCCTTGGTACAGAATCGGTGGCCGCGTTTTCTATCTAAAATCAGAGGTCCTGAAATGGATGTTGTCATTCCGTCATGAGGGGGCATCTGGCCATGTCTGATTTCAAACTGAGAGAGGGGCGGCAGTTTGCCTCCCCAGCTTCCGCTGCAGCGTTCTACAACGAACTTGGTTTCACACCGCTTGTGTTGCCGCCGGGCAAGAAAACGCCCAAAGGCAAATGGGGTAGCATTGTCCCTGCAAGCACCGAAGAAGTAACGGCACGATTCGGGGAGCACGACAACGTTGGAATAGCGCTTGGTGAGCGCTCCAGCGATTTGGCAGACCTTGATTTCGATTGGGAGCTGGCGGCGCGTGTCGCAGACGTCTTGCTCAGTGAGTTGCCAAGCTTTGGGAGAAAGACGTCTTCGCGGAGCCACCGCATGGTACGCTGTAGGCTACCCAAGAACCCAAAGTTCCAAATCCCGCCCAGCGCCGCGCATCTATTTGATGCGGATCGCCTAACTGTTCTCGAGTTGCGCGGAAATGGCCTGCAAACGATGGTTCCGCCATCGGTGCATCCTAACGGTGAGACGGTCAGGTGGGATGACGATCCCGGCAAAATTCCAGAGGTTGCACCAGACTACCTGAGACAGCGTGCGGGCTTGATCGCGTTACTCGCTGTCATCGCGTTTTGCTATCCGAAGACTGCGGGAAACCGAGATGAGGTTTGTCTTGCTTTGACTGGGGTTCTCGTACGTGCCGGGTTCGCGGATGGCGAAATCGACCAATGGGTCGAGCTGGTAGCTTCTCTTGCGGGTGATGATGAAGCTGGCAAACGCGGCGGCAAGTCCGAAGCCACGCGCGCGAAACACGAAGCCGGAGACCAAGTGTGGGGTATTCCCGCACTTTGCGAACATTTGGGCATCGAGCCGATGGCAGATACTCTGCGCAAGTGGCTGGGCCTAGGCGGCGCACCGCAAAGCAGTTCTAGCGGGAACGCGATCTTGGTCATTCCTGGTCTATTGCACGAGGCGGTCGATGCAGGAGAACAGGCACTCATCGCAGCCAACGTGCCGATCTACCAACGGTATGACGTTCTGGTTCGCGCTGTTCGCTTGACCGTTGGAGTCGATCAAGAAGGCGTGGGCCGAGATATCGGTGCGTTGATCTTGCAGCCGGTCGTATCGCAATGGTTGCGGGAACAGTTTTCCAAAACCTCAATGTGGCAAAAACCGACCAAGGATGGACGGCAACGTGTTAATCCACCGGTGGAAGCAGCGACGACTTATCTCGCGCGCGTTGGAGATTGGAAAGTTCCCTTCCTGCAAGGCGTCACTCAAAGCCCGACACTGCGCTCGGATGGTTCGGTTCTGCAAGAACCGGGTTACGATAAGGCATCCGCTCTACTCTACGATCCAGGGCGTATTGTGTTTCCTGCTGTTTCAGATGCGCCGTCTCAAGATGAAGCGCGAGAAGCACTTAAGGTACTGGCTCAACCGTTTAGGGAGTTCTCTTTTGCCACCGGTTCTGACCGAAGTGTTGCCTTGGCTGCGGTCTTGACAGCGCAGGTCAGAACGATGTTTCCGTCTGCGCCGCTTTTCGCCATTGATGCGCCGACGGCTGGATCGGGTAAGTCACTTATCGCGGAGACTATCGGCATCATCGCAACCGGGCACAAACCAGCGATGCTGTCCCAAGGTGTGAACCCTGAGGAAGACCAAAAACGCCTGTCCTCTGTATTGATGGCCGGCGACCAAGTCATCGTCATCGATAACTGTGACAGGCCTATCCAGGGCGACTTCCTCTGCTCGATGCTAACGCAGGAAATGGTGCGCCCGCGTGTTCTTGGGAAATCTGAGATGCGGACGCTGCCAACTCGATGCCTTGTGATCGCCACCGGGAACAATCTTGTTCTCTCTGGTGACGTCACGCGGCGCGCGCTCACTTGCCGCTTGGATGCTGGTGTCGAGCGACCTGATCAACGTCAGTTCGATTTTGATCCTAGGGCAGAGGCCTTGGCCAATCGCGGTGCATTGGTCACCGCAGGATTGACCGTTCTGCGTGCCTACATCGCAGCGGGTCGGCCACATCCGTTGAAGAAGATCGGTTCGTTCGAGGAATGGAACCTTATCCGTGAAGCGCTTGTGTGGCTCGGCGCTGACGACCCGGCTGAAACGCGAGAACGCATTTTGGCCGATGACCCTGCAAAGGCCATTCTCCTGGACTTGCTGCGGCTTTGGTGGACTGCGCTGGGCGACCGTTCCGTCACTCTCGCAGAACTATCGGCTCTCGCGGACAAGTCTACGCGTGGGCCGGAACATGACCTGATCACGGAGTTGATTGCGAACACGCACTTTCCAACCTTCAACTCAAAGAGCATCGGGCGGTTCCTTGCCAAGCATGTGGATCGGATCGCGGGAGGCTATGTGCTGACGGCTGAACCTGACGGGTCAGGTGCCAAGCGGTATCAGGTGCATGATGTCCGATCCAAGTCACGGCAAGACTCGGGAGATCGACCCATGCCTTTCTAAAAAGACCACTCTTGTTGACTTAGTGACTGGTTTGGAAGGGTTTACCGGGTTTGTAGCGGGTGCCACAGCTCCAGCAAACCCGGTAAACCCCTTCAAACCTGTGCCTGTGCGCGGTGGGGCTTTTTGCGGGGGCAATACCCATAGCGGACACAGCAAGCGGCCTCAGCGGACGCTCAGAGTCCCTCAGAGCGAGGTTGGCTTATCCGTCTACGGCCAGTTCAATGGTGCGCCATGTTTGAGTTTCGGGGAAGTAGGTAATCCGGCCTTCGAATGACGTCCGCAACAAAGCTCCAAACCTGTTTCGGGCATCAACTTGGCCGACGATCCGATAGATACAATCGCCCTCATTTCGCGTGCCCTGCGCGTATCTCGCGGGAAACTCAGCGGTCGCCGGGGAGTGCAGGCTCTGTCTCACATTGTTCTGGATCATAGCCTAAGCTTCAGCTAACCCGTGGCGGTGCGTTTGCGTTGCCAAAGCGCATAGACTAATGAATGGCTCGGTTCGCTTGCTTCACCAAGCATGCGGCGTGGCCCTTGGCCGATCGGATTCCAATACGGATCGTAAAGAGGGCGCAAGTCCTCCAAACAAAATGGCCCAGCGTTTAGGCCCCTACCCGCCTCTTTTAGGCAACCTGGAGCACCTCAAAGGTCCGAGGAGGGCGGCTTGGCAAGCGCGCGAGGGTGTGCGTCTGGCAGCGGCAGCAGGGCGTCTGCACCCTCGCCGTCGGTAAGCGCGCACCCGCCGTCATGGGTGTATACGCGCAAGATTCCGTTCTCATCGGAGAAGACCGTGTAGGCAAGTGACCCGGTGTTCATCTCAATGGAACGCTTTGCGGCGAGCCGATAGTGAATCACCAGCGCCAAAACACCGAGTAGAAATGCAGGCGGAACCACGAGCCACGCGAGCTGCAACCAGTCCGAAAGCGACTGATAGGTGTCAAACAAATCACTCCAGAAATTGTAGGTTTCCATCGAGGTCCACCTTTCGACGCAGTTGGTCACACGGCCAACCAAACCTTACTCATAGTCTATGGTGTTTCGATAGCTCATGTTGCCCGGTTGGGCAATGAAGCTGGAAAAAACGTTTGGCGCTAATGTTCGCCGGTGGCGAAAAGAGCGCGGGCTCTCACAAGAGGAGCTTGCGGCCCGTGCGGAACTACACACGACCTATGTCAGCGGGATCGAGACGGGCTACCGCAACCCGACCGTGAAGATCGTGGGCAGAATCGCAGGGGCGCTCGGCATCGAGCCAGCCGAACTCTTCAGGGACGCTGGAAAAGACGATTAGTAGGGCTTAGTCATTCAGCAATCTGCATGGCCTGCCATCGCCAATTTTGCTTGACTATCAGAGTGTTGGCTGGTGCCGGTGATAGGACTCGAACCTACGACCCCATCATTACGAATGATGTGCTCTACCAGCTGAGCTACACCGGCATCCTTCTCTTCAAAGGCCCTACTATGGCCCTACTAAAACCGCAACCCGCCGCCTAACGCACTAGCTTCACACGTGAATTGCGAGCGGACCCGCGCATTACGAATGACGTGCTCTACTAGCTGAGCTACAGCGGCCCTGGTGGCGGGGCTCTTAGCATTGGGGGTTTGGGAGGGGAAGGGTTATTTTGCCCTCTCGACCTCGGGTTCTGGCTCCACAGTTTCGGCGTCTGCGATGGTGTCCTCGGGAGTCGATGCGGCCTCTGAAACCGGAGGCGGCGCTTCGGGTTCGATGATCTCGGCGACCTCGGTAGAGGCCGATTTGTCTTCGATCGCGCCGACGATCAGGGGCAGCATTTCGGCGCCGGCGGGCAGGACGACTTCGGATTGCGGTGGGGTGGTCCAGCTGAGCGTGTCGAAGGCGGCGCAATTGGTGCAGATCGGCGCCCATTCGGCGTGGATGGTTTTGCAGTTGTCGCAAACCCATTGCGGGCCGCGCGGGGCAGTCAGAGCGCGGGCCAACCAGCCGCGCACGACATCGTCGCTGCCGCCTTCGCCTTTTTCCACCGCGGCCATGATCGCGAGCACCCGAGCGTCAGGGTCGTGCTCGACCAGATCGCCCAAGGCGCGGCGCGCTTCAGGGAAATCCTCAGCCGCGAGGTTGAGCTCGGCCCTGAGCAGCCGGGTTTCGCGGTGATCGGGCTTGATCGCCGTCAGAGCGGCAAAGCGCTTGACCCGTTCGGCCGGGGTTTCATTCGGCTCAATCTCAGCGAAAGCGGCGGCGAGGTCGGGATGCGGTTGCGCTGTCCAGGCCTTTTTCAACACCCGGATCGCGTTGCGCTTGCGCCCATCGGCGACATAGCCGCGAACGGCCATCGCGGCCGCCGGAATCAGGTCAGGCGAGGATTTGTTGGCCTTGATCGCCGACTCGGCCGCGGCGGCGCTTTCCGCCTCATCGGTGATCGCGCGCGCCTCTGACAGGGCCAGAACGGCGTCGCGGCGTTTGTAAACATCGCGCGGGAGCGCACCGTGTTTCAATTTGGACGACAGCGTCTTGCGCGCGCCACCCCAATCCTCAGACTGCGCCTGCAGCCGCAGCAGGGTGTCCTGCACCTCGACATGTTTCGGTTTGATGGCAAAGGCGCGTTCCGCCAGTTTCAGCGCCGTATCGGTATCGCCAGAATTCAGCTTTTGCTTCATCAGGCCACGTACGCCGACAAAGCGGGTCTGATCGTTCTGCACCAGTTTCTTGTAGACCTCTTCGGCCTTTTTCGCGTCCCCCGACATCTCGGCCGCCTGCGCGGTCAAGAGCTGGGTCAGCTCAGGCCGGTGCAGGTATTTTTCGGCCTTGGCCGCCTTGGCCATGGCCAGGCGCCCTTCGCCAGAGGCCAGGGCCATCATGCCTTCGCTGAGGGCCTGAAAGCCCTTGCGTTCTCGGTTCCGGTCGAAATAGCGCGACAGGGCGGTTTCATCGCCATTGATGAAGTGCAGGATGGCGATCAGCAGGCCAAAGAGCTTGAAGGCGACCAGCACGGCGACCACGAGAACCACGGCGGCGATGACCGATTGCAGCGGGCCCAGGGTGAATTCGGTACCCGCAACGGTGACCTGCACGCCGCCGCTGCTTTCCATCAGATAGCCGGCGCCAAGGGTCAAAGCCGCGACGATGGCGACAAAGATGATGATCTTGAGCAGTGACCAAAGCATTGTGTGTGACCCTTGTTATATCTGGTTCAGTTGCTGGGCGAGGTCCGAGGCCGCCGTCAGGGCCGCCTGCCGCGCCTGCGCGTTGGCGATCCAGCCGTCAAGAACGGCGCGCGCGCCGTCGGGCAGTGCACCCAGTTCGGCCAGTGCCGTTTCGAGATCGCCGGTTTTCACAGCCGCCTCGGCGCGGGACAGGACGGCATCCGGATCATCACCTTCACGCGGGGTGACGGACCGAGCGCCCAACTGGTTCTGCAGAAAGTTGGCAAAACCGCCGCCGCCCTCTTCGGTATCGGTGGCGCTGCGGGCCTCGCGCAGCGCATCGCGGGCAAGGCCCGGGAAGGCCGTTGTCAGCGCTGTGAGTGTTGGTACGCCGTCACCGGCGACGGTTGCCAGTGCCTCCGGTACCGCCACGCCGTTTGATGTCAGCACACCAAGCGGCGCGGCAAAGGCATCGCCCGATTGCACGGCCGCCATGACCTCGGCCACGGCAGATCGGTTGGCGGCAAGCGTTGCTTGCTCACCGGCGTTTTGTTCGGCGGCCATGGCTTCCTCCGCCATGGTTTCGATCTCGGCCCGCTGGTTTTCGATCGCAACGCGCAGCTCTTCCAGCTCACGCTCGTAGGCGGCGATGGCCTCGGGTGAGACGGCCTCGGCCAAGGGTTGTTTCTCGATGGCGGTCAGGCGGCTTTCGAACGTGGCGAGTTGCTCGGAAAGGGCGTCGATATTGGATTGTGCGGCGGCAATCCCGTCATTGAGACCGGCGACGGCGGTTTGTACGCCAGTCAGGTCAATGGCGGCAACGGCGCCGGCATTATCGTCAATCCGAGTGGCGAGGTCTGTGATCTGGCTGCTTTGATCGGCAAGCGCGGCGCGCGCCTCATCCTCGAACGGGTTTGGGGGCGGTTGCAGGAAGGGCAGGCTATCGCCAAGGTAAAGCGCCCCACCGGCGCCGATACCCGCCGCGACGATGCCGCCCAGAAGCATGGGGAAAAAGCCGCCACGGCGTTCGATGATCTTTTCCTGGACCACGGGTTGCGGGGCTGGTTCTTCGGCCATGGCCGCGGCGCTTTCCGGCTCGGCTTCGGCGCTCTCGGGCTCGCCGAGTGTATCGTCCGCCTCGGACGCCGCCACATCGTCGGCGGGCGGGCCGTCCAGCTCAGTGTCTTCTGTCGCTGTATCGGGTGCGTCTTCGGCAGGGCCTTCGGTGTCTGCTTCGGCGCTGTCGTCGGCCTCGGCCTCAGCGCCCTCGTCCGGTTCCGCTTCTGCCGCGTCGTCGGTGTCTGCTTCTGCAGCCTCTTCGGCTTCCGCAGCCTCACTAGTGTCGGCTTCGGTCGCCTCGTCGGTGTCCGTTGCAGCGTCTTCGGCACTGTCTTCAGCAGCCGCTTCGGTCTTTTCACCCTCGGCGGTGCCTTCGTCCGTCTCGGTCTCAGTCGTTTCCTCAGCCGGTTCGGTGATCTCGGCTTCGGTCTCCGGTGTGTCCGCCGCGGCGGTCTCCGTCGCCTCGGTGTCATCGGTTGTGGCGGGTTTCGCCGATTTGCTGTCTTTCGCCTTGGCCAACTTTTGCCACCCTTTCGAATCTCTCTCACTCGCCGCTGCGCAAGTGTCTAGTTTACCTTACAGTTCGCCCTGATCCGCCTCAAGCGCTCTTGCTTGAGCCAGCAGAGCGCCGGTGCACGCCGCCATGGACGCAGCATCGGGACGTTCGGCAATGCTCGATTCCCGAATATGGAGCGGCGCAAGCGACTTGACCACCGCTTCGCTCATCGCCGCGACAAGAAGCGGCGCTTTCACAGGCAACTTGGCCAAAAGTGCCCCCGTTCTAGGCGAAAACACCGGCGCAACCACGGGCCGGGTGCCGCTGAGGGCCGTTTTGGCGGCCTCTGTAGCTGGGATTTCCGGCTGATCGTAGAGAATGGCGGCCTGAGTCGGCACGCCCAGCGCCGTCAGACGCGCAGCGACATCGCCTCGACCATGGGTGCCGCGGATATGCAAGAGCGGGCCTTGCGGGTGTCGTTGGCTGATCATGGCGATCAACGCCTCGGCATCGCCATCAGCGGAAGTCACCTCCAGCCCAACCTCCCGCGCGGCTGCAGCGGTGGCGGCGCCCACGGCGAACGCTGGGAAATGCGTGGGGCCTCCCAAAGCCTGATACGCCGCGACGCCATTGGCCGAGGTAAAGATCACGCCCCGCACCCCTGCCAAGTCCGGCAAGGGGCCGGTCACGGTGAAGCCGATCAAAGGCGACAGGATCGGCGCACATTCTGTCGACAGCTCTGCCAGGAATCGCTCAGACGCCGCGCGCGGGCGGGTCATCAGCAAGAGCGGCAATTGATCGACCATCCCCCCTCCGGGATTGTGAGGCTCAGGCTAGGGTGGTACCTGCTGCAGGTGCGCGACGCAACGGGAAGCCATGATGCCAAATTCCCCCCTGATCCTTGGGTTGGAAAGCAGCTGTGACGACACGGCCGCCGCGGTTCTGCGCGGCCGTGAGATTCTGTCGTCCATCGTTGTCGGGCAAGACGCGCTGCACGCCGCTTTCGGCGGTGTTGTGCCAGAGATCGCGGCGCGGGCGCATGCGGAAAAGCTGGATTTGGCGGTGGAGCAGGCGGTGGCGGAGGCAGGCGTTCCGCTGGCTGAGATCGACGCGATAGCCGTGACGGCCGGGCCGGGCCTGATCGGCGGCGTGTTGTCGGGTGTGATGACGGCCAAGGGGCTGGCCACGGCGTTGGGTGTGCCGATGATCGGGGTGAACCACCTGGCTGGCCACGCGCTGACGCCCCGGCTGACCGACGACTTACCCTACCCCTACCTGATGCTGCTGGTGTCGGGTGGGCATTGCCAGTTCCTGATTGTCCGCGGGCCGGATGATTTCACCCGCCTGGGCGGCACCATCGACGACGCGCCGGGGGAGGCGTTTGACAAGACCGCACGGCTTTTGGGACTGCCGCAGCCGGGCGGGCCATCGGTCGAGGCCGAGGCGCAAGAGGGCGATTCCAAGCGGTTCCGCTTTCCCCGGCCGCTGTTGGATCGGCCGGGCTGCGATTTGTCGTTTTCCGGTCTCAAGACCGCATTGCTGCGCGAACGGGATCGGCTGGTCGCGGAACACGGCGGGTTACACGCGCAAGACCGGGCTGATCTCTGCGCCGGGTTTCAGGCCGCCGTGCGGGACGTGCTGGCAGAGAAATCGCGCCGGGCGATTGCGCTTTATCTTGGCGAACATGCGGACGATCCGGCCATGGCCGTCGCGGGGGGCGTCGCGGCCAATCAGGAACTGCGCGGCGCGTTGCAAGCGGTCTGCGCGGATCATGGCCTAGCCTTCGTGGCGCCGCCGCTAAGGCTCTGCACCGACAACGCGGCGATGATCGCCTATGCGGGGGCCGAGCTGTGGGCGCTGGGTGTGTCGCATGACATGACGCTCTCCGCCCGGCCGCGCTGGCCTTTGGACCGGACCGCCGCCCCGTTGGTCGGATCCGGCAAGAAAGGGGCCAAGGCATGAGCATTGCTGTGCTTGGCGCCGGTGCGTTCGGCACCGCCCTCGCCGTCAGCCTGGCGCGCAAGGGCGTCGTGACCCTCTGGGCGCGCAGCCCAGATTTGGCGCGTGAGGTGCAGCAGAGCCGACAGGCGCCAAAGCTGCCGAATGTGACTTTGCCCAAAGACGTCCGCGTGACCGGCGCTTTGGCAGAGGCGCTGACCGCTGACATCCTGCTGCTCGCAGTGCCGACGCAATCCTTGGCGCAGTTGCTGCAGGGGATCGAGGCCCCGCTGGCCGGCAAGACCCTTGTGGCCTGCTGCAAGGGGATCGACCTGCGTACCGGCACCGGGCCGACCCGGCTGATCGGCACAGCCAAGCCGCAGGCAACCGCGGCCATGCTGACCGGCCCCAGCTTTGCCGCCGATATCGCGCGCGGGTTGCCCACCGCGCTGACCCTCGCCTGTGCCGATGCAACGCGCGCCGAGGCGCTGCAAGAAACTCTATCGACCGAGACGCTGCGGCTCTACCGCACAACCGACGTCGCCGGGGCCGAGCTGGGGGGCGCGGTGAAGAACGTGATCGCCATCGCTTGCGGCGCGGTGATCGGCGCGGGCTTGGGCGACAGCGCGCGCGCCGCGCTGATGACCCGCGGCTTTGCCGAGATGCGCCGCCTGGCGCCGCATTTTGGCGCCGATCCTGAAACCCTGACCGGCTTGTCGGGCATCGGGGACCTGGCGCTGACCTGTACGTCAAAGCTGTCGCGCAATTACCGCTATGGCCAGGCCATCGGGCGCGGCGACGACTTTGACCCGACTATCACCGTCGAAGGTGCCGCCACTGCCCGCGCCGTCGCACAGATCGCGCAGGAGACTGGCCTGTCGCTGCCCGTCAGCCGCACGGTTGCGGCGCTGACTGAAAACAAACTGACCGTGGCCGAAGCGATGCGCCAGCTGCTGTCCCGCCCGTTGAAAGAGGAGTAACCATGCTTGTCGCCCTGATCGCCCGGGACAAACCCGGCGCGCTGCACATCCGCAAAGACACCCGCGCTGCGCATCTTGAATACCTGAAGGAAACCGGGGTCGTGCAGCAGGCCGGCCCCCTGCTGGACGATCAGAGTGAGATGATCGGCTCGCTCATCGTGCTGGATGTGGCCGACATGGCCGCCGCGCAGGGCTGGGCCGACGATGATCCCTACGCCAAGGCCGGGCTCTTCGACACAGTGGACCTGATCCACTGGAACCGGGTGATTGGCGGATGAAATACTGGCTTTTCAAATCCGAACCATCGACCTGGTCCTGGGATCAGCAGGTGGCCAAGGGCGACGCGGGGGAGGAATGGGACGGCGTCCGCAACTACCAAGCGCGCAATTTTATGCGTGAGATGGCGGTGGGCGACCGCGGGTTTTTCTACCATTCACAAAAGGAAAAGGCAGTGGTCGGAACGGTCGAAGTGATCGCCGAGGCGCATCCCGACAGCACGACCGACGATGAGCGCTGGGAATGTGTAGACATTAAGGCGCTGGAGCCCGCGGCGACCCCCGTCACGCTGGACGACATCAAGGGTGACCCGCGCCTGGCCGACATGGTTCTGGTCAAGAACTCCCGCCTGTCGGTGCAGCCGGTGACCGAGGATGAATGGCAGGTGATCTGCGGCATGGCGGGCCTGACGGTTTAAAGAAGCGCGGCGGGGATAGAGGGCAGGCCCAGCCACTCAAGCGCCTCATCGCGGTTGTCTGTCACCATCGCTTCGCCATTGCCGGAGGATGTCATCAATTGTTCGTACATGCGCGCGACGCCAAAGCTGACCTCTTTGACGGCGTGGCAGGCGACTTTCATAGGCCGACCGGACTGTTCCACGGCAGAGCTGGCAGCTTCGTTGGTGGCCAGCACCTCGGTAAAGCCGAAACTGATCCCGGTCACGTCGCGCAGATCGAAAAACAGGTTGTCCATGAACGCGTGCTGGTCGCTGACAAAGGCCTCATCCCGGGCCGCCCGCAGATCGAGAACCGTGACCTCACCCCAAGCGCGCATCCATAGCAAGTTCAGATCCTCGTAGACCGTAATCTGTATGGGAATGGCGCTGCCCTCCGATCAAACACATTCAAGTTATAAGTTACGTTATCACATTATTAACGAATTGACGCGGTTCCGGAACAGGCTTGGCTGCCGGATTCTCCACGGATTTGTGTCAAACCGCGCGATTCGAGCGTGGCGCGGGTTTCCTTGCCCGAAATGCGGCAGACCGCTACGCTTGCGGCAAACAGGGGGGAAGATCATGGGAATTCTGTCTGTACTCATCGCCGCGTTCGCCGGTTTTGCGTTTGGCGCCGTCTGGTACATGGCGCTGTCGAAACCGTGGATGGAGGCCGCCGGGATCGAAGTGGGCGAAGATGGCCGGCCCGCCAATTCCAGCCCGGTCCCATTTGTCATGGCCGCGGTGGCCATGGTGATCGTTGCCGGGATGATGCGGCACATCTTTGGCATGGCGGCGATCGATAGCGTGGATCAGGGCCTGGTTGCGGGGCTTGGTATCGGGCTCTTCTTCATCTCGCCCTGGATCATGATCAATAACGGCTATGGCGGGCGGCCGTTCCGCCTGACCTTGATCGATGGCGGCTATGCCACGTTCGGCTGCGCGATCATGGGCCTTGTCCTGACGCTGTTCTGAAGAGCGCAATCGCACAGCAAAAAACAGGGGGTTCCAACCAGCGTCAGAACCCCCTGTCACCCCACGTGCTCCCGTTACACCACACGCGATTTGAATCTCTGGTTCCGACCATCCTGGTCAGTGATACCTGGTTAGCGCAAAGCGCCCCGCCAGACAAACGCCAAGTTCTTAAAACTGAAGTCAAAACCCACGGATCCTAGCCGCGCGATAGCGGCTAGCGCACCGTCACCTCGTCCTGGCTGCGCCCACGTTTCACCGCGTCGTAGAACACAAGCTGCGTCGGCACCGGTTTCCCGGCGCTACGCAGCCGCTTTAACCCGGATCGGTACAGCCCGAACTTAAAGCTGGGGGCGACGTTGCGGTTCAGGTTGCGGCCCCGGTGTTCATGCACCAGCCGGTCATTCAGCCAGACCCGGATCAGCCCGGAGCTTTTGGTCGACCAAACCGCCTGCACCCGGAAATCATGCCAACGTCCTCGCACACGTGAGGGCGGGACGATGATCTTCATGACCATGGGCCGCGGCGGGACCATATCGTCGGTCTGTTGCGTCGTCGGATCATCCTGAATGAGCTCAATCCCTTCCTTGAAGAGGTTGAGACCCAGGGTGATTTCACCCGACCCTTTGGTGTCCTGCCACTGCACCAAACCGGTATTGGCCGGATCAATCGAGGGCGTATTGTTGGGGACAAACAGCGAAAAGGCGTACCAAGTCTCTTGATCGGTTTTGACCCGGCCACGATCCTTCACTTCGGCCCGTTCACGCCCACCTTTACAGTCGTCATAGGTGCGGTTGCCCGCACACTGCCCGTCCTTGACCTGAAAGGCCAAGGCCGTATTGCCGTCCCGCGTCGGGTATTGCGGAGCGCTGACCGTCATCATCTTGTTCTTGCGGTTGGCGTGCTCGACCCGGATGCCGTCGATATCCTTGGCAAGAGCGGGCATGGCGACGCTGAATGCCAGCGCAAAGCCGATGAGTAGTGAACGCATGTAATCCCCCGAAACGCGAGCCGGCTTGTGATCAAGGCTGTTGAAGCGTCACGCAGCATTGCCTTGCGACAACGGCCCTCGCGACAGTGAACGGGCTTGCCGATCGTCCCGCGGCAAGCCCGTCGTGAAATTTCCAATGCTACGCAAAAGGCGCCGGTTCAGCCGTAAACCGACTCTTTACCGAAATGCTTGGTCAGCATGTAGTAGACCACGGCGCGGTACTTGTTCCGCTCGGACTTGCCATAGGTTTCGATGACCGAGTCGATGGCGTCCATCAATTGCGGGCCATCGGCCAGGCCCAGCTTTTTGATCAGGAAGTTATTCTTGACGGTCTCAAGCTCATGCGCTTGCGAGCCTGCGACGGTCGAGGCATCGTCATTGTAGATCGCCGGGCCACAGCCGATGGTCACCTTGGTCAGCAGATCCATGTCCGGCTCCATCCCGCATTTGCTGCGCAGATCGTCGGCATATTTGGCGATCAACTCGTCACGTTTTCCCATTTTGTCACTCCCTGTGCGGGTCTCACCCGTCTTGTCTGACATTCCCGTGCCGGCCCCTCCGACACACACACGAAATGGTTACCGCGATTGGGGCACAAAACAATGGTTAATAATTTCGAGATTTCCCCGCAGGTAAACGCGCGGCGTGCGGGTCACAGGCCGGATTTGCGCGCGAAAGGTTTTGCACTGACCGCACGGTAGCCAATCGACAAACAAAAACCGCCCCCGCGCACGGCAAGGGCGGTTTCAAACCAGGGGTCCGGGTTTAGTAGCGGTAATGCTCGGGCTTGAACGGGCCTTCGGGCGCAACACCGATATAAGCCGCCTGATCCCCATCCAGCTTGGTCAGCTTGACGCCAATCCGGTCCAGATGCAGGCGCGCAACCTTTTCATCCAGATGCTTGGGCAGGATATGCACCGTGTTGTCATAGGCCTCGGCATTCTGCCAAAGCTCGATCTGCGCCAGCACCTGGTTGGTGAACGACGCCGACATCACGAAAGACGGGTGGCCGGTTGCGTTGCCCAGGTTCAGCAGACGGCCCTCGGACAGCAGGATGATCCGGTTGCCCGACGGCATCTCGATCATGTCCACCTGTTCTTTGATGTTTGTCCACTTGTGGTTCTTCAGCGACGCGATCTGAATCTCGTTATCGAAATGGCCGATATTGCCGACGATCGCCATGTCCTTCATCGCGCGCATGTGGTCGATGCGGATCACGTCCTTGTTGCCGGTTGTGGTGATAAAAATGTCCGCCGTATCGACCACATCCTCGAGCAACACCACCTCGTAGCCATCCATGGCGGCCTGCAGCGCGCAGATCGGGTCGACCTCGGTCACCTTCACCCGGGCGCCCGCGCCGCTCAGGCTCGCGGCCGAGCCCTTGCCCACATCGCCATAGCCACAGACCACAGCCACCTTGCCTGCCATCATCGTGTCGGTGGCGCGGCGGATGCCGTCGACGAGGCTTTCCTTACAGCCATACTTGTTGTCGAATTTCGACTTGGTCACGCTGTCATTCACGTTGATCGCGGGGAAGGGCAGGTGACCATCCTTGGTCAGCTGATAAAGCCGGTTCACACCGGTGGTGGTTTCCTCAGACACACCCTGGATCTGGTCACGCACCTTGGTGAACCAACCGGGGCTTACCGCCATCCGCTTGAGGATCTGCTTTTTGATCACCTCTTCTTCTTCGGATTGCGGGACGGGGATGATCTCTTCCCCTGCTTCCGCGCGCGCACCCAGCAGCACGTAAAGCGTCGCATCACCGCCATCGTCAAGGATCATGTTCGGGCCATCGGCAAACAGGAACGACTTATCAAGGTAATCCCAATGCTCTTCCAGCGTCTGGCCCTTGATCGCAAAGACCGGCGTTCCACCCGCGGCAATCGCCGCCGCGGCATGGTCCTGAGTGGAAAAGATGTTGCACGAGGCCCAGCGCACATCGGCACCCAAGGCAACCAGCGTTTCGATCAGAACCGCGGTCTGGATCGTCATGTGCAGCGACCCGACAATGCGCGCGCCTTTCAGCGGTTTCGCGTCGCCATATTCGGCACGCAAGGCCATCAGACCCGGCATTTCGGTTTCGGCAATATCCAGTTCCTTGCGGCCGTAATCGGCCAATGCGATGTCCTTGACGATATAATCCTGCCCCATGGCCGACGTACTCCTAACGACTCTATCCTGCGGTTGCATGTGCGCCTAACAAAGCCGGAGTCAATTGACAATAAGCGCGGCTTTTTCAGCGATAGGTTGCTACCAGGCCCCGTTGCATTGGCCTGCGCGCTGTGCGACCTCAAGGGCGTTTCGCAACGATGGATGCACGATATGGCCAGACAACCCCGCGCATGGCAACGCATGCTGTCGGGCCGCCGGCTCGACCTGCTCGATCCCACACCGGTGGATATCGAGATTGAGGACATCGCCCATGGCCTCGCCTTTGTCGCGCGCTGGAACGGTCAGACGCGCGGGGATTTCGCCTATTCGGTCGCCGAACATTCGTTGCTGGTGGAAACCCTGTTTGGCCGGCTTTGCCCCACCGCCCCGCCGGCCGAGCGGCTGACCGCCCTGCTGCATGACGCACCGGAATACGTGATCGGCGACATGATCTCGCCGGTCAAAGCGGCGGTTGGTCCGGACTATGGCGCTTTGGACGACCGGCTGGCAGCCGCCGTGCATCTCCGCTTTGGCCTGCCGGCGATGCCGGCCGCCAAGCTGAAAAAGCAGATCAAAAAAGCTGACAAGATTAGCGCTTGGATGGAGGCCACACAGATCGCCGGCTTTACCGAGGCTGAGGCCAACCGGTTCTTCGGCAAACCTGATGCCGACCTAATCCGCGGCCTGCAGATCCAGCTGCGCCCCCCTCTGGCGGTCCGCGCCGCCTTCACCTTGCGTCATGCGGAACTGCTGGGCCAGATGCGATGATCAGCGTGCGCCGCGCCGGACAACTCGACACAAGACAGATGGCAGACCTGCTCAACGCGATCATCGCTGAGGGCGGGACCACTGCCATGACCAAACCGGTGACACGCGACGCGCTCTGGACCCGGATCCAGGCCCAACCCGATCACAGCGCCTGGCATGTCGCCGAAACCGACACCGGCGCGATCCTCGGGTTCCAGTGGATTGCCCCCAACGCCACTCTGCCGCCCGAGGCTGTCGATATCGCCACCTTCGTGCAGATCGGCAAAACCGGGTTGGGCATCGGTAGCAAGCTCTTCGAGGCCACCAAAGCCGCCGCAATCGCGATAGGCTACACCTGGATCAACGCCAATATCCGCGCCGATAACGCAAGCGGGTTGGCCTATTACCAAAGCCGCGGGTTCGAAGATTGGAAATCACAGCCAGATGTCCAATTGGCCAACGGCCAGACCGTCACAAAGCTCTGGAAGCGCTACAATTTATAGGCGCTGCCCTCACCACGCACACTCCCGTATTTCAGCGTATTGCGGTGCCACGACAGACCACAAAGCTGTCATGCGCAAAGCGCATGTCCGCTGGATCACACCCGCCTGATCTTAGCGCGGTGAGCGTTTCGCCAAGATCCGCTGCAAGGTCCGCCGGTGCATGTTCAACCGCCGCGCCGTTTCCGACACGTTGCGATCACACAGCTCATAGACCCGCTGAATATGCTCCCACCGCACGCGGTCGGCGCTCATCGGGTTCTCCGGGGGCGGCGGCAGGTCATCCGCCTTGGCCAGCAAAGCGTTGGTCACATCCGTCGCATCGGCCGGCTTCGACAGGTAATCCGTGGCGCCAATCTTGACCGCGGCCACCGCCGTGGCAATCGCGCCATACCCGGTTAGAACCACCACGCGGCTGTCGGGGCGCTTGTCGCGCAGCACCTCCACCACGTCGAGTCCGTTGCCATCCTCCAGTCGCAGATCGACCACCGCATAGGCGGGCGGACGCGCAGTCGCGATAGCCGTTCCCGCAGCAACCGATCCCGCAGTCTCGACCTCAAAGCCACGCTTTTCCATTGCCTTGGCCAAACGCCTCAGAAACGGCTCGTCATCATCGACCAACAACAGTGAGCGATCCTCGCCCATGTCCTCTATCGTCCGCTCTGCCAAGGGCTCTCCTCCACGCGCTTCGCTTGCTGTGGGAAAAGTAATATCCAAGGTGCGTCAAATCGTCAAACGCCCTAAAAGTCCTAAAGTTTCTCGACAAAACAGGCGACGCGCTCGGCCATCTGCTGGGGCGTCACCTCGCGCCGGAAGTATTCGACGAAGCCTTGCTCTGGCAGCACCAGGTAGGAAAAGGTCGAATGATCGACGAGGTAATAGTCATCATCCCCCTCCTGCGCGCGATAATACGTGCGATAAGCCTGCGACGCGGCCTTGACCTGTTCCGGGCTGCCGGTCAGCCCGATCATGCGTTCATGCAGGTTGGCCGCGAAATCCCCCACCACCTCGGGCGTGTC
>JAAUYB010023743.1_pt1 | contig 27609 bp, 22 predicted proteins | sample 7278071 | NCBI WGS metagenome assembly JAAUYB01 (sample SAMN14350121, study PRJNA611818) | marine sediment metagenome | isolation source: surface marine sediment (1.8m) | place: French Polynesia: Moorea | collected 2018-08 | reverse complement strand
CTTGTTGGCGATAAAACGTGGACGCGGCGAATAGCATCGGGCTGTCTGATCCACCAATTAGGGCGAACGAGGGCGAACGAGGAACGAGGAACGAAGTATCCCTTTGTCCAAGTTTCAACATTGATTCGATTTGGTCTCAGGTGGTGTTCCCGTCAAGCATGGAATCAACATGGATATTTAGCATACAAGGCCTACTTACATGAAGACTCCATCCAAACCACAATGGGCCTTTATTTACGGCACCTCGTTCTTTGGCGTCAATGGGACAAAATTGCCGGGCTGTAGCGGGTATGGGTGGGCCCGTTTCATGCCCCTCACTTTTGCTGCACCCATCCCACATACATTTTCATACATGCGGTACGTGTGCAATCAAACGCGCATTGTTCCTGGAGATTTACAGCTCACACATCGCCATATCTCCCGCATGTTTGAAGTACCTAGGATGGGCCCTCTCCGAAGTGCAACTCTTGCTTGAGCGCCGCCACTGGAATTCCCGTACAATATCAATTAGTGCACGCCTTCTTTCGAAGACCCGAACTTGGCATCGTCTTCCCCCCGCGCTGCAGTTGTGGGAGGAGGGCGGACCGTCTTCTTCATCCTCGTTCGGTCATGCGGCGAGGAAAATTCCTCCTCCTCCTCTTGCTTCTTTCTCTCTCCCGGAGGTTAACGAAAAGGAGGGCCTCCTCCTCGTTCTCCCTCGCGAAAAGAGTGCTAATTTGACTTAGGGAGACATTCGCCGAGGATCTCTCACTTCCACCCAATATTCCAGGGTACCCTCGTAGCTTGTGGGGAATCTATGTCCCCCTGCCGACCGGCTACTTTCCTCTTCCTGCTATCTCTCTTTCCTGTTGTTGCCCCCCTCCTCCCGCCCATTCGTAAGTCCGTCGGAAAATTGCGTAACTCCCCTCCTCTCCCCCTTTAAAAAAACTCCCACTCTTTTTCCCTTTCTCCAAACGAGCGTTAGTAGAGTTGGGGCATTTTCGACTTCTCTCCCCTGTTGTTTCACGCGTGGGCGTATCTGGTTGTTGGCCGCCCGGCGGGGTTGAGCACACACCGCCGCCACTACTACTACTGCGCGCGATCTTTGCTGTACTGCGTTGCCCCCGCCATGCCACCGGATAGCGCAACAATGCTGTGGGAGGCAGTTCTCCGGAAAGGAAAATGATGCCTCGGCGGACGGGAGGGGTTCGCCAAGCAGGAGAACAAGCATGGACATTTGTTGTCCGTTGTTGCCGCTGTTGTTCGGCGAATCCCTCCTCCTGTCCGGCGGCGAGCTCTCCTCCCTTCCCCTCCAGCTCCGACCTACACACGTGTGCACAAGACCGGCCAGAGTCCGACGGCGGACCAGAAAGATCTGCACAGAGGGAGAAACAAGAAACGCCGTCGTTCCCTTGCCTTGCGTACGTATACCCATAAATGCAGAAGAAAGGGGGGATAGAAGTCACTACCTAGGGGAGAGCGGGTATCTGAGGTGGGCGAGGAATAAGGATCTCATCTTTCTGTCCATCTGACGCTTCATTTGAATCTTTCCTCATCTTTCTCTCGCACGGACATTTTTGGAGAATGCTAGTCCGTCCGCCCGTCAAAAAACAGCGCGAAAAAAATCCCCCCTTTCCAAGAAAAAGTGCACAGCTCTCCCCCCGTCGTCCGTCCAAAGGAATTCCGCATATTTTCGCTCGAGGGATAGAACATGGGAGGCAAAAATCATCTTTTTATCCGCCCAACTTTCAAATCTCGTGAGCAGCAACCAGGGCATCTCGGATCGGGGGCGGGAAGAAGGCGCAAAAAAGTAAAAGGGGCGCGGACAGAAAAAGTGCAAGAAGAAGTAGGAAGAAGAAGAAGAAGGGGATAGGCACAAAAACACACGTCCCATATGAAGGAGGAAGAAAAAAATCTTGATGCGGAGTCATGTCAAGATTTTCTCCTTGGCGGGTCGTGACGGGGAAGAGAGGGGGCACACACCTGAGATGGAAATGAGGAGGAGAGAAACGGAGAGACGGTTATTACGACAAATGAGGCTTGTTTGATCGGGGGATGAGAGGGAGGGAGGAGGCCCAAAAATTATGGGCAGAGGGAGAGGAGAGAGGAGGGGAAAGGAAAGGCACGACAGTGGAGAAGAAAATATGTTTTGTTTGCCCGTCCTGCAAGAGGAGCCATACGGTGAGAAGGGGCATTATTTCCATACAAAACAGAGGGGCGAAGGGGTCGTTTAAAATCCCAATGTGGATTGATCGAAAAAAAGAAGAGGTGCCGACGACTTTGTACGAGCGCAAGTTTGGTTGGGCATATGGATGACTATGCCCGATCGAAGAGGGGCGATGACGGTGCTGATAGGCGACGACGGGCGAAGAGGATTCGCTCTCTTGCAGTTCAGCCTTTTCAGTTCAATTATTTTTTGTATTTTAACTACATTACGTTACTCACGATACAAATAGGGGGTTGTAAAGTTTTTCAACAATTGACTCGATGATCGTGGGTTAGCTTCCCCCTGCCGGCGCCCTCTCAGGGGCCGACGGGGGAATGGAGCATGTAAAAAATGACAGTGCTCAATGTTGTTGCATTGTACTACAAAATTGACATATGACCAAACATGTTTGTAGTTGGGCTTGTTTTTGCACTACAGGTTTCTTTTGAAATTAGGTTTCTTGAGAGGCCAGGCCTGGCGTACGTAGTACGTGGTACTTGTAAAAATCCCACTGCACATAAATATGATAAATATAAATAGCGACTCAATGTTTCAAGTTGACAAGTACAGTATTGCATTGAACGGGGGATGGGAGAGAAGGGAGCAAAACAACCCCCGTCTCATTTCTCCAAGTCTTTTTGAAGTTACACTCCTTGTAGTCCTACGTACGGGGTACGAATTACGTATTGTACAATGGTAGTAGATGAAACCTTTTGGAAAGGAGGATGCAAGTAGAAAACTACAAAGGGTTGCATAAAGGAGGAGCTCATGGCCGTTGGCCAGTAATAATTACAAATTGCAATGATAAAATGTCAAAATGCACATGCAACTTTTCTCCAGTATTTCGTACACCAAAAAAACCAATTCTTTCCGGAAAGCTTATTTGGAGGTACACGATTCACACAAGAGGGGAAGAGCAGTTTCAAGAAATCTTTGCAGATCTCTGTCTTATTCAGTACTGTATACTACAGTACTGTACGTGGGTGGGGGTTGGATTTCGTTTCTTTCTCATTCCAAATCTTCATTAGACGGGTGATCCCGGGTATGATCCCTTCCCGGCCATCCTGCTCTGCGCCTCCCCCATCTCTATCTCCACCACGGTATGCCCGACTTTCGGGGACGAGGCAGAGTCCCTCCTGCTCTTCTTCTTCCTTCTTCCGTTTCCCTCCTCTCCCTCCAGCAGAGCGTCAGAGAGGCCAGCGGAGGAGGCGGAGGAGTCGAGGCCGCCACCGCCGTTTCCGCCGCCGCCGGATCCCCTCCTGGGAACATCGCTGTGAGCGTCGGCGTCTCCCGCGGCGGCCGCGGCCGCGGCACCGGCCGCGCTTTCCTCCGGCATCCAAGGGAGCTCTTGGAGGGCCACGCTGTAAATTGACGGAAACAGAATTATAAAATGCTTTTTGTTCTATCTTATGACATTCGTTCCCACTTACCCCATGTCCTCTACCATCCACCAGTCCCAGCTCTTCTTCTCCTTCTCGGCCTTGGCGTCCCCTCCACCTCCGTCCTCCCTCTTCTTGAGCACGAGCAGCGCCACCTCCGCCGGGTGGGGCAGCACCAGCCTCCCGCTGCTCCCCTCCACGCTCCCTCGCAGCAGAGGGCCCTCCCTCGGCTTGGGCGGGCGACGTCGAACTCGCCAGAGGCCCTCCTCCCCGTGGGCGTGCCACAGTTGGCCGTGTCCCACGCTGCGCCGGCGCCACTTGATGGTGTCCCCGCGGGCGCCGCTGAAGTCCAGCATGGCCTCCTTCTCCCCGGTCTCCCCGGACATGGCGGTGGTGGCCGTCTCCAGCCCGAGGGTGGGCGGCGGCTGGAAGAGTCCCCCAACCCGGGAGCGAGGGTTGAACTGCACTGCGGCGAAGGCGGGCGGCTCGATGGTGAGCGGGTCCAGGCCGTTGCCGCCGCTCACGCCCTCCTTCCTCGGGTACACCACCTTGGCCAGGTCCAGCTCCTCCCTCGTACGCCCCTTGGTGATGAGGTCCATGTAGCGACCCAAGGTCCAATCTTTGACCTCCAGCGAGAAGACGGTGTCTGCCTCCTGCATCGGGGTGAGGAAGTCGCGCGAGAAGTATTCTGCCAGGAGTCCGCAGGCCAGGCCCAGCCAGTCTCCGTCAGAGAGGCCGCGGTCAAGCCAAAAGCGTTTCTTCTCGGTCGGGGTCAGGCGGTTGAACACGCGGGTTGGGTAGAAGTCCCTGCGTAACACAAATACGATTTGCCTGCAAATTACAATTTGATCTAAATCGACAAATCTCACTTGGTCATGAGCGATGCTTGCTGGAGGACGATCCTGAGATCGGACTCTGAGAGACGGATCCTCTCGCGCTCGGCGCAGGTTAGCTTGGGCTCGAGGTTCCTCTTCCTGACCGAAATCTGAGCAGAGAGGTTGGACAGGATGAAGTACTCCTCCTTCTTGAGCGCCTGGAACGGCCCCGCCACTGCGTCCGACGGCTGGGCTCCGAAGGGCCCCAGCAGCTTTTTCATCAGGGCGGCGTAGTTCTCCGTGGGCTCGCAAGCCAGTCTGGCGGTGGCTCTCTAAAAATTACATTTCAGTGAATTTACTTCATTTCGACTATAAAATATTTTTGCCGTCATAAGTGTACCTGATATGTGTCCAGCTCCTCCACCTCCATCCTTGTCTCTAAAGCAACCAGCGCCTGCTCCGGCTTGATCTGGTAGAAGTACTTCGATGCCATCCCCGGCCCTGCCACACGCTTTGCCAGGAAGCTCTCGGCTGCCGGCACCCTGGCCGCCCGCTTGAGCACGGTGGCGAAGGTGACGGCGTCGTACCCCTCCCTCAGGGCCAGACGGGCAGAGGCGTAGGCGGAGACGAAGAGGGCCCCCAGAGGGCACAGGATAAAGGCCACCACCGAGCAGACGAGGGGCTGCACGATGCCGCAAAGCACGATATTGACGAGCACGTTCCATAGGATCCCGTTGAGCAGCCTCTGCCCGTGGTAATCGTAGAAGAGGATGACGAGGACGTAGGCCGCCGAGCAGAGCACGGGGACCCACACCACGGAGGTGACCGCCAGGAGGAGGCTGAGGGTGCTCAGCAGGATACACCCGAGCGGCATGACCAGAACGAGGAAGGCATGGCCAAAGAAACCGAGCAGAAAGTAGAGGTGGACCCGGTTGAAGAACCTGCCCATAGCTTTGGAGAGGAGCATGGTGTCCGGGCGCTCCTCGAAGGCCTCCCTCCTCTCCCTGATGTGGGCCTGCAGCTTGAGCGCAAGGGTGTAGACCGTCTCGATCTTGCGCGAGGAGGGCAGTAGCTCGCCGTTGTAGTAGTTGAGCCTGTATCCTGCGGGGAAGGCGTCGAGGCGGAAGACGGCCGGGAAGGAGACGGGGGAGACCAGCGGCACCATCAGGCCGAAGAAGTAGAAGGCGTTAAGGAGCAGCTCTCCTGTGTGAGAGGCGAAGGCCATCAGTCTCCAGCAGGGAGACCCGGAAGACACCTTCCACCTGCGAGTCTTGACCAGCTCAAAGTGCCGCTTCTCCCCCTGGTCTCGGCAGCGATCCATCTCCTCCTTCCAGTCTACATCGTCGCGCAGCACTGTCGGGATCTCCTCCTCCCTCCCTCCCGGGAGTCTCTCCTTGACCACATAGTTCTTGGGCAGCCAAATGTTGGCCTCGAAGCCGATCTCACGGCTCGGACGGGTGATCTTGCGCAGCTCCTTCCTCAACATTGGCTCGCGCTCCTTCTTGAAGGCGAGGTCTCGGCTGAGGAAGTATGCGCCAGCGTTCAGTCCCAGCTCTCCGCAGGTCCTGGCGGCGTCCTCGTGAGCGCGCCCGCCGCTCTCCTCCGACAGCGCCGCTTTGGCCTGGCGCATCCGGCGCACGAACCAAGGGCGCACCTGGGACAGGAGAGGGCGGCTGGCCTTAAGCTCGGTCTCGCACTCCTCCGCCCGCAGGTCTACCTCCTCCTTGAAGCGGGATAGGGAGTCATTGATAGATAGGCTGGTGCGGAACTGCTCCACCAGCAGAGCCGGAACCCTCTCTCCAAGGCGACGAAGCTCCTCGTCCTTGAGGACCTCCTCGCAAACGTAGTTGACGGACTCCCGTTGGAGGATCTCCACCGCCCTCTCCCTCACCTCATCCTCCCTCAGCTTAGTCCTCTCTTGCAGCTCGTCCAGCACCTCCTTCCTCCTGGCCGGAAACCACTCCGTGCGGAACCTTTCCAGTATGCCGCACACCCTGTCCTCGGCCTTGCCCAGCACCCCGCTGCCCATGACCTCTCCGCTGAAGAGCTGGAAGTCGAGCTCCAGCCCCTGCGGGGTGTAGAAGCGGTGGGGCACGGGCGCCGGCGGGCAGCCGGAGACGTCTAGCGGCCGCAGGTGGGAGCGGCGCCGGACGTCGTCGCCGTGCGCGCTCAGGTAGCGGGAGAAGGCCAGCAGGCGGTCCGGAGGGCACATGAGCTCGGCCACCAGGTAGCGGGAGTTCTCCTTCTCGATCTCGTGCTCGACATCGGCCCTATCCAGCATGGGCAGGCCGAACAGCATGTCCACAAGGGACATGAGGCCTCGCGACCACCCGTTCACGCTCTCCATCACGCTGAAGGTGCGGCCCTTGACGCAGTTGCGGGCCGTCACCACTGGAAAAGATATTGAATTAGGTGCATAAAAACCATCATCATTCCCGAGAAGATATCTTTATCTTACCAATCAAGTACAAAGCTCTTGATAGTTCCCAGTAGAAGGTTTTCTTGGTGTTGTCCGTCCCCTTGATCAGAAGTCTAGTGACGCGCCACCTGTGCTTCTGCCCAGGAAATTTCTCTGAAGGAACCTGAAGAAGGACAGCTAATTTCAGCAAGAGTTTTAGTAAATTTACCTTGCATTGTTCCTCACCTCGAACTCTCCCGTCCTCCTGAGCGCTTCCAATTGTTCCTCGTCCAGCCTTCGCACCTCCTCTCCTTCTGGTCCCGCTGCCACCGCCTCCAGCTCGTCAAAGTCCGGCACAATGAAGAGGTCGTCCAGCTTGAGGCTCTTCCCCGGCCCGGCCCCTAGTGTGTCCGCCTTCCCCTGGATGATTGGGTCGGGCAGCGTCAGAGGAAAGTTTTTCCAGCGCCAAAGCTCGGCGTCCAGCATCTTGAGCAGACCCTCCAACGCCATGGCCTCCTCTGCAAGGATAAGAATAGCTACGGAAATTGCCAGCATAAGCAGCAGAGAAACCTTGACAGCACCTGTATCAAGCCCGTCCAGGTCGAACCTGACGGGCTCCCTCTCCGGCACGAGCGTCTGCCCAGGCTCGGGGAGGTGTCGGACGCGGCTGGAGGCCACCGACACCGACCTGTCTCCCCCGCCCAAGACGCTCCTCCGCGACAGGGAGTTGTCCGGGGAGGACTCAGCGGCCTCCGAGCAGGGCAGTGGCGGCGGGGGGGAGGCTAAGGTGAAGTCGGTGGGCGGCGGAGCGGGGAGCGGAGGCGAAGCGAGGGCCTCCTCGTCCCGCCCGGCCTCCTCGCCCTCCATCATGGATAATGCGGAGAGGGATCAAAGGCCAATGATAAGACCAGCCCTCATCCCGCTCCTGTTGAGGACCACCTGGGACAGGGATTCGATCCACTTTGGGTTTTTTGTGCTGCTGTATCGTTGCCGGCGGCACTATTAAACCAGCAGAGGATCCCGGCAGTGGGCGGCTCCTTCCGAGGGGAGCGAGATGAGGATGCGGGCGGGGGCAGAGGACGGAGAGAGCATCCCTGCCCAACAGCCAGAGCCACCAGCCAGGAGAGGAGGTCCTTTCCAGTGTGGTTTCCCGGTCGGTCGGTGGCTACGAAGAAGGAAGAGGTGGGGGACGGTCGGGCTGGTTGGGAAGGGATCGGCAAAATGGGCTGCTGGCTTCTTCCTCTTGTCTTCCCTTTGGAGTTTGTTCTGTTGGGCGGGGCCCCCGACACCACCTCCAACCTCCAAGCGTAGCAACCAGAGGAGGAAAGGCGGCAAGCTGGCTTTCTACTCCCGGCGATAGACTGTTGGTCGTTTGATTGGAGGCGGAGTGGCTCTTGCTCCTCCTCTTCTTTTTGACGTTCCACTCTTTTCCAGCTTTCTTCTTCTCTTTTGGCCTTTCTTCTTTTGGCGTCGCCTCCGCCAACACTTTCCTCTTCTCTCTTCACTTTGTTTGGATCTTTCCCCCGCTCCACGCCTCCACCTACTAAATGTAGCACGCGTCGTGGAATTGATAGTGTTCTTTTTATTGTGTCACTTCGCTTTCATTTGTGTTGCAATTCAAAATTTAAAATTATCGAAATTATTCGAAAGAAAGACGAGCTTTTGGGTGGCAGCAACGTATTCTTCTTTCTTTTTCCCGGAGTCTCAAGGTTCCAGCAAAGACTACTAAAAAAAGCATGATAATTTGAAAATCACTCGAACTATTATTTCTTCAACACGCTTTCTCAAAAATTCGCAAAAATTATAAAATATAACAATCTTATAGCTTAGCCGTTCTCCGTCTAATAAGTTTTCGCGCCTTCCTGTAGTTCCTACACGATCCTCGCTGCCTTGTTTCGAGCTTGTTAAATCAAATCAGCTCAATTACCCGACCCTAGCCCGCAGTCACAGGCTATTGCTGGACGATGTTTCATTGTCTGCTTCTCCTTTGGATGAAGGGAGTAAAAGTAGAGCAAGCTATGAATGAAACGGTGTCGTTAAAAGCAGTATGTAGGCGCATCTGTAAGGCAAGGCATGAAAAAGTACAATTAATTAATTATTTGGTTTGTAGAACAATTTATGGGGAAAGTCAGTTGTTGCTCTTAAAAATTCAAGAAAAATGACGTTGTCAAGCAGCAATGAAGAAAAAGCGGAGAAAAGGTCTTCACACAAGTCCGCTAAAAGTACAAAGATCAAGAAAGCAGTCAGCAAGCTTCCAAAGAGACAGGGGAAGAGCGCCCCCTCAATTAGTGATACAATTAACTTGATGATGAAAAAAGTCAGAGTGGCAGTCAAGGAATACATATCAAAAGGCGAAAATTCCAGCGTCATGTTCAAGGTATCGGCGGTTCTCCTCTTCCTGGGCTCCGGAATGGTCTTTTTGAGGCTTCTCTTGTCGCAGCACCAATTGCATGAGATAAAAAAGTACGAGGAAATGCTGGATGCCCAGAAGAGGGAGGAATTTGATCAACTCAAGTCGTGGGCTCAGAGGGCAGGCCTTGTCGCTATTTGTGTCCTGGCAGCACTTGCCTACTACGTCAAGCAGGCAAACATTCGCAAAGAAGCTGTGAAAGAAGATGGAAAGTGCTGTCAGATTTGGGTATTTTCTAGCCTTATCCTTCTATCCTTGACACTGGCAGCACTGTACCTGCTTCGGCACAGACTTTTTGAATCGCTGCAGCCCAAGCCGACTTCCAGCCTACCAGCCGCTCTTCTTGGCGATGACACAAGCTCGCAACCACAGGGCCTCATGCCCCTGTTGGCTGCAGCCGTGCTCACTGGATCCCTGAGCCTGATGGCCAGAAGGCTGAGGGATTTCGGGAGCCCAACTGCAATGTCTGCCGCCACCAGCTGGACCCCTTTGCCTTGCGTCAACGTGCCAGACGGGGGGAGCGGCTTCAGGAACTACGAGATCCCTTGCGACAAGTATACTGGAGACGGCCCCTGGGAGGGCAATGCGAAGAGAGCGAGGCCCCGACTGGAGCCGAGAGGGAAGTCCAACTTATTTAAAAATATTCCCGAAACCATGGGTCTTAGATGGTCACGAAAATGAACTCATTATCTTGATACAATCATAGTATCCCGCAAGTAAGCAAATAATTAAGGTGTGATAAAAAACTAATTACAGCTCAAAAAGTACCTTGAACATACGTTTTCAAATAAAAATTTCCGGACTAGTACAAAAAAACAACGCTGAGTGAGCAAGTGGTATTATTTATAATTTAAAACGTGAAAGAATTTTATTGAAAACTCGGTATAATTGTAGGTGACGTTGCACGATAATCGCACATGGTTCAGGTACCTGTCGGCTTTGTCAAACGAAATTGTTCCTAGAGTCAAATGTTCTAATCGGGCAAGCCAAAAAGGTCTTTCACCTCAAGGAAGCCTCACTCCATGATGGAATTGCAATCCCCGCACATGACCAGCTCTCCTCCAGCAAGTCTCTCCTCAATATCGCCCGAGCTTCCCGCAAAGCCGCAGTTGCCGCACACGTCCCGGCCGCACCTGCCGCACCTGCCATGGCACTGGGCGCACACCGAGCCGCAGCATAGGTGGCACCTTGCCGAGATGACAGGATTCCGGACGAGGCACGAGGAGCAGCCCTTGGCCGGGGAGGCGGCGGCGGCCGCCGTGGGCTCCAGTCGGTGTGAGGCCGAGGGAGGCGGAGGGGAGCCGCCGTACTTCTTCGCCGAACTCTCCCTGGACGCCGTGAAGAACTGCGCGAAGGTCACCCGCCGCGATCGACTGGCCTGAGGGCCATTTGACGGGGCGAGGGGAACAGTCCCCGCCGCCGCTACAGCGGGGCTCCTGTCCACCGCAGCCGCAGGAGTGGTCAGGGATGCGGCGGTGGACGAGGACGCTGCAAAAAGCCTCCTCACGGTCTCTTGCTGCACTTGCCTCACTGCGTCGGGATTTCGCCAAAGGTTCTCCTTGTCGGAGAGGTGGCTCTTTCGCAGCGGCTCCGACGACGCTCCAAATGGATATCGGCGCTTCAGGCCCTGGTGCACCTCCATCGAAAGGCCTGCAGGACGCAGCGCAGGGAAGCGGGAAACCAGGCAGAGTAAGGAAGAGGTCAAGTGCAGGTCAAGGTCGAGGTCGACCTTGAGACTTGAGTTTTGGAATTTTTTTTGTTTTTATCCTTGTTGATTTTTTGCGCTCTTTTTCTCTTTCCCGTCGATTTACGCAACTCGCTCTTCTCGGGGCTTCCAGAACACTCTCCAAACTTCTCACAGAGGAGCCCCTCACTGCCCTCAGCCAAAGACGCTAACCCTCGGGGGTTTAACACGTCTTTGCCCTCAGCCCTTACCCTCATACACAAAGCCTCATAGTGGGAGTGGATACTGTCACTGTACTCACTGTCCAACTACTGTGATACTGTACGAGAATATATCGAGATATTCCTATAGTGCCGCTATGCGTCTTCTTTCAAAACTTCAGGTCAAACCAGCATAATTAAAATTATTTCGGAAGCAATGCGCTGCAAGCAAAAGAGCAATTAACTTTTTACCAGCTTGGAACCTTCCTTTAAAATGTCCCCAATCCTCATACCCAACACGAAAAAAAATATTTTCCCGAAAAATGGTTCTGGAAAACTTTTTTTTTTGGCTGGACGGAAAATTATTAAGCCCTTGCAATCGAATTCCAGAGCAAAATTAAATCGAGTTGCGTTACGCCAGTAAAAAATAATTAAAAAAGAAAATTCTTCGCGCGGTTTCTCGTCCATCCTCCACTATTCTCGGGCTTTCTCGCTCCTTCTGCGGGGAGCGACGGCGTTCAAACGTCGAGTAGTTTCTCCTAAGGGAAAGCGACGGACGGGAAATAAAAGTGAGTGAGAGACGAAACTTCTAGACGCACCGAGAAACAATCGTGGACGACACTTAAAAAGTGTGCGCCTCTCGCCATCCTCAGACAGAAGCGCCCAAAACTTGGAAGCGATCGTAGCAAGAAGAAGGTAAGCGAGCTTTGCCGCACCGGAAGTGAACGCACCAACGAAATTTCAATTAAGGAATTGACCAAGAGAAGAAAAGAAGACAAGATGCCAGCTAGAACCGTGGGCAAGAAGGCGGTCGGCATCGACCTGGGCACCACGTACTCCTGCGTGGGGGTCTTCCAGCACGGCAAGGTGGAGATAGTCGCCAACGACCAGGGCAACCGCACCACCCCCTCCTACGTGGCATTCACCGATACCGAGAGGCTCATTGGTGATGCTGCCAAGAACCAGGTGGCCATGAACCCCACCAACACCATCTTTGACGCCAAGAGGCTCATCGGCAGGAAATATCGTGACGCCACCGTCCAGAGCGACATGAAGCACTGGCCCTTCAAGGTGGTGGAGAAGGACGGGGGCAAGCCCAAGCTGCAGGTGGACTACCGCGGAGAGCCCAAGTGCTTCACCCCGGAGGAGATCTCCAGCTACGTCCTCACCAAGATGAAGGAGACGGCCGAGGCCTACCTGGGGAGCAAGGTGACGGACGCGGTGGTCACGGTCCCGGCATACTTCAACGACTCGCAAAGACAGGTATGTAAATTTTCCGTAGAAAAATTAACAAATTTGCTATTGTTTTCGAAGACTATAAATTACTTCGTTCGTGCAGGCTACCAAAGACGCTGGCGCCATCGCTGGACTGAACGTATTGAGGATCATCAACGAGCCGACCGCCGCCGCCATCGCGTACGGGTTGGACAAGAAGCTGGCTGGTGGAGAAAAGAATGTGCTCATCTTTGACTTGGGCGGAGGTAAGAAAATGAAAATATGTTTACAATGAAATAAATGTCGGACATATGCCATTTATTTAACAATTTTATTGCATCATCCAGGAACCTTTGACGTTTCCGTGCTGGCGATCGACGGAGGCATTTTCGAGGTGAAGGCCACCGCTGGAGACACACACCTGGGTGGAGAGGACTTTGACAACAGGATGGTGGACCACTTTATCAAGGAGTTCAGGAGGAAGCACGGCAAGGATATCTCACACAACAAGAGGGCAGTCAGGAGGCTGAGGACAGCTTGCGAGAGGGCAAAGAGGACTTTGTCAGCATCTGCCCAAGCCAACATTGAGATCGACTCTCTCTTTGAGGGCACAGACTTCTACACAAGCATGACCAGGGCACGCTTTGAAGAACTCTGTGGTGACCTCTTCAGGAGCACTCTAGACCCAGTGGAGAAGGCAATCCGGGATGCCAAGATTGACAAGTCTTCAATCAGTGAGATTGTGCTGGTTGGAGGCTCCACCAGAATTCCAAAGATCCAGAAGCTCCTCCAAGACTACTTCAATGGGAAGGAGCTGAACAAGAGCATCAACCCAGATGAGGCAGTTGCCTATGGTGCTGCTGTGCAAGCAGCTATTCTCACTGGAGACACCAGTGAAGCCATCACAGATGTTCTCCTCATGGATGTTGCCCCTCTGTCCTTGGGAATTGAGACTGCAGGTGGTGTCATGACCTCCATCATCAAGAGAAGCACCACCATCCCAACTAAGCAGACCCAGACGTTCACAACCTACTCTGACAACCAGCCTGCTGTCACTGTTCAGGTCTATGAGGGTGAGAGAGCAATGACAAAAGACAACCATCTCCTGGGAAGGTTTGACTTGACAGGGATTCCACCAGCTCCCAGGGGAGTACCACAGATTGAGGTCACCTTCGATGTGGATGCCAATGGCATTCTGAATGTCAATGCAATGGACAAAAGCTCTCGTAAGGAAGAGAAGATCACCATTACCAACGACAAGGGCAGGCTGTCCCAGAGTGACATAGAAAAGATGGTGAGGGAGGCAGAGGAGTTCAAGGCAGAGGACGACAAACAGAAAGAAAGGATCGGAGCAAAGAATTCTCTGGAAAGCTACTGCTTCCACCTCAAATCCATGGCGGAGGACAGCAACTACAAGGACAAGATCAACGAGGACGACAGGACCACTATCAAGACCAAGTGCGACGAGGCCATCAAGTGGCTGGACTGCAACCAGCTTGCAGAGAAGGAGGAGTTCGAGCACAAGCAGAAGGAGCTGGAGGAGGTCTGCCGCCCCATCGTCACCAAGCTGTACGCCCAGGGCGGAGGCGCTGGCGGAGGAATGCCCCAGCAGCACGCGGAGGGCCCAACTGTCGAGGAAGTCGACTAAGTAGAACGTGAAGAAGAAGCTAAATTCGAGTGTCATGAAAATACGGTAATACGACCCGACGATTGAAGTTTTGTGTGCTTTTCAAATTATGTGTTTTATGCTCCATTCCAAAAAAGACTTAAATCTGTACAATACTGACTCATTACAAGAATAGATTACCTTCCTCAAAAATACTACGTTTCACTTTTTTGCACATGGCGGATACTCGTCTCGTAGAAAGAAAATATTGTCCGGCCGGCAATACGCGTCTACTGAATATTTGTTCCAAAAATTATATATTTTCTGTGGAAGGAACGTGGTGACATGAAGATGTTTAGAATTGGAAATAATCCGATTCACTCGGTGAAATCGGGAGGGACGAAGGCGTCGAGGTGCCCGAAGAAGGCAGGGTCCTTTTCGTGGTGGATGCCGGCGGCGATGCCACCTTCGAGCAAGAACGGGGAGGGAGGGAGGATGCCACCCAGCTCGTGCGGGGACGGCGGCGGGGGTCGGAGGGCCTCCTGGGAGGGGAGGCGGTGACTGGGGAGGGGAGGGGACATCTCCGCGCTGGGGACGGGGAAGGGGGCCTCCTCAGTCGGGGGCTCCATTGTCAGGCTGGGGAGGGAGGAGGGATCTTCCTCTTCCCTGAAGGCAGACGCGTCCAGGTAGCCCTTGGCGGGAAAGTCCTCCTCCTCCTCTTCCTGGAGCCTGCTCTTGGTCTCCTCGTCGAAGAGCTCGATGGGGATTCTGTGTCCGGTGATGAAGCCCCTGCGGTCGGGAAAGACGTCGGTGACGCTTGGGACGGTGGGGACTCCGTCGTCGCCGCCGGAGGAAGGAGTTGTGGAGGTGCTGGGAGACTCGGTTGATTGCTGCTGCTCCTCGGGCTCGACAAGGTTGCCCTCGGGCTTGGAAAGGTCCTCTTTAGGGGTAGATGGTTTCAGAAGAAGCGTAGGCTTTGATTTTGCCACAAGAGACAACTTCAGCTTCTCGGTGGCGTCTCCAGCCGGGAAGGCATTACCGAGGGCAACAACAGCAAGGAGCACGACTCCGAAACGAAACATTTTGATGCTTGTTTGATGAGATGACGTTCTCTCAAGAATAATGTCGTATAGTACACACTGTGCCCTTTGCAAGCAAGGTGTTGCTTCCCGGAGCACCTGTGTCTGACTGAAACCTGAATCATTGTCGGAAAGAACTCAAGCGAGTCGAACTGTGCCTACTATACCAAGGAGCGACGGTGGAAGAAATAGGCTTAAAAGGACTGGAAAAGAGGGGGAGCAAGAATAGGTAGAGGAGAAGAGGAGACCGTAATAGCCCGTTTCGGGGTGTTGCCTCCCGCCGACCAGAGGAAGAGGGTTGTTGGAGCAACATACCAAATGCAAGATTCGAGGTGGGCGGCGGGAGAGGAAAGGGGAGCTGAGATGGACTCGGCATATATGCCGCCGCCCGCCCCCACCTCACTTTGGGAAGGAGGGAGGCAAGAATAACACGCCTGAAAGGCGCACGTAAGGTAGATACGTGATTGGAAGTTTAAACACCGAGTCGGAACGGAGGAGGAGGAGGGCGGGGGCGGGTGTTTTGCGGGGAGTCCTTGATCTTATCCTGCCGAGGGATTCATTTCATACTTCGCCGCGTTCCGCAGATTCAGAAGCATAAATGCTGAAATTAGTTTTTTTCCTTCAGCTTTTCCCTGTTGCCGTTGGAACTTGGAAGCTGCTTCAACGGTAATTAACCACATTGCGAAAATAATAATCCACGCGTCGGATCTCTTTGGTGGGGGTGTTCGAAGGTTGAAAAAGACTTTTTATTGTCGCAAGTTGGCAAAGATTGAAAATTAGCTTGTTCTACTGCAATAAGATTATTTATGGCCACAGTGTTGTGATAATATATTAAATTAACCTTGGAAGTCACAGAGGGAGAAAAGCAAAGTTGGGGGGACTTGTTCCTTTTTCTCGTTACAAACTTCGGAATGCATTTTTATCCGCAAAGGGTTGGAACACGATGCTCTCGAAAATGCAAAATAGAGATGATAAGACGACTAACCTAGTAGCATCAGACTGGCACAACTTGACGATAGCATATGGCAGGGGCGGCGGAAGATCATCTGTCAACTTCTTTTTTCTTGTTCTGGCCGCGCTGGCGTCAGGACTTCGGGGGGATTGACTCAGACTTCCTCTCTCACTCGCGAATACTCCTGCATAGAAAAAAGTACGGTACGAATATAGTGTGTCTCCGTCTAGAGAGCTGCTAGTAAATCCCCACTTTCAACATCCAAACAACCTCCCCTCTTAAACACTTCTTTTCCAATTTTCCCGACCATGACAAAGTAGGAAGCTTGGTATGTTGGTTAGTTGCGTTAAGCAGAGCTTCCCGGATCTTTAATTGGTGGTCAATGTCATTGGCAAAAACCTTTAAGAAAATCTACGCACCATGTTTGGCGGACCTACAGCTTGTCTCAGACATCCAGCACCTCGTCGTAAGCGAAGTCGTCGTCCAACTTAAGAATGCGGGGGTCATCACTGGTGGACTCTGAGGTCTTCTTCTTCCTCCCCTGGACAGGCGACGAGGACGACTTCTTGGTCAAGTTGGGAGACCTAGACGACGCTATGGAAGTGGCATCCTCAGCAGCAGCGGCGGAGGAGGAGGCCGTGGGCGGTGTCACTCCCCTCGGCAGCGAGCTACCCTTCCTGGGAGCTGGAGAGGGGACGCCGCCGCCCGCCGTCACAGTGGTGGCGCCGTCTCCCCCGGCCTTGTTCATGTTGTTGATCATGTCCCTCACCGAGCTCTTGCGACTGGCCGCCGCCAGGGAGGCCGCCGAGTTGGTGGCCGCTGTGGTGGAAAGCGAGGAGGAAAGCGGAGCTTTGGTCTTGGCGGAGGAAGAAACGGAGGAAGACGCTGTGGTAGACTCGGTGCTGGTCCCCCCTCCTACCGAAGTGACGTCTCCCGTCTTTCTGTCCACACCGACGATGGACCACGGGCGGGGCTTGGGAAGGGGCTTGGGCTTGGGGAAAACGATGCTTCCTCCGCCGGTTCCGGCGGAGTCCGCTTTGCTGCTCTGACTAGAAGTGTTTGGGGTTGTGGCGGTGGCGCTGGTCGAGGGGGCCGCCGCCGCAGACGTGGCGGGGGCCACCGTGTTGGCCGAGGAGGAGGAGGAGGATGTTGTGGCCGTGGCCGAGGACGGAGTTGAGTCCCTTGAGGCGGAGGAGGAGCCCAGCGAGGAGGAGAAGCGAGAGGCTCTCAGTCCGACGATGGATCCTCCCTTCTCGTCGTCGTCCTCCTGCTGCCCGGGCTTGGTGGCGGCGAACTCGTTGGTGGGGGAAGTCAGCGATCCGGCCAGGCCGGTGGACCTGTTATCGGACAAACGGGACAAAGGCAAACAGGGTGTTAGGCGGACTACAAGACACTCGTAAATGAAAGTCCAGGGCAAAGGACCAGACGGAGGGGAACTACAGGTACATCGTACTATGCAAAGCAGACAATTACAGCACACGCGGCAAAACCAAAATTACCTCAGTTTGACTTGTCCAAATGAAGCCTTCGCTGTGTCATCCTTTGTCGTCGCTGCAACCTTGCTTGGGGATCCCTCTCCCTCGGCGCTGGTGGACTTTGGTTGCATGGAAGCCCTCTTCTCCTTCATTTCGGCCATCAGGTCGAGATTTCCCCCGTGGCCGACGCCCACGCGCTTCACTACGCCCTCCGGAGTCCTCTTCCCAGCGGCATCATCCGAGGAAGACGGGGAGAGTGCGGATCCGCCCTCGCTGGCCACCCCTGAAGGTCCGTACGAGCGCCTCTTCCCAGCGACCAAGAGTTCAGAGTCTGTCTTGCGGCTGGCGAATGGCGAGACTCCGCCAGGAGAGGTGGCGGACGTCCCTGCCGCGCCCTTGATCTCTGGTTTGGGGGAAGACACCTTGTCCTTTTGCCTGGACGACGAGAACATGTCGGTGATTGAGTGCAGGGAAGGAGAAAGAGCCCTCTTCTCGGGAGAAGGCTTGGTCAGCAGAGGAGAGGCAGCGGAGGCGACGGTAGCGGTGGCGCCGTGGTCGTCGTCCAAGGTTGAGCTGCTTAGGCAGGAGAGACCCGCGCCCGGCTTTCCTAGCTTGTCAGCTTTCGGAGGCAAGGGCGACCTTCTGTCCACTTCGGGAGAGGACGTCTTTTTCTGCATGCCCAAGAGGCCGCTGCTCAACTTCTTCTCATCCCTCTTTTCGATGGGGGAAGCGGTCGGCGTTGTCGTAGTGTTTAGCACAGACGAGACTGAGGTGTTGCTGGCGACAGAGCTGTTGGCCAGGGCTGACGATTCCTGCATGGGACTGCCGCTTGGAGTGGACCCAGGGGAGAAGCTACTGTTGGCCGGCGAAGAGTAGAACCTGGTCAGCCCTCCGTCGTCGTCGTCATCCGCTTTATACTGCTGCTGCACCACGGCCCCTCTGGACGGAGCGTGTCGCTTGGGCCTCTTGGGCCTAGCTTTACCCAGGTGCTGCAGAGCCGAGGTCGACGGCAGCTCCGGCACCGTATCTTCCTCTCCTGGTCCGTTCTTGACGGGCCCTTTGCTCTGGGTCAGCTCGGACAGAACTGAGGAGGAGGAGGAGAACTCGTCCTTCTCTTGGTCCTGCTGCTTGCCATCACTGACGGATTTAGGCCTAAGTTTCCTGCCTTGGAGAGTCTTCCTCTTGCTTGTCTGAGGGGTGCTGAGCGGCGACGATTCCGACTTCTGACTGACCCCGTCTCCGCCCCCGGAGATGGAAACAGACTCCTGCTCCAGGCTCTCGGATATGGAGGAGGAGCGGCCCTTTCCTCCCAGTGGGACGCCGAGAGCGCTGTCGGGGGTCAGGGACCGCTTCTTCCTCAGGCTTCCCATCTCAGAGACCAGCAGCTTGGATTGCGATCCCAGTCCCTCTATCACCTCGTCGATGACCCTGTCCGAAATGTGGTTGGCGATGATAAGGTTGAGCTCGTTGATCTTGTTGTGGATTTCCAGACCCAGCTGGTCCATAATTAGACCCGACACGAAGTCGGGCGAAATCTGACACTTTTTCAGACAGGCGGAACGGAGGTCCGCCTTTCTTGCCTCCGCTGCAGAGTCAGACGATGAGCTGTCGGAGGGGCGGCCCATTACTTTGGGACACTGGCTCTCGGCGCAAGCGATCATGGCATCCACGTTCTGGTGCACATGGGAGGTTATGAAGTTGCTGAGTTCAAGAGAAGTGCTCTTCAGCTTTTGATCCACGTCTGACCCGCGAGCTGTAACTTCGTGGAGGGCCGAAAGAAGGTGCTTCGAGTTTTCCGCATCCTGGATCATTCCGCGCGCGAGGCCGATGTCGTCGGAGTCGCCCACGTCGGGGTTCAGCTTCACAATGGCGTCGATGTTGTCCTGCGTTTGAGCGGAGACCCTGTCCAGGATCTGCTGTGTTGAGCTGAGCAAGAAGCCCTGTGTCAGCCTGAAGGCCTGGGAGGTGTTTCGGAACCTATGGGGACTGGCGTTCCTCTGCAGCAGCTCCTGCATCCTGTGCACGAGTCCGTCGACACGGTCGGGGTGGGTCTTGACGAAGGGCTGCATGTCGAAGGTGGGGAAGGGGATGTGCCTCATGGCGTAGTTGGACTGGAGGGCGTACGTGATGTCAGTGTACCCCTGCAGCGTGATCCCGTTGCGGTCCAGGTTGACTATCCTCAGGCGAGTATTGATCTGAAGAGCCTTGGCCAGGAGTCGGGCACCAACGTCCCCCATCATGTTCCCGGAGATGTCCAGGTGCTGCAGGCACTGGTTGCTCCCCAGGGCGTTTATGACGTTGTTGATCTCCGCCTTCAGCTTGCAGTCGGACAGGTTCAGCTTCTGAAGGACGGTCTCTTCATCCTGGATGAGTTGAACAATGCTCTCCATGACGGCGGGCAGGTGCTTGGGCTTGGCTCCCGTCATGTTCCTGCTGACGTTGAGGCTGAGTATGGAGTGGCTCCTGGCCACGCCCTGCATGACGCCCGCCATCTCGGCCTCGATGGAGTTGTCGCTGAGGTCCAGCCTGCTGACGCACTTGACCCCTCCTACGCAGCTCTCGATGACGGTGGCACCGGCCGCGCCCAGGGAGTTGTTGCTCAGATTGAGCTCGACGTTGGCCGTGTTCTCGTTGCACGCCAGGCCGAGGAGCAGGTGCTTGACCGCCTCCGGCGGGACCTTACAGTGAGACATGTTTAGGTACTGGAGCACCAGCGTGCTGGCGAAGAACTGCTTAAACGCGGCGGGTATCTCCTTGGCCTTCTTGGAGCTGAAGTGGTTGCGCGATAGGTTCAGGTGGGTAAGGGCTGTGACGCAGCCTCGGACGAGAGCACCAAAAAGGACGTCCAGGGGCGTTTCGGTGGCGGAGATGTCCAGGATTGCGATCACATTGGGACGGGCCAGGAAGTTGCACAGGGCCTGGCTCTCGTCCTTCATGGCGTTCCCGGCGAGGTTGAGATAGGTGAGGGTGCTGCTATTCACCCGGGCGGAGCAGAGAGCGGAGGCAAAGTTGGATAGGCCCTTGACAGAGAGGGAGCAGTAGCTAAGGTTCACGTGCTTGAGCCCCTTGTCCCGCTTGCCGATAACGGCGCTGAGCTGGTTCAGTCCCTTGTCCTCTACGAAATTGCAAGATAGATCGAAGGAGGCGAGGACGCTGGCGGGGTTGTGCGCGATGGCCTGGGAGAGCCGGGCGGCAAACTCCCACCTGGCACCGATTCCCGGGACGTGGAGCTCCTGCAGGCTGGACGACTTTGCCACCACCTGGAGGATCCTATCGCAGATGTCGGCAGACAGCTTGGCCGAGTTCCCCGAGGCCTTCAGGCGGGTGAACCAGGTGTTGTGCTCCAACGAAGAGATGATGCAGAGCTGGTCCCGGTGGTCGAGGTGCTCAAAGTCCTGCAGGCACATCTCGTGCGAGTCGTGCGAAAAGTAGATGGTGTCCACGTCCCAGGCCACCTCCTCGCGGAAAGGCAGGGAGTAGTAGTCGCACATGCAGGCGTACTGAGCGGAGAAGCCCCCGCACGGGCCCACCAGCTTGGCGTCGGGGGGAGTCCAGGACAGCAGGGCCTGCGTGGCCTGCCTCTGAGCAGCTGGCTCCACCACAATCTTTCCGATGACTCGCTCGACTGGCACGCCCGGAAATACCCGGGTGACGGCGGAGACCACGACGGCCAGCATCTCGTCAACGGCGCCCTCGCCGCCGTTGGGGGCAGACTCGGCATTGGGCCTGATCGGGAAGAAAGAAGAAATGCGAAAAAATCAGGTAATTGAAAAAGTACAACAATCAGAAAAGAAAACTTTACCTGAATGCATAGGTCGTGTTGGCCTTCTTGTCGTGTCCGTGTCCAGTCTGGAAGGTGAAGGCCACGTGGTTGGGCCTGCGCGACTCCACGCCCCGCAGGTCAAGGTAGTGGAAGTGGTGATCGATCCTGGCCGGGACCTTGGCCGTCATGATGAAGAGGCGGTGGGCGGTGAACACCAGGATGCGGTTCTCCGTCTTGTCGCCCTTCAGCTCCAGCTTGACCGGGGACTTGAGCAGGATCTTGACGTTCTTGCCCAGGAGCAGGCGGATGCTCTCGTGGATGTCACGAGTCATGCTCCGGCGGGACGCCATGGCGGCGGAGGAGGACGGGGAGTGCGGCCGAGGCGGCGGCGCCCGAGGTCAAGCCGGCACCACCGCTACCTCCAATACCTCTCTCGTGGCCGAGCTATCGGGGGAGGTGCTCAAGACGTGGTCGTTGGCTCCGTTGGTGAGGGTCGAGATGGGCTGGGCCTGGGCCTCTCCTGGCAGGTCCCCGCCCACAAACGAGCCCACTTTTGGGGGATGGGCGGCGGCGGAATCATGCAGGCAGCGCAGAGGGAGGCAGCCTCCAGCCCTCCACTCACTCCGCTGCCAGTGGGCACTGGGCGGGTCAGCGACGAGCGCGGATTCGGAAGTGGGTGGGCAGCAAAGGGAGTTTGTCCGCCCTGCGAGTCCCCTTTCCACGCCACGCCAAAACAGCCACAAAAAAGACTCAGCTGTTCTTCCCCGCCCAACAAGGGCCAAGGGCGCGCAACAGAAAAGAGGGAAATGTCGTCCAGTTGAGCGACTTCGCGAAAATTATACTTGAGCAACATTCCGAAAAGAAATAACAGTTGGCAGTTTCTAACGTAAGAAAAAGGTCACTCTTAACTACAAACAGCAAAATACATTTCACGAATCGTGACCCACTCGCTGTCACTGATTGAGTGCCATTTTTGCAGTGCCCGCCCGAGTGCCTCCCGCTGGTCCTCCCCATGTCTTGGGACAGCATCTGCCACGCCTGGACGGAGAGCAACAAATACGTCAGGGCAAAGGTGTGGGACTCCTGGGACTGGAAGGAAAACCTGCACGACAAGGTGAGGAGAAACGGCTCGCTCCATTTGAGACTGACTGACGCAATCTGAACAAGTGGAGGTGACCCTTGATGGAAGTCTCCAGATGATCGACGGGTTCGGGGGCGGTCCATCGTTCGGGCTCTTCCATTCAGTCCTAGACCTACCGGCTACCGCCGTTGGAAAGGTGTTCGTTGAGTTCTCATTCCCCTCCACCATGTTTTGGTGGTCCCATAGACATCATCCTAGCGAGATCTGGCATGGGAGATCCTGTGGTAGTAGCAGATATCACGTACGGAACCTGCGGCGATTGGGATTCGTATCTTTTTGGCTTTTAAACATAGAGACAACTGTTTGTACGATACCTTTTTAATACTTAGAAATTAATTTCATAACACAGGATTCAATACCTGCAACTTCGACTCCTTCAAGGAGTGGAAAAGGCAGCTTCAACGAGCAGTGCCCAGTCTCCTTCAGCGCAAGTAACATGATGTTGCCCGCGGGATCTGGCTTCCTCAGAGTGGCTGGGTTGTCGGGAGCTGCCGCTGTCGCCCTCGGCGCCTATGGAGCGCATCGTAAGTTAGGAAATTATTTTTGGCTTTTAAGAGTATTACTTAAAATATGTTCCCCTCGGGCAGATTTTGCGGCGGAGGCCAAGCCGGAGTACAAAAGGATCTACGATACGGCGAATTTCTACCACTTCGTCCACACCCTGGCACTCGCCGCTGTTCCCTTGACGAGGAGACCTAGGCTGGTAAGTACTGTACTACAACATTTTTGTTTTAGCAAAAAATGTCGTCCTTTTCATAGACCGGCACTCTCCTCATCAGTGGCATGACGGTGTTCTGCGGAACCACCTATTACCATGCCCTCACTCAGGAGAAAGGACTGAGGCGTTTTACCCCCTACGGAGGAATCCTTCTCATCCTTGCCTGGCTCAGCATGGTAGTCTAAAAGTTGAAGTTACCGAAATACGCGCGCAGTAAATAATTTTGTCAGAGAGAAACTTCTTGTGTCTCCAATGCGGCTTATTATCGAATACAACCTGTCCAGTGTGCATTCAATAAACGCGATACGTTCTCTTGCGTCCGATGGTTGAAGGGTTTCAGCAGTGAGAAATGGTATCGCATGCTCATTTCTTGCCTTTCTTCCTCCCCGCAACTCTCTTTCTTAGAAACAAGTTAGAGGCTATCCCAGCCAGAATCAGGACGATCACGGCCGCTAGGAACTCCGGCTTCTGGTAGGCGGGCGGAGGGGGAGGGCTCATTTCCCTCCTTAGGTAGAGTCCGGCTGAGATCACCACGCTGAGTACGATTATCGAGAGTAGAATGATGAGTACCGTGGATCCCAGCTTGGCTCTTTCCTTGGCTTTGATCGACCTCGCCCTCTCTGTTCCCGAGGCGGTTCCGGGAGCCCCCGAAGTTGGGTGTGGTGGTTGGCTGGGCTGCGGAGCTTCCGGTGGGGGTGGATTTCCTGATTGGGCCATTTTTATATTTCTCCGATTCTTGCACAGCGTATTTTTATACAATCCAATTGCTCACACTCCGCCGTTCCCCAAAAAACGTTATTTTTACTTTTTTAGAACCATTTTTCTCGGCGACATATACTAAAACTGTTTGTGTGAAAATTAAAGCTGATCATGTAAAAATTATAGTGGGAGAATATTCACACATCCGGGTCCATGACCACCGAGCCGTTCCACATAGTCACACCTCTCATTCACAGCAGAGAGCTATCTGCCCTCCTTGGACGGGAAGGTAACTTTGCCGATATTCTTGTTGTGTAACTTTTTCCTCGTGTCTAAATTTGTCATCAGTTCTTCTGAAGCTGGACAATCTCCAGCCGGCCGGCTCTTTCAAAATTCGAGGGATCGGCCGGACTGTTCAACTGGCGGTGAAGGACGGAGTGCGGCACCTGGTGGGCTGCTCCGGTGGGAACGCGGGATTGGCAATGGCGTACGCCGCCCAGAAGACTAAAGCCAAGCTAACCCTGTTCATCCCAAAGTCTACGAAGCCAATGATGTTCGACAAAATCAAGGTACTCAAATAATGCTTCAAATAGAAACCCTCTTAAGAAATCTTTTCAGAGCTACGGGATAGACCTCCGAATAGTCGGCAAAGATCTGGAGGAGGCCAAAAACGAGGCGGAAAAGTTCTTGAAGGAGCACGAGGTTATATTTTTCGCTATTTATTGAAATAGAATAGCCTGCTCATCCACAATTGTTTTTTATCTAACAGGATGCCTTCTTCGTCCACCCGTTCAACCAGCCCACGACGTGGAAGGGCCACTCCAGCCTGGTGGCCGAGGTGAAGAAACAGCTTCCGGACGTCTCGCAGTGGAAGGGCAAGAGGAAGCCCGCCTTATTCATCACGGCAGTCGGAGGGGGAGGACTAGCCATAGGTAATTGAAGTTGCTCAACCAGGAAATATTTCTAGCACAAGTAGCAGAAGACAGAAGTCAATCCAGGTCTGCTGAAGGGAATGAAGAAAGCGGGGTGGTCAAAGGTCCCGTTGGTGGGCGTGGAAACCAAGGGCTCGGCCTGCTTCGCCGAGTCGCTCCGCCAGGGGCGCCACGTCAAGCTAGACAAGATCGCCACCATCGCCACCAGCCTCGGGTGCAGGGAGTGCGACCCCAAGCTGCTGGAGCTGGCCGCCAAGAGGCCAGTCTTCTCCAAGGTGGTGTCGGACGCGAGGGCGCTGAAGGCCTGCCTCAAGTTCTCCGACGACCACCGCATGCTGGTGGAGCCCGCCTGTGGGACGGCGCTGGCCGCCCTCTACTACCACAACAAGGTGGGGCTGCAGGACATCCTAAACGGCGGGAAGAAGAAGGCAAAGAAGAAGAGGTTGGGGCCCGTCATTGTGGTGGTCTGCGGCGGGAGCATGGCATCTATCGAGCTCTACCAGGAGTGGAAGGAGCAGCTGGGAATCAGAAAATGAAATGCATTTTTGACTGACTTGAAGCTGCATCAAAATCACAGTGGTTTTTTATCGCGGAGAAAAAAATGCAAGCTTCTTCCTTCATCCAAACATGGAGTTGTGAAGGTCTTCTATGTCCTGCTCCCTCTGCTTCTTCCGCTTCCTTTGCCTCTTCATCTCCTCGTAGTGGGGGTCGTCGGTGGGGAGGGAGTGACGGCACAGTGGACAGGAGCTCGTCTGGATGAGGAAAAGGCGGACAACAGTCAATATATTTTCCCGTCTCCGAGTATAATTGAAAGAAGTTGCTCCTTTACCTTCTTCAGCCAAGGGACGACGCATTCGCTGTGAAACCTGTGCTTGCAGGGGAGGTCAACGTAAACGTCGTCCTGGTCGAAGTCCTTCAGGCAGATCGGGCAGTTCTGGTCTGGAACTGTGTACAAGGGGAGAAAAAAGTTTACGAACGAAAAGTTGTACTTAATAAAAAGGAACAAATAGGGAACTTACTGCTATGTCTCACGGTCGTTTCCTCCAAATCACTCAGGAATTTGCTGGACGTTGGGGGAGGGACCATGTCTGGGAATAGGCTCTCGGCATCTTCCTGTAGTAGATCGGAAACAGCACCAATGTATGAAATGAAGACGACCAATGTAGGTTTTTTGCTTTTTCACCTGCAGGAAGTACCCTGACTCGAGAAGTCTCCTGGCCAGTCCCAAGAGCATCCTAGAGTCTGACGACTCCTCGTCCTGTCTGTCGTTGTCGTGACCTTCAACATCGTGTTCCTCGAAGTACGACGTTGCCATGTTTTCTATTTTTCAACAATGTAATTTATGTTCCACTAGCAATGACACTTTTCTTATTCTTTACAGGACGCACCTACAGAATCAACTCGAACCAGTGCCTCTGCTACGAGAGCATTACAATTAACAATGAGTAATGAAAATTTTCTTCTCTCCCTGCTGTTTCGTCAGCTACAGCAGCGAATGTCAAGCAAGCTACGTACGTAGAGGCGAGGCGTGTGCACTGTGCACGTTTGGTACTTTCCTCCCTAGACACTGCCACTCGTTGGGAGTCCTTTATGCCCTAGGGCACCCTACGCAGTTGCTGATGTGAGGGATGTTTTCTTCCTCCACGATAGAACCCAAGACTACTTTAAATACAAGATAGAACCCTGCGTACATGTTGCGTTAGGTAATCTCATGTACTAATGGTACTTAGCTGCTATCAGGGCATTGGACGTTACGACCGAACAATTTTTTCAGACATCTTTTTGGGCGACCAATAAAATATAATAATCAACAGAGGTTCAATAGGGCCCAAAAGGCTATAAAAGCGTAAAAATATAAAAAAAGACACAAAAAGTAACGATGCACCCATTTCTTATTTAATAACGTACGAACTTTTAAGAACACTTATATAATGTGACCCCCTCCCAAGCCCGGAACCCCACGGGCATGCCCATGTATGCTTTTGAGAGAACCTGTACAAAATATTTGCCTGTAGCAGGCGAAAGGTCCAGCGAATCACATGAGAAAATAATAAAAGTTTCTCGGTGTGACCAAGTCATTGGAAACCCTTTTTTGAAGTGTTTTTCTACCTGCTTTTTCTCCAACCCAGTAAAATATTTGCCTAAGTATGACTCTCAACTCTCTACAATACAACAGGAGAGGGGTATTCTCTAAGTATGAGCACAGCCACACACCACTGCACATTAATTCCGTCAAATAATTTTTCTTTAGTGATTTGGAACAGTTTTACACACTGTACTTCATGAAGGAGAGAGCTCAATATCTTTTTGTTAAGATCTGAGGTATATGTAGTATTTGACCACCATGATGACAATTGTTGCGTGCAATACATACTGCAGGAATATCATGCTGACCGCCAGCTCGGCGAATCTGAGCCCGTCGGACTTTTTGCTCGCTTCCACCGTCACTACGACGTGCATTACGAATAGAGCCAGGCTGATTACCAGCACTGCGATCAGCGCCGCCAGCACGATGGCCGCGTTCCCCAACACGGCGGCCCAGACCACGGCCACCATGACGGCAGCGGCAACTCCCTCCAGGGCGAGGTCTCCCACCCGCTCCTCCAGCGACCGCCCCTCCGAAAGGACGATCATGGCGACGAAGCAGGAGGAGTGAGCCACCAGCGTGATTAAGGCCAGAGCGATCAGGAAGGGGACGTAGGGGAACAGGCCCAGGAATTTCGACGTCCTCGACGGGTAAGAGGAAGTGTACGTCGTGGGGGCGGCCTTTTTCTTTGCTTCGCTGGCGAAGGGCCACGGGATCAAGTTGTTGTACCAAGGGGCGGCGGGCGCCAATCTCAGAGGAGCCTTCTCTTTCCGCTTTGATTTTGGCGTCCGCGCTTCTCCCTTGATGGTAGTCATACTTGGGCACGGTGGTGGGCGGCAGGAGGGGGGTAGAAAATGGGCCGGCAGGGGGGG
>JAAUYB010003262.1_pt1 | contig 27774 bp, 40 predicted proteins | sample 7278071 | NCBI WGS metagenome assembly JAAUYB01 (sample SAMN14350121, study PRJNA611818) | marine sediment metagenome | isolation source: surface marine sediment (1.8m) | place: French Polynesia: Moorea | collected 2018-08 | reverse complement strand
TTATTTTTGGAAAATCTTGCAAAAATTTCAGTACCGAATTCGACATTTGACCTAGTGACCTTTTGCCTTGACCTCATGATTTTGACCTTTGACCTGAATTTCTTATTGAACTATACTCCGCACACAGCTACTATTAAAGTTACCAAAGTTTCACTGTTCCATTTTGACGCCAGCCGGCTGGTCGTTCCAGAGGACCAAAAACTTCTGTAAGTGTTTCGTTTCCCGCTGTTCTCCAAGGATGTTTTTATACCTTCTTCGTATTTTTTTGCCCGATTCAGACTGGATGGACAAGAGCCATATCACCCCCTACAACCATGCCAATTGCTACAATTGGATGGAGGCGCTGGACGGAATCACCGGGACCAACACCTATTTCTAGTGAGCACTAACTTGCCAAGCTACGTCTCAACTTTGTCTGACTTGTTTCTTGCAGTTGCGACGCAGCGAAGCGCTACCTGGCCCTGAACCTGGGCAAAGACTTCTACGTGAAGGAGGTTGTGGTGCACCAGCCGTGGCTCAGGGGCGCCTGGAACGTGCAGGACGAGCTCGCGGTCTCCGTGCCCACCTTCGTGCTCACCGACGCAGCCACCGTCCATAGGAGGTAAGATACGGAAATTTTCCAATGTTCAACTTTTAAAAAACTAACTCAATTCCTGACTTGATTCAAAGTTCGGATTTGGGTATTTTCTTAAAAAATGATATAAAAGTTCAGTGTTATTAATATGTGTGCTCAAAGACATAGAGTTATTCCAGGAACAACCAACTCGCCCCCAACGAGTGCGGCGATCGAATCCCCTCCGGAGAGAACATGAAGGGAAGCTACCAGATTTACCTGTGCGACAAGATCGGTCCTCAGATCGTCATCTGGAACGGGGACTCCTCCCAAGCCTACATCTACATCGACGAGGTAGACGTCAAGGTGTGGGACTTCCAGTCAGGTAGGATTCAAATCTTGTTGGCTCCTCCAGCAAGTTATGAAACTCTTGTCCTCGATGTTATTTTCTTCTTCATGAAATTATGATGTCTCCTTTCTCACAAGAAAATTAAGGTATGGCTTCTTCTCCTTTCCAGGCATGGATGAGCCCGCCGGTGCCAAGGACTGCGCTGACATCTTCTCCTACGGCCTCTACGCCCCTGGAGTCTACCAGATCGACGACCCACAGGGCGGAGGGGGGACCATCAACGTCCAGTGCCACGACGGGTGGACAGTCATCCTCTCCAGGGGACAGGAGGGGCAGGAGGTACCTGAACAAAGTTGAATTATTTATTCATTTTGGTATTTTTTTTGTTCCAGTACTGGAGCGCCATGATGTGGGACGACTACGTCAACGGCTTTGGTCAGCAGGGCTACCCGGGCAGCGACCCAACGGAGAGCATGAAGGAGCACTGGTTCGGGCTGGAGAACCTAAAGACGTGAGTTTACAGCATAAAACTTATACACAACTTACTGCAATTAATGTGATACAAGTCGGATGGAAACATCTCTTCTCACAGGAGAAAAATTGCCGTGGAAAATAAACTATTGCTGTTTAGCATTGCATTTCTCGTCTTTCCTCTTCCACGCAGGCTCCTCGAGAGCGGATCCGGCCCGTACAGCCTGCGGGTGGAGATGACTGACGCTGACGGCAACTTCCGGCGCGCCGATTACGACACCTTCTCCCTGGCCGGGGCGGAGTACGTGCTGGCGGTGGCGGGGTTCGACGGGGACTCGGGCGGGAACCCGGACAGGTCGGACGAAAACCAGGTAAGAATAGTATCAGCTCCCTTATTGCGTGAAAAACCTTTCAAAAGATCTTCCAAAGTTTTCAGAGGTGGCTTGTTTTCTTTCTGATTAATAGGCGAAGCAACAACCAACTGCATTGTTTTTTTTGGAATCATGATCAAAAAGTTTTTTTGAGAGAAAAACTTTAGTTTTCCTTTACTTCGAATGAGCGAATAAAGAGAGCAAACCTGATCCATTTAATTAACTTTCCAGTTCGGCCTTCGCGACGACCTGAGCCGGCTGAACAACTTCCCCTTCACCACCCTTGACCACTCTTCCGACGCCGCCGCTGAGCAGTGCTCACTGGACAACAACCTGGCGGGGTGGTTCCACCCGGGGGACGACTGCATCGTGGCTAACCTATTCAGCAGCCAGGTGCGGAGTTCGCCAATTGGTTTTGAGATTGATGTTATAAAAGTCCTATATTTTACCTATGTAAAGAAAACCTTTGCAAAATCATTTAATTCCGTTCCAGAACAACAATACCCGCTCCGCCAACACGGCCTATCTCGGTCTGGTGTGGCCCTCCTTCGAGAGCACCACCAACTCGCTGCAGACGCTCGTCATGAAGATCAGGCCACAGAGTGAGAAAATAGAAAATATTTTTTAAAATATTTTTAACGTCTCTACTTCACTTTCCGTAGCCGTTCCCGCCTCGAAGAGCGCCGCCGACATCGACGCCTTCTGGGACGGGGCAATCAACCCGGCGAGGACGGCCTCTTGGCAGTCCCAGTACTTGTGAGATATAAAAACGAGTCATTTTTCAAAGTGCAGTAGGAATATAGATTTTTTGCTATAAAGGTTCTACTGCAACACCCCCGGCCAGTGGGTGTACAACACGGCGGCCAGCGCATTCGAGGAGGGGCCGGTGCAGGCAGAGTGCGGCTGGATCAATAATGCCTGGGACAAGAGCGTCGGAGACTACTCGTGTGAATGTAAGATGGGTTTTGGTTGCTATAGGCATTTTGCATTCTGTTAATTGCAGCAATACTAAACTATATTTTGATTCTACAATGCAGGGCACCACTGCACCACCCTCCCAGATCCTCCGGCGGCTAACAACCTCAAGATTTTGGAGCTCAAGGAAGTGCCAGTCAAAGTGGACGGAGTGAGTTTTCAATTTCTATTTTACTTGCGTGGGACTATACCATTAATTGAATTTGGTCAACTAGATTGTCACCTACGTCTGCAAGGACGGGATGAAGTTTGACGACAACATCGACAAGCACAACATCACCGTGACGTGCCAGGCCAACAATGCATGGTCCATTCCCAACGCCGCCGCCTGGGACGCAGCGCAGTACAAGTGCCGTCCAAGTAAGGAGGAGCTCTAAAATATGAATAAAATTCACTGTACTTATTAATAAGTGATCTTTTGAATTTCAGAGGCCACCTGCCAACCGCTCCCCGACCTGACGACCAGCCTGTACGAAACGGGCATGAAGTACTACAACAGCACCCCAATGTAAGTTTGAAACAAAAACATCTGTTACTCAGTTCACTAGAACAGCAAAAAAACAATTTTCCCTCAGGGCTGAGGTGCTCAAATTCGGCGAGACCTTCGGTCCGTGCATCGGCCCTGCCGGCTACACCTGGACTGCCCCTGCGGCGACCCACCCGGTTTGCGCCAGCGCCGGGTTGCAGATCGAGGTGGACGACGTGGAGAACAACGGAGGGTCCGACTTTGTGGCCAGGGTCAAGCTCACCACCCAGGCCGCCACGCCCATTGACGACAGCTTCTACGCAAAGCTCTACTTCTCATACGACTTACTTTCGACCGACATCACAAAAGAAGTGAGGAATAAATTGTTCTATTGAAGATTCTTTTTCAGGACTCGAAAAAAAATATCAACTTCCAGAACGAAGCATCGGAGCATTCGATTGGCATATTCCTGGAGGGGCACCGGGCGACCGAGAAGGTCGTCCCGTTCAACCTGCAGTCTGGCTTCTCCGTGACGGCCACCCAGCAAACCAGCATCCTGGCCGTCAGCTTCACCAAAGATCCTTCCAGGTCGTTCTGCGTCTACGACGCCGCCTGCAGGGTGGGCGAAAACACGCTGGATCCCACGTGGGAGATCTCCTCCAACCACTCCAACTACGATCCCGGGAACGACACCGCCATACCCGACTACAACTATGACGCCATGGTATGGACATAAATTCATCCCGAAATAGTGGGGCACTCAATGGGGATTTTTTCAGGTACAATACAGCTGCGGGAGGGCAAGAGCTTTTTTGACTTCCTCCACACCGTTGGTAACCCAAGATTTCCAAAACTTCACCTGCGAGTGGGATGGTGACTGGACGCCTCAGGACACTCTCAAAACCTGTACTTGTGAGTGCACAAGCATGCAGTTTTAGAAATAGACAAAACACACACAGACACCCTGTGTTTTTTTCCAGGGACTCACTGTCTTGAGCCCTATCCTCCTCCAGATAGCACTGGCCTAATCCCAAACAGAGGATATGGCGGTGATGTCATTGACTTTACAACAGAATTTTTATACGAATGTGATCGAAGGATGCATTTTGAGAACAATTTTGATCAAACTGATGTGAATGCAACCTGCAAGACAGATAACCAATGGGACCTCCCCTGTGCTGGGAGTTGCTGGGGACAGTGTACCGATAGTAAGTGATCAGTGTGCATCAGTATTTTTCAAAAGCACCTGAAATGTCTTCTTTCTCAGCAAAATTTTGTCCAGCCCCACCCAACAAAACAACTGATGGCACTGCTTATGCATCTTCAATTGGAACACGCTATGGGCCTGTGTGCAAAAACTGGGCATTTGGTGAAATTGCTTCACCTTGTGATTCTGTTGCCATCACTTTTGAAGAAAACTTAGCATCAGGAACCCAAGGATTTGATATTGAAGTTAAAGGAGGAGCTAGTGAGATTAATCAGATATTTTTCTTCATGCAATTGACCCTACCATTGAATGAAACCTCAATTCTGGTAAGACAACATAAATAAAAAATGTTCAGCAAAATGAAATTATTTGTTTTTTTAGACAAACAATGATCCGCAATATATAAGTCTGCCTCAGTCTTTGATTCAAAAGCTTCAAAGTGATACTACCTTCTTGGTCATGAGCAACTATGGACCTGAAATTGCTATTGGAGCATCAAAGCACATAAAACTAAGCTTTGATTTTGACAAAGAAAAATATGGTTATGCATGTATTGAGAATATTCAATGTGACCACTGCAAAGGGGGGGCGTGTGGGGCAAAGCAACAAGAATTCATGGATAAATGGACACCAGTGAGTTATAAGATTTCAAGAAATTAAGACCTTAAGCTTACTACATTTCTGTCTCTCATGTTCTCCTAGGAGACCTTCTATGAAAACACTGGGGCTATGGAGTACATGTATGAAGCAGAAATAGTTTATGAGTGTGGATCAGCAAGAGAGTTTCTTGATCCTGTTGACAATGAAACCACTTATCCAACTCAATCTATCAATTGTCAATGGAATGGTGCTTGGTCCACTGATGAACTAATGAAATGCAAATGTAAGCTTTGCAGAAAGTTATAGTACTAATACCAAAAAAGTCTTTTTTTTCAGGGACCCATTGTCTTGAACCTCCTTTTCCCACTGGAGCTCAAAATGCCTTGCTCTACAGAGATTGGGATGCAAACCCTGTAAATTTCACAGTTGATGTGCCTTACCGTTGTGAGAGGGGCAGAAAATTTGACATTGATTTTGACAAGACTGAACACAATGTGACTTGTTTGCCTGGAAATGAATGGGATGAACATTTAGACCTTACTGGAGGAGCATATCCAATATGCGTTGAGAGTGAGTAGAAACATATAATGAAACTGCATTCTCAACTTGAATTAAAATGATTTAAATATTTTAGCACATTATTGTCCTGATCCTCCTGGTCCAGTTGAAGATGGAGCAAGTGTAACAGTTCAAAATGATGGAATGGTCTATGGCATGGTTTGTCCTGGAACAGATGGAAACTGGACTGATATTGTTGGGACAGGATGTGATTACAACAGTGAAAGGTTACTTTTGCTTGTTACACAGGAAGAAAAAAATGTGTGATGTACAGTTCTGTTTCAGACCCCAAATACGAATGGTACCTGGTCAAACAGGCATTCAGTTGAGTCAAATTGGCCTCGGGAACACAATGCGTTATGAAATTAAAATTGGCAGTGATGTTGATAAAACTGCTGCTGTACTAATGACTTTCTCCCAACCAGTTGAACCTTTAATAAATGTCAAAATTTCTAAATCGGTATGTGCATAAACAAAATAATGCATATGTTTTATTACAAAATATGCTTTTTAGGGAACTCCTCCCCCTGAAGCAACTCCAAGTGAAACATCACTTACGGGATTAATTCCACTCCAAGCACTAGATGTCAGTACTGGAGAATGGGATTTTTATACCATTAGCATTAGTTATGGAATAAATGATCAGGTATCAAATTTGGTGGATTGGTATGTAAAAGTAAAGTTCTACATAACATGTTTAGGAGCCCTGTATGATTCACATGACTTGCAACTTTTGTGATGGAGCAGAATGTGATGATATCAAGGCCACAAACTATACTAAAGAAGCTTACAGTCTGCAAGACATAAACAAACATGGTGCCACTTTGACCTATGAGTGCAGCTTGGGGAGGGAGTTCTACCTTGGTGAAACTTTGGATGCCAACAATGAAACTGTGCCAGACACAACACCCAACATGACATTGGCATGTACCTGGGGTTCAGCAGGAATCAACAATGGGGTGTGGGACCCTTCTCCACCCCTCCACAACTGCACATGTAATTTTTTGCAGAAAAATTATTCCTTTTGACTTATGCACAATATTACTTTTCAGGGGTTGCTTGCATCAATCCACCCACACCAAACTTGACATCAGATGGAAATGACAGATACTTGGAAGCTCAGTACACAGAGGGCGAAACAGTTGAATTTTACCAAAACGTGACCTACAAGTGTCAGTCTGGATATTTCTTTGAGGAAGACTACTTCATGACTGGGTTTGAGATCATGTGCAAGCCTGATGGATCTTGGACAGAACTGCCAGATAAGTGGTGCTTGGATCCTGCAAGTAGGGTTTTTTTTCTTAGAAATTATTGTCTTATTTTTTTTAATGTGTAACATTTGTGGTGTTAAGGATCCAAAACGTCAAGGTTGCTCAATCATGGGCAAAAGATTTCCCATACATGATTTCCTAAACTTTAGGGCAATGAAAAGCATGCCATTTTACAGAACTTTGTTTTTTTACCAACAGCTCGATACTGTCCGGATCCCTCTCCACCACCACTAAATGGAGGACAACGTGACTGGAATGAATCTCTAAGCACAGTTACCCCCTATCTCCATGAAGTCACATACAACTGCAGCACAGCAAGACTGTTGCAAAAATTTGTGGAAAATGCTGCAACTGGAGAATTTGAAGAGGTTTTACATGAGACTCAGACTTTCCAATGTCAGTGGGATCAAACATGGAGCCCAGCAGAGCCGGTATCTTTCCAGGAAATATATTCTTTTGGCATGTTTATGCAATTATTATGATTTTCTCAGGTGGAACCATGTGTTTGGATCCAGTGCCTCAACCCACCACTTCCAGATGGCCTGGGACTGGCATTTGAGGATCCAAGACAAGAAACAGAGCCCATTGAATTTTTTGACAATGTCACCTATACTTGTGCCAACAATGCTCTGTTTTTTGAGGAAGACAGAAATATTGACTCCTTTCAAATCCAGTGTTATGACGATGGGACATTTGACACCCCTAATCCCTGGCCCCGCTGCATTTCAAGTAAGCCATACACATACCTACATATATCATAAAAATGTTATTCTGTAATATTATTTAATCATCCTATTGTACATTTCAGACAGTGATGTTCAGTGCCCAGAGCCACCAGAAAAGTCCATTGGAGGAACAAGGGTATGGAGCAAGGAGCTTGTGTATGGAACCAACATAGAGTAAGTTCAAGTTAGACTATAAAGTCAAAAGGATGGTTCATGCAAGAACACCTTTTCATGAAGGTACACGTGTGGTGCCTATGCATCCTTTGTTTTACCTGGCACTAATGACACTTATCCAACATTACAAATTGATTGCCAATGGAACAAAACCTGGACTAGAGACACATTGGATGATTGTCTGTGGACGCAATGCATCTTCATTCCTGAACCGACACCTGAAGCCAACATGCTTTATAAGCCAGATGAAGGAGGTCTCTCTCTCCCTTTGTTAGTTGGTATGAAGTGCAAAAAGCAGAGGTTTTTTTACAACGTATCTGAATTGAAACATCTCAAACGTAGATTCAGCAAAGTACTCACCAGAGATCTTGCCTGTGGAGATTCCAGTCCCTTCAGATTTCGGCTGGGGCGAGGTCTTGGTCATTGACGGCTACATGAAGGACGACGTCATCACCCTGCCACTCATAACTCTCTTTGCCAAAAATTTCCCTACACATTCGGATCCCAATGGCGAGCAAGAAATTTTTACAGTGATGATAGAACCAAGCTTTTCAAATGTGTACATGAGAAGTGAACTTGCCGTGAGTAAAAAAACTATTTTTTAGAATTTGTGAATTGTCATTTGAAATTTTGATTTTTAGGGAAACACTGAGTTTCAAGAACCTGCAACAGTCGATTATGGGTCACCTGTGCGAATCTACTTGGATTACTCATACATTGACTATCAGTTTTCCCTGAAGTTCAACGGAGCAGACATGCCTCAGTACGAAATACCAGATGCTGAGGGAAATCCAGACCTTGACTACACAAAAATACGCGTCGAGGGTGACGTCCTGGTTAATTTTGTTGGATTTGGATCCCCAGGTAAGGGAGGTTGCTTTTGTTTTAGGTTCAAACGATTTGAAAAAAAAAACCGTTTATTTCTTGATTAGACTTCAATCCTGCTGTTCCGACGGAAACGGAAATCACCTTCGCCTGCCCTGAAAGACACGTGTTTGAGGACGACTGGTACCGTCAGCCAATTCTGAAGCTCTACTGCTCGACCGACGGGACCTTTAACGAGCCTGACGTGTGGCCCAAATGCATTGATCGTATGTACACCAACAATAACCGATTAGTTTTTGTGTTTTTATACTCTTTGATAACCTTTGCAGCTCTTTCGACGACGACGACGACGACCCCCAAGACCAACGACAGCAACACTGCAACCACAAGTAAGCCAAAATCTTGTGAAACTTTATCGTATTAATCGACCTTTCAAGCATCATGGAAAGTAGATAACATAACGAGCCACTAAAACTGTAAAACATAATGTAACATAACGTAAATAACAAGAATAACTGTTTCACTGCCTAAGTCATGAAGTGTGTGATAGAAAGAACAGTTTGGAATCGAAGATTTTTGGAAATATGCCGTTCTAGCCCTAGGACACAAGACACTAAACGGACTTCAGCAGGGGTGATGTATTAAAAAGAAAATGATTTTGTCTCATGCACCGTCAGTGCAATTGTGAAATGAGTTGAATACTAAAATCCTCTTTCCATTTCAGATCCTGCATCACTTCCTGTGAACTGTTGGGATCGTCCCAGCAACGTATAGGGAACTAGGACACTAGGAGTATAGGAATAGAAATTATAGGAGAGCTTTTTGCGCATATAAAGGGCCTTTGTGCATTGGACAAACGGAGAGAACGCCCGCCAATCCTCTCCGCTTTAGGAGGCAGGAGAAAGATTGGTCTCTTTCAGGGCGCACTATCACTACTTGCCGACCTAATGTGTTTTTCGTCTTCCCTGTCTTCTCTTCCCCTACCCAAAAACCACCAGGTACACCTGCTCCGACGGCTTGGACGGTTTCTACAACACCGCCGTTGGCACCGACAGGAGCGGGTGGTCGGACACCTACGACATCACCTGCGGCTCCGACGGCACCTGGTCGGACCTGCCCGCCGAAGGATGCGTCCGTCAGTTCTTTCGAAGCACATTCTTTTATTTGCTTTATTATATGATTCATATTACGGCAAAATACCACATTCTACACCGAACAGGAAAAAAGTGTTCGAGGGCGGAAATATCGGACCTTCTGGCGAGCAACGGCCTGGTAAAAAGATTTTTCCTTTTCCATTGGAAAAATACAGCAAGTATATTTTATTTTTGTGTTGAAAACGACAGACGTGCAGCCCTTCCTCGCCTGTGGCTCCGGGCGGCGATACCAATTGCAAAACGACCAACGAGTGAGTTTTTTTTATTTGCGTCCACTCTAAAAAATCAGTATCGACGCACTGTCTTTTCCAGGGTGGAGGTCCACGACATCATCAGTCTTAACTGCAGCGACGGCACCTGGATCGACGACGACCCCGCCAAGATCGCCGGCCCCGTCAACATTCAGTGCATAAACGTAAGATGGGCGCGTTGGAGTCACCCAAAAAGCGACCATTTGTTTATTTTGCCTCTTTTCCGCAGCCCGATTTCATGAACACCGACGCCAGCGGAGACCCCAAGTACAACGAGACGGAGGCGCTCGCCACCAACTGCGTGGCCATGACATACTGCGCGGACAACTCCGAGCCTCAAGCCAATACTCCTGCTGTTTTAGTACGCCTATAGCTGAATTCTGTTTCCATACTTTGGCACCGTGGTTGGCTGGGAGAACCTTAGGCTTCAGGAGGAGGGTAGAGAGTTCGAAAAGTCATAAAAAAGGGCACAAAAACGGATCTCTTGGGGGTTAAAAATTTAAAACCCTTTTGAGCCCTTCGTAGTGTTTTTACTAGTTTTGAAAGGTTTACGCGGACATGGGGGGCGAGGTATTACACAAGTGCCCGGCATGAAGGAGGACTCAGACTTTGCCCTTCAGAGAGGGAGTAACTCCTCCTTCCCACCCACCCTGTTGCCCATGTACCTATGAGTGTTTCTATTTACGTTAGGCAAAATATCTCTGTTAATCGCACTTTGCAGGGCCTCGGTGGTGGAGCGGCCCAGCTCCAGTACACCGACAACTCCACGGCGGGATACCCAGAGCACGGGACTTTCGCGTGAGTTTTTTATGAGGAAAAAAAGATGTCCACACGTAAGAATAACTTTTGACTACTCCTATGCGACAATGTTTTGTCGCATATTTTTCATCGGGTTACAAAAGAATTTTTTAACACAGTACAGCAAAAATCTTATAATCCAAAATCATGCCAATGATATTGAAAAAAATGTTTTTCCTTTGCGACTTTTTTATCGGCGTTTTCCCATACCTTTTTTTTCTTTCTTAGTTACCACTGCAACGACCCCAAGTCTCACGAGATCTGGGACAGTGGCGCCGGTATCAAGCTGGCCAACATCAACACCGAGCTGCTCAACACCTGCGAGTGGTCCGGCGTGTGGGACTACCCGGACGCGTCAGGCTTCTACTGCAAGCGTGAGTCCACACATGCCAGTTTCCTGCGCTATTGCAGCGGTAACTAAATAAAGCACTCTGTTTCTCCACCCGCAGTCGTCTCCTGTCCCTTCGCCTCCACTTTGGCAATCGGCAGCTTCGACGGGGCCGACGCCTCAATGAACCTCGTAAGGCCAAAAAGAATTGGTGGCAATCGAAAAAGCTTTTCCCTTCCTACATTTTTTTGCTCCTACACTCTAGCCCGACGACTCCCAAGATTTCGGCAACGCCGGTGACGACGGGGCCCTCCCCCCGCAGTTCAGCGAGAAGATCTCCCTGACCTGCAAGGACAACGGCCGACTCACCTCGGACCCGAACAAGTTCGAGATCGAGTACACCTGCACCTCTAGTACATCGTGAGGGAGATCATACAGCTACTAAATTTCCAATTTACTCTCATTGCTCCTCCTTGATCTCAGGTCCCCCTTCTACGATTACGTGCCAGACGTCGCCACCCCGGGCAGCCCTCCTTGCAAGCCGGGTGAGTAGGGCATGGGCAACATGTTGTAGCAAACACGTAGTACACATGAATGGGTCCAACACATGGCTGCGTTACTTTTCTCTCTCGCCAATCTTTCAGACGCCACTTGCACCGTGCAGAGCAAGCAGTTTTTCGCCTTCCAAAGGACCAAGCACATGAGTGAGTACTCAATCTGGATCAGAAAATGTTGCGGAAATTCTTACCTCGTTCCAACAGAATGGGTTCCCAAGGATGACATGGTTGTGACAGCTGCCGACATGACTGAAGTCAATAGCCAGGTCAGTGTCAATACAGTATCTACCGTACATTTCTACGTATTGTGTAATTTTGAGAAAATCCGTTAGGAACTTAGAGAATAATGTTCTATTACACACGCATGCCCCTTCACGTTGCAGGGCCCCAACTTTGTAAAGGACGGGACCACAGGCACGCCCACCTCCTATTACCTTAGCGCAAACACAGGGTTACATTGGCTCTTGGTCGACCTTGGCCGCAACTACCTGATCGAGGAGGTGGTGGTCCATCGGCCCGTCTCTCTGTTTGAGACGTACAAGGCTTTCTCGGCGCACCCACTGGAGGTATATATACCGTGGACGCCGATCCTGTCCGACCCCGTGACCGAGGTCTTCAAGCTACATCCCCTCTCAGAGAGGATATGCGGCCCTTCGATCGCAGCCATGCTCGGCAGCTACCACGTGTTCAACTGCAACTTGCTTGAGGGTCAGCAGGTATGGAGGGATTCAGCTTTTCAAATTTTGAAGTGGGATATGGTACAATTAGACGAAAGATAATTGACACTTTTCCTTTCCAGGTCGAATTTAATCGTCTATACTTTGCAAAGCGCCTTTTTGTTGACGAGATCGACGTCAGAGTGTGGAGTCACGAGGACGGTGAGTAAAGACATGCAAAAAAAAAGTGTGTTCACATGTGAAGCCTTGCCATGTCCCCTGTGTAGGAATGGACGAACCTCCTGGAATGGTCAACTGCGCGGATATCCACGCATATGGAATCCTGGCCCCAGGTATCTACCAGATTGTTGACCCCAAGGACAGCTCCAAAACCATCAATGTGCAATGCCAAGACGGATGGACCGTCATCCTGGCAAGAGGGCAGGAGGGGCAGCAGGTGAAATCATCCGCAAATTATCGATTTTGTGGAACTGGTGGGGCTGCTTTTTGACAAAAATATTTCTGCTTTTTGACGAAAAAGTCTTTTACCAGCCAATTGACGAATTTCTTGTGGTGGTCTCAAAAATTTTTCTAGGTCGCAGCCAAATGACAAAAATCAAGAAATTGAAAAAAATGTCTCAGGCCCTGCCAAATGCAGAAAAACGTAGGGAAAGGTGATTTGCGACAGGAGGGGTAGAATATGGTGCAGGGGTGTGATTTGGAATTTTGCTTAAGTGACAAGCCAAAAATTGTTCTTAAAAGCATATTCTAAAAGCCGTTCCTTCCAGACAAGGGTGGTGGGTGGTTACTAAGGCCAAAGGAGACATGGACTTTGCTGTCCAAAAAGAGGTGGAAACCGTCCCATCCCCTCCAGGAAGGACTGGAATGGTTTTTAGTTTTTGTTATGAGGTGTTGTGGGAAGAGGATATGTTTTTTTAAAAAAAAGCCAAAGACTCTGCCAGTCTGCCACTTGGTTTTGGTTTGAGATGCACAATTGAAGACAAAATAGGTGATTACAAAGGTAGTAAAAACTTTGAGGACAGTCATGTTTACCCAGAAATTCCATTAGTCTTTTGATCTTAGGAGTCTATTTTCTGCATAAAGCAGAGATTGTACTCTTTCTGTTCGGAAATTTATCAAAATTGTTTTTCGGCACATGGCAGGGTCCAAGAATAATTTTCTGTCCCAGTCAAATTATTTTTGTCAATTTTCCAGGTCTCAAAAGAAAAGTCGTCAAAAATTATTCTCAAAAAGCAGTCGCCCCGTGGAACTATTGTTTGCATTTGTTTCTCTTTTGCTATCTTAGTACTGGAGCGCCATGATGTGGGACGACTACAAGAACGGCTTCGGCCTGGAGGACTTTCCCGACCCGATCGACCCAACCATCAGTGCGCAGGAACACTTCCTAGGCCTGGACAACATCCAAAAGTAATAGTAACAAATATCTTTGAAATAAAAGCAATTCAATGTTTTTTTGTGCTGTCACTCAGGCTGACCGCCGCCGCTCCCTACCGCCTCCGCATCGAGATGACTGACGCTGACGGCAACTTCCGCCTGGCCGAGTACGACTCCTTCTCCCTGGGCGGCGCCTACTACAACCTGACCCTCTCCGGCTTCAGGGGCACGGCCGCCACCGCCGACGGCTCGCAGGAGAACGAGTGGGGGCTCAGGAGCGACCTATCACTAATGGAGGGGGCGCCATTCAGCACGCTGGACAGCTCAATCTCCGCGCCTTACGAAACCTGCGCCCACGACCTATCGCTGGCAGGATGGTCAGAAATGTTTTACACTCATTTTTTACATTTTCCTTCAAAGAACGTATTTCTTTCTTCAAGGTTCGTCCCGGACATTGAGTGCGTCATCGTCAACTTTTTCACCTCCCAGAACAACAACACCCGCACCGCCAACAGCAAGTGGGACGGGCTCGTGTGGCCCTCCTTTGAGAGCGCCGCGAACTCTCTCCAGTCGCTCGTCCTCATGGTTCAGCCTCAGAGTAAGTTAAAGAAAGTTGCCGAAAAAATGTCTTGTGAATAAATGCCTGCTTTCACCGATTCTTTCTACAGCTCTCCCCACGGACAAGACTGAGCCCGAGAAGGACGCCTACTGGAACTCGGTGGTAGGACCCAGCGACAACGCCAGTGCCGTCGCCTCTTGGAAGTCGCAGTTCATGTAAAACAATTTTCACTTTTTCTCTCTTTTCCCATCATTCCGTACTGCACTATTTTTTTCTCTATCATCCCCTTGCAGGCATTACTGCGACGGTCCCGGCGCCTGGATCTACAACAAGACCTCCAACAGCTTCTTGGACGAGCCCATCCTGACAGAGTGCCAGTGGGACAACAGCTGGAGCGTCGACCTCAATGATTACGAGTGCCAATGTTAGTTTTCACCTCGTTTCCCTTCCGACATAACTGCAATTAATGACAAAAAATCGCAGGGCATCACTGCACTGACACTCCGAACCCGCCGGTGGCCAACAACCTGAAGGTCCTGGAGCAGGTGGACTTCCCCGTGCCCCTGGGCCAGGTATTTCTTTGAAGCAATAAAATAATTTGTATGTCTACTGTATATATTATCGGAGGATTTTTTTCCCAGTCACTTACGTACGTCTGCAAGGACGGGATGAAGTTTGACGACAACTACGACAAGCACAACATAACGGTCACTTGCCAGGATTCAAACACCTGGTCGATCCCAAGCACCGCTTGGAACAACGCTCAGTACAAGTGCAGACCAAGTGAGACATTTTTTATAAGCAAAATTTCATTTGGGTGGGAATTTTGTTCACAATATTTTCTTTTCCTTTTTTCCAGCGGCTCAATGCGACGATCTCCCGAGCCTGTCTCCTTTCGTGGAGGGTTTGGCTTACTTTAACAGCACTCCCATGTAATGCTCGCGCTATGAAGAATTTTTTTTGCAATACTCAAGTCTATGAGGTCAGCGCCCACGAATATTTCAGAACCGATTCCGACGACTTGAAATCTGTTCTTATTAAAAGAGGCAGAGTTACTTTTCCTTCCCTTTCTTTTTCAGGGCCGAGGTGCTTAGGTTCGGCGAGACGTACGGCCCTTGCATCGGCATGACCGGCGAGACTTGGTCGGCCCCCTCCGGCACCGTTTGCGCCGAGGCCGGGCTCAAGCTGGACCTGTGGGACACGGCCAAGACCTCCTCGGGCTTCGTCACGAGGGTGGCGCTGACCACGCAGGCGGCGGCAAACTTCACGGACAGCTTCTACGTCAAGCTCTTCTTCACCCACCCGATCGACGGCACCGACATCAGTGTCCTGGTAAGTTTTTGCGTGCAAAACTATTATATCGCCGTCATCAATTTTTTTTTGTTATCTAAAGGAGGAGGCCTTCAGCTGCAATTTGCTAGAATTGAACATACAATGCCTGCACGCATGGTTTTTTAAAGGATTTTACTTGAAAGGAGTGAATCTACTTTCAGAACCCGTCGACCTCTCACAACATTCAAATTCCCCCGACTGGCGCTTTGGACGGGCACAGGGACACGGAGAAAGTCCTTCCGTTCGAGATCGTGTCCGGCGAGTCCTATTCCATCACTACGACCGAGCACACCAGCGTCATCACCTTCACCACCGCGGAGGTCCCAGGCAAGGACTTCTGCCTGTACAACGCAGAGTGCAGCGCCACCGACAACCTCTTCAAGCTGGACCACGAGATATCCACCAATCACTCCAACTACAACATCACCGGCTACACGTACTACAACTACGATGCCATGGTATGAGATTGAGACAAGAATAACAAACACTTGCTTTTATCCAAATTAAATTGTTAGATCCAATTCAGCTGTGGCCGAGCAAGGTCTTTCGCCAACAACCCTGGCCTGGATGAGGTTCAGAATTTCACATGTGACTGGGACAGGACATGGAAGCCCCAAGAACCTTTGAAGAATTGTGAATGTAAGAAATTACTTTTGTAGATTTCCTTCCCCGAGAAATAATAACACTTTCCTTTTCAGGGACTCATTGCCTGGAACCTTATCCACCTCCAGACGGATCGGGCCTAATCCCAGACAGAAATTATGACGGTCAAGTCATAAACTTCACCACAGAATTCCTGTACGAGTGTGACAGAAGAATGCACTTTGTTGCCAACTTTGATCAGGAGAACGTCAATGCAACTTGCACAACCAACAATGTGTGGGAGCAACCCTGTGGAGGCACATGTTGGGGAAACTGCACAGACAGTAAGTCATGTCTAATATTTTTTTAAAAGGAGACATTAACGTAGCTCCCCCCTTCCAGCCAAATACTGTCCTGCACCACCAGATCTGAAAATTGATGGAACAGCTCATGCCAATTCTATTGGTACCCGCTATGGTCCAGTTTGTCAAGAATGGGCCGTTGGTGCAATTGCTTCCCCATGTGATTCAGTTGGGATCACTTTCGAAGAAACTGCCGCCGGAATACAACGATTTCACATTGAAGTTCAAGGAGAAACTAGTGGCATCAATCAAGTTTTCTTTTTCATGCAATTATCTCTTCCCCTAAACGAGACTGACATACAGGTATTCAGCAGAAATTATTTGCAACATAAATAAATGTACATTCAACAAAACACATACCCGCCTTTGCAGACTGACACTAATCCACTGTTGATTCAATTTCTGGACGTCCGAAAACTAAAGGCAGACAATACATTTTTGGTTATGAGTGAATACCGTGAAACTCCAGTTGGAGTGAATGAAACAAAGTTTGGCAAACTGACCTTTAATTTTGACAAAGAAAAATACGGATATGCATGCATTGAAAATGTGCAGTGTGAATACTGCAGTGGAGCAGACTGTGGATCTAAGAAGGGGGATTTCATAAACACTTGGACACCAGTGAGAAGACTATTGTCTTACATTCAAACTGCTTTTTGTAACTTTTAGTTTGAAACAGGAAACCTTCTACAGCAATACCACCAGTATCCAATATCTGTATGAAGCAGAACTTGTCTACGAATGTGGACCAGCAAGACAGTTTCTTGACCCTGATGATAATTCCATAACATACCAGAACCAATCTATCACATGCTTGTGGAATTCAACATGGTCTACAGATCAACTTATGAATTGCAAATGTAAAGACTTTGTGAAGTTGTCCTTTTCACATTTATGAAAAATATATATTGCAGGGACACATTGTCTGGAGCCACCATTCCCAACAGGAGCTCAGAATGCCTTGCTTTTTAGAGACTGGGATGGGCTGCCGATTGAATTCAATGTTGATGTTCCCTATCGTTGTGAAAGGGGGCGAAAGTTTGACATTGAATTTGAAAAATCTGAACACAATGTGACTTGTCTGCCAGGAAATAACTGGGATGAACACCTGAATCTCACAGGGGATGTGTATCCGCAATGTGTTGAAAGTAAGTTTTTACAACAACGTGTCAAATCAATCATACTTTAAAAAACTTGTTTCAGCTCACTATTGTCCTGCTCCTCCGGGTCCTGTGGAAGAAGGAGGGAAAGTAATTGTAGAAAATGCTGGTATGATTTATGGAATGGTTTGTGATGGGACTGATGGAAACTGGATTGATATTCCTGGGACTGGCTGTGACTACAATGGCACCAGGTAATATACCAGTATTATATAAAAATGTGGAAATTATACACATTCTGTTTTCTAGGCCACAAATCAGAAGAGTGTCAGAAGTGACTGGAGAGCAGCTGCCAGAAATTGGTATTGGAAATGCAGTACACTATGAAATCAGAATTGGCAGTGACACGGCCAAAACTGCAGCAGTCCTCATGTCATTTTCCCAACCTGTTAAACCTCAAATTAATGTGAAGATTACCAAGGCTGTATGTAGCTCAAATAAACCTGCCACAATAACCTTTATAACAGTTTGTTTTTAGGGGACTTCACCTCCAGAGGCAACAACAAGTGAAACATCAATAATGGGACTGGTCCCTGTTCTTGCTCTTGATAATGTCACAAACGACTGGGACTACTTTGCTTTGGGAATAAATCACGGACAAAACAACCAGGTATACCACAATCAAGTGAAACAGATGAGCAATTGTCCATACCTTGGTTCCAGGAGCCATGTTTGATTCACATGACCTGCAACTTTTGTGACGGGGCAGAATGTGATGATATCAAGGCCACCAACTATACCAAAGAAGCATATTCTTTGCAAGACATTAACAAGCATGGTGCCACTTTGACTTATGAGTGCAGCTTGGGGAGGGAGTTCTATCTTGGTGAAACTTTGGATGCCAACAATGAAACCGTGCCTGACACAACACCCAACATGACATTGGCATGTACCTGGGGTTCTGCAGGAATCAACAATGGAGTGTGGGACCCTTCTCCACCCCTCCACAACTGCACCTGTAAATTTTTGCGGAAAGTTATTCCTTTACACTTAAGCACAATATTACTTTTCAGGGGTTGCTTGCATCAATCCACCCACACCAAATTTGACATCAGATGGAAATGACAGATACCTGGAAGCTCAGTACACAGAGGGCGAAACAGTTGAATTTTACCACAACGTGACCTACAAGTGTCAGTCTGGATATTTCTTTGAGGAAGACTACTTCATGACTGGGTTTGAAATAATGTGCAAGCCTGATGGATCTTGGACAGAACTGCCAGATAAGTGGTGCTTGGATCCTGCTAGTAAGTTTTAAATGTATTTTCAAATGCTATTATTTAGTTGTAGATTGTCTGTCGCCTTTTTCTGCTATTAAGCCATTATTTTTCTTTTAGAACGATATTGTCCAGACCCTTCTCCGCCACCACTAAATGGAGGACAACGTGACTGGAATGAATCACTCAGTACTATTACTCCATATCTCCATGAAGTCACGTATAACTGCAGTGCAGCAAGACTGTTGCAAAAATTTGTTGAAAATGTGGACACTGGGGAAATTGAGGAGGTTTTGCATGAGACTCAGACATTCCAGTGTCAGTGGGACCAGACATGGAGTCCTGCAGAGCCCGTAAGTACTCTTTTCTTTCTCTTTACAATTGATGTTAATGTTTTTGTCTTAGGTGGAGCCATGTGTGTGGATACAATGTCTCAATCCTCCATTGCCTGATGGTTTAGGACTTGCATTTGATGATCCAAACCAAGAAACACAACCAATTGAATTCTTTGACAATGTCACATATGTTTGCTCCAACAATGCCTTGTTCTTTGAAGAAGATAGGAATATTGATTCCTTTGAAATTCAATGCTATGATGACGGAACTTTTGATGCACCAAATCCTTGGCCTCGTTGCATTTCAAGTAAGATTATACATGAGGACAAAAATATGTACTTCCTCTCTTTATATTCTCTTTTCCAGACTCCGATGTGCAATGTCCAGAACCCCCTGTAAAACCTATTGGAGGAACTAGAGCTTGGACGGGTGATTACGTGTATTCTACTTCTATAGAGTAAGTATAGACAAAAACTACTATACTTTATATAGAGGACGGTGTGCTATAAAAGAGTGGTATTTAAATACAAAAACACTTTCAAAACAGGTACACCTGCGGAGCCTATGCATCTTTCCAACTGGATGGTACAAACAACACTTATCCAACTCTTTCCATTGAGTGTCAGTGGAACAGGACTTGGACCAGAGATACATTGGATGACTGCCTGTGGACCCAGTGCATATTCCTGGAAGAGCCTCCGCCCGAGGCCAATATGTTGTATGCGCCGGATGACGCCTTCCAACTTCCGCTTCTCAAAGGTACTTCTTGTATCAAAAAGAAGTGTTTACTAAAGACCTCCGGCGGAATGCTTCATCCTAATTTCTTTTCTCTCAGAAACCGCCAAATACTTGGCACCTATCCCGTACGAAGTGAAGGTCCACGAAGACTTTGGCTGGGGCCAGGTTCTGACCATCGACGCCTACATCAACGACGATGTAATCAACCTCCCCAAGATTACCCTGTTGGCCAACAACTTTCCCGACGCCGCCGACCCCAGCGGCACCCAGGAGGTCTTCACCATCTCCATCGAGCCCAGCTTCAACCAGGCCTTCCTGAACAGCCCTCTCGCGGTACTTTTGAGCAGAACTTGAACCGAAAGACACAATGAAGCACCCTCTCTTTTTTTGCCGCAGGACAACATTGACTACTCTGCCACCGTTAGCGCCGACTACGGCGCCCCTGTCCGCCTCTACCTGGACTACTCCTTCGTCGACTACGAGTTCAGCCTCATCTTCAACGGCGCCGAGATCCAGGCCTACGCCATCCCCAACGCCGAGGGCAACCCCGACCTCACCTTCACCGGCGTCAAGATCGAGGGCGACGCCAGCGTCAACTTCATCGGCTTTGGACCGAAAAGTACAGCGTTTTAACATTGATCTAAGACTGTCTCTTGTTTATCTTTAAAACTGCCCAGACTTCAACCCCGCCGTGCCCACCGGGACGGTCATCAAGTTCGAGTGCCCTCAGCACCACGTCTTCGAGGACGACTGGCTGCGGCAGCCCATACTCAAGCTGGAGTGCTCCCCGGACGGGTTTTTCAACGCGCCTAAAAACTGGTCCACATGCGTAGACCGTGAGATATTGGAAAAATAGTTCGTGGCCCCTTGACAAGTGGCTGCAATCAATTGTGCTGTTCTTATTTTTTTCCAGCCCTGTCCACCACCACGACCCCGAGAAACAACAACTCCGTCGACGTCACGACAAGTAAGTATCAAATATTTTTTTTTATTTAGTTGCATATTGATGAAGCATCATGGAATCCAATTAAAAGTAGCAGGGGATTTTTTATTTGCAAAAGTAACATACATGTGGTATTATAATTCCGGTAAATAGTAAAGTCATCTTCCATGCCGTCGTGCCAATACGGCTTTCAGTCGCATTAGTAAAGTACAGTGCATTTAGATCGAACAATGAAAATTACACGAGTGTATCGAGAAATAAAGAATAAATGACCCTAAGCAAGAAGTTCCTTTCGAATTCGAATCATATCGCGTCCTTTTTCCCGCTTCGCGAAAGAATATCATGTTCAATTGTTCATACAAAGCGACATTATAGCGAAGATTCTTCCTCTCCGCTTGGTCCTCGCCCTTTGCCCTTCTCCTCCGCCATCGCCACCGTGACCACCACCGAGGGGATGTTCACCGCCTTGCCCCCTTCCTCCTCCTCCTCCTCCACGAACGGGCCCTGGTGCCCCTCCATCTCTTGCTGCTGCTGCTGCTGCTGCTCTCGTCGCTGCTGCTCCGGCAGCTTGGCCGTGGGGACGCAGAGCACTGAGAGCCCCTGCCTGGTCACCGTAGAGATCTTCTTCTTCTTTGCCTCCCTCGCCCTAGCCCGGAACAGCGCTCTCAGCGGAGCCTCTCGCAGCCCGTACACCACAACCAGGAAGTGGATGAACAGGCCTGAAAGTTCAAGTAAAAAATACATCGGCAATTACGTTTTTTGTTAGCTATTTCCGCTCACCTCCCAGCGTGAATGGCATCACGAAGAAGAAGAATATCCCGTGTTCCCCCTGCAGCCTCGGCACCCCGTTGCTAACCCCGCCGAGGTAGACAGGGCCAACGAGGTAAAAGGCTGTCCTCGCCGCCGTCCACAGCAGCCAGGCGAGCACCATCCAAGCCCCCGCCCTCCCCTCCAGGTTGAGGCCGGCGAGGAGGAGGAGGGAGAGGACGACGGAGACGGCGGATATGGCAGCCTGCGTGGAGCAGAGGTCCATCAGCTCGCCCTGAATAAGTAAATACTGTAATGATCTCTGACAGACTTTTTTAATTTAACTTTTTCTTGCCCCGATGTTGACCGCGCATGTGCAGAGGAGGGCGACGTTGAGGACGAAGTCGAAGGCGCAGATGAGCCTCCCTCCGTGCGGGTCCGCCTGGACGTAGCTGCAGCACTTGGGAGACGAAGACATTTCGGCGCAAATTTCAATAGATATGGCATATGGCATAGATATGGCAGCTTTTTTTTCGATCTGTGCTGTAGTTTTACAACAATCCCCCCCGCCAGATTGACCGCCGAAATTTAGGGAAGAAGAATCGTTTAGGCTCGAGGGTTCTTCCTGGCCATAACTTTGACTTTGGCCGATCCCCTCGCCTCTTTGAGAGTGAATGTACGCGCCTCGAAATTGCCCCCCGGCTCTGCCGAAGGAGGGGGAGGTGCGGGCGAAATTGTAAAAGGGGAGGAGGGGCGGAGCCCGCGCGCTCAGGTAGTACGTAGGTGAAATGAATTTGAGCATCGAGGCATAGGCGGGCGGATTCGCACAATTTCGGACTCTTTTGCAAACAAGGAAGACGTCCGTGAGTAGGTATGCGAATTCTTTTAAAAACACGACAGATTCCCATTTTGTAAGCCGCGCTGCGGAAGGCGTCGAAATCTGTTGCTTTTGGAATTGAGCACCACCAGAAAGGTATTTGGTGTTTAAGTGTAAAGTTTCACCACAGCTACGTACAGTACTTTTAGCAATTCTAGTGATGGTATGTGTATGCTCATTCCATATTAATGTTCCATAGACGAAGACCCCGTGCCGTGCAAAACCACCCGCTGAATGTTCCGACAATGGGAACCGGTTTTTTCCTCTCCTCCTCACCAATCAGGAGACGGCTGAGGCCCAAAAATAGCCCGCTGCTGCTTTGGGCATAGGAGGAGGAATGGTTGCGAATTGGGTTTATGTTTTTGTCGTGTTCTCTCCTCCCGCCTTCACTCCAATCTGAGTGACCAGACGTTGCCGGCGATATCTCGATTGAGTTGTAGTTGCAGAACTAAAAATTGTTTCTTCGATGCCCGTTCGCCCGCCGCGACCATTTTGTCAGGAAGGGAGCGTGTGGGCAAGCGATGTCAAAGATGAGATATGGAACTTGAAGAAGGAACTTACGGTTGCATAGAGGAACCCTACTGTTGCAATGCTCAAAATCAAGTTTTATTTTTTCTTCCGACAAGAAAAAAAATTCCCTCTCGGCAAAGCCCACCGCGCCTCTCACTGCTGCGGCCAGTTGGGCGACGCGGCGGCGGCGGCGGCGGCGATGGCCACCTGAAATTGAGAACAGCAGTTCAAGACTGGGTCCCCCCCCTTGTGGAAACTCGAGTAACAATACCGGGTCTCCCTCGACCACGTCGATGAGTTTCTCGTCCCCGGCCACAACCTCCCCGGATTTCACCTCCTATTCGGCGTCAATAATATGTATACGTTCTAAACAACAATTATGGAGGCCTTTCTTCCCCCCGCTACCAGCTGGCTGACCCTCATCGGTCCCAGCTGCCCCAGCATTGCCACGGGGTCCAACACAGGGCGGGATCTGCCCAGCTCGCCGTCCGAGGCGGCCACCTCGCCGTAGGCAACCTGGTGAAGATATTTGCACGACAGGGGAAACAACGAAATTTAGGCGCATTCTTCACCTCCACTTCTTCTTCGGGAACCCCCTCCCTCCTCAGTCGGCGCTCGATCTGACGCCTGCAAAAAGCGTAGAATTTTATACAGAACCAATTTATAGTGATACGCCCCAGGGAAAAATAATCCTAAGTTTTCTTTTTCAAAATATACCACTAGACTGACCTGTTGTTTGCAGCTCCCAGAAGACCTCCCTTCAGCAGTTGGCCCGCCTTCTCCTCCTCTTCGCCAGAGTCGGGGGTGAACACGGCCTCCCTCTTCTTCCTGGTATTGCCTGCGAGGATTTCGACAGATTGGAAAAGTTTTTTTTTGCAAAAATATATTTCTTCTCTTACCGCTGATGATCTTGTTCATTAGCTCGGTGGCTGGGTCCAGAGCATCCTGCAAAAAAGCCAGAAAACCTTCTTTAGTATTTTTTTTAAATTTTACACCCCAACCTTCTGTTCGTCTTTCTTTTCCGCCTCCAGCGGCCTCAGCGCCGCCCTCTTTGCCCTCCAGTCTTAATGGTATTTTTTTTTCAAAATAATAATTGCGCCTATTTATTTATTTCTGTTCTAGTTTTCCTTACTCAGCTGCTTGGGTGACTCTTTCTCTTTCTCCTCGGTGACTTGGGTGGGTTCGTCCTTGTTTTCGACCAGCTCCACTTTGGCCCCGGACATCAGAGGCATATCGTGGAAGATCTGTATTCAGACAAAACCTGATTTCCGAGGAGTGTCAGAGCGTTTCTAATTTCTTCATACGTCTCTCTTGGTCTTGGACCCCGTGTAGAAGGGCGGCTCTGACCACGGGGATCGGCGGAATATCTTCCTAAAGACGGAGGTATCATGAGAAATAGTTTTAGTAATTCTGTTTGGCCTTCTGTAACCTGACGACCTCCCACCCCGCCTTGTTCACCGCCTCCCTGAGGGTGAACGGGCCTCCCACTAGGCGCCCCTTCACCTGTCAGAAAAACGTTCCGCAATTTTCTTCCAACTGACATGTTGCCACTTTTGTTTTCACCTCCTCCACGGGCCTGATGTTCTTGAGGTCCTCCAGGGTGTTGAACCTCCTCGTCACCATGTTGCCCCTCAGGAGCCTCCTGTCTGCAAGGGGGGAAAACTGAGTCCTGTAACATTCTCTTGATTTTTGCACTGCTCAGTGCTCACTCACATAGAAGAGGCACAAAGTCCGGCGGGGGGTTCCAAGGAATGTTCCCCGGATTAACAATGATGTCCCTCTGTTGTAGGTTTGTGGGAGACAGATATAAAAAAGAAATCGGAGCAAACATCTCAAAATTATAAAAAATCTAAGTATCACCTGCAGTTCCATCGGGTCCGGCTTGGGCGGCTTCCAGGGCAGGGGCTCTATGGGCGGCGGCGGCGGCTGCGAGAGCTCGTGCGGCGGCGGCGGCGGCCAGCCGCGCTGGAACTGGAAGGCGGAGGCAAGGGGAAGCAGGAGGAGGAAGGAGGTTGGAAGGGCCTTGCTAGGTTTCACGGGTAATAGTCAGCTTTCACGCTAATCGGAATTATAATATTCTCCGACCTCCTACTGACCATGTCGAATCCTCCAAAGTTGTTAATTTTGGAGGTCTGGACTTTACACTCCCAGATTCCCGCTCTTCCCCTTCTAGCAAGAGACACACGGGTGAGATGAGGAGAAATTCGCCTTTTTCGCAATTCCTCAATCAATCAGAGTCTTCAGTTTTCCACAAAACAGCCACAAAAAAAATAAAAGGCCTCTGCCTCCCCCCTCTCTCACCCCTCTGACCAAATCGATACGTGTAAGAAATTCGATACACCGTAGGATGCCGCAGTATGCACGAGAAAACTCAGCTGTATTTCCTTACGAGCAGAAACGCAATGGATGCAAAAGCCTCCTCTACCAAAAAAATTCAGTTCTCCTCTTCCTCTTCTTTTTTGGTTCGTCCAAATTCCTGAAGGCAAAGTTGGAGCTAGCCTTCCCGCCTTTTTGGGCCTCTTTTTCTCCTCCGACCTACAGACAAATTTCATGCTATGGACATTGCAGTATGTGGAATAAAAAAAAGTGTTGCATGTTCCTCTTTTGCGTCCTTCTCCTCCTTCGCCATCGCCTCAGCCTCCGCCTTTAAAACCTCCTGCGAATACACAAAAAGTGTCCTAAAATCCCGTTGTTACACGAAGAACCTTTTCTTCGGCCTCCAAATCCTCTTCTTTGTCCTCTTCATCCTCCTCCTCCTCCTCCTTCATCACGGCCTCGGTCTCGTCCTCTATGTCTTCCTCCCCGGCCTCAAAGACTGAGGCCTCCTCATCGCCTTCCTCCTCGGAAGCAGCCTGGGAAGCCTGAACGAAAAAAAATGCAATTGACCGCAAATTTCTGCAAATAATTACTTTAGTTTGATCGGCTGCAATTTTGTTGGCTGTTGTTGCCCTTGCTGCTGCATCCTCCACCTCTTGCTCATCTAGCAGAGGTCCTTCAACTCCATCGCCTCCTCCTCCGCCTAGCAACAACTTTTGCACCCCTTTAGAAGCGGCCAACACGTGGCCTTTCACCACCTACGGGGGAGCATGTTTAAAAGAGTCGCGACCAACGTCAGAAATGGCAATCACAAGAACAATTTTTGACACCCCTCTTACTAAATTCTTCGTACCTGAGGAGGGGCACCTCCCCCTTTCATGGCCTTCCCGATCTCAATCCCCGCCTCGTCCGCCTCCCTCACGTCCGCAGAAACCTGAACACAAATAATTGAAAAAGTTTATAGGCAAATTACTGTTCTTTTTAGCTCCAACAATCATTTACCATTCTTCCCCTGACCCTGCGGAGATCCCCCAGCGCCTCCAGCGCCGCGCCGTCCACAGAGACTTCCCCAGAGTTCTGGTACAGCTTCACCAGGCGGCTCATCACCAGCGTAGGGACTTTCCGAGGTTAAAGTTTGGTAACTATATTATGTGCTGAATACTGGTCGATTTTGGTACTATTTTTGGCTCCCGCCGGCGACGAGGAGGCATAGTAAATCAGCAGCAGCGCCGAGAGCCTCCCCCAGTTCCTCCGCTGCTTCGGCCGAACAACGCTGGCCGCCATGGTCGAGCTGCATTGCGTGCATTTTCCATAATCGAATTTTGTCAATGTGAAGATTTATTGGTTGTCAATCTTCGCAAGTGAAAGGTACGGTAGGCGTGATGCAGTAATTGCTTTATCTAGAGACAAGAGCTTATTGCTACATTCTTACCCAGGCCGAGTCGACCCTAGGGCTGACCCCCCTGCGTATTCCTATGTGCTGGGAATCCATTGGGGCGGCGCTGGCGCTGGTATAGAGGAGGGTGCGGCCGAACTCGCTAGGTTAGGTTTCATTAACCTTTTAAGAAGACTCTTAGCAATATTCCTTTGTTAGCTCTTTTTTCATAGACTTGGAAAACATCATCTTATTGTTTTTTCCTTCCTATAGTTTGAGTGCATGCGGAGGTTGTGCATATTTTTTATCAATTATACGAGTGCAGCAATAATATTAACCTAATTGAGACAATGTACAAGAGGTCTTTGGCTTTTGGGCAGCAAAAACCTTTAAATGAACAGATGAGAAACTCTTTTCCTTTCATTTTAGGCGTTCTTTAACGAAGGGCTGACGGGGCGGACTATGCCAGGCAGCAGGAGAAGCAGGAGGTGCTGGAATACTTGGAAGGAAAGAGGAAGGAGGATGCAAAGGCTCAGTCAGCCACGAAAAAGGTCTATTCCTAACAAACTTGATGGAAACAAGTTTTGATACATGTATTTTTGAATTTTCTCTAGCCGGCTGTTGTGCAAATTATAAAATTATTGACACACGCCTGTAAGCAACAAACATGATTACACCCTGCTAAGAAAATGCACTCACTCTTGTTCGCTCCAGCGCCTTGTTTGCTGTGTCTACTCCTCCTACAAAAATAAGTTCTTTGAGTAGGGAAATGAAAGTGATTGCAAATAGATGTGTCTGAAAATTAGCCAAAATGGCGGAATCTGATATCCAACGATTTGCTGGTGGCCTAGGACCTCTGGGGAGAAAAGAAGCCAGGAAAAGTGTCAAGATCATGTAGGCAACGTATGGATGGCATCCCCTTCATCTCCCAGCAACAGGCACTTAAGTCTCAACAAGGAGTCAAGCCTACAGTCAAGCTGTCAGCCATGGAGAAAGTTCAATGTGCAGTGTATAAACGTTCTTGCTCACATGGGCC
>JAAUYB010022842.1_pt1 | contig 27862 bp, 24 predicted proteins | sample 7278071 | NCBI WGS metagenome assembly JAAUYB01 (sample SAMN14350121, study PRJNA611818) | marine sediment metagenome | isolation source: surface marine sediment (1.8m) | place: French Polynesia: Moorea | collected 2018-08 | reverse complement strand
GGATCTGTCGGCGCCACCCGCATCGGACCTTCGAGCGCGCGCACCACCGGCACGCCGCTGACGTCGCGCTGCACCAGCTGGTAGGCCCAGACCGCCAGCCCGGCAACCAACGCCATCGACAACAGCGCCCCGACCCAGTTGAACACCGTCCCAAAAAAACCCGGCCCCGCCGCATCGACCGGTTCGGCGCCGTCGCCTTGATAGATCTCCGCCATCTCTGCCTCACTGCCCGAGGCTGCACCGCATCCCCGGTCCGTCTTGCCTGCTCGCGACCCGCTGTGGCCGGTTGCGCCTGTTCGATCAGCGCATTTCCTCTGCCGGGGTCACGCCTAGAATACCAAGACCGGCTGAAATAACAACGCCAACGGCCCGTAGCAGCGCGATTTTTTCGGCCGAGGCCTTTGGATCGCCATCCTGCAGGAAGCGCAGCTCGGGCCGTTCGTTGCCCCGGTTCCAGAGCGCGTGGAACTCCGACGCGAGGTCGTAGAGGTAAAAGGCGATGCGGTGCGGTTCGTGCGTGCGGGCGGCGATCTCGACGAGTCGCGGCCATTCGGCGAGTTTCTTGGCCACTGCAATTTCGGCGGCGTCCTCGAGCGCCGGCGTATCGGTAAGGGCGATGTTCTGCTCAGCCGCCTTGCGCAGGACCGAGCGGACCCGGGCATGGGCGTATTGCACGTAGAAGACCGGGTTGTCCTTCGACTGTTCGAGCACGTGGTCGAAGTCGAAATCGAGCGGCGCGTCGTTCTTGCGCGTCAGCATCACGAAGCGGGTGACGTCGGCGCCAACCTGATCGACCACATCGCGCAGGGTGACGAAGGTACCCGCCCGCTTGGACATCTTGAACGGCGCGCCGTCCTTGAAAAGCCGCACCAGCTGAGTGAGCTTGATATCGAGCGGCACGCGCCCGTCGCTCAGCGCGCTGACCGCCGCCTTCATCCGCTTGACATAGCCGCCGTGATCGGCGCCGAACACATCAATGAGCTGGTCGAAGCCTCTGGAAACCTTGTCAAAATGATAGGCGATGTCGGGGGCGAAATAGGTCCAGGCGCCGTCGGATTTCTTCACCGGCCGGTCGACGTCGTCGCCGTGTGCGGTGGACTTGAACAACGTCTGCTCGCGCGGTTCCCAATCCTCGGGCATCTTGCCTTTGGGCGGCTCCAGCACGCCCTCATAGATCAGCCCCTTGCCCGCCAGATCCTCCAGCGCCGCCTCGATCCGCCCGGTGCCGTAGAGCGATTTTTCCGAGAAATAGACATCCATCGACACGCCCAAGGCCGCCAGATCAGCGCGGATCATGTCCATCATCCGGGCAGTGGCAAATTCGCGTATCTCGACCAGCCAGTCGGCTTCGGGTGTGTCGATCAGACTTTCGCCGTAGCGATCCTTCAGCGCCTCGCCGATCGGCACTAGGTAGTCGCCGGGATAGAGCCCCTCGGCGATCTCGGGGCTGAGCCCGCAGGCCTCGCGGTAGCGCTCGAAGGCCGAGCGCGCCAGCACGTCGACCTGGGCGCCGCCGTCGTTGATGTAGTATTCGCGGGTCACGGCGAAGCCGGCATAGGCCAAAAGGGCGGCCAGGGCGTCGCCGAAGACCGCGCCGCGGGTGTGGCCCACATGCAAGGGGCCGGTGGGGTTGGCCGAGACATACTCGACGTTGACCCGCTGCCCCGCCCCCATCGCCGAGCGGCCGTAATCGGGGTCGGCCAGCACCGCCTCGACCAGCCCGGCCCAGACCGGGGCGGCCAGCCGCAGGTTCAGAAAGCCCGGGCCGGCGACCTCGGCCGCGGCGATTCGGCTGTCCTCGGCAAGCCGCAGCGCCAGCGCCTCGGCGATCTCGCGGGGCGGTCGGCCGGCGGCCTTGGCCAGCACCATTGCCGCGTTGGTCGCCATGTCGCCATGGGCAGCGTCGCGCGGCGGTTCCACGGCCACGTTAACCATGTCGAGGCCAGGCGGCAGCTCACCGGCAGCGACCATCGCCTCCAGCGCCTCGATCACAGCCGCCCTAATGTCCGAGAAAAGGTGCATTTTTGGCCCTCTGCGCATTCCGGCGCGGTTTAGCACGGGCAGCGCCGGGGTCAATCGAGGGCACCCTTCGTTAACGTCAATTGGCATTCATTAAGGATTTGTTCACCTTTTAGTTGTGGAATCTGGAGTGTCACATTCGCGACATAGAATTCGAAAGGACACTCGATGAGACTGCTTCTTGCCTCCCTCCTCGCATTTGGGTGGCTGACGGCCGCTCAAGCGGAAATCCCCGGGCCCACCGAGCGTGTGATCCTCACCATCGGCGGCGAGCTGCCCGAGGGCAATGCGCCACCGGCGCATGAGGATGACGTGAATTTCTCGGGCTATCTGGACCTCACCTATCGGGTCGCCGTCGCCTTCGACGACGCGATGCTGGCTGCAATGCCGCAGCACGAAGTCAAGGCCACGCTTTTGGACACCGGGCGCGAGATTGCCTATACCGGCCCGCGCCTGAGCGAGCTGATGAAGCGGGTCGGCGCCGAGGGCAAATCGGCCTGGCCGATGGCCTTCGACGGGTATCAGGTCGAAATCACCTGGGACCACCTCAGCCAATACGAACCGATCGTAGCCACCCATGGCGACGGCGTGCCGCTTGAGGTCGGTCTGCTGGGGCCGACGATGATCGTCTACCCGGTCGTCGAGGATAAAGACCTCTACGACAGCTTCGAGGCGCTTCAGGTCTGGGCGATGTTCTTCATCGGCATCGAGTGACGCACCAAGCGCCTCTCGGGCAGCCGGGCCCGCCCCGACCGGGGGCGGGCCTTTTTTTTCGCCTCTGCGCGCCGAGCCGGCCGACGGTGCCCCTGAATTTCGCACCGTTTCTTCGGCCGCCCTCACACCTCCAGCCGGGCTGCGTCTTTATCCCCGTGACGCGCGGCCAAAACGATTTGCGGTGAGGCTGGCCCGGACAACGCCGCCTCTCGATCGGCAATTTGCTGAGGTCGGACGCAGATTCCGAGGCCGCGTGTTTCGCCGAAACCGCAAACCGCAGCACCCGAACAGGAGCGCCCGATGACCAATCCAACAGTCGCCGTCTATATCGATCAACTGGCCACATGGTCCCCGCCGGACCAAGTGCTCACCTCGATCCTGGACAATGCCGGCGGGTTCAACCAGTTCATCCTGGCCTTTTGGGAATTGACGGGTCCGCTGGACGTGGCCCAGGCCTGGTCAGACGGGTCGACATTTCCGCCAGATGCGATCGACCAGTTCCACCAAAACGGCATCCAAGTGACCGTATCGGCGGGCGGTGCCACCGTCCAACCGATCACGCAGTATCCCGACCAGGCCGCGGAATTCGGCGCCGCGGCAGCCAAATTCGCCGTGCAATACGGGCTGGATGGCGTCGATTTCGACCTCGAGGACCCGATGTACGGCAGCGATCCCGAAACGGCGATCCGTTGGACGGTCGATGCGACCAAGGCGGCGCGGGACGCGTTTCCCGACGCTATCCTCACACATGCGCCGCAGGCGCCCTATTTCTCGCAAGCCTACGGCGGCGCGCCGTATCTGGCCGTCAACGAGGTGGTCGGAGATCTGATCGACGCCTACAACGTGCAATTCTACAATCAGGACGAAACCAGCTACGACAGCTACGATACGCTCTTCGTCGAGGCCAACGGGTGGGCCACCGGGTCTGCCGTGGCCCAGATCATCGCTGCCGGCGTTGCGGCCCAAAAGATCTTGCTCGGCAAGCCCGTGATCTTCAAAGATAAAAGCAACACCGGATATGTGCCGGTCAGCGACCTTGCCAATTGGATCGGCGAGGCGGCGCAAAACGGGATCGAGATCGGCGGCGCGATGGGCTGGCAATTCCACTCCGACAGCGATTCGGCCCACTGGGGCACAACGCTTGCCGATGCCTTGAGCGGCGAGAACGGCGGGACGAGTTGAGACGCGGGCGGCGGGCGCACCGCGCGCTTGTCTTCTTGGCCATCCGATGCCGGGCCAGGTCGGGCCGCTACGGTTTGGCCTGGAACCGCCGCTGGCTCACCATTTGACAAGCTGGGCCAATCGCCGACCCGCGGGGTGGCGCGCCGACATCTGAACGACGGCGCTTTGTGGCCGTCGAATCCGTAGGACCTCACGCGATGCGCGAGCATAGACCAATCGCCACCCCACCCGGGCGGGTTGGCGACGGCCACCGTGGAGCTACGTCCCTTGAGTCCGTGCCCGCCGCGGCACGCGCGTGTCGTCTTCAGGCCGATCCCGTTGCAAAGCCCACAACGGTCGACTCGCGCCACTAGAGCAATTTGCGTTTACGTTGACTTGGCGTTCGCTGCCCCAATCGGCGAGAATATGATTTCGAACGCAAATTCCGGTGCCGTGTATTTCGTTGAAAACGCAAGCCGATTTAGACGCGCGCTAATCCACAAGTCGGGCATATTCCTGCAGCGCAAAGCGGTCGGTCATGCCGGCGATGTAGTCGACGACAATGCGCGCGAGCGCGGTCTCGGTGGCGGCCTCGGCCACGTCCTTGCGCCACTGCTTGGGCAACAGGTCCGGCCGCGCCATGAACAGCGGGAACAGCGCGTCGACCGCCTTGGTCACCTCGGCCCGCATCGCCACCACGTCGGGCGCGCGGTACATGCGGTGAAACAGGAATTCGCGCGTCACCTGCAACTGCCGCCAGACCTCGTCGGAGAACCGCACCATCGGCCGCCCCGCCCGCCGGATGTCCATCGCCGTCCGCGGCCCCAGCTCTGACAGCCGCGCCTTGGCCTGCACGATCACATCCTCCACTAGCATCCCGAAGAACCGCCGCAGCGCCTCGTGCCGGCGCCGGTAGTAGTTCAGCCCCGGGTACTTGGCGTCGACCCTGGCGAAACATCCGTCGAGCAGCGGCAATTCGGCCAGCTCGTCGGTCGAAAACAGCTCGGCCCGCAGCCCGTCATGCAGGTCGTGCGAGTTGTAGGCCACGTCGTCGGCCAGCGCCGCCACCTGCGCCTCGACGCTGGCATGGGTCGATAGCTCCAGATCGTGGCGGGCGTCGTAATCGGCCAGCGCATAGGGGATCTCGCCAGTCACCGGCCCGTTATGCTTGGCGATGCCCTCCAGCGTCTCCCAGGTCAGATTCAGCCCGTCGAATTCGGCGTAGTGGCGTTCGAGCGAGGTTACGATCCGGATCGCCTGGGCATTGTGGTCGAACCCGCCGTGAGGTTCCATCAGCCGCTGCAGCGCCTCCTCGCCGGTATGGCCAAAGGGCGGATGGCCCAGGTCGTGCGCCAGCGCCACCGCCTCGGTCAGCTCCACATTCAGCCCCAAGGCGCCGGCGATGGTTCGGGCCACCTGCGCCACCTCGATCGAATGCGTCAGCCGGGTGCGGAAGTAATCGCCCTCGTGCTCGATGAACACCTGGGTCTTGTGCTTCAGCCGCCGGAACGCGCTGGCATGGATGATCCGGTCGCGGTCGCGCTGATAGCAGTCGCGGAACCGGCTCTCGGGCTCGTCATAGAGCCGCCCGCGCGAGGTTTCGGCCCGCGCCGCGTAAGGCTGCAGCATCCCGCCTGTCCTTGTCCGCCTGTCCCGGTCCCCATATATTGCAATCGCGACCCCTAAGAAACGCCGGAGTTGAGCGATGATCCTGCCGCCGAAAGTCACCGACCGGGCCTACGAGCGCCTTTCCGAGATCGGCGCAAACGACGCCGGCAAAGCCCTGCGCGTGGCGGTCGAGGGCGGCGGCTGCTCCGGCTTTCAGTACGAGATTGCCTTAGACGACCCCGCCGACGGCGACCTGGTGCTCGACGGACCCGGCGGCGAGCGTGTGGTGATCGACGAGGTGTCGCTGCCGTTTTTGGCCGACGCGGTGATCGATTTCTCCGAGGAACTGATCGGCGCCCGCTTCGTGATCGAGAACCCCAATGCCACGAGCTCCTGCGGCTGCGGGACGTCGTTTTCGATTTAGCCGTTCTCAAATTCGGGAAATCCTGATCTAGTCGCTACTGGGCATGCAATGTCCGGGTTTTTTGGCTGTTGACTGGAGGTCAATGTGTTTGGGCGACTCGTGGATCGAAAAATCCGAGACATCATTAGACTTGTCCCAACCAAACACTCACTCAAGACGGACAAATTTGACGAATCCGAAATCGAATTCACTCCAGAAATATTCTTTGCGCGCGATGTGATCCTTCAAACAAAAAACATCTCATCGATTCAAAGATTTATCTATGAACGTACGAAACGCTTCAAGGACGCGGCGCGAGATGAGGCGCTCAAGGCGGGATTTCAGGGCGTGATTGGGCTCATCGCCGCTGTGGTGGCTGCGAGTTTTTTGCCCCAATATGGCTATGCGGTGGCGGGCATTATCGCGGTTCTTGCGGTTGCGCGCGCCATATTCGCGTTCGAGCTCTACGTGGATTCACGCCGGCGCGCTGAAAAACAATCCCGTTATCACGTCGAGATCTATATGAACTCTGGAAGACGGCATCGGTTCTTTGTTCGTGACCAGGACTCTGCAATGAACCTCGTGGAACTCATGGTACAATTGATCACATCGGCGGATCGAAACGTCCGGACCAAGTTCGACAATTCCACCAACCAGTTCATTATTGTGAACAACGACAATAGCGTGAATGTAGGCCGGTCGGGAGCGATCCACATTATGCAATTCGAATCCAACGAGGATGAAAACCTTGAGGGCGACGATTAGGTTCGCCAAAGCACGTTGTATAATTCCATCCTAGAGCAAGGGAAAACAAATGGCGAAATGGACGACAATAAAGAAAAGTCGCTCTGTCGACAGATCGATCAATGTCGGGGTGGTAGAGGGAGACATGAAGATCGACAATCGGTCGGAGCAGAGGCAACAGGGCTCAAGTTGGCTGCCAAAGTTGATTACCGGTATAGTTGTTGTTGTTGTTGGTGGGCTTTTGCTTGCGTACCTAGAGGTTGCGATATTGCCATAGCGGCGCGCGAGAGATGGGTGTTCCATTTTCGCAGTTCCCAACAACCCCACCCCCAGGCGATTTATTGCTGACCGAACAGGCCCCGAGAGACCCAGAATACTGCCAGGGATTGGAAGGTTTGCGCGCTTGATCCTGTGCCACAACCGGTCCACTCTCGCCCCATGAAGATCGCTACCTTCAACATCAACGGCATCAAGGCCCGGATTCAAGCGCTAAGTGATTGGATTGATGAGGCAAATCCCGACGTGGCTTTGTTGCAGGAGATCAAGTCGGTCGACGAGGCTTTCCCGCGCGAGCACTTTGAGGACAAGGGTTATGCCGTTGAAACCCATGGACAAAAGAGCTTCAACGGGGTGGCGATCCTGTCCAGACTCCCGCTCGAGGATGTCACCCGCGGCCTTCCCGGCGACGACACCGACCACCAGGCGCGCTGGATCGAGGCCACCGTCGTCGGCGAAAAAGCCATACGAATCTGTGGGTTATACCTGCCGAACGGCAATCCGGCGCCAGGTCCGAAATACGACTACAAGCTCGCCTGGATGGACCGCTTGAAGATCCGTGCGCAAACCCTTCTGAAAGCTGAGGAACCTGCGCTGATGGCGGGGGACTACAACGTCATTCCCCAAGCCGAGGACGCCGCCCGTCCCGAGGCCTGGGAGACCGATGCGCTCTACCGGCCCGAGACCCGTAACGCCTTCCGCCGGCTGACAAATCTCGGCTTCACCGACGCCTTTCGCGCCCGCATCCAGGGCCCTGGTCACTACTCGTTCTGGGACTACCAGCGCAACGCTCGCGACCGCAACGACGGCATCCGCATCGACCACCTGCTCTTGACCCCGCAAGCCGCCGACCTCCTGACCGCCTGCGGCATCGACAGCGCCACCCGCGACCGCGAAAAACCCTCGGACCACGTCCCCGTCTGGATCGAGCTCGACGCATAACCCGCTGGGCCTTTAGCAGAAAACCCGCCAGCCATTACCTAGCCGCCACACTTCTTCTCGTCTCAAATACTCCCGACAGAGGCAGGCCGCGCCAGCGGCTTTCGGCCGGCCTTCAGGCCAGCCGCTCCGCGGCGCGCATCGCGCGGCGCAATCGCTCCCTGAATGTCGGCGCCGAATCCGGAAACTGCTGCTAAGAGACCGCCCAGCACCGACCCTTACGCCGCAACCACGGGCAACCGCACGCCTCTTCTCGTCCCAAATACGCCCGCCGGGGGCAGGCCGCGCCAGCGGCCTTTGGCCGGCCGTCAGGCCGGCCCCGCCGCGACGCGCATCGCGCGGTGCAATCCATCAGGCGGCTTCCTCGCGTTCCGCCGCCTGGCGTCGCCACATCGCCGCGTAACGCCCAGCCCTGGACAACAGCGCCTCGTGGCAGCCCTCTTCCACCACCTCGCCGTTTTCCAGGACCACGATCCGGTCGGCATCCACCACCGTCGACAGCCGGTGCGCTATAGTGATCACCGTGCGGCCCTCGCCCATCGCCTTCAACTCGTCCTGGATGTCGCGCTCGGTCTCGGTGTCGAGCGCGCTGGTCGCCTCGTCCAAAAGCAAAATCGGCGGGTTCTTCAGCAGCGTGCGGGCGATACCGACGCGCTGCTTCTCGCCGCCCGACAGCTTCAGCCCGCGCTCGCCGACCTGGGTGTCGTAGCCCTCGGGCAAGGCGGCGATGAAGTCGTGGATCTTGGCCGCCCGCGCCGCCGCCTCGATCTCGTCGCGGGTGGCCTCGGGGCGGCCGTAGGCGATGTTGTAGAAGATCGTGTCGTTGAACAGCACCGTATCCTGCGGCACCACGCCGATCGCCTGGTGCAGGCTGTCCTGCGTCACGTCGCGCACGTCCTGGCCGTCGATCCGCAGCGCTCCGCCGGACACGTCGTAGAAGCGGAACAGCAGCCGGCCGATCGTCGACTTGCCCGAACCCGAGGGCCCGACGATGGCCACCGTCTCGCCTGCGCCGACGCCGATCGACACGCCCTTCAGCACCGGCCGGGCGTCGTCGTAGCCGAAGGCGATGCCGTCGAGTTCCACCCGGCCGCCATTCACCTCGACCGCGGGCGCGCCGGGCCTGTCGCGGACCTCGGCGGGTTGCTCCAGTAGGTCGAACATCTCGCCCATATCGACCAGCGCCTGGCGGATCTCGCGATAGACCGTGCCGAGGAAGTTCAGCGGCATGGTGATCTGGATCATATAGGCGTTGACCATGACGAAATCGCCCACGGTCAGGGTGCCGGCCTGGACGCCGAGCGCGGCCATCACCATCACGACGACGAGGCCCGAGGTGATCAGCAGCGACTGGCCGAAATTCAGGAACGCAAGCGAATACGAGGTCTTCAGCGCCGCGCGCTCGTAGCCCGCCATGGCGCTGTCGTAGCGGTCGGCCTCGCGCCCCTCGGCGCCGAAGTATTTCACCGTCTCGAAGTTCAGAAGGCTGTCGATGGCCTTCTGGTTCGCGTCGGTGTCCTGGTCGTTCATCTCCTTCCGGATCTTCACCCGCCATTCGGTGACGGTGAAGGTGAACCAGATGTAGATCGCGATTGTGCCGACGACGACGGCGAGGTAGCGCAGGTCGAAGACCACTGCCAGGACGACGGCGATCATCGCCAGTTCCAGGATCAGCGGACCGATCGAGAACAGCAGGAACCGCAGCAGGAACTCGACGCCCTTCACCCCGCGCTCGATGATCCGGCTGAGCCCGCCGGTCTTGCGGGTGATGTGATAGCGCAAGCTGAGCGCGTGGATGTGCCGGAAGGTTTCCAGGGCAAGCTGGCGCAGCGCCCGCTGGCCGACCCGCGCGAAGATCACGTCGCGCAGTTGCTGGAAGCCCACGGTCATCAGCCGCGCCACGCCATAGGCGACGGTCAGCCCGACGGCGCCGACGGCCAGCATCAGCACCGGATCGACGGCCTCGCCCGCCAGGGCGTCGACCGCGGCCTTGTAGAAGAACGGCGTGCCGACGGCGACGACCTTGGCCAGAAACAGCGCCGCCAGCGCCAGGACCACGCGCCATTTCACCCAGGCCTGGCCCTCGGGCCAAAGATAGGGCGCCACTCGCCGGATCGTGCGCCAGCCGCTCTTGCGGGCCGTCTCGCCGTCCCAATCGGTGATGGTGGTCATGCGCATATCGTCTGCTCGCCCGGGTCAGGGGCCAACACCTAAGCCGACGCGGCGGGATTTGCCAGGGCCGGGCAGAGCGGTGCAGTGTTTCAGGTTATCCGGTCGTGGGTGAAAGGCCGGCTGGGTTGTGTGCGTTCTGCCTGTGCCGGGGCGGACTCGAGCGGCCCTGGCAGTTCGATGACCCCGCTCTGGGCACGGAGTCAAGGCGCGCAGCGCCGCCGTGCCCATCGCCAACCCGCCCCGGAGGGGTGGCGATTACTGCAACTCGCGAACCGCTCGATGTCCTACGGACTCGATAGCCATTAAGCGCCACCGTCCAGAGGTCTGATCGCCACCCCGCGGGTTGGCGACGGGCACGGCTCCTCGCGGAATGACCAACGTCGCCCGAATGGGCAAACCCGCCCTTTTGGCTCACTCAATTGCCCTCGTGCCCTACTCGGGGACGGTGAAGACCTGGCCGGGGTAGATCAGGTCGGGGTCGCGGATCCGGTCGCGGTTGGCGCGAAACACCCGGACATAGAGGAAGCCGTCGCCATAGGCGTCGCTGGCGATGCCCCAGAGCGTGTTGCCGGGCTGGACGGTGATCACCTCGGCGCGCGGCGGCTCGCCGGGGGCGGGCGGCGGTGCGGCGGGCTCCAGCGCGGCGAGCACCGCCGGCTCCTCACGCTTGAATGGCGTCTCGACGCGCGAGGTCACCACACCCGCCGCATCGATTTCGTCGACCCGAAGGGTGTAGACGCCGGTGTCGACCTCGGGCAGCGGCGTGCGCCATTGGCCGTCGACGCCGATCTCGGTGGTCTTGATGGGCCGATTGTCGAGATAAACCCGGACGAAGCCGCCTGAAACGCCACGGCCGCCGAGCGCCACTTCGCCTTCGGGGTCGTAGCTGATCGTATCGATCACCACCGCTTGCACATTGGTTGGCCCGGGCCCGCCGGGCTGCAGCACCCGCAGGCCGGTATCGTCGGCCAACAGGACCGAGGGCGCGCGTGGCGTGCTGGGCCGCGGCGGTGAATCGAGCGCCGCGACTTCGGTATCAGGTTCGGAAATGTCCGGCGCTTCAAGGCCAGGCGCGTCGGCGGTCAACGCCGGACCTGACGCCTGCGCGGCGGGCGGAGTTGCCGCTGCGAGGTCTTGGCCGGGCGGTTCCAGAGAGCCCGGCGCGTTATCCTCCCCGCCGATCTCGGTCGCCACGAGGTCCGTCGTCTCGGAGCGGGCCTCGGCTAAAGCGGTCTCTCCCGTGTCCGCTGCCTTAGGGCCGGTTTCCGTCGCTTCGGTCGAGGTGTTACTCGTGGTAGAAGCGTCTTCCCCGGCGATCTCACGGCTGGCTGGCGGTTCGTCCACGACGTTCGTCTCGGCCAGCGCGAGGTCTTCGCCATCCGCGACGCTGCTCTCCGCCTGCGCGCGCCCATCCGGGGTCGAGCTTTGTGCTGGCACCTCTACCGCGCCCGAGGCGGTTGGCGCGCTTTCGGTAACGACCGCGGCGTCGTCGGAATCCTCAAGCGTTGCGGTTTCAACGGCCGCAATCGCCGCCCCCGTGTCATCCAATGTCTGGCGCGGCGGGTCTGTCGCGGCGCCCGCCGGTTGCGTAACCTCAATGGCAGACGCATTCGCGCCGTCCGGCGCCAAAGCGTCAGCGGGTGGCGCCGGCGATGATCCAGCGATGTCAACGGTCGACGTGGCGGCCGCGTCCCCGCCTGACTCGGTCTGCGCCACCGCATCTTCGCCCGAGCCAGGGGTCCGTGGCGTCAATTTCGCCGCCACTTCGGGCGTTGCGTCAAGCGGCGTGGGCGCAAGGATCACCGTGGCGTCCGAGGCCACGGGCGGCTTGCCCTCGATTTCCATCACCAAGCTGACGGTGCGCGGCTGGGTTGCCGGTGGAACGACGAACAGCGAGACGAAATTGCCGCCGGTGTCGGCGGGCGCTTGGCCCACTTCGGCGCCGTCGAGTAAGACCTTGACGGCCGAATCCGGCACGGCGCGGCCAGCGACGACGGCGTTGCCCTCGGCATCGACCCGGACCACGTCGAAGCTCGGCAACTCCTCGGGCGGCACCTCGACCGCGGGCTCCGCGTCGGGGCGGGCCGCCGCCGTTGGTTCCTCGGCAACCGGTGCCTCTTCTTCGACGGGCGGAGCGGCGACTGTGCGCGGCACATCGTCGGACGCGGGGCGGGTCAGTTGCCAGCCGCCCAAGCCAACGGCTGCGGCGGCCAGAACCGCAGCCACGGCACCGCTTACCGCGCCCCCGCCAAACAGCGATCCGATCTTTGCGAACATCCGTTTCCCCCAGACCACCGTCGCCGCAGCGTCCGTGGTTGAGCGACCATATCAACGCGGGTATCTGTGGTCAAAACACATTGATGCAAGGACAAGATATGGGTTCGCCGGAGATTTCGATCTGTGTCTTTTGCGGCGCGCGCGACGGCGCGCATCCCGCTTATCGCGCCGCAGCGCAAGAAATCGGCACGGCGCTGGCCGACGAAGGCTGGCGGCTGGTCTATGGCGCGGGCGATGTTGGTCTGATGGGTGCGGTGGCCGCAGCAGCCCAAGCGGCGGGGGGCGATACCTTCGGCGTAATCCCGGTGCATTTGATGAGCCGCGAGGTGGCCAAACGAGACCTCGGCCGGTTCATCGTCACCGAGAACATGCACGAGCGCAAAAAGGTGATGTTCATGAACTCCGACGCAATCGTTGTTCTGCCCGGCGGCGCGGGGTCGCTGGACGAGTTTTTCGAGGTCCTGACCTGGCGCCAGCTGGCATTGCACGCCAAGCCGATTTATCTACTGAATACAGAAGGGTACTGGGGCAAGCTGATCTCGCTCGTCGATCATGTGATCGCCGAGGGCTTCGCCGATCAGTCGCTGCGGAGCTTTGTCAGCGTGGTCGGCTCGCCATCCGAATTGACGGTTGCGTTGCGTGAGGACCTGTCCTGACCGATGGCGTCAGTTGCGGCGCCCAGCCGGTCGGCCGGGCCGCTCAATGCAACTGGCTGCCGCTGCTTCTTGACAGGCCCTAGCACCGGCCAGGGCGCGTGCAATAGGGCACGCCACCGTGCGGCGCTGATCGCAGCCGGCCGTGAAACCGCTGCCGTCAAGCGCCGCGGATTGTCGGTCACATCCTGGACGCGACGTTTTCCCAGTTCACCAAATTGTCGAGGAAATTCGCCAGGTAGGCAGGGCGCTTGTTGCGGAAGTCGATGTAGTAGGAATGCTCCCACACGTCGCAGCCCAAGAGCGCGGTCTGGCCGAAGCAGAGCGGGTTGACGCCGTTTTCGGTCTTGGTCACCGCCAGGCCACCATCGGCGTTTTTCACCAGCCAGCACCAGCCGGACCCAAACTGGCCAATGCCGGCGGCGGTGAACTGCTCTTTGAAGGCATCGACCGAGCCAAAGCTGTCGGCGATCGCCGACGCCAGTTCCGACGGCATCGCAGAGGCGCCCGGCCCCATCATCTCCCAAAACTGGTTGTGGTTCCAAAGCTGGCTGATGTTGTTGAAGATGCCGTTCTGGGCCACGGCTCCGGCATCGTAGGTGCCCACAATGATCTCTTCGAGGCTCTTGCCGTCCCACTCGGTTCCGGCAATCAGCTTGTTGCCGTTGTCGACATAGGCCTTGTGGTGCAGGTCGTGGTGGTATTCCAGCGTCTCCTGGGACATGCCGACGGCGGCCAAAGCATCGTGGGCATAGGGAAGATCGGGAAGGTCGAAAGCCATGTGGGGGTCCCCCTGTCAGGTTGGTCGCAAATCTGCCGCTTGATGGAGGGCACCTGCCCCGAAGGTCAAGCCCAAAGCCGTCAGCGCACGATGCGGAAGTTGAAATCGGCGGTGCCGAGCGCCTGCCAGAGCCGCAGCCAGACCGGCAACATCGCCTCGGTGCCGCGCGCCGCCGAGATGCCGCCCAGGTCGATCGGCGCGTCCCAGCCGAAGCTTTTGAGCAGGCTCATGACCGTGGCCTTCGCGCCGGCATCCTCGCCGCAGACGAAGACGTCCGACGGCCCCGGCACGCGCTCGGGATGCACCATGACGTCGGCATTCATCGTGTTCAGCGTCTTGACCACGTGGGTCAGCGGCAGCCTCCTTTGGACCTCCTCGCCCAGCGAGGTGGTGTTTGACAAATGCGCGATCAGTACCGGCGGCATGCCTTGGCTGAAATCGAGCGGGTTCGAGACGTCGATCAGCACCTTGGCCTTCAGCGGCGTCGCCCCGGCAAGGTCCACCACGTCGAGCGCCACGTCGCCACGCACCGCCAGAATCGCCAGCTCGCCATGCGCCGCCGCCTCTGCAAAGGTGCCGACCGAGGCGGTACCGGTCTGCGCGCGAAGCCAGTCCTGCGCCGGCTCGCTCATCGCGTCGCGGCTGCCCATCATCACGTCATGGCCCAGCCCCACCAACCGAGTCGCCAAAGCGCGGCCCACCATGCCGGTTCCCAGAACACCTATCTGCATCGAGTCCTCCCCTGTGAACGTCTTCACCTTCGCGGTCGCGTTTTCCGCCTGTCAAGCCTCGGCTCAGCTAGCCGCGCGCCGCCCGGCTTGGGCTTGACGGGTTGAAGACGAGACTCATGCTTGAGGATGTCCGCCCTCAGGCGGACTTCTCAGCAGCAAGTATATGCCGCTTCAACCTGCACTGCCGTCGCAACAACGCGTCGCCTCACAAAGGGCGGACTCGATCGCAGCCAGAGGCGGAGATCGAGAGAAACCAGCGGCGCGCGGCACGCGCGCCTCCGCTTGAGACCAGCCCACCTTAGAAATACCCGACCTCCGACCCGGGCAGCGCCGCAGTCTTCAATAGGTCGAAGACATAACGCGCGACCGAGCGGAAGCAGATCACCTCGAAGGTCTCCGCGTCGCGCATCCAGAACGCTGCCGGCACCTGCGCCAGCCGGGTGCGGCGGAACTGGCCGGGCCGGAAGGCACTGGGAGAGACATCCGCCGGCGTCAGCTTGGCGATCACCTCGCGCGCGTCCAATCCGCTCACGAAGAACAAAGCCCGCGCATCCGAGACGTTGGCGATCAGGTGATGCGTGCCCGCCAGCACCTTCTCCATCCGTCCGACGGCGTCCGGCACCTCTGCGTAGGGCACCAGGACCAGCACCTCGTCCGGCGCCATCCAGCAGATGCCTTTTTCGCCGACGCAATTCGCCTCGCCCTGTCCCGGAAAGTCCACCCCCGCCACGCCCGTCGTGGCGTTCTTCAGCACGCTCGCCGCCAGATCGCCCTTCACCGTGATCATGCCGCGCGGGCCCGCCGCCTCGACCTTGGCGAAACCGTCATAGACCGCGCCCTGTAGCGCTGCGACCACGTCAGACATTCTGCTTCTCCCCCTCGGGGTCGTAGAAGACCGGGCTGACGATTTTCGCCTTCACCGCCTCGCCGCCGATCTTCGGAAATTCCAGCACCTCGCCCATCCGATCCGGCCCGCGCTTGACCAGCCCCATGGCGATGCCCTTCGACAAGGTCGGTGAGAAATAGGTCGACGTGACCCGCCCCTGCACGTTGCGCTGGCCGTTGGCGTTCTTGCCCTCCGCGCTGGCATAAGCCCCGTCGGGCAGCACCGAGCCGTCGAGCGTTTCCAGCCCCACCAGCCGCCAGCGGTCCGGGTCCACCATATGGCTTCGCGCCTGCGCCCGCTTGCCCAGAAAATCATCCTTCTTCTTCGAGATCGCCCAGTCGAGGCCCAGGTCCTGCGGGATCACCGTGCCGTCGGTCTCATCCCCGATCATGATGAAGCCCTTCTCGGCGCGCATGATATGCAGCGCCTCGGTGCCGTAGGGCATCGCCCCGAATTCGGCGCCGGCCTCCAGCAGCGCATCCCAGAACGCCCGGCCCCGATGCGCATCGACGGCAATCTCGTAGGACAATTCTCCCGAGAAACTAATGCGATAGACCCGGACCTTGAAGCCGCCGATCTCACCAACGGCCCAGCCCATGAAAGGCAACGCCTCGGCCGACAGGTCCATGCCGCCCATCAAGTCCAGTGCCTCGCGCGCTTTCGGACCGACTACGGCAACTTGGGCGTATTGCTCGGTCAGGTTCGCGGTGTAGACCTTCCAGTCCCACAACTCGGTCTGCATCCATTCTTCCATATGGCCATGGATCCGGTCGGCGCCGCCGCTGGTCGTGTGGCACAGGAACGTCTCGTCATCGATCCGCGCCACGACACCGTCGTCGGTCAGAAACCCGTTCTCGGTGCACATCAGGCCATAGCGGCAGCGCCCGGGCTTCAGCGTCGACATCATGTTGGTGTACATCATGTCGAGGAACTTCCCCGCATCCGGTCCCTTGACCAGGATTTTTCCCAACGTCGAAGCGTCAAGGAAACCAAGCGCTTGCCGGGTGTTCTTGACCTCGCGATGCACCGCCTCCTCGACGCTCTCGCCGGGCCGTTGATAGCAATAGGGCCGCCGCCAATGGCCCACCGGCTCCCAATGCGCGCCGTTCTCTTCGTGCCAGTCGTGCATCGGCGTGCGGCGCAGCGGCTGGAAGATGTCGCCGCGCGCCTCGCCCGCGATCGCGCCCATCGAGATCGGCGTATAGGGCGGGCGGAAGGTGGTGGTGCCGACCTGCGGGATGTCCTGGTTGAGGCTCTGAGAAAGCACCGCCAGGCCATTGATATTGCTTAGCTTCCCCTGATCGGTGGCCATGCCGAGCGTGGTATAGCGCTTGGTGTGCTCGACGCTCTCGAAGCCCTCGCGCGCGGCCAGTTCCACGTCCGACACCTTCACGTCGTTCTGGAAATCGAGCCACATCTTGGACCGAAGGGCCTCGCCTGCGCCCTGCGGCATCACCCAAACCGGCGCCATCGGCGCGGGGCTTTCAGGCTCGGCCTTCGGCGCTGCCTTGCGGCGTTTCTTGTGGCCGGTGGCCTCCGCCGCCGCCCGGCCCGCGGCGTCCGCATCGGCCAGCACCTCGGCGGTGCCCATCGCGCCGCTGGCGATGCCTGCCGCGCGCACGAAGCCCTGGCCGTCGGCGCCGACCGGCGCCACCTCCGGATCGGGCCGGAAATGCGCCTGGTCCGCGTCCCAGACCAGCTTGCCGCCGCAATGCGACCACAGATGCACGACCGGGGACCAGCCGCCCGACATCGCCACCGCGTCGCAGGCGATTTCCTCCAGCACCGCGCCCTCGCCGGCCTGGGTGGTCATCGCCACGCCCTCGACCCGGGCGCGTCCCTTCACCTTGGCCACCGCGCGGCCGAATTCGATGCGGATTCCGGCCGCCTTCGCCGCCTGCACCAGCTCGCCATCGCTGCCGAACCGGGCGTCGATGATCGCCGGCACTTCCAGCCCGGTCTGCTTCAGCACAAGCGCCGTGCGGTAGGCATCGTCGTTGTTGGTCACCACAACCGTCCGGTCGCCGGGCGAGACGCCGTAATTCACCGCGTAGTCCCGCACCGCCGAGGCCAGCATCACACCCGGTAGGTCGTTGCCGGCGAAGCTGAGCGGCCGCTCGATGGCGCCGGTCGCCGTCACCACCTGTTTCGCGCGGATCTTCCACAACCGGTGCCGCGGCAAGCCCTCGTGCGGGTCGTGGTCAGTCAGGCGTTCGTAAGCCAGCACATAGCCGTGGTCGTAGACCCCGGCCCCCATGCAGCGGGTGCGCAGCCGGATATTCTCTGCCGCTTCAAGCGCTTCGACGGTGTCCCTCACCCAAGCCTCAGAGGGCATGCCGTCGATCTCGGCGCCGTCGACCGGGGCCCGTCCGCCCCAATGGGCCGTCTGTTCGATAAGCAGTACCTGCGCGCCCGCCGCCCCCGCCTGGCGGGCGGCGGCAAGCCCGGCGATGCCGCCGCCGATCACCAGCACGTCCACATGGGCGTAGAAATGTTCGTAGGTGTCGGGGTCGCGGTCCTTCGGCGCACGGCCCAGCCCCGCGGATTGCCGGATGAACGGCTCGAAGACATGCTTCCAGGCGAGCCGCGGCGCCATGAAGGTCTTGTAGTAGAACCCGGCGGGCAGGAATTTCGACGCGTAGTTGTTGATCACGCCGACGTCGAATTCCAGGCTCGGCCAGTGATTCTGGCTGGTGGCCTTGAGCCCCTCGAACAGCTCGGTCGTCGTGGCACGCTGGTTCGGCTCGTGCCGCGGGCCCTGCCCGAGGTTCACGAGCGCGTTCGGCTCCTCCGCCCCGCTGGCAACGATCCCGCGCGGGCGGTGGTATTTGAACGACCGGCCGACCAGGGTCTGTCCGTTGGCCAGAAGCGCCGAGGCCAGGGTGTCGCCCTGAAACCCGGTCATTCGCTTGCCGTTGAAGCTGAACTCCAGCGCCTTGGCCCGGTCCAGCAGGCGGCCGCCGGAGGCGAGACGGGTGCTCATCCGAAGATCCTCCACGACCAGCCGGGCCGCTTGCCGCTGATCTTGTCACAGATCTCCTTCGGCGGTTCGGTGAGTTGCGCGGAATAGGTGCCGAAGACCTCCATCGTCGTGGTGCAGCGCGCGGCGTGGAACCACTTGCCGCAGCCGTTGGCGTGCCGCCAGCGTTCGAAATGCACGCCCTTGGGGTTTTCGCGGTGGAACAGGTAGCCTTCGAAGTCCTCGTCCGACGAGTCCGGCCCGAAGCGTTTCAAATGCGCCTCGCCGCCCGGGGCCAGCTCGGTCTCGTCGGCATCGACGCCGCAATAAGGACAGTGCAGGATCAGCATGGGCGTCCTTCCGGGACGCCGCCGTCCCGCGAGCTAGAAGTTGGGATAGACCGGTGTCGTCTCGACGGGCACGTAGCTGAGCCCCTGGCCGGTGTAGATCGTCGAGACCAACAGCCCGCCGAGGACCATGACGGCGACACCGAAGGCGAGCCCGGCCAGCGCCGGGGCGCGGGCCTGCAGGCTGTCCTGGGTCGGAAGGCGGCGGAGAATGGCGTCCATGTCGATCCCTCAAGTCGTCTTGGACAGTGAAATATGCCCAAGCGCAAAGCGATCAAGTGCGTGTCGGCCCCAAGGGATCGAACGGACGCCACAGGTCGGCTGAATGTGCGCGCAGACTTTCGCGAAAGTCTGCCATCAAACTTTTGTGGAGAGTTTGGTCGCGGCCTTACGCCGATAAACCGGTCCAGACCTAGCATCAATGCGCCACCCCCGCGGCAACGCTCTCATCAATAAACCGGCCCTCGCGGAACCGCTCCAGCCCGAACTCGGCGGCCAGCGGCGAGGCGCCCTTTGCCATCAGCTCCGCCATCGCCCAGCCCGAGCCTGGGATCGCCTTGAAGCCGCCGGTGCCCCAGCCGCAGTTGAGGAAGACGCCCTCGACCGGCGTCTTCGAGAGGATCGGAGAGCGGTCGCCGGTCATGTCGACGATCCCGCCCCATTGCCGCAGCATCTTCAGGCGTGAAATCATCGGGAAGGTCTCGACCAGGGCGCGCACGGTTTCCTCGATATGGTGGAACGATCCGCGCTGGTTGTAGTTGTTGTAGCCGTCCGCGCCGCCGCCGATCACCATCTCGCCCTTGTCGGACTGGCTCATGTAGCCGTGCACGGTGTTGGCCATCACCACGACGTCCATGCACGGTTTGATCGGCTCGCTGACCAGCGCCTGTAGCGCCACCGATTCGACCGGCAGCCGGAAGCCCGCCATGTCGGCCACCACGCCGGAATGCCCCGCCACCACGATGCCCAGCTTGCCACAGCCGATGTCACCCTTCGTCGTGGTCACGCCCGTGACCTTGCCGCCCTCTGTCCGAACGCCCGTAACCTCGCATTTCTGGATCACATGCATGCCCATGTCCGAACAGGCCCGCGCATAACCCCAAGCCACCGCATCGTGCCGCGCGGTGCCGCCGCGGGGCTGCCAGAGCGCGCCCAGCACCGGATAGCGCGGACCGTCGAGGCAGATGATCGGACAGAGTTCCTTGACCCTTTGCGGGCCGATGAATTCGGTCGACACCCCCTGCAGCGCGTTGGCATGGGCGGTGCGCCGGTAGCCCCGCACCTCGTGCTCGGTCTGCGCCAGCATCATCACGCCGCGGGGGCTGAACATGACGTTGTAATTCAGGTCCTGGGACAGCGTCTCATACAAGGACCGCGACTTCTCGTAGATCGCGGCTGAGGCGTCCTGCAGATAGTTCGAGCGGATGATCGTGGTGTTCCGGCCGGTGTTGCCGCCGCCGAGCCAACCCTTTTCCAGGATCGCGACGTTCTTCACGCCGTGGTTCTTGCCCAGGTAATACGCCGTCGCAAGCCCGTGCCCGCCCGCGCCGATGATCACAACGTCATAAGTCGCGCGCGGCTCGGGCGAGGCCCAGGCGCGTTCCCAGCCTTTGTGCCCGCGCAGGGCCTCGCGGGCGATGGCAAAGGCGGAATAGCGTTTCATGTCCCTCGCATCCGATGGCTCCGGCACGGGTTATGGAACCGCGCCCCGGCAATGCCAAGACAGGAGGCGGCACTCGCCCGACGATAAACGACATGGCCCACCCGCGGGGCTGAGGCATCCTGTCCCGCTTTGGGGGTTTTGCCGCGGCCGACGGCGCTATACATCACCGGCCATGAGGATCGCATGCTGTTTTGGATAATCGCGGCCGCCCTGGCGCTGGCCGTCGGTGCGCTTTTGGTGCTGGCGCTGGTGCGCGCGCGGCGTCCGTCTGGGCCGACGGCGGCCTATGACGTGCAGGTCTACCGCGACCAGTTGAGCGAGGTCGACCGCGATCTCGCCCGCGGCGTGGTGACCGAGGACGAGGCCGGACGGGTGCGGGTCGAGGTGTCGCGCCGGCTGCTTGAGGCCGACAAGGCGGCGGCAGAGGCCGACGGGCTGCGCGCCGCGCCGCGCCCGGTGTCGCTGGCGGTGGGCGCGGTGGTTGCGGTCGTGCTGGTCGGCGGCGCCCTGGGGCTCTACGCGATGCTGGGCGCACCGGGCTATTCCGATCTGCCGCTGAAGCAGCGCATCGCGCTGGCCGACGCCGCCCGGGCAGAGCGTCCGGGCCAGGCCGCGGCCGAACAGCAGGCGGCCTCGCAACTGCCCAATCTGCCGCCGGCCGGCCCCGAATTTCTGGACCTGATGGACCGTCTGCGCGAAGCCGTCACCGAGAATCCCGCCGATCTGCAGGGCCAGGAGCTTTTGGCACGCAACGAGGTCCGCTTGGGTAACTTCATCGCCGCGCACCGGGCCCAGGCGCAGGTCATTGCGCTGAAGGGCGATGCCGCGACGGCTCACGACCACGCCACCCATGCCGATCTTCTGGTGCTGGCCGCGGGCGGCTATGTCTCTCCCGAGGCCGAGGCGGCGGTGACCCGCGCGCTGGAGCTTGAGCCGCGGAACGGGATCGCGCGGTACTATGCGGGGCTGCTGCACGCCCAGACCGGGCGGCCCGATCTGGCCTATGGCGTCTGGCGGCCGCTCTTGGGCGAAAGCCGGCGGGGCGCGCCCTGGGTGCCGCCGATCGAGGCGCAGATCGAGGAAATCGCGCAGCTTGCCGGCATCCGCTTCGTTCCGCCTGTGCGTCCGCCCGCCGCGGCGGGGCCGGGGCCCAGTGCCGAGGACATGGCCGCCGCCGCCGAGATGAGTGCGGCGGACCGCGATGCGATGATCCGCGGCATGGTCGACGGGCTGGCCGAGCGGCTGGCGACCGAGGGCGGCCCGCCCGAGGATTGGGCGCGGCTGATCAACGCGCTGGGCGTCTTGGGCGAGACCGAGCGCGCCGGCGCGATCTGGGCCGAGGCGCAGGAGGCCTTTGCCGAAGCGCCCGGTGCCGTCGACGCGATACGCCCGGCGGCGCAGAACGCCGGGGTGGCCGAGTGATCTGCGAGCCGATCGAGGCCTTCGCCGCCGCCCTGCCCCACGGCCGTGCCATCGCCGGGCTCGATCTGGGCACCCGGACCATCGGGGTGGCGGTGTCGGACGGCTCGCTGTCGGTGGCCACACCGCTGGAGACGATCCGGCGCAAGAAATTCAAAGACGACGCCGGGCGGCTGATCGAGATCGCCGCCGAGCGCGCGTTGGCCGGGATCGTCCTGGGGCTGCCGTTCAACATGGACGGCAGCGAGGGGCCGCGCTGTCAATCGGCCCGGGCGTTCGCGCGCAACTTCGCCGGGCTCACCGACCTGCCAATCGGCTTCTGGGACGAACGGCTGTCGACGGTGGCCGCGGAGCGGGCGCTGCTCGAGGCGGATACGACACGGAAACGTCGCGCCGAGGTTATCGACCACGTGGCGGCGGGCTATATCCTGCAAGGCGCGCTGGACCGATTGCGGCATCTGAGGGAGCGGACGTGAAAGACGATATCTGGAGCCGCGACGAGATCGAATCCCCCTGCGTGCGGATCTGCGTGGTGCACCCCGCGGCGCGGCTTTGCACCGGGTGCCTGCGCTCGATCGACGAGATCGCGCAGTGGTCGAAGATGACGGCCGAGGAACGGCGGGCGGTGATGGCGGACCTGCCCTCGCGCGCCGGCCTCTTGCGCCAGCGCCGCGGCGGCCGGGCGGCACGGCGGAAGCGCAGCGCGGAGTGATCCGTCGGGGCGCCGGCGCGCCGGCGCGGGCTGCGCTCCGCGGATCAGTCGGTCAAGGTCGGGCCAGCCAATCGGTGATCGGCCCGGACAATTCGGGGCGGAAATAGACGATCATCCGTCCGGCCTCCGGCGCCGCGGCGCCCGGCTGCCAGGGGCTGACGCCGTGGAGCGCCAGGCGGTGGACCAGATAGGCCTCGCCCGGGCGGGCGTGCACGACGGTGCGCTTGCAGTTCTCAAAGACGTGGCGGCGTGCGGCGTGATAGGCGTCGGTTAGGTCCACCTGCGGCCAGTCCTCCGCCGGTCGCCCCGACAAGGCGGTGCGGAACGCCTGGCGCATGACCTCGTGGCTGCCCTCCCACACCACCATCGGGCTGGCGCCCGGACCCGCCTCGGTCACCGGCAGCCCCAGCACGAAGGCGTGGGGCTCGCGCAGCAAACGCCGCCGCAACGGCCCCACCGGCAACAGCCCGTCGACATGGGCCGCGTCGCGGTCGCGGCGAAAGCGGAACGCCGCCTCGGGCTCGCCCGCGCGCGGCTGCGGGTAGCCGGGATAGATCACCGAGACCTGGCCGCGGTCCCAGCGGTCGGCCGGCAGCCCCAGCCGTCGGATGGCGTCGACCGCCGCGCCCCGAAGCGGCCCCGAGCCCGCCACGGCACCGGTGGCATCGTTCGGCAGTACGTTGACGCCGGCGAACCAGGTGCTCCGACAGCGCAGCCAGTCCGAATTCGCCGGGTCCGCCACCGCCCGATGTGCCGCCGGTCCTGCCGCAGTCACCCAGGCCGCAAGCTCCGTATCGTGCTCGAACCGCACCCAGCCGCGGCGCTGGAGCTCATCCGGCACGGGCCGCCTCGACCGGCTCAATGGCCTCGAGCGCTGCGTCGACGACCTCGAGCCCTGCGTCCGCACGACGCGCACCCTCGCTCAGGACCCGCCGCCAGCCGCGTGCGCCCGGACGGCTGGCGAAGAGCCCCAGCATGTGCCGGGTGACCGCGTGCAAGCGTCCGCCCTCGGCCAGGTGCCGGGCGATGTAGGGCCGCATCGCCGCGACCGCCGCGTCCGGGCTGAGCCGCCGCCGGTCGCCGAAGATCTCGGCATCCAGGCCTAGCAGGATCGCCGCGGGCGTCTGATAGGCTGCGCGTCCGATCATCACCCCGTCCATGCCGCACGCCAGGTGGTGTTTGACCTCGGCCAGGGATTGCACCCCGCCGTTGAGCGACAGGTGCATGTCGGGAAACCCGCGCTTCATGGCGTAGACGAGGTCGTAGTCGAGCGGCGGCACCTCGCGGTTCTGTTTCGGGCTCAAGCCCTCGAGCCAGGCCTTGCGGGCATGGATCGCCATCCGCCGCACGCCCGCGGCGCGCATCGTCTCGATGAAGCGCGGCAGCACCTCGGCGGGGTCCTGGTCGTCGACGCCGATCCGGCATTTCACCGTCACTTCGACTGGCTGCGCCGCGATCATCGCCGCCACGCAGTCGCCGACAAGTTCGGGCTGCCGCATCAGGACGGCGCCGAACGCACCGGACTGCACCCGGTCGGACGGGCAACCGACGTTGAGGTTGACCTCGTCATAGCCTTCGTCGGCCGCCATCCGCGCCGCCAGCGCCAGCTCCGCCGGATCCGAACCGCCGAACTGTACGGCCACGGGATGCTCTGCCGGGTCGAAGCGCAACAGGTGCCGCGCCTGCCCGCGCACCAAGGCCGGCGCGGTCACCATCTCGGTATAAAGCCGCACCCGCCGCGACAGCACCCGGTGCAGATAGCGGCAATGCCTGTCGGTCCAGTCCATCATCGGAGCGACGGACAGCGTCTTGTCGTCGAGGGTCGGCATCCTGCCCTGGCATCTAGGGCAGCGGGCGGGCGGGCACAACTGCCGCGGCTACGGTTGGGTGGTCCCGCACGGGCGGTCGGCGGAGGGGCGTTGCACGTAGGCCCTCGGGCAACCTGAGGCTTGCAATTCGGCGGCTCTGCTGTACCCTCTACCTGCAGTTGCGGAAGGATTGTTCGGCGCCGGCCATGGGTCGGGGCCGGTGACTGGATTTCAGATACAGAGGTATTGCCATGGCAAAGGCGACGACGCGCGAAGAATCGAAATCGGAGACCGCAGACGACCGGCTGAGGTCGCTCGGCACGGCGCTGGTGGACAGCTATGTGGAGGGCTACGCGCGGTTGGCGGACGCCGCCGGCCGGGTCGCGGGCGCCTATGCCGATTACGACCCGCGCATCGGAGCACGCTCGCCCGGCGACGTGGTGCGCCAGCTGCCCGAGACCGCGCGCCAGGCGATGCGTGAGCTCAGCTCTGGCCTGGTCAGCGTGGCCGATGCCGCCGAAGGCTATGTGGAGGCGGTTGCCGACATCGCGCGCCCGCAAAACTTGCGCGGCGGCACGCGCAAAGGCACCGACGCGCAGATCCTCTACGAATGCCGGCTCTACCTGGCGCGCGGCCGTTACCGGGGCCTTTCGCTCGATCGGCTGATCGACAAGCTGGGCGAGATCGAGGACTACACCAAGGACGACCTGCGTCAGCTGATCGAGAAGCATTTCGTGGTCGAGGACGGGCTTGTGCTTCGGTCGCGCAGCTCGACCGAGAAGGCACCGCTGGACATGCCGCAATCGGTAGAGGATCACCTCAAGGCGCTCGGCTACACGGACCTGCGTGAGGATGTCGAGCTAGAGCGGCTGGACGACGACAAGGAGACCGCGCGCCTGGTGGCCTATGTCAATGATGTGCCGGCGGTTCTGGTCCATGTTTGCCCGTTTGGGATGACGCGCAAGGATTATGTGCAGGACGACGCGGGGTTCGCGGCCAAGGCGCTGAGCCGGAGCCAGGCGGCGCGCTACGTCTACATCACCGACGGCGTCAACAATGCCTATCTCGACGTCGCCGCTGACGAATTGATCGACGCGCTGCCCGCCGCCGGCACTTGACGGAGGCTGCGATCGGGAACGCTGGGCCCTGCGACCCGCGGCGCCGGGCGCGGGCAGCGTGGCCCATGACGCGCCGTGCCGGCGGCTGAGGCCCAGGCCTGCGCGATGCCGACCGAGAGCCAGACCACCGCTCGACCCAAGCGGCGGCGCCGGCGGCGCCTGCATCTCGCCCGCGAGCTCTATGTGCTCGTCAAGGTATTGTGGCTGCTGCTCAAGGCGGGTGTGATCTCGCTCGGCCGGGCGATCGCGCGGTCGAAGACGCCCTCGCCCTTCCCGCGGATGCTGCGCGAGACGCTCGAGGCCCTGGGCGGGATCCCGGTGAAGTTCGGGCAGTTCATGGCGATGCGCCCTGATCTGGTGCCCAACAACCTGGTGCGCGAGGCCGAATATCTGCTGGACGCGATGCCGCATTTCCCCGCCGAAGAGGCTCGGGCTGCCATCGAAGAGGAATTCGGAAAACCAGTCGATCAGATCTATCGCCGGTTCGATGACGAACCTGTCGCCGCCGCCTCGCTCGGGCAAGTGCACAAGGCGGAGCTCTTGGACGGCACCGTCGTGGCGGTGAAGATCCTGCGCCCAGGCATCGCCGCGCGGGTCCGGTCCGACCTGCGGATCCTGCGCTTCATCGTCTGGGCGATCGACCTCACCGGCGTCACCCGCCGGATGCGGCTGTCGGAGGTGCTGTCGGAGTTCGAATCCTGGACTGCCGAAGAACTGGACCTGCGCATGGAGGCGGCGTTCACCACCCAGCTGCGCGAGAGCGACGTCGAGATCCCCGGCGAGTACATCCCCGAAGTGCATTGGCCGGCGACCGGCGAGAAGGTGCTGACGCTGGAGTTTCTGTCCGGCGTCTGGATGTCCGAGCTCAAGGCCGCGATCGCCCGCGGCGAGGCCGAAGACGGGGTCTACAAGGGGCTCGACTGCCGCGCGCTGGCGGCGACCCTGTTCGAGAACACCCTGCGCCAGGCCTTCGAGCGCGGCGCGTTCCATGCTGACCCGCATGCCGGCAACCTCGTCGCGCTGCCGGACGGCCGCATCGGCTATGTGGATTTCGGCATCACCGGCCATGTCGATCAGGAGTTCCGGACCACGCAGATCGCGATCCTGACCGCGCTCAGCGCCGAGGATGTCGACCGTTACTACCGCGCCGTGCTGCGGGTCATCCGGCCGCTGCCGAGCGACGCCAACATCCCCGAGATCCGGCGCGAGATCGTGACCGGCGCACGGCAATGGCTGAATGCGCGGTTCAACCGAAAGGCGTCGCTGGCCGAACGCGGCACGGCGCGGCTGATGCAATCGGTCATCGAGGTGGCGCGCAAGCACGAACTGTCGGTCTCGAACCTCGCGATGCGCTATTTCCGGGCGATCGTGAATGTCGAGACACTGATCCTAAGCCTCGATCCGGAGTTTCCGTACCGGGCGGCGCTGAAATCGGCGCTCTACGGGATCGAGGTCCGCACCGTGCGCCGCCGCGCCACGCCCGAGGCGGAAGCGGTGCGGATCCTGGGGCTTCTAAGCTATGCCCAGACCCTGCCCGACCGCGTCGCGCAGACCCTGGTCGATTTCGACGAGACCAAGGGGGTGGTGACTTCCTCGGTCAATCTGGTGCGCTCGGCGGCGGCCTGGATCTGCCGGATGCTCGCCTGGGCCGCCGCCGCCGGTGCACTGTGGCTGATCCTGGCGCCCCGGTTCGACTATGGGGTCTTCGACCTACCCTATCCTGCGCTGATCGCCGCCGGGCTCGCCGTGGCCAGTCTGTTTCTGGCCAATCTGGCGCGCAAGCTGCGGCTTCGGGCGTGGAGCGTCAGCGGCGGGTGAGGCTCGGGTCGGCGTCAAGCCGGAACCCCGCCGCCTCGGCCGCCGCGCCGATCCGCAGGATCTCGTCGAGGTCGAGCTGGCCGCAAAGATGCGCGCCGTCATAGCCCGACAGCGTCAGCACGATGGTTTCGGCGGCGCAGGCGACGATAGCGGTGCTGAGGTCCGGTTCGGCCAGCGCGTCGAGTTCTGCCCCGTCGGGGGCCTGCACGACGCCGCCGCGCAGCAAGCTCAGGTCGGGCCGCACATCGAGCCGGTCGATCAGGTTATAGGGGCGCGAGACGTCGCAGACGACGGCGTTCCGCCGCAGCGCCCGGGTCTCGAGGAACGGGGTCACGGCGTTGGTGGCGGTGAACACGACCTCGGCGGCAGGCAGCGCGGCCTCGGCGTCGGTCGTGACTTCGGGGCGGGCGCTTTCGGAATGCGCGCGGGCGCATTCCTCGGCCACGGCGGCCAGCCGGTCGAGGCTTTGATGCGTGGTGCCGGGCCGTCCGATCAGCGTGATCCGGGCACCGCCGCGCGCCGCAAGCAGGGCGATGCCGCGGCCGATGGCGCCGGCGGCTCCGACGACAGAGACCGTGGTACCCTCCAGAGACCCGCCGCGCTCGGCCAGAACCGAGGTGACGGCGCGGACCGCGGCCAGCGCGGTCAGGCTGT
>JAAUYB010110918.1_pt1 | contig 27963 bp, 23 predicted proteins | sample 7278071 | NCBI WGS metagenome assembly JAAUYB01 (sample SAMN14350121, study PRJNA611818) | marine sediment metagenome | isolation source: surface marine sediment (1.8m) | place: French Polynesia: Moorea | collected 2018-08 | reverse complement strand
CGGGGGCAAAACAGCCTTGCGCCACACGACAGCTGGATCGGCCGGGTGATAGATCCGTTCGGGCAGGCGCTCGATGGCGCGCCAATCCTGCGCGGCGACGCGCCCCGCCCGCTACGCGGCGCGCCCGTCAACCCAACCGAACGGCGCGGGCTGGGGGCCCGGCTTGAATCCGGGCTGGCGGTGTTCAACACGCTGTTGCCGATCGTGCGCGGGCAACGCATCGGCCTCTTTGCTGGCTCGGGCGTCGGCAAGTCGACCTTGCTGGCGAAGCTGGCCCTGGGGCTCGACGCCGACGTCGTCGTGATCGCCATGGTCGGCGAACGCGGCCGCGAGGTGCGCGAGTTCGTCGAGCATGTGCTGGGCCCCCATGGCATGGCACGCGCGGTGGTGGTGGCGGCCACGTCGGATACGTCACCGATGGTGCGGCGGCGCTGCGCTTGGGCGGCGATGGCGGTGGCCGAGCATTTCCGCGATGCCGGCCGCCAGGTTCTGTTCCTGGCCGACAGCGTGACCCGGTTCGCCGACGCCCATCGCGAGGTCGCGCTCGCCGCGGGCGAGGCCGGGTCGCTGCGCGGTTATCCACCTTCGACGACGCACCTGATCACCGCGCTTTGCGAACGCGCCGGGCCGGGCACGACCTATTCGGGCGACATCACCGCCGTCTTCAGCGTGCTGGTCGCCGGCTCGGACATGGAAGAGCCGATTGCCGATATTCTGCGCGGTGTGCTCGACGGGCACGTGGTGCTGGATCGCAAGATCGCGGAGCGCGGGCGGTTCCCGGCGATCGACGTCCTGCGGTCGGTGTCGCGGTCGCTGCCCCAAGCGGCAAGCGAAGCCGAGAACGCCCTGATCGCCCGCGCTCGGGCCCTGCTCGGCGCTTACGACCGATCTGAGATGATGATCCAGGCCGGTCTTTATGCCGCCGGGACCGACCCCGACATCGATGCCGCGATCCGCGTGTTCCCGGCGCTCGACGCCATGATATCGGAAAACGCCCCGGAGGGGATCGCCGATAGCTTTGAGCGCCTGGCGAACTGCCTCGACCCACCGCAAGACTGACCCTCGGGACTATCGCCACCGCAGAGTTTTCGTCTTCGGTGACTGTCACGAAAGCCAATTTTATTTTTGAAATCAGTTCTTTGCTGAGTAAGGGGTTGCGAATTCCAAGCCATCGTAGCCGCAAACCGCTTCACGCGCGCGGCGTCGCTGCAAGACCTGTGCGAGATGGAACCTATGGCTCCTATCGACCCAAAAGCCCGAACAAGCCGCCCGCTGCGCCGCTGCCGGCCTGCAGCAGGGCCAGAGCGGCGCTGCCGGCGGAGGTCCCGGCCGGCGCCGCGATGGCGTCGGACCGCAAAAGAAACAGGCGGACGAGCGCCTCGCGCGCCTCGGGGTCGGCAAATTGCGCCACCTCACCGCCGCCGAACTGCGCTTCAGCCTTGTCGCGGAAGGCGGTCAGTTGCTGGTCGAGGTTCAGCACACCGACCGAAGTCGGCAGCCCCAGAGCGCGTTCGAAGACCTCGCGGACCGGCGGCTGACCCATGACCAGAAACCAGCGGCCATCTTCGGTGGTGTCGGCCGCCACGATGTCGCCCAAGGCGCGGTCGAGGCCCATCGCAAGTCGCATGTCCGGGTTCTGCGCACCCACGGCGATCTCGAATTGTTGTTGCTTGTAGGCGGACGTGATCTCGGACGGGAAATCCGACAGAACCGTGCGCGGCGTGTCGAAATCGCCAAACCCAAACGCCTCGGCCAGCTGGAGATACCGCTTGTCCGACAGCCGGTTGGCCAGCGCTTCGGGGTCCAACGTGCCGTCTTCCAGCACCTTGCGCAGGAAATATTTGTTGTTGATGTCCTCGTCCAGCCCGAAGGCGCCGAGCGCCACCTGCAATAGGCGGCGGTCGGCAATCAGGTCCTCGGCGCGAGTAATGCTGCCGATCGTCTCCTCGAAATAGGCCACGTCCCGTGACATCGCCGCCGAGGCCTCGAACGCCTCCTGCTGCGCCTCGCGGGTGCGGGTCAGGAACGACCAGCCGGCATAACCGCCGAAGGGAACGACCGGCTGAAAGCTCATTGCAGCCGCGCCGCCAAAAGCCGTTCCTCGCGCGGCAACAGGCTGCGCAGGGCCTTCAGCGCCTGGTAATAACGCTTGGCCAGGATTTCCTCGGTGGCCAGCGACAGCTGCTTGCGGCTGTCGTGATCCGTCAGCGCCTGGCTGAGCTGTTCGATGCCGCGCAGCAATTGCAGCTTGGCCTCTTCCGGATCGGCGTCGCCGGTCAGAACCAGCTGCGCGATGTAACAGACCCGGCGGACCGGCGTATTGACCTCTTCGGGGTGGATCGCGTCGCGCAGGCGCAGGATGTTCGCATTGGGCGTCACGATCGACAGGCGCGAGCGGCGGTCGCCGTTTTCGATCACCGCGCCGTTGACCAGAACCCGCTCCTTGGGCCCGAGTTTCAGGACCAGGCCGCTCATGCTGCGGCCTCCTGCTGGCGCAGGCCGCGCATCACAGCGGTGTTGATGTCGACCAGCACGCCGGGCTCGCCGGTGCCGTCAAGCACCTTAGCACTGTGCTGCAGCGAGAACTCGGCCAGATAGAACAGCTGCGCGCGCAACTGTTGCGGTAGGCGGTTTTCTTCGCCGGCAACGTCTCCGGCCAAAAGAATCCAGAGCCGGCGGTTGTCGTGGATTGCGGCCACCAGGTCGGGAAACCCGGCCCGGCCGCGCGCGGCGGCGGCCTTCAGGCGGCTGGTGATCTGCGCGAAAACGTCGAATTCGGTGCTTTGATGGGTGCGGATCGGGGCGGTGTTGGAAGAATAGGCCGTTCGGGCCATGTCGAGAGCGTTCACGTCGGGTCCTTCCGGATGGAATTGGGGTCAAACAGCGGGACTGGGGGTGGCCCAGGGCGCCGCAAGACGCCCCGGGCCGCTTCCGCTTACCGGAACAGCGACAGGATCGACTGCGGCGCCTGGTTGGCGATCGACAGCGACTGGATGCCCAGCTGCTGCTGCACCTGCAGGGCCTGCAGACGGGCCGAGGCCTCTTCCATATCGGCGTCGACCAGCGACCCGATGCCGGCCTTCAGCGAGTCCATCAGCTTGCTGACGAAATCCGCCTGGGTGTCGATCCGGCCCTGGTCGGAGCCGAACGAGGCCGAGGCGTCGATCGAGGTTTGGATCAGCGTCTCGATATTGCCCAGCGCCGCATCCGCGCCACCATCGGTGGTCACGTCGATGCCGCCGAGGCCGAAGAGACCGCCGGAAGCGACGCCGTCGGCCGCACCGACCACGCTGAACGCAAGGCTCGCGCCGTCGTTGTCGACCTTCAGCTGCCAGGCGCCAGAGCTGTCCTGGGCGACCTGGGTGCTGATGTCGGCCAGACCGCCGGCATCGACCGCCGCCTTCAGACCGCGGGCCACATCTTCCATGTTCTCGTTCGGGCCAGCGACATAGGTAAAGGTGTCGCCACCCACGCTGACCTGATAGCCGTCGCCGTCATTGACATTGGCCGCGGCCGAGAAGGTGATGTTTTCCGCACGCTCGCCGATCTCGGAGGCCGACAGCGTCACGCCCGCGCCCGCGCCGTTCTTTTGGGCGGTCAGGGCGACGTCTTCAAACGCCCGGGTTGACTCGATCGTGATCACGTTCGCGGCGACACTGGCGCTGACACCCTCAAGCCCCAACGCATTGATCGCGTTGTTGATCGCAAGCGCGGCAGCGTCCTGGTCACCGGTCAGTTCACCGGCGCCAAAGCTCACGGTGCTGCCCGCGATGGAGACGCTGAACGAATCGCCCGAGACGTCGGCATCGGCGCCGATGGTCAGCGTCTCGCTGTTGGCGGTGTTCACCACAGTGGCGGCGCTGGCCGTGGCGTTGGCCGATAGGCTGGTACCGGAGCCATAGGTGCCCGCCGAGGTGGTCAGGTCCTGACGCGCCACCGAGATGTTGCTGGCGGTGACGGTGCCGTCGGAGGCGCGGTCGAGCGAGGACAGGACGTTCACGGCCTCTGTGCCGCTCAACAGGTTCAGGCCGTTGAACTGCGCCGCGCCGACGATCGAGTTGATCTGGTCGCGGAGCGCCGTGATGTCGGTCTGGATCTTGGCACGATCGACATTCTCTTCCTGGGCGGCGACGACCTTGGACTTGATGTCGGTCAGAAGCTCGGTCACCGTTTCCGAAGCGTTGCGCGCCACGGCGACGGTGGATTGGCCCAGCGACAGGCTTTCCGAGATCGCTTTGAAGCCCTTCACGTCGGATTCCATCACCTTGGAGATCGCCCAGATCGAGGCGTTGTCCTTGGCGGTAGCGACGGATTTGCCGGTCGAGATCTCGTTTTGCGTCTTCGACAGGCTGGTGTTGATGCCCTTGAGCGTCTGCAGCGCGACCATCGCGCTGGTGTTGGTCAGAATGCTAGACATTGGATTTCCTTTGCACAGACGGCGCGTTTTGCGCCGTGGGTTCGGGTTCTGCCCCGATCGGGGCGGGTCAAAATGCCGTTCTGACAGCTGCGGACCAAAGGGCTTTCCCCAAGGGCGCGCCACCCGTTCGGGTGCGAGCGGCACCATCCGCCCAAATCCGTAAGAGAACGTGAAAATGAAGCGTCAGGAGTGTGGCGAATTACCAAGGATTTTTGGTAAATTCAGCTGGTTAGAGCCCTCCCCGGCGACGCGGCCCAAGAGCGAAGACTCAGCGCCGCTCAATCAAAGCGCCGGCGCGTCCTGCCTGGGTTCGTCGGCGGCAGACCCAGCGTTAGGCGCGGTGCTGCAGGCTCGCCTGGCCGTCCCCAATGCATTGCCGCTGTCCAGACGCGGTATAGGTCTGCAGCGACGCGGGGCCCGACCGAAACGCCTCGATCCGCCGAATCGCCGAGCGCACACCGCTTTGCATCGCCGACAGCAAAGCCGCGTTGCGCTCGCCAAGTTTCTTGAGCTGCGCAAGCTCCGTCATATCGGTGTTTGGGCCGGGTATCGCCTGCAGCAAACGTTCCTTTTCAGCCGTCAGCCGTTCAAGCTGGTCGAACCGGCCATCAAGCACCGCCACCCGTTCACGCTCCAATAGATCGAGAAGCCCGTCGACCGACGGCGTACGGTCAAACAGCCCCATCGGCCCGCTCCTTTAGAGCTTCGAAGAGCCGTTCGGCCAGCCCAATACCACCCGCCTTGACCATCTCTTCCGCCTGGGCCTGGCGCAGGAAAGAACTGAATTGATCCTCGCCAGCACCGCCGCCGAATACGCCACGCGTCTCGCCAAGGCCCGCCGATTTCAACATCTCGGCCAGAAAGGTCGCCTCTAACGCCTGCGCAGCCTCGCGCAGTTCAACATCGCGCGGTGGGGTCTTCGCCGCCGCGGCTTGAGCAGCGAGCGCATCAATCGACAGCATGTCCTATTCCCTTCAATTCGACGCAGTTTCCGCCGTCTAACCGACAGGTAGTAAAGATGCGGTAACCCCCTGCCCGACATAGTGCGCCGAAACGGTAGCAGAATGCCCGGGAATGAAATGCAGTCATGGCAAATGCCCAGCGTCCACACGCAGGTGTTCGGGTCCCCGGACACAACTTCAGCCAGCGTTTCGCTCGACAGATCCGGCATCGCGTTTTCCATTGAGGTCGAGGGGCAAGTTCCAGACGCCATAGGCTGGCCCAACAAAACCGTTGAGGTTCTCAACGATCCCACCGGTCAAAGAGCCGGTCAGCCCCGCCCGACCGCCCAATTGCCGACCCTGGCCTCTGGGACACCAGAGACGGCCATCACCCCCTCTGCGCAACCCCGGGTCTCTGTCGCTCCGGCGGATCAGGCTTCGATGATCCCAATCGGGGTGGATGTCTCCACAGCGGAATTCGGGGCGCGTGTTTCGCAACTTTCGGGACCGGTCGCAGGCGGCACAGCCGCAGCGGTACCCGACGGTGACGAGGCGGCGACGCGCAACGCGCCAGTAACCACATATGAGTCCGCGCTTCACTTCGGTTCGGCAGATCAGCTCGACCAGAACGCAGCGCGGCGCACAGTGCTGCATGACGAACCGGCCAGCCCTGACGTACACGGCAACCAAGCGCGACCGGCTCAAACCGATGACCCCGCAGGCCGCGCTGCGCAGATGCCCGATGCGGGGAGATTTGACACGGCAGATCAATCGGTCGGCGCCAATCGAGTGCCTGTGACGTCCCCGGATGCGTCGTACCCGGCAGTTCACTTGACGGATGCAGGAGCCATTGAGGTGGCGAGGGCCGCCGAACCCGACAGACGTGCGGAGACATCGTCGCCCAGAGTGACGCCACTCAGTGTTGACCCAGTTTCCACGTCACCGTCAGTCTCCTCAGGGCCTGCGGTTCCGGCGACCGCTTCGAACCGTGCAGCCGAAATCACGCCATTGATCTCCGCCGAAGGCGCCTCCGACATTGACATACCGCACGAGCCGATTCGCGCGCCGGTGGAGCCCGGCCCACGGTTGGCCACTGTGAAGTCGGTCGCGCAGTCACGTCCGACAGCAGAGTTGCTCCAGGCCAACGGCCAACCGCACCCCGTGCCCGACATCGGACGCGACCCGACCAGGGCTGACAACGACCTTGCGTCCGTTTCGAAAACGCCGCTGCCGCATGAGGGAATACTGTCTCGCGCAGCCGTCGCCCCATACCACGTTCCCGATGCGTCTGAAGCACCCGTGCCGCCGGCCGGGGCACCGGATGGCGCTGGCGAAGGAAGTGTATTGGTCAGTCCCACCGCTGCAGCAGACTATGAAGAAACGGCCCGGGTGAAGTGGCAATCCGGCGACAGAGTCTCGGTCGATGCGCGCGCTGTGGCAGATCCTAGGAAAGACACGGTGCAGCGCAAATCGGTCGCAGTCGCGCCGGTATCAAATGGCGCTCCGGCCCCCGCGAACCGGTCGGCCACTCTGACCCCGCCAGACCGCGGCGCCGTCGATCGACCCACCGACATCAAGACGGCCAGCGTCGGACAACCAGAGTTTCGGCCTGCGCCGCCACTGCAGTCCGTTGCGGACCCAATTGCGATTGAACAGATGCAGACCTCGCCCTCGTCCGTCAGGGTCTCGGATGCAAGCACGAAGATCGCCCAGCCCGCGGCCTGGCACCATTTCGGCGACACCGGGTCGACCACGCCTGTGATACGGTCGGAAACACCGAACGTGTCAGCCGCCACGCCACACCCGTCGAGTCATGCGGCCAAGGGCGAAACACCGGAGATAGTTAGTCAGCCCGTCCCGTCCCGAGACACGCCCAAGGTCGACCCAGCGGCGCCGAGCAGCCGCCGCGATGTCGCCCAGTCCCCGCCGTCAATCCTAGCCACGGTCCCGACCCGCTCTGACCCATCGCAGGGCCTGACGAGCCAAGAGCTCAGGGTCCCCGACCAGACGCCCTCCGTCGACAAAAACCTCGCAACGGCCAAGCTGGTGCCTGACCCACGCGGGCCACATCCACGCCACTGGGCCGCCGCCGGCACCTTGGCGGCCTCAGAACCGGTGCACGGCGCCACCTCCGCCGAGCCGGCCGGCGCAGCGTCGGCCGACAGGCAAGCAATGAGTAGAAGCGAGGTTGCGGGCTCACCGCCAGTTGCGGCCGGGACCGTCTCGCCACCCCTCAGCATGGCCACGCTTGTCCCGGCTGCGGCAGATTTTGGCCGTGTTGCCTCAACGGAGGCCCTAACAAACGAGCCGACCTTGGCCATTGTTCCGACCAACGCCGCCGGGGTCGACGGAATACCCAGCGAGGCGCGACCGGCAACCGAGCCCGCCATCGCCAGACAAACCGCCCTGCAGATTGCCGAGGCGGCGCGGCACCTACCCGACCGGCCGGTCGAAATCACGCTCAATCCCGAAGAACTTGGCCGCGTGCGGATGACGCTCAGCGCCGCTGACGATGCCATCGTCGTGACCCTGGCGGTTGAGCGCGGCGAAACCGCCGACCTGCTGCGCCGCCATATCGAGACGTTGGCGCAAGAATTCCGCTCGCTCGGATATCGCGACATCTCGTTCGAATTCGGTGGCGGTCACGGTGGCGCGGGCATGGACAATCCCGCGGATCAAGAGAGCCAAGCCAAAGATCAGGGATCCGGCATCGACCCCGCCCCAGCCGACCCGGGTCCGGCGCCTTTGCGGATCGACCTTGGCGGGCGCGTAGACATGCGGATTTAGGAAAGGACCGACGAATGGAAATCTCTCCCACCCTGACCGGCCCCTTGCCGACCACGCAGCCCGACAAGGGCGGCGATGACGGCACCATCAGTTCTGACTTCGAAACTTTCCTGCGCATGCTGACCGTGCAAATGCAGAACCAGGACCCGCTCAATCCGGTCAAGTCCGAGGAGTTCGCGGTGCAGCTTGCGACCTTTTCCGGCGTTGAGCAGCAGGTGCGTACGAACGACCTACTGGAGGCGCTTGCAGCGGAGATGGGCGTGGGCGGTATCGCACAGGCCGCCGATTGGGTCGGAATGGAGGCCCGGGTCCCAGCAGAGGGGTATTTCGACGGGACCCCGCTTACGCTTTACCCCAAACCGCAGGCCACCGCCGAACAGGCATATCTTGTGGTAACCGACGCCGCGGGCGTCGAAGTGCAGCGCAGTGCCGTCGCGGTGTCGGAAGATCCTGTTGTCTGGGCAGGCACAGGTCCGGCGGGCGGTCCATTGCCCGTGGGGGCCTACAGCTTCACATTGGAAAGCTACAGTGGCGGAGCCCTGACGGCCACCGAACCGGTCGAGGTGTACAACAGGGTGACCGAGGCTCGGATCGAAGACGGTCAGGTCAGACTGATCCTCAAAGGCGGTGCGTCGATCGGGACGGCCGAGGTCACCGCACTGCGCGAGCCGGGCGGCGCGGCCTGATTGCTTGCCGTGTCTGAGCCAAGCGCCTAGCCTGGGCCCGGACGTCGAACAGGGGCATTTGGGGTGCAGGCAGCCAGGACCGAGCGTGCAGCGGCGCCGCCCGATTGGCTGGTGCATCGGCTGGCCGAATTGGGGTTGGCCCCGCGCGATTTAGCTTGGCAGCGACTCGGCGGCGGGCGGACCAACTGTCTGTGGCGCTGTAAGTCAACTGCCGGCGATTTGGTCTGCAAACTATACGATTTGTCCGCCGCTACACCGCTTTTCGGGAACGAGGCCGCGGCAGAGGCGCAGGTTCTGACTGCGCTGTCTGGAACGGGCTTGGCGCCAGAACTGGTGGTCGCCGAGATGCACGTGAACGGCGCCTTCCTGGTCTATCGACATCTGTCGGGCACGGCCGGCACCGGGTCCGTGACCGCCTGTGCGCAGCTTTTGGCGCGGGTCCATCAGCATCCGCCGCCCGCGGGCCTGCGCCGCGCGCCGCAGGGCGCGTCTGAAATCCTGCAACAGGGCGAAACCATGCGCCGCAGCCTATCCGCGGAGCGCCGTAAGCGCCTCGCCACCGTGCGACCCGAGACACCGAAGGTGGAGCCGATGTCTGCAGTCCTGCTGCACGGCGACCCGGTTCCAGCGAACTTCATTGCGACCGGTGCGGGTCTGCGCCTGATCGATTGGCAGTGTCCGAGCGTGGGAGATCCAGCAGAGGACCTGGCGATCTTCCTGTCTCCCGCGATGCAATCACTCTATGGCGAAGGACCCCTCAGCAAGGCGCACGAAGCGGCCTTCCTGGAGGCTTATGGGCACCCAGATCGCGCCGCGCGATATCGAGCGCTGGCATCGGCCTTCTACTGGCGGATGGCGGCGTATTGTTTTTGGAAGGCCGAACGCGGCGCGGTGGATTACGCTGCAGCGGCCGAGCTCGATTTGGCGATGCTCGATCGCGCCGGGCACAGCCAACAGCCCGTTTGACTGGATCTGCCATGGGACGGTCATTGGCCGCTTGGCGTGAGCGGCTCCTTTAAGCGGTATGCTACTCCGAATGGCGACTGAAGGCACTGCTCGCCTCCTCGGGCCGTGCGCCTCAAAACGCGCCGCCCGCCCAGGCGCCGGCGAGGGCGAGGGCGGCGCCGGCGGTCATCCAGAGAATCGGCCAGAGCGGCCCGGTGCCGCGGGGTTTCGCCGGCTCTTCGGATTGCCGGATCAGCGCCGCCTCGGCGATCTGCGGCAGTTTCGGGCCAAATCGCGCGATCACCCGCGCGGTCTTGGCCAGATCGCCCAGCAAAGCGCGCGGGCCGATGTTTTGCTTGATGTACTGCTCGACGATCGGCTGGGCGACGCTCCAAATGTTGATCTGCGGGTAGAGCGAGCGGGCGACGCCTTCGACCACCACCATGGTGCGCTGCAGCAGGATCAGTTCGGTCCGGGTCTCCATCCCGAAGCGCTCGGTCACCTCGAAGAGATAGGCCAAAAGCTTGCCCATCGAGACTTGGCTGGCGTCGAGCCCGAAGATCGGCTCGCCCACCGACCGCAGCGCCCGGGCGAACTCGTCGATGTCGCGGTCGGCGGGCACGTAGCCGGCCTCGAAATGCACCTCGGCCACGCGGCGGTAGTCCTTGCGGATGAAGCCGAACAGGATCTCGGCATAGACGCGGCGGGTATATTCGTCGATCCGCCCCATGATCCCGAAATCGAGCGCGACGATGTCGCCGGTCGCCGAAACCTTCAGGTTGCCCTGGTGCATATCGGCGTGGAAGTAACCGTCGCGCAGGGCATGGCTGAGAAAGAGCTGCAGCACGCGCTCGCCCAAAACCCGGCGGTCGTGCCCGGCGGCGTCGATGGCGGGGAGGTCGTGCGCCGGAATGCCCTCGGCCCAGTCCAGCGCCATGGCACGGCGGCCCGACAAAACCCATTCGACCTTGGGCACCTGAAAGCCCGGGTCCTTGTCGGTGTTGGCGGCAAACTCGGCGGCGGCGGCGGTTTCCATGCGCAGGTCAAGCTCGCCATTCACCACGCCTTCGAAATGCTCGATCACGTCATGCGGGCGCAGCCGGCGCGAGGCCGGCGACAAGACCTCGATGGCGTCGGCGGCGAAATAGAATGCGTCGATGTCCTTGCGGAAGGCGCGCTCGATGCGCGGGCGCAGCACCTTCACCGCGACGTCGCGCCCGGACCCGATCATCCGCGCCCGGTGCACCTGGGCGATCGAGGCGGCGGCGACCGCGTCGGAAAACTCGGAAAACAGCGCGTCGACCGGCCGCCCGAGCTCGGTCTCGATCGTGGCCTTGGCCTCTTCGACGGAAAACGGCGGCAGCTTGTCCTGCAAGACGCGCAGCTGCATCGCCAGTTCTTCGCCCACCACGTCGGGCCGGGTCGACATGATCTGGCCGAACTTGATGTAGGCGGGGCCAAGCGCGGTCAGCGCCCGGGTCGCCGGCGGCAGGTTGGGGTCGCCCCTGAGCCCCAGCCAGCGGAACGGCCAGGCCAGGCTGCGGGCGAGCACCCGGATCGGCGCCGGCGCGTTAAAGGCATCGAGCACGACCCGCATCGCGCCAGTGCGTTCCAGCGTCGCGCCAGTGCGCACCAGCCGCCAAATGTTATGCGGCCCGCGCACCTAGAGCGCGTCCAATTTACACGGGAGTCGGCATTCACAATCCCGCCCGAGGCAGCGTTTGCGCCTGCAAATGCGTTCGGGCGCGGTTGTGAATTCGATTGAATTGGACATGCTCAGAGCTTCCAACCGGAATGCAGCGCCGCGACGCCCATCGTTAGATTGCGAACCTTGACCTGACCGAAGCCGGCGCCGCGGATCATGTCGGCGAAGGTTTCTTGATTGGGAAACTTGCGGATCGATTCCACGAGGTACTGATAGCTCTCGCGGTCGCCGGCCAAGACTTGCCCCATCGCCGGGATCACGTTGAACGAATAGCGGTCGTAGAGCCACTGCAGCCCCGGATTCGGCAGCTGCGAGAATTCCAGCACCATGAGCCGCCCGCCCGGGCGCAGGACGCGGAACGCCTCGGCTAGGGCGGCCTCGGGGCGGGTGACGTTCCGGATGCCGAAGCTGATCGTATAGACGTCGAAGGTGGCATCCTCGAACGGCAGCGCCATGGCGTCGCCGACCACCCAGTCGAGCCGGTCGGCAAGCCGTTCCGCCTCGGCCCGCTTGCGACCCTCGACCAGCATCGGTTCGGTCAAGTCGCAGACGACCGCCTCGGCCAGGGGCGCGCGGGCGAGGAAGCGGAACGCAATGTCGCCAGTGCCGCCGGCGACGTCGAGCAGGCGCTGCCCGTTTCGCGGCGCCAGCCAGTCCATCATCGCGTCCTTCCACAGCCGATGCACCCCACCCGACATCACGTCGTTCATCAGGTCGTAGCGCGACGCCACGCTGGTGAAGACGCCATGCACCCGGCCGGCCTTGTCGGTCTCGGGGATGGTTTCGTTGCCGAAATGGGTGGTTTTGCGGTCGTCGTCGGTCATCGGGTCTTGCGGCCTGTGCAAACTGCCCCTCCTTATAGGGCGCTTGGGGGGCGTTACAATCCGGCCCCCGGTCGCAACGGAGCGCCAAGTGCCTGAACTGCCAGAGGTCGAGACGGTTCGCCGCGGGCTGGTCCCGGTGATGGAAGGCCGGGTGATCGCGCGCGCCGAGGTGCGGCGGCCCAACCTGCGCTGGCCGTTTCCCGAAAGCCTGGCGGCACGGCTGACCGGGCGGCGGGTGCTGCGGCTGGGGCGGCGGTCGAAATACATACTCGCCGATCTCGACAGCGGCGAGACGCTGATCGTGCATCTGGGTATGTCGGGGCGGATGCTGGTGTCGGGCGCCGAGGTCGGGCAGTTCCACCACGCCCATCCGGCGCCGGACAAGCACGACCACGTGGTGCTGACCATGCAAGACGGCGCGCGGATTACCTTCAACGACGCGCGCCGGTTCGGAGCAATGGATCTGACGCCGACCGGCGCGGTCGAGGAGCATTGGCTGATCCGCAGCCTCGGGCCCGAGCCCCTGGGCAACGCGTTCGACGAAGACTATCTGGCGGCACGACTCAAGGGGCGCCGGACGCCGATCAAATCCGCGCTTTTGGACCAGCGAGTCGTTTCCGGACTGGGCAATATCTATGTCTGCGAGGCGCTTTACCGCGGCCATATCTCGCCCAAACGCATGGCCGGGCGGATCGCCGAGGCCCGGGTCAGACGACTGGTTCCGGTGATCCGGGAGGTTCTGAATGACGCCATCGCCGCGGGCGGGTCGTCGTTGCGCGACTACCGGCAAGCCGATGGCGAGCTTGGATATTTTCAGCATGCCTTCGACGTCTACGACCGCGAAGGCGCGCCCTGCCATACCACCGGCTGTGCCGGCACAATCGCCCGTGTGGTGCAGTCCGGGCGGTCGTCGTTCTACTGCCCGAAATGTCAAAGATGACTTGATCCCCGGCGACGCGGTGGTATGGACTCCGCCGGACGGGGAACTATCAAAGGCAATCTTCATGGCCTTCAAGACGCTCATCGTCGACATCGAAGACCACGTCTGTCTCATCAAATTGAACCGGCCCGACGCGCTGAACGCGCTGAATTCCGAGCTTTTGGCCGAGCTCGGCCAGGCGCTTGCCGAGGCCGAGGGCAACGACAAGGTCCGCGCCATCGTGCTGACCGGCAACGACAAGGCCTTCGCCGCCGGAGCCGACGTCACCGAGATGGCCGAGAAGACCTTCGTCGAGGTCTTCGCCACCGACATGTTCGCCGCCGAGACCGAGGCGGTGATGCGTTGCCGCAAGCCGGTGATCGCCGCGGTGGCGGGCTATGCGCTCGGCGGCGGCTGCGAACTGGCGATGATGTGCGACTTCATCATCGCCGCCGACACCGCCAAGTTCGGTCAGCCCGAGATCAACCTCGGCGTCATTGCCGGCATCGGCGGCACTCAGCGGCTGACACGGTTCATCGGCAAGGCCAAGTCGATGGACATGCACCTGACGGGGCGCTTCATGGACGCCGAAGAGGCCGAACGGTCGGGTCTGGTCAGCCGCGTGGTGCCCGCCAAGAAGCTGATGGAAGAAGCGATGGGCGCCGCGCAGAAGATCGCCGAGAAATCCGCGTTGTCGGTGATGGCGGTGAAGGAAGCGGTGAACCGCGCCAACGAGACCAGCCTGCGCGAGGGGCTGTTGTTCGAACGCCGCCTGTTCCATTCGCTCTTCGCCACCGAGGACCAGACCGAGGGCATGGCCGCCTTCCTGGAAAAGCGCGAGGCGCAATTCCGCGACAAGTGACGCAGGCCGCAAGGGTTGCCAAGCCCGCCAATCTGCCGTATCTGCCGCCGCCACATGCGCGTGAGGCCCGCTTTGGCCGGATGAACCGGTAGGCAAACCCGGTCGGGTCTCGTTGCGCAATTGACATGTAACGCACCCGACGAAGGGATCGAAAAATGGCGAATTCGCCCCAGGCCAAGAAACGCGCGCGCCAGAACCAGCGCCGTTACGACATCAACAAAGCGCGCCGGTCGCGCATCCGCACCTTCCTGCGCAAAGTCGAAGAGGCGATCGCCTCCGGCGACAGGGACGCCGCAGCCGCGGCCCTGCGGCAGGCGCAGCCGGAATTGATGCGCGGCGTCTCCAAGGGCGTTCTGCACAAGAACACCGCCGCCCGCAAAGTCTCGCGGCTGAACGCCCGGGTGAAAGCGATCGGCTAGGCCGACTCACCCCGACGCAGAACCAAACGCGCGCCCCATCGGCGCGCCGTTTTTTTTCCGATGTGTTTTTTTGGCCGCTGATTTCACCGCGATCAAAGGCTTATCAGATTCGCCGCCCGCATTCCGATGAGTCAAGCTTTATTGACTGTTGCACGCGCCGCAGACGCCTTGCTAGCTTGACGCTGCGATTCACGTCGTGCTGGGGGGACATGCGGTCGAAACGGGGACTGCGAGGGAACGAGAGCCAATTCCTAAGCGTCAAACAGGTGCTGCCAGAACACCTTGATCCGGTTTGATCACTCTCGGACCGCGGGGCCTATCGGGGCCGGCGCGGTACGGTAATCGGGGCGTTGTGTTGGGTGCGTCTGCACCCCGACCCGCGCATCCGACATGTCCAAGACATCCCATGGCGCTGTGCTGTGCCGCGAACGGGCTGGAGGGGCCCCAAGCGTCGCTGCCGCGTCGGGGCAAGCTGCTGGTCGGCCGGAGCGCTTCGATCAATTTCGGTCGAGGTCGGTCGAGTGTCCCGCGGCGGCGCCCAAGGGATAGCGACGGGACGCGCGCAGAACCGGGCGGGATCGGACCCCGCCTAAATTCCGCCGTTTGAGGTGGGGATAATGAAAACGAATGTGCGGGTCGAAGAGAGAATGACGGAAGATACTTGGGGACGGATACGGGACGAACTGATCGGGACAGTAGGAAGGGACAATTTCGTAAACTGGATAGAGCCGCTGGAATTCGCGCAACTCGAAGAGGGCGTCGCGACCTTTCTGGTGCCGACCAACTTCATGGGCAACTGGGTGTCGCGCAACTTCGGCGAAGATATCCTGCAACATCTCAAGACCGCCGGAAACCGGGTGTCACGGGTGGACTTCGTTGTCCCGGAGCCGATCAAAAGCGCCGCTCCCGCGCCCGAGCCAGAGCCCGCGAAACCGGCGCTGGCCCCGGTGACCGAGGACGCCGACCTGCCTGGCGCGCCGCTGGATGCACGCTTCACCTTCGACCGCTTCGTCGTCGGCAAGCCGAACGAGTTGGCGCATGCCGCCGCCCGCCGCGTGGCAGAGGGCGGCGAGGTGACCTTCAACCCGCTGTTTCTTTATGGCGGCGTGGGCCTCGGCAAGACCCACCTGATGCACGCCATTGCGCATGAGCTGCAGACCCGCCGGCCCGACCTGAAAATCGTCTACCTGTCGGCCGAACAGTTCATGTACCGCTTCATCCAGGCGCTGCGCGAACGCCAGATGATGGACTTCAAGCAGATCTTCCGGTCGGTCGACATTCTGATGGTCGACGACGTCCAGTTCATCGCCGGCAAGGATTCCACGCAAGAGGAATTTTTCCATACCTTCAATGCCTTGGTCGATCAGAACAAGCAGATCATCATCTCGGGCGACCGCGCACCGGGCGAGATCAAGGACCTTGAAGAGCGGATCAAATCGCGCCTGCAATGCGGCCTGGTGGTCGACCTGCACCCCACCGACTACGAGCTGCGCCTGGGCATCCTGCAGCAAAAGGTCGAACAGCACCGCGCGCAATACGCCGACTTGGTGATCGCCGACGGCGTGCTGGAATTCCTCGCCCACCGGATCTCGACCAACGTGCGGGTGCTGGAGGGCGCGCTGATGCGGCTTTTCGCTTTCGCCTCGCTCGTGGGCAAGGAAATCACGCTGGATCTGACCCAGGACTGCCTGGCCGACATCCTGCGCGCCAGCGACCGCAAGGTCACCATCGAAGAGATCCAACGCAAGGTCAGCGAGCATTACAACATCCGGCTCTCCGACCTGATCGGCCCGCGCCGGATCCGCACCATCGCAAGGCCTAGGCAGGTGGCGATGTACCTGGCCAAGCAGCTCACCACCCGCAGCCTGCCCGAAATCGGCCGCCGCTTCGGCAACCGCGACCACACCACGGTGATGCACGGCGTGCGCAAGATCGAAGAGCTGAAAGCGACCGACAGCCAGATCGCCGACGACATAGAGCTGCTGCGCCGCGCGCTCGAAGCCTGAACGCGCGCAATGGGACCGGCCCGGCGCGCCCTTGACGCCGGCCGGAAACCCCGATTCAGTCCAGAAATCGCTTGAGCCGGGGACGGAAACCGGTAGGTTTGCCGCCCCGGAACACGAGAGGGTCGAGGGCATGAAGATCAGCATCGAGCGCGGCACACTCCTCAGGGCGGTCGGTCAGGCGCAGTCGGTCGTGGAACGCCGCAACACGATCCCGATCCTCGCCAATGTCCTGATCGAGGCCGAGGCCGACACCGTCAGCTTTCGCGCCACCGACCTCGACATCGAAGTCGTCGACAAGGCCCAGGCTCAGGTCGAACGCGCCGGCGCCACCACCGTCAACGCCGTGACGCTGAACGAGATCGTGCGCAAACTGCCGGATGGCGCGCTGGTGCAGCTGACCGACGACGGCGCCTCGGGGCGGCTGACGATCGAGGCGGGGCGGTCGAACTTCTCGCTGGCGACGCTGCCGAAAGAGGATTTTCCGGTGATGGCCTCGTCGGAATACCAGTCGAATTTCTCCGCCCCCGCGCCCGTCTTGCGGCGGCTGTTCGACAAGTCGAAATTCGCGATCTCGACCGAAGAGACCCGGTATTACCTCAACGGCGTCTACATGCACGTGGCCGAGGCCGATGGCGGGCGGGTGTTGCGCTGCGTGGCCACCGACGGCCACCGCCTGGCCCGGATCGACGCCGATCTGCCCGCGGGTGCCGAGGACATGCCCGGGGTGATCGTGCCGCGCAAGACGGTGGGCGAGCTGCGCAAGCTGCTCGACGATGACGAGGCGCAGATCGCGGTGTCGGTCAGTGAAACCAAGGTCCGGTTCGCCACGCCCGAGATCACACTGACCTCGAAGGTGATCGACGGCACCTTCCCCGACTATTCCCGCGTCATTCCCGCCGGCAACACCCGCAAGCTCGAGGTCGATGCCGGCGAGTTTGCGCAAGCCGTCGACCGCGTCGCCACCGTCAGCTCGGAACGCTCGCGCGCGGTCAAGCTGCAGCTCGACGAGGACAAGCTCCTCTTGTCGGTCAACGCCCCCGACAGCGGCGCGGCGGAAGAGGAACTGGCGGTCGCTTACGGCGACGACAAGCTGGAGATCGGGTTCAACGCCAAGTACCTGTTGGAGATCGCCAGCCAGGTCGACCGCGAGAACGCCGTGTTCCTGTTCAACTCCGCCGGCGACCCGACACTGATGCGCGAGGGCAACGACCAATCGGCGGTCTACGTCGTGATGCCGATGCGCGTCTGACGCCGCTGGCCTCCGGCGGGAGTGTCTTTGCCAAGATGAAGGAGCGGGGTCGGTGCCCAGGCTTGCCCTGACGAAACTGACCCTGTCGCATATCCGGTCGCACAAGACGGCGCGGCTCGATCTCGACGGCCGGCCGGTCGCGATCTTCGGGGCCAACGGGGCGGGCAAGACCAACATCCTAGAGGCCGTGTCTCTGTTTTCGCCCGGCCGCGGGTTGCGCCGGGCTGCAGCCGACGAGATCGCACGCCAGCCCGAGGCGTTGGGCTGGAAAGTGACCGGCGTGCTGCAGTCGCTGCACCAGGTACACGAGATCGCCACCTGGGCCGAGCCGGGCGCCGCGCGGCAGGTCACCATCGACGGCAAGGCGGCCTCGCAGACCGCCCTGGGGCGCATAGCCCGCATGGTCTGGCTGGTCCCGTCGATGGACCGGCTGTGGATCGAGGGCGCCGACGGGCGACGGCGGTTTCTGGACCGGATGACGCTGAGTTTTGACCCTAATCATGCCGAAAATGCGCTGATCTACGACAAGGCGATGCGCGAGCGGAACCGGCTGTTGCGCGACCAGGTGCGCGACGCCCATTGGTACGCCGCGCTCGAGGCCCAGATGGCCCAGGCGGGCGCCGCGGTGATCGACGCCCGCGCCTCCGCCGTCGCCCGGCTGATGTCGGCCCAGGCCGGCGCCAGAACCGCATTTCCGGTCGCCGACCTGTCACTCGATGCGCCCGACGGTGTGGTCTGGGCCGACACCGAAGCCGACCTGGCCGAGGCCTTCGCCGAGAGCCGCCCGCGCGATCTTCAGGCCGGGCGCACTCTGGTCGGCCCGCATCGCATCGACATGACCGGGGTCTACGCCGCCAAGGGCACCCCGGCCAAGGCCTGTTCCACAGGCGAGCAGAAGGCGCTGCTGATCTCGCTGATCCTGGCCAATGCCCGCGCTCTGGCCGAGGATTTCGGCGCCCCGCCCATCGTTCTGCTTGACGAAATCGCGGCCCATCTCGACGCCGACCGCCGCGCCGCGCTTTACGACGAGATCTGTGACCTTGGCGCCCAGGCCTGGATGACCGGCACCGGGCCCGAGCTGTTTGCCGACCTCGGCGACCGGGCGGCGCGGCTGGAGGTGCGGGACGACGGCGGCACCTCGGTCATCGCCCCTGGATGATCCGCGCCGGCCGCGATACCCCTGCCCCATGACCGCCACGACCCTCGACCTTGCGCTTTACGCCGGCGCGCTGGCGATCCTGTTCCTGACGCCGGGACCGGTCTGGGTCGCGATGGTGGCGCGCACCCTGTCCGGCGGGTTCCACGCCGCCTGGCCCCTAGCGCTTGGCGTCGTCGTCGGAGACGCCGTCTGGCCGCTGATCGCCGTCCTCGGCGTCGCCTGGCTGGTCTCGACCTTCGCCGGCGCCATGGCGGTGCTGAAATGGACCGCCGCGGCGATCTTCCTGATCATGGGCACACTGATCCTGCGCCACGCCGACCGTTCCATCGCCGGCGACAGCCGCCTGACGCGCCCGGGCATGTGGGCCGGTTTCGCCGCCGGCGTGGCGGTGATTCTGTCGAACCCCAAGGCGATCCTGTTCTACATGGGCGTGCTGCCGGGCTTCTTCGACCTCACCCGCGTCACCGCCCCCGACATCCTGGCCATCGTCTTTCTGTCGATGCTGGTACCCTTGATCGGCAACTTGATCTTCGCCTTATTCATCGACCGCGCACGACGCCTTTTGACCTCTCCCAAAGCGCTCAAACGCACCAACCTAATTGCCGGTTGCCTTCTGATTTGCGTCGGGGTTGTCATCCCCCTGACCTGACACCAAATATTGTGTGTCACACGTGACAATCCCCCCATAAACAGCTATAAAATCGGGCAAAACACCGAGGATCCTCTGCATGGCAGAACCAGCCCGCAAGCCGGACGACTACGGCGCGGAATCGATCAAAGTTCTCAAAGGGTTAGAAGCTGTTCGCAAGCGTCCCGGGATGTATATCGGGGACACTGACGACGGCTCTGGCCTGCACCATATGGTCTACGAGGTCGTTGATAACGGTATCGACGAGGCCTTGGCCGGCCACGCCACCGAAGTGACGGTGAAAATCCACGCCGACAACAGCGTCTCGGTGACCGACAACGGCCGCGGCATTCCGGTCGACATCCACCCCGAAGAGGGCGTCAGCGCGGCCGAGGTCATCATGACCCAGCTCCATGCCGGCGGCAAATTCGACCAGAATTCCTACAAGGTCTCAGGCGGCCTGCACGGGGTCGGCGTGTCGGTCGTGAACGCGCTTTCCGATTGGCTGGAACTGACCATCTGGCGCGACGGCAAGGAACACCAGGCCCGGTTCGAAAACGGCGAGACGGCGGAACATCTGACCGTCGTCGGCGATGCGGGCGGCCGGAAAGGCACCGAGGTTCGGTTCCTCGGCTCGACCAACACATTCTCGAACCTCGACTACAACTTCCACACGCTGGAAAACCGCCTGCGCGAGCTGGCCTTCCTGAATTCCGGCGTGAAGATCGTCTTGCACGACGACCGTCCCGCCGAGGCGCAGCATGTCGAGATGTGCTACGAGGGCGGCGTCAACGAATTCGTCCGCTACCTCGACCGCCATAAACACCCCCTGATCGACGAGCCGATCTTCATCCGCGGCGAACGCGACGGCATCACCGTCGAGGTCGCGATGTGGTGGAACGACGGCTACAACGAGATGGTGCTGCCGTTCACCAACAACATCCCCCAGCGGGACGGCGGTACCCATCTGGCGGGCTTTCGGGGCGCGTTGACGCGTTCCCTGAACCTGTTCGCCGGGTCGTCCGGCATCGCGAAGAAGGAAAAGGTCAGCTTCACCGGCGACGACGCGCGCGAAGGGCTGACCTGCGTGCTGTCGGTCAAGGTGCCCGACCCGAAATTCTCATCCCAGACCAAGGACAAGCTCGTCAGCTCCGAAGTCCGCCCCGCCGTCGAAAGCCTGTTGAACGAAAAGCTCAGCGAGTGGTTCGAGGAAAACCCCGGCCCCGCCAAGCAGATCGTCACCAAGATCATCGAGGCGGCGCTGGCGCGCGAGGCCGCCCGCAAGGCGCGCGAGATGACGCGCAAGAAATCCGCCCTCGACATCGCCTCGCTGCCCGGCAAGCTCGCCGATTGCCAAGAGAAGGACCCCGAAAAACGCGAGCTTTTCTTGGTCGAGGGCGACAGCGCCGGCGGCTCGGCAAAGCAGGGCCGTGCGCGGGCCAACCAGGCGGTGCTGCCGCTTCGGGGCAAGATCCTGAACGTCGAACGCGCGCGCTTTGACCGGATGTTGTCGAGCCAGGAAATCGGCACCCTCATCACGGCATTAGGGACGGGCATCGGCCGAGACGAGTTCGACCTCGACAAGCTGCGCTATCACAAGATCATCATCATGACCGACGCCGATGTGGACGGCGCGCATATTCGTACTTTGCTGTTGACGTTCTTCTTCCGACAGATGCCCGAGATCATCGAACACGGCCATCTCTACATCGCGCAGCCGCCGCTCTATAAGGTCGCTCGTGGCAAGTCCGAGGTATATCTGAAGGACCAGGCCGCTTTAGAGGACTACCTTGTCGAGATGGGCGTCGAGGGGGCGGTGCTGCGGCTGGGCACTGGCGAGGAGATCGTCGGCGCCGACCTTGCACGGGTGGTCGACGAGGCCCGCAACGTGCGCCGCATCCTACAGGCCTTCCCGACCCATTACCCGCAGAATATCCTTGAACAGGCCGCCATCGCCGGCGCGTTCCTGCCGGGCCGGCTCGATGCCGACCTGCAAGGCACGGCGGAGACCGTCGCGGCTCGGCTCGACCTGGTCAGCGAAGAATACGAGCGCGGCTGGCAGGGTCGGCCGACCCAGGATAGGGGTTTGCGGTTCTCGCGGAACCTGCGCGGGGTGGAAGAGGTGCGTACACTGGACGGGCCGGTGCTGCGGTCGGGCGAGGCGCGCAAGCTCGGCGATTTCACCTCCGGGCTACAGGATATCTATGGCAAAACCGCGCATCTGATCCGACGCGACAAAGAACTCGTCATCCACGGGCCGATCGGGCTGCTCAACGCAATTCTGGGTGAGGGCGAAAAGGGCCTGACCCTGCAGCGCTACAAGGGCTTGGGCGAGATGAATCCCGACCAGCTGTGGGAGACGACGCTTGACCCCGAGGCGCGGACCCTGCTGCAGGTGAAGATCGAAGATGTCGCCGAGGCGGACGACCTGTTCACCAAGCTGATGGGCGATGTGGTGGAGCCGCGCCGCGAGTTCATCCAGCAAAACGCACTGAGCGTGGAGAACTTGGATTTCTGAGCCTTGGGTCGAGCGCGACACGTTCCATCCATGACGCGAATGGCTTCCGACACGCACCAATGATCCGCAAATAGTCTCGACCGACCCTAATCCTGCGTCTCGGTCAAAATCCGCCGTTTCGGGCGTTAGGCAGTGTCGAAGCGGCCCTGAATCAGGGTTCGTAGCGTCTGCAGAAAGGGCACCTCGACGGGCCTTTTTGCGTCCCGTTGGCCAAAGTCCACGCTTGGCCCAGCCCATCGCACGTTACAGGACATGCCCGCACTACGCCGCCCCCCAGGGCCGGAACCCGAACATCATGTAGTCGCGTTGATAGGCGGTCCGGACCGCCGCTTCGACGGCCTCGTCGTAGTACTCTGCCAGCGGAACTGGCGCGTCGTCCTGCCAATCAGGCGCAAGTGTCGGCGCGTGGCCGATCTGCGCGGCCACCTGATCGAGCCCGAGCTGCAGCTGATCCTCGCGCAGGACCATATCCGGCAGCTGCACTTGCGCCATGCCCTGCAACAGCTCGGTCTGCGAGGCCCAGCTGGCATCCACACGCTGACTGGTCTGCCCATTCAGGTTGCCCGCCACGAAGGCCGCAAACGCAAGGAATGCCTCGCGCTGGCGCGCCGCATCGAACCCGGACGGCAGCGCACCCTGCGGGATCGGCAGCCGGTAGTGCTTGCGCAGCGTCTCGCGGATGTCGGCGAAGCAGTCCGGCCCCGGCACCAGGATATGCCGCGCGAAGGCCCCATGCAGCCGCTGCACCGGATGCCGCACGACCGAAAACGCCCGGTGCCCTTTGTGTTGCCGCTTCCACTGGCGCAGCGTCTTCTGGCTGAACCCGCGCAGCAACGCGTCATCGTCAACCCCGTCCAGAGCGGCAAGCCAAGCATGCACGCGCTCGTCCGGTCCCCCCCGCACGGGAAGATACAAAACTGGCGAGGCCGCGGCGGCTACGTAATGCGGGACCATCGGCGCGCGCCGCGGCTCGAAGTTCGGCGTCCGCGTCAGGTCGAACCGGTCGATCCGCGCCAGCGCCGCCTCCATCTCGGGGAAATTGGTGACTTTAGTCTCTAATCCACCGGGATTCTGCACCTTGGTCGCCTGCGAGGTGCGCTTTTTCTGGTGATCCACCCCCAAAAACCGCGCCAGTCCGTCCAGTACCTGCAGATCGGCCAAATCGTCGTAACCGATGTAGAACGCGGTCTGCCCGGTGGACTGCAGCTGGTGCTGCAGCCGCAGTTGAAACGCCTGCGTCCGCTCCAGATGCGCCTCGAACTCGGCCCGGTCGAAGGTGATTTGCGCCGACTTGGCCCGCTTCATGTCGCTGAGCCGCCACTGCCCGGTCTCGGCGGCAATCTTGCGCGAGACATAAGAGTCCACCGGGTTGCGGGTAAGGATGATCTTGGCGCAGCGCGGATCGGGCAGAATATGCGCCAGCACCCGTGGGTCGTGGTCGTGGAAGAACCGAAAGCCCGGCAGGCCGTCGGTTTCGACCCGGATCCGGTCGAGCAGCACGAACGGATCGGCCTCGCGATCGGCCAGGGTGATGCCGAACATCTCGGACTTGTTCGCCCCGCCGATGAAATGCGGATTGAAAAGCTCACCCAGGCAGGCCAGCCCCGGATAGTCGTTCAGGTTCGCCTCTAGAAAGTTCGACCCTGTCCGCATCTCGGCGAACATCACGAAATAGTCGAACCGCCCCGGCATCTATCGCGCGCCCGGGTGCCGCAGGGCCAGGGTCGGCGGAACGGCAAATCTCGGCTCTAACATGGCACCCGCGCCTATTTCTTGATCAGGTACGGTTTGCGGCGCGGGCGTGGCGTATCGACCGCCAGGTCATCGCCCGGAAAATCGCCCATCAAATGCGGATGCATGCCCTGGTTCTTGAGGTTCTGCAGGAACTGGCCGAACCCGTTGAGGTCCACCATGCGCGGCGCCTCGGTCAACCGGCGCACGTTGCGCGGCCCAATCTCGTCGATGATGGTCTGCAACGGCTCCATCGGCGAATCGACGAAATCGGCCATCGTCCAGATCCGCACCCGCGCCTTGGTTTGCGGCGCGCGCAGCAACCGCAAAAATGCGGTCTCGATCTTTTGCAGCCGCGCCGCCTCTTTGCGAATCTCCGAGAAATTGCGGTTGGCGTGGAACAGCGGCACCGCCCAGGCGCCCGAGATCACCGAGATCTGCGCGTTTGAATCGGTGGCCATGAAAGCGGTGACTTTCTGGTTGTCGCGGGGGCCAAACTGAAAACACTGCCGCTCGCCGCGGGTGTTCCAAATCAGGTTGGTCAAAAACGCCACCGGGTTGTAGTCGCGCAGCATCGCGCTGTCGCTCAGCGCACCGGCATAGACCTTCTGCTTGCCGGCGAATTCGACCCGACCGGGGGCATAAATCGCGCCATGCACGCGCGCGCCGACCATCTTTGCCAGCCACGCTTCGAAATCCTCGAACAGATCGCTGAAGCCTTCGAAGACCGAGTAGGGCGCGCAGGTTTTACCGTTCTCCCAGCCGGCATTGGGCAGCCGGCTTTGCATATAAAGCCCGGCGCGGCCGCGGGTGCGGCGTTCGACGGCCTTGGCGAAGATGCGGTCGATCTTGCCGGGATTCGGCTCTGCCCCGCTCATCACATCGGCGCCCGGGGCGAGGAACGTGTCATAGAGCCGGTTCGCCCGCGGCCAGATCTTGCGGGCCACGAAACAGCTGGATCGGCGCAAGAGCTGCAGGTGGTCGTCGTAGAAAATGTGCGGTTTGCCCTGGAAATCGAATTTCGACAGCGTCAGCGACCGGCTTTCCACATTCGAAGAATAAAGCCGCACCAGAGTCTGGTAATAGCTTTCGTCCGGGATCCAGACCCGCTTGAAGTAGCGGTCGTAGGTGGGCCGGTCCGGGTCTTCGAGGATCGCCGACAGGGTTTGGCGCGTCAGGCACCACCATTGGCTGCCCAGATGCGGCACGATCCCGTCGGGGATCTTGCGTTTCAGCCCCAGCCGCCGCTGCAGCCGCACATAGCGGTCAAAGAGATACCGCTGCTTTTTCCAGGAAAACGGGAACCGCAGCGTGAAGCGTTCGCTGTCGAGCCCGCCGACCGTCCAGGGTACGTCCTCGGTCGTCACCGATTCGATGAAATTGGTCATCGGCCGGTCTTCGAGATATTCGATCAGCTCGTGCACAGGCCTCAGCGGCAGGCACGAGCCCGAGGCCAGGAAGACATGTCGGACATCGGGAAACGACGCCAGCATCAACTCGGACGCGCTCTGCGAGGCGGCGACCAACGACCAGGTGCCCCACTCGCAGCGATGGCGCTTGGAAAACCGGATATTCGAGACCTTCGACAGCCGCTGGACGAAGGCCTTGTAATCGGCGCCCCGAACCTGTTTGTCGACATGGATCACCACCGGGCAACCATGGCCTGACCAGTGCCGCGCCACCTGTTCGGCCCGGTCGAGCGCCTCGTGCACCAGCATGACGAAGCCGACCGTCATGCCCAATTCCCTTTCGACATCAGGCCCAGGATTTCGAGCTGGCGCCAGTTGATGTACTTCTCGGACCACTTGCACCAGAGGTCCGGATTGTCCTTCAGGTGCCGGTGATAGGCCTTGTATTCGTGGCTAGCAGCGTAGTGCTGCTTTCGGTTCAATTCCTCTTCGGCCTTGGTGTTGAACGTGTCCAGGAACTTGGCGTGCAAGAGAATGCCGCTGGCCTTCTCGCCGCCCCACTCGTCGTAGACGAAATTGAGCCCCCGCGGCAGCAGCATGTGGGTCGAACTGACATAGGCGTAGTTTCGGTGCCACTTCACCAACGGCACCTTGTTCAGCGCCGGTGCCCGTTCCGGCCGGTCGTGGAAAAACGCGCGCGCGCGCGGGCCGCCTTGGATCCAAAGATTGCCGAAACGGTGGTTCTTGGCGATCGTGTAGTTGCCGCTGTCGAACCAGTTGGCGATCTCGATCGGGTCCTGCCCCTCGGTATAGGGGAAGCTGTCGATCGGCCCCTTTGGGTACATGTCCAGCAGCATGGCGCTGAACGATTTGATCGACGACGCGTCAAGCCAGTCGGTCAGCGCCCGGATCGGGCGTGTATCGCAGAACGGGTAGACGAAGAATTCATCGACATCGACGACCAGCGTCCAATGCCCGTGGCCATGACGCGACTGCAGCCAGTTCAGCCAATCGACCCCAAACCGGGCGCGTTTATAGCTGCCGTGACTGGTCCAAAGCGACACGTCCGGCTGTTCCATCAGGTATTCGTAGGACCCGTCGTCAGACCCATTATCCACCATCAGGAAGTGATTGACGCCCATCCTGCGGTAGTAGTCGAGGAAGAATTGCAGCCGGATCTTTTCGTTCCGGAGGGTCGAAAAGACCAAGATATCGTCAGGCTGGATCTGGTCGGTGCGGTCCTTGGCCACCGACAATTCCCGGCGCTTGCGGAAGGCGCGGATGCGCCACCGCTTGCGTTGCAACCTCAGCCGGTATGACCTCAACGCGTTCAAACCGTACCCTCTGACAGAGGAATCGTCCCGATCTACCAAACGGCCGCTATCACGTCACCTTTAAGACTAGGTTGAAATGATCGGTCCATGTGGGGATGCCGGTCGCGGGGGATGGCGTCCCGGTCCGCTCTCGCTCTGCCTGCCTCTTTTCCGCCAGTTGTTTTGTTATTTGCATCCAAGAATACACGTCGCCCGAGTCTAGGTAAACGGGTATGTTCCCCAGAGTTTCTCGATAGATCGGAAGGTCGCAGACCACGACCGGCACTCCCAACGCAGCCGCCTCCAAGGGCGGTAGGCCAAAACCCTCGGCCAGGCTCGGAAACAGCAAACCGGCCGAACCGGAAAGAAGTCCGGCGGCCGCCCGATCGTCGAGCCCGCTATATTCGAACAAGGCCCGGCCCCGCAGCGGTGTGGTGTCGAGCCTTTTGAACAGGGCTTCGTTCGCCCAGCCACGGGTTCCGACGATGACGAGGCTCGGCAGGTCTTCGATTGCGGTTTCTGCCGCCATGGCTTCCCACACATCCAGCAACAATGCGTGGTTTTTCCGCGGCTCGACCGTGCCGAGAGTCACGAAATAGGGCCGGTCCAAAGGCAGATCGGCTGGCAGTTGCGACATGTCCGGGCGAAACGGCTCGACGCCGAGATGCGCAACCACACCGTCGGGCGTCCGGCCCCAATTCCCGAACCAACGCTCGGCATCGGTGCGCGTGGCCGTAGAATTGTAGATCACAAGATCCGCCAGCGCCGACACGCGCTTCATCCGAGAGCGGAAGACATCTGTTTGTGCCGGTCTCTGAAAGTGCGGATGATCCAATGGGATCACGTCGTGCACAAGCACGTTGATCGTGCCACCGACGGAGTCGCGCCAGCCCTGCAGAATTTCGTCGGTCAGGTTGCTGTGCCCCACATTGAGGTAAGCGGTGCCCTTTGGCAGCGTCGTGCGCAGCATCCGGCGCAGCCCTCCCTTCCGGCGGCGCGATATCGACATCCGGCGTGCATCCGCTTCGGCGCGGCGTCGGTCTGCTGAGCTCTTCCAACGAAACCGGCCGATCAGGTCCATTGCACCCCACGGCGCGCGCCTTTCAATCCGCGCCAGGAGCGCACGCGCCCCGATTTCGTCCAACAGGATATGGCCGAACCGTGTAGTGATCAGCAAGTACAGGGGCACCGGATCGTCGATCAGCCGCCGCAGATAGGCCAGTTCTACGCGGTCGATCCCGGTCAGCGGCCCGCGGCCCTGCCGCGAGATTAGGCGCGTCAGGTCAAGGCAGCGCGCCGGGAGATCAGCCCTGGTAGGATCCGTTTTGGTGCCAGCGCCAGGCATCGGCGATCATCACCTCCCGCGTCGACCGTTTCGGGGTCCAGCCGAGCGCGCGTAACACGCGCTCGGCTGGACCCCGAAACGGTCGACGCTGGAGGTGATG
>JAAUYB010170904.1_pt1 | contig 28095 bp, 36 predicted proteins | sample 7278071 | NCBI WGS metagenome assembly JAAUYB01 (sample SAMN14350121, study PRJNA611818) | marine sediment metagenome | isolation source: surface marine sediment (1.8m) | place: French Polynesia: Moorea | collected 2018-08 | reverse complement strand
TCGAAGGCGGCGTAGGCGAAGGGGACCCAGTCGGCGACGACCTTGCAGATCGCCTCGGCATAGACGCGGATTTCGTATTGGGCGTGGGCGTCGGCGCGCAGGCGGAGGAAGTGGAAGAGGTTGTGCAGGTCCACCTTCCAGTACCATTGCGTGTAGACATTGGCGGGCAGGTTCATGCGGGCGAGCTCTCGGGCGAGGCCTTTCTGGTCGTCCTGGGCGAGCATCTCCTCGTAGTGGTCGTAAGCCCGGGCGCTGTCGGATTTGAGGATGTCGAGGACGCGGGCGGCCTCGGCGCCTTCCAGCACGTCGCCGCGGCCTTGCGCGTTGGCGGTGGATTGGGCGGCGAGCTGAGAAGGCTCGGGGATGTAGAATTCGCGGTCGAGGATCGAGTAGCGGGCGGAGTATTCGTTGACGTTGGCGGTGCGGTGGCGGATCCACTGGCGGGCGACGAAGACCGGCAGTTTGACGTGCAGCTTGATCTCGCACATCTCGAACGGGGTGGAGTGCCAGTGGCGCATCAGATAGCGGATCAGCCCCTCGTTCTGGCTGACCTGCTTGGTGCCCTTGCCATAGGAGACGCGGGCGGCCTGGCAGATGGCGTTGTCGTCGCCCATGTAGTCGATGACGCGGATGAAGCCGTGGTCGAGCACATCGTAGGCGGTATAAAGATGCTGCTCCATCCCCTCGGCGACCACGCGCAGGGTCTGGCGCGGGCTGGCGCGCAACTCATCGATCTCGGCTTGCTGCTCGGGCGTGAGGGGCATGGGGCGAATCCTTTCCGTGCGCCACGTGTGGGGGGATATACTACATCTATGGGCGTGGATTGGAACTGCCGCGAGATGGGGTAGGCTTGGCGCGCATGGGGGCCGAAAAAAGCGCGATATTCCTGCATCAGTTTCTCCTTGTAAGCACCTCGATTCGTTGACTTATCGAAGCTTTTTCCACAGGGTCGCGGAAAAATAGGCAGGCTTCGAGCAGAGTTATGCGTAGATATCTTACGGCCTTGGCCACCGCGGTCGCGGTGGTGGCGTGCGACGGCAATCCGCTGGTGACCACCGACACGACGGCGGAGCCGACAGACCCGGGCACCCCGGCAGAGCCCCCCACAACGACGGATGCAGGCATCCCGCTGGAATTGGCCAACAACCTGCGGTCGGTGACCTACGATCCGGTCGCCAAGACGCTATCGGTCGAGATCACCGGCATCGACAGCACGCCGGTCATGGTGCCCTATACGCGCAACCTGGCCGCCGAGGCCGGGCTGGCGCCGGGCTATGAAGCCTACACGATCCAAGAGGACGCGCTGGACCGGCTGTTCCTGGGCGTCGCCCGGGAATCGGCCGACGGCTCGGTCCGCGGCGTGGCGGTGGGCGACGGCGGGCAGTTCAACCGCTTCGCCTCGGGCGGCTATTACGAGCGCACCGGCGGCTTCACCCCGCCGGCGATCGGCTCCGGGCCGGGCGCGGGCCAGGTGTCCTATGCCGGCGGCTATGTCGGGCTCGACAACTACAGCGGGCCGCTGCCGCCGGTGCCCGATCCGGCGCTGCAGATGCAAGGGCCGGGCCGGGTCGACGGCGACGCCTTCATCAACGCCAACTTCTCGGACATGCAGATCAACGGCACGATCTTCAACCGGGTGCGGCTGGACGCGCCCGCCCTGGCCCCGGCGCTGACCGACCTGATGCTGATCATCACCGATATCGGCACCGACGGCACGTTCATCGGCGATGTCGAGCAGATCACCGGGGTCGGCATTCCGATCGGCAAATACGGCGGTACATTCGGCGGCGTCGATGCGGCCGGTCTGGCTGGCGTGCTGAAGATCGACGAATGGGATCCCACGCGAGAGGGCGAGAGCGAAACCGGGGTTTTCGTGCTGACCCAATGCGGCAAGCCGGGCGAAGATGTTACACTGTGTGCCGGCACGGCGCCGTAGGAGCCGCCTGCCAGGCCTGATCGCCGCGCTGTTTCTGTGGGCCGCGGGTCCGGTTTGGGCCGAGCCCAACGCCGAGACGCCGGCGGAGGCCGGAGCCCAATCGCTCAGTCTAAACGAAACCCGTGCCGTGGCGCTGCAAGCGGCATTGACGGGCCAGCCGCATATTGCCGCCCCCCTGGCAGCGGCGCTGTTGCGCAACGACCCCGACGACGAATACGCGCTGCTGGCGATGTCGGCGCTGCAGCTTGGGACCGGCGACAGCGGCGGGTCCTACCGCAGCGGGCGGTTGGCGTTCCGCCATGCAGAGGACGCCGAGGTCAAGTTCCACGCCGCCCGGATGACCGCGGTGGCAGCAATGGCCGACAACCGCACCATCGCCACCCAGTTCTGGCTGCGCCGCGCCGGCGATCTGGCGCCGAGCCCGGCGCAGCGCGCCCGGGTCGAGCGTAACTATCGGATATTTCAGGCCAAGAACCCATGGCGTTACCGCCTGGATTTCTCGGCGACCCCATCGTCGAACGTCAATGGCGGCGCCGAAAGTCCCTACAATATCATCGACGGCGTGCCGCTGGTGGGCATCTTGTCGTCCGACGCTCAGGCGTTGTCGGGTTGGATCGCGCAGGGCAAGCTTGACCTGTCCTACCGGGTTCAGCGCAACGCGCGCAGCCAGACCGACCTGACCGGGTCGGCCTATGCCAAGCGGGTCTGGCTGTCGGACGATGCCCAGGCCAAGGCGCCCGGCTTCGACGCCGGGGACCTGTCAGCCGAGGAATTCACCGCCGGTGTGCGCTATTCGCGCCGGCTGCGGAAGCCGGGCGAGATGGTCCAACTGGCCGGCCGGTTCAGCCACTATCGCCAAGGCGGCGCGGCGTCTTATGACGCGGTGACCGGCAGCGCCTATTACCGCCGCCCGCTGAGCGGCCGCCTGGACGCCTCGGGGCAGATCGAGGCCGAGTGGCGCGACTATGCCGGTGGCGGCGGCAGCGGCCGAGTGCTGCGCGGCAGTGCCGGGCTGAGTTACCGGTTCGCCGATGGCGGGCGTCTGTCGGGCAGCGTCTATGTCGGCGACACCGACAGCCCAAACACCAATTTCGACAACCGCGCGGTCTACGGCAAGCTGACCTACGCCCTGGGAAAGCCGGTCATGGATCTGGGACTGTCGGCCAGTATCGGCGCCTCGTTGTCGGACTATCCCGATTACGCCTTGGGCTTCATTCCGGTGCCCGGCGGGCGCCGCGACGAGGGGCTGTTCGCCGATCTCGACATCACTTTCGAGAAGATCGAATATGCCGGTTTCTCGCCGCACCTGAAGATCCGCCGCCAACGCACCTCGTCGAACGTGTCGCGCTTTACCACGTCGGAATGGGCGGTGTCGGTCGGCATCCGGTCGAATTTCTGACCGATCGTTGGGCGGGTCCGGGCTGACCCGCGTGGGCGTGGACATGAACCTGGCGCATCCCGCCTTAGGATGAGCCGTGGCCCTGGGCAGCGGCCGACTGACAGCTGCCGGCATCTGCTTCGGTCGCGTTGTCCTCCGTCTGGCCCAAGCGTACGCGAAAAAACCCGCGTGGAATCCCGCCGCTGCCGAGTGCTTGGTCTGGCCGCCGCGGCGGATCATGCTAGGCTGGCCGCAAAACAGCGGAGTCAGCGATGAGCATCACCTATCTGCACACCATGGTCCGGGTGAAGGACCTGGACACGTCGAAAGCGTTCTACGAACTTCTGGGCCTGGAAGAGACCCGGCGGATCGACAACGACCAGGGCCGGTTCACGCTGGTCTTCATGACCCCACCGGGGCAGGACAACGCCTCGGTCGAGCTGACCTACAACTGGGACGGCGACGACGGGCTGCCCAGCGACAGCCGCCATTTCGGGCACCTGGCCTACCGGGTCGACGACATTTACGCGATGTGCCAGCACCTGATGGACAACGGGGTGACCATCAACCGGCCGCCGCGCGACGGCCACATGGCCTTCATTCCTTCGCCCGACAACGTCTCGATCGAGCTGCTGCAGGCGGGCCAGTCGCTGGCCCCCGCTGAGCCCTGGGCCAGCATGGAGAACACGGGCCATTGGTAAGGCTTTGGGCGCTGCTGGTCCTGCTCGCCGCGGGTCCGGCGGCGGCCGAATGCCGGCTGGCCCTGGCCCTGGCGCTCGACATCTCGTCCTCGGTCGACCAGGACGAGGACCGGCTGCAGCGCTTTGGCCTGGCCAACGCGCTGGCCTCGCCCGAGGTGCAGGAGGCGATCCTGTCGGTCCCGGGCGAGACCGTGGCGCTGGCGGTGTTCGAATGGAGCGGGCGTTATCAGCAGGACGTGACGCTGAACTGGCGGATCCTGCAGACCCGCGCCGACATCCTGACGGCGGCCTCCGAGATCCGCCAGTCGCGGCGGCGCTATGCCGAGTTTCCCACCGCCCTGGGCTATGCGCTCGGCTACGCCGCGCAGGTCTTCGCCGAGGCGCCGCCTTGCCTGTTCCAGACCCTCGATGTCTCGGGCGACGGGGTCAATAACGACGGCTTCGCACCGCGGCTGGCCTACGAGAACTTCGCGCTGAGCGAGGTGACGGTGAACGGGCTGTCGATCGGCGGACAGGACGACGATCTGGCCGGCTACTACCGGCGCGAGCTGATCAAGGGGCCGGGCGCCTTTGTCGAGGAGGCCGTGGATTTCCACGATTTCGAACGCGCGATGAAGCGCAAACTTGTGCGCGAGCTTGAGACCCGCGCGATTGGCTGGGCGCCGGGGCGCTGGCTTAAACGCGGTGGCTGATGCGGGCCGCTGCCGATTTCGGTTTCGGATCGCTGCGCGATCCGACCGGCTGAGGGAGCGTCGTCCATTGGGGGCTCAACCCAATGGCGCACCCACGCAAAGCTCCCCCAGATCCCGACAAGATGTCTTCCGCCAGATGATTCCTTGGAGCCGGTGGCTGGCTGCCCGCGCGGCGCGGCGCTGCGGGCCAAGGATCAAGTCCCGTATGCGCCTATGCGTGGGCGGCGGGTCCAGGGCGGCGGTCTTTGCGCTTGTGCTTGCGGCGTCTGGGGCCGCAGAGGCCGCGTGCCGGCAGGCATTGGCGATCGGGCTCGACGTCTCGGGCTCGGTCGACGGGCGCGAATATCGGCTGCAGCTCGACGGGTTGGCCGGGGCGCTGCTGGTGCCGGACGTTCAGGCGGCGTTCCTGGCGTTTCCAGACACACCTGTGCGGCTCTACGTCTATGAATGGGCCGGGCTCGGAAGCACCCGCGCGCTGGTGCCCTGGACCGAGATCACCGATGCTGCGGTGCTGCGCGGGGTCGCCGCGACGCTGGCCGGTACGCCGCGCGTCGCCACCGAGCCGCCCACCGCCATCGGCCAGGCGATGCTCGCCGGCGCCCGGCAACTGGCGCGGCAGCCGGACTGTTGGAAGCACACGCTCGATCTCTCCGGCGACGGCAAGTCGAACACCGGCCCGCGGCCCCGCGACCTGGGCGGCGAGCCGCTGCTCGAGGGCATCACCGTCAACGCGCTGGTGATCGGCGCCGATCCGATGAGCCATGGCGATGAACGCCAGGTGCAGATCCCCGAGCTTTGGGCCTATTTCAAGGTCGAGGTGATCCGCGGGCCGGACGCCTTCGTCGAGGTCGCGCTCGGCTTCGAGGACTTCCAGGACGCCATGGCCCGCAAGCTGTTGCGCGAATTGCAAACACTCGCCGTCAGCGACGCTGGCCACCCGGCTCGTCTGCAGCCCCTGCGCCCGAAGCCCGCGACGTCAAGCGGGCGCGCCGAATAGGCCGACGGGTCCCAACCCGCGGCGGCCATTCCGGCGCCGTGGAGGCCCACCGGTCCTCCGCGCCGCCAATTCACACACCGCGCCTTGTCCATCTTCATACCGCGTCGACACTACAGCCCTGAGCGCAGCCGTTCCGCGCGCCGCGCAGCGAGTCCAGGTGCCGCGTAGCCACTCTGACCATCGCGCTGCCTCTGCGGCCCCGACGCGGCTCCGCCGACCGGCCGCACGGCCGCTCCGGCCCAGACAAAGCCCCTCCAACCGGCCACGCGGCCCCTCATTCCAACACAGTGGATGAAGCGACGGCACCGGTACTGCTGTTCTTTTCGTCCCAAAACCTCCTGGCGGCGAGGGAGACAGCCGTCCCCAACCGCCGCAGACGTTGCAGGCGGGCGCAAACCGTAAGGCGCGCCGCCGCTTCCCATTTTGAGATGCGGACCCACACCTCTAGCCGTCCCGCACGATCTCGAACGCAGAGGTGTCCGGCTCTTCTTCTCGTCCGAAATATTCCAGGGGGCGCGGGGGACGGCGTCCCCCGCCCACCGCGACCGCCGCAGGCGGGCGCAACTCAAAGAGCGCGCCGCAGGCGCACAATTTGGCAGCCGGTGCGTCAGTAGATATAGCGGATCTGATCGCTCCAATAGCGCTCGACCCGACGAAGCGCTGTGTTGATCTCTTCGATACCGTTCAAATCCAGCACCGAGCGTGCCTCGAGTCCGTCGGCGTGACGCAAAAACAGCTCCGACACAATCTCCTGCACATTGCGTCCCTTTTCGGTCAGCCGCACGCGGACCGAGCGTCGGTCGATCTCGCACCGTTGGTGGTGCATATAGCCCAGTTCGACCAGCTTCTTGAGGTTGTAGCTGACATTCGAGCCCTGGTAGTAGCCGCGCGATTTCAGCTCGCCCGCCGTAACCTCGTTGTCGCCGACATTGAACAGCAAGAGCGCCTGGACCGAGTTGATCTCTAGAATTCCCAGCCGTTCGAACTCGTCCTTGATCACATCCAAAAGAAGCCTGTGCAGCCGTTCCACCAGCGACAACGACTCAAGATACTGGGACATAAAGCCCTTGTCCGCGACCCTGCCGCCGAAGTTGGAATGAATGCTCATATGTGTCTCCGCCATTCGCTGCCTCGGCCCGAGAAATAGCGGCGCAACCCCAAACATTCGGTTAAGCGGCTGAGATTTTCTAAGAATTTGCCGGATCAGGCGGCCCGGGCATGGGCTGCGATGTCTGCGATCAGACCGGCGAACCGATGCGGCGGGGTCGCCTGCCCGGTCACCCACAGATACAGATCCTGGTCGTTCTCGCTGAGCATCGCGTCGTAAAGCTGCAGCGCGTCCTCATCCATCGCCGCCAGCCGGTCGCGCGCATAAGCCCCCAGGATCAAATCCATCTCCTTGATCCCGCGCCGGCCAGAGCGCATCGCCAGCCGCTTCATCCGCGCCTCGGCGCTTTCGCCCATCAAACCGCGTCCTTCAGCGCCCGGCGCAGCCGTTTCTCCAGCCCGCCCAGCCGGTCCGCGGCCTGCGCGATGGTGCCCTTGAGCTGGCGGATTTCGGTCAGCAGCTCGCTGACGTCGCCGTTCAGCGCACCCTCTTCGCCCGGCTCGGCGACGCCCGCGCCTTCGCCGTTCAACAGCCAGACCAGCGACACGTTCAATACGCCCGACAACATTTGCAGTTTGTTCGCCCGCGGCTCGCTGAGGTCGTCTTCCCACGCCTGCACCGTCTTCAGCTTGACGCCGAGTTTCTTGGCCAGGTCGGATTGGCTGATCCCCAGCGCCTCGCGCCCCGCCGCCACTCGATCGCCGAAGGTGGCGGCCTCGTTGGAATACCAACCGGCATGGGTCAGGACTTGGGGGGCCTCCAGGTAATCGCGCTCGGCCATCACACACCTCTTTCCGCCGATACCGGTTGATCGGCCCTGGCGCGCATCCTAAGAGGTGGCGCCGCCCTACGCCACTCGGAGACGACCATGTCCTTCCTGTCCGCGACACTGGACCGCGTCAAACCTTCGCCGACGATCGCAGTGACGACCAAGGCGGCCGAGATGAAAGCCGCCGGGCGCGACGTGATCGGGCTGGGTGCCGGGGAGCCGGACTTCGATACGCCGCAAAACATCAAGGATGCCGCGATTGCGGCGATCGCGGCCGGGAAGACGAAATACACCGCGCCGGACGGCATTCCAGAGCTGAAGGCGGCGATCTGTGCCAAGTTCAAGCGCGACAACGGGCTGAACTACAAGCCATCGCAGATCAGCGTCGCCACGGGCGGCAAGCAGATCCTCTACAACGCGCTGATGGCGACGCTGGACCCCGGCGACGAGGTCGTCATTCCGGCACCCTACTGGGTCAGCTATCCCGACATGGTGCTTTTTGCCGGCGGCACGCCGGTGGTGGCCGAGGCGTCGCTGCAGACCGGGTACAAACTGACGGCGGATCAACTGGAGGCCGCGATCACGCCAAAGACCAAGTGGCTGATCTTCAACTCGCCCTCGAACCCCACCGGGGCGGGGTACGCCTGGGACGAACTCAAGGCCCTGACCGACGTGCTGATGCGGCACCCCCACGTGTGGGTGATGACCGATGACATGTACGAGCACCTGGTCTTCGACGATTTCCGGTTCTGCACCCCCGCCCAGGTCGAACCGCGGCTCAATGACCGGACGCTGACCTGCAACGGCGTCTCAAAGGCCTATGCGATGACCGGCTGGCGGATTGGCTATGCCGCAGGACCCGAGCCGCTGATCGCGGCGATGCGCAAGATCCAGTCGCAATCGACCTCGTGCCCCTGCTCGGTCAGCCAGTGGGCTGCGGTCGAGGCGCTCGACGGTCCGCAAGACGTCATCGCCGCCAACAACGCCGTCTTCAAGCGCCGCCGCGACCTGGTGGTGGACATGCTGAACGCGGCCGAGGGCGTGTCCTGCCCGGTGCCCGAGGGCGCGTTCTACGTCTACCCGTCGATCGCCGGCTGCATCGGCAAGACCACGGCCGGGGGCACCGAGATCGCGGATGACGAGGCCTTCGCCACCGCGCTGCTGGACGAAACCGGCGTGGCGGTGGTGTTCGGGGCCGCCTTCGGGCTTTCGCCGAACTTCCGGGTCAGCTACGCTACCTCGGATGAGGCCTTGGCCGAGGCCTGCACCCGGATTCAGGCGTTCTGTGCCGGGCTAAGGTAAAGGGAGAGGGATGGCCGCAGAGCTTCCCGAGTATTATTTCCGCGTCCGTGAAAACGGCGCCTTCGTGTTTCGGGTCGATACGGCGAACCGGCAGCGGCGGATCGAGATGGACCAGATCGCGGTCGTCAACATCCGCAACGGCCAGGTGAAGCCGCATGGCAGCACCCAACTGACCGAGGCCGACATGGCCGTGATCGAGGACTGGATGGCCGAGCGCCGGGCGCTGTTGGCCAAGCGCAATATCGACGACATCCACCGGGCGGTGGATTACCTCAACCAGACCACGCATTGGGTAAACTCGGACGCCTCGGATTCGGACTTAGAGGACGTGACCGACGCGTTGCTTCTGGCGATGCACGATCTACGCTCGGTGCTGGTGCGCAAGAAGGCGGATCGGCTGATGCAGTCGGTGAAGCGGCGCGCCGAGGGGTAAGCGGCACGCCGGTCCCACTGGCTGATCTTCATTGTGCCGCAGTGGCGCGGGATCCGTTTTTCCTCAATCCGCTATGGCAGGCGCTCGTGCTAGAGCCGACGTCTGCCGATGCCGGACCGATTGCATTCATGGAGCGATCGGGTCGTTTCAGGCCACGGTGCGGAATACGGTGCGGGTGGCGCGTTGGTCTTCGAGTGCGGCCAGAAGGGCGAGCCCGTCCGCCGTGGGCCGCCCATGGTCGTCGAGCCAGCGACGGCTGCGGGCTTCGTGCTCGGCGCCGGCCTCCCAGCCGCGGCCCAAGTGCTGGGCGAATGTGAGGATGCGGTTCAGACGGTCGTGATCGCTCATCATGGTCTCCATCGGAATTGCCCGAGAAGTACGGTCCAGGTCGCCAGGTGGATCACTCGCCGCGGCGCAGCACCGACAACGGCCTCAATTTGGCCGCAAACAGGCGTTAACCTTGATCGGATAGGCAAGGATATCGGCGTGGGATTGCCGATTGGGGGCGCCTCAGCGGGATCCGTTTTGGGACCGGCCTCAAATCTGGCATACGACATCCACGCGGGCAGGAAACCCGAGAATGGGGATGAGGGCAGATATGAGATCACTCACGATTGCGGCAGTGCTGATTGTCGCGTCCGCGAGCGTGGCGAGCGCGGGCATGATCGAGCGGGCCTGTATGAAAGCGGACCGCAAGGCGGCGAGCCGGGCCTTGTGCGGCTGCATCCAGGACGTTGCGGACCAGACGCTCAGCCGCAGCGACCAGCGCCTGGCGGTCAAGTTCTTCAAAGACCCGCATATGGCGCAGGAGATCCGGCAGTCGGACCGCGAAAGCCACGAGGTGTTCTGGAAGAAATACAAAGCCTTCGGCGCGACCGCGAAGAGCTACTGCAGCTAAGGCCGGCCGCGCGGTCTCGAGGTCGCGACTGTTCACACCGCTCGGCCGCGGGTCGGGGGTAGGAACGCGTGGCCCTGAAAACGCTAGAATCGCCCTAGATTGGCACCTCGGCGCACGCCCTCAGACGCGCTCGCCGTCGGGGTCTTGCCGAGCCCGTTCGGCAGTGGTCATTGTCAATGCCGCGCCCTCTCGAGCCGTGGTTTGCCAGGTGCGAACTGAACCCGCTGTTCGCGACAGCCAAGAACACAAAGCCTCAACCGTGCGAAAGGGTCGCGCCCGGCCCCGAGGGCGGGCGCCTTGCAACTAGCACTGCGAATTCTCAGAAGCGCAGAGGCTTCAAGTGTGGCAGGCCTATCGACGCATCGCGCCCGCCCTGGGGTGAGATGGGATCGTCGCCCCGGCGGGGCGGCGAAAGCCCTTCGAACGGGCTGGGCGCGATCCGCGGCTGACGCCGAGGGGAACGGGCGACCAGTGATACCCTAGCAACGTCGCCGAGGGCGAGTGTCGACTCCTCGTCAGGTCACTCCAACCGCCGACCAGCAAACCCATCGCGTACCGCAACAAAAAAAGAACCCGGCCGCGGGGCCGGGTCTTCTCTCGCGGCAATTACCACGGCTTCAGTGCAGCTTGGTCTCCACCGCCGCAATGGCGTCGTCGACCAGTTTGTTGGCGGCCGCCGACGTCATCTGCTTGGCGATCACCTCGCGCGCCGCAGCCACGGCGACCGTGATCGCCTCGTCGCGGACTTCCTTGACCACCTTGGCCTGGGCCGAGTCGATCTGGTCCGCAGCCGCCGCGATGCGGCGTGCCATCGAGGCCTGCAGCTCCTCCTTGGCCTTCTCGGCGGCCAGTCGCGCCTCTTCGCGGGCATGCTCGACGATGCGTTGGGATTGTTCGGCGACCTCTTTCTGTTTGCGCTCGTAGGACGCCAGCACGGTCTGCGCCTCTTCCCGCAAGGCCTTTGCCTCGTCCAGCTCTGCCCGAATTCCCTCGGCGCGTTTGTCGAGCATCCCGCCCAACAGCCCCGGCACCTTCAGATAGACCAGGATGCCGATGAACAGCAAAAACGAGATCAGAACGATGAAGTCGGTATTGGCCAGCGAAAAGAACCGGTCGCCCGCGGCCAGCGCGGGCCCGGCGGCCAGGATCATCGGAACCGTCAGTCGCAGCATCGCCCTACCCCTTCACCTGCGCGGCGATCGCCGCGTCGATCGCCTTGGCGTCGGATTTGCCGCCCATGGCCGAGACGATCTCTGCCGCGGTCGCTTTGGCGACCTCTTCGACACTCTGCATCGCGCCGGCACGAATATCCGCAATCGCACGTTCGGACTCGGCAGCCTTTGCGGCGATCTCGGCATCGGCCTTGGCAGTCGCGGCGTCAAGCTCGGCCTGCATCTCGGCTTTGGCTTCGGCGATGATCGTCTGGGCCTCGGCACGGGCGTCGGCGAGCGCCTGATTATAGGCGGCCTCGGCCTCTTCGGCCTGCAGCTTCAACTCTTCGGCGCGCGCGATGTCGCCGGTGATCGTGCTCTTGCGATCGTTCAGAACGCTTTCGATCCGGGGCAGCGCGACGCGGCTCAGGATCAGGTAGATGACCACCAGGGTGACCACCAGCCAGAAGATCTGGTTGGGGAATGTCGTAAAGTCGAGCTGCGGCATGCCGACGGCTTCGGCCCCGCCAGGGGCGGCATCGGCGCCGGTCGCGGCCGCGTCACCTTGGCTTTCTGTTTCGGTTGCCATGTCGTCCTCCTGACACCTTGTCTACAACGGGCGGGCCACAGGGCCCACCCGCGCGTAAGGAGCGGTGGAGGCCTTAGACGGCGAACATCAGCAGAAGCGCCACGAGGAACGAGAAGATCCCCAGCGCTTCCGAGAATGCGATACCGATGAACATGGTCGCGGTCTGGCCGCCGGCGGCCGACGGGTTGCGCAGCGCTCCGCTCAGAAAGTTGCCGACCACGTGGCCCACACCCACCGCGGCGCCGCCCATGCCAGTGCATGCCAGACCCGCGCCGATGTAAGCGCCCATTTGTACGACGTCGCCTTCCATTTCAGTTCTCCTTACGTTGGAATTGGCTGAGTGTGTCTTTGCGTCAGTGGTGCGGATGCAGCGCATCCTTGAGGTAGACGCAGGTGAGGATTGCGAAGACATAGGCCTGGATGAAACTGACCAGGGTCTCCAGCGCATAGATCGCGGTGATCGCCAGGATCGACAGCGGCGAAATCAAAGCGACGGCGGCGAAGGCCGCGAAGACTTTGATCACCGCGTGGCCAGCCATCATGTTGCCGGCAAGACGGATTGAGTGGCTGACGGGCCGCACGAAGTAGCTGATCACCTCGATCAGCGCCAGGATCGGCCTGAGCGGCAGGGGCGCGGCGCTGATCCAAAAGAGCTTCAGGAACGACATACCGTGCAGCACGAAGCCCAGGATGGTCACGGCCAGGAACACCGCCACCGCCATCACCGCGGTCACCGCGATGTGCGATGTCGTCGTAAACGACATCGGGATCAGGCCCAACATGTTCGAGAACACGATGAACATGAAGAGCGTCATGATGTAGGGGAAGTATTTCACGCCGTCCTTGCCGGCCACATCCTCGACCATCTTGTAGACGAACCCGTAGGCAAGCTCGGCCACCGACTGAACCCGGCTCGGCACGATCGCACGGCCGCGGGTGCCAAGGACCAAGAGCGCGGTGATCGCAAGGATCGCGATGACCATCCACAGGGTCACGTTCGTGGGGGTGTACCAGTTGACGGTATCGCCGCCAAAGAGCGGCTTCACGATGAACTGGTCCATCGGGTGGAAGACCAGGCCGCCTTCTTCCTCTGCCGTCGCCACGTCGTCAGTCCCCTTCTTCACCGGGCGCGTCGCCCGCCTGTTCCGCCTGGATCTCCTTCGCCGAGCGCATCATCGTGCGCACTCCGGCGAGAAACCCCAGCACCGTCATGATGGCCAGGAAGACAGGCAGCGTGCCCAAGAGCACATCGAGCCCGTAGCCGAGGCCAAAGCCGATCGCGACACCCGCCACCAGCTCGATCACCATGCGCCAGGCGAGCTGTGCCTGCGAATGATGCTCTTCGATCTTGGGCCGCTCCTCGGTGGCGCCTTTCGCCGCCTTGATCCGCGCGTCCAGGCGGGCAAGCCGCGCCTTTTCCTCGGGATCGACCATGAGTGTGGCCCTTCGATCAGTCGCGCGGAAGCTAGGCACAGCGTCGGGCAGAGTCAATGCCGCGCGCCTCTCCTCAACCCATTGAATTAAAATATATAAATTGCAGTGCGACAGGGTGCACAGGGCGTCAGTGGGCCGTTTTCCGCGCCGCGGCATATTCAACCAAACGGTTGACCTTTCGCCCCCGGCCAGCCTATCGGCGGGCCATGGATCCAACGCTCGACACCGTCTTCGCCGCCTTGGCCGACCCGACCCGCCGGTCGATCCTGACGATGCTTCTGGAAGACGACATGGCGGTGACCGACGTCGCCGAACCGTTCGAGATGTCGCTCGCCGCGATTTCGAAGCACCTGACCATTCTCGCCGCCGCCGGGCTGATTGCCCAGGAGAAGCGCGGCCGGGTGAAATGGTGCAAGCTGGAACCGGATGCGTTGAAGACGGCCAGCGTCTGGATGCAGGGCTTCGGCCAGTTCGAACCGGTCAACCTCGACGCCTTCGAGGCGTTCCTGGAGCGCGAGCTCGGCGAAGACCGGCCCTAAGCTCCTTCATCTGGCCCCAAATATCTCGGGGGGCCGCCGCAGGCGGCGGGGCAGAGCCCCCAACAACCGCGACGCGCGGCACGCGCGGCGCAACCCAACCGGTGTGCCGCAGGCACTCAATTTGAAAACGCCTTCACCCGCGCGCGCACGTATTTCGCCGCGGACCGGTAATGCGACGCGCCCGCCGCTTCGGCCCAGCGGCCGGTGGTCCAGGCGTTCTTCGCGCCCTTCATCGGCCCGCCATAGAGTGCGTCCTCTCCGAGCCCATCCAGAAACCCCATCAGCCGCGCATGACCCGCCGCCAGCGCCGCCCGCGCCTCGGCCCAGCCCATATCCGCCTGACGGGCGCGCAGATCGGCGTTGTAGGCCTTCAGGTCCGACCATTTGTAGCCCGGTGCAGGGAAACGCACCTCACGGCCTGCCTGTCCGTCGGCATACCAACCCAGGAACAGATCGATCCAATGCGCCCGGTGCGCGACCACGTCCTTGACCGAGGTGTCGTCGGCGTCCTTCTCCAACGCCCGCGCCTCGGGCACGGTGTCAAGCACCGCCTGCAGCTTGGCGAATTCCTTTTCGGTCACGGCGATCAGGTCGGCCTTGGTCGTGGCGGCGGGCATCGGGCACCTCCCTTTGCGCTGCACGCTAGGGCACGGGCCACCAAGCCGCCTTGCGCCACATCAACCGGCGTTCCCGAGGCGGTCAATCCACCGGCCAGGACTTCGCCTCTTCCTTCAGGAACGCGGTGAACGCCTGCACCTTCATCGTCCGGTGCAGATCGACATGGGTGACGAGCCACAAGGGCGCCGACCATTCCTCGCGCGGTGGCAGCACCTGTACCAGTTCCGGATAGTGCTTCGCCTCCCACAAGGGCACAAAGCCGATTCCGGCGCCGTTGCGCACCGCGGCCTGCATCACCGTCTGTTCGGTGGCACGGAAGCTGATCTGCGCATCAGGGATGTTGTCACGGATCCAGCGGTCGAACGGCGCGCGCGCGGTCTCGCTGTCGTGGCAGATAAACCGGTGATCGGCGAGATCGGCGTCGCCTTTCGGCATGCCGAACTGTTTGATGTAGCCTTTCGAGGCATACATCGCCCCACTTTGTCGACAGAAGGCCTGGACCACATTGTCGGGCTGGTCCGGTGGCGACCCAGCGCGGATCGCCACATGCGCCTCGCCATATTCCATCCGGAACAGCCGCTCGCCGGTCAGAAGCCGCACGATCAGGTCCGGATGCGCGTCCTGGAACTTCACCAGCGAGGGCACCAACAGCGGCGCCAGCCCGCTGAGCGTGGTGACGATCAGCTCGCCCGTCACTTCCTCGCCGCGGCCCCGGATGCGGCCCGCAAGCTGGGTGAACTGGTCGTCTGTCGTTTGCGCCACCTGCAACAGGTCCTGCCCGGCCTCGGTCGGGGTATAGCCGCGCGCGTGACGTTGGAAGAGCTTCGCGCCCAGCCGTTCTTCCAACGCGTCGATATGGCGGATCACCGTGGCGTGGTGCACGCCCAGCACATCCGCCGCGCCGCTGACCGTGCCCAGCCGCGCCACGTGAAAGGCGGTGCGAATCTCGTCCCAGGTTCCCAAAGCCATATGTGCACTCCTAAACAGATCATGTTCAAATTCACCAATTGCGTTCGAAAATGCAAGGGCCATGTTTGTCCACAGCACACGAACCAACAGGACCCAGACATGACCCACCACATCCTGCGCATCGACGCCTCGGCCCGCCGCACCGGATCGATCAGCCGCGAGCTCAACGACCGCCTGATCGCCCGCTTCGCCACCGAGGGCGAGACCCAGGTCACGACCCGCGATTTGACCGACGCCCTGCCGCAGATCGACGAGGCCTGGATCGGCGCCAACTTCACGCCAGAGGCCGACCGGACGGATGACCAGCGCGCGCGCCTGGCGCTGTCGGATAGCCTGGTCGCGGAACTCGAGGCCGCTGACACGCTGATCATCGGCCTGCCGATCTACAATTTCGGCGTGCCGGCGGCGCTGAAGGCCTGGATCGATCTCGTCGCCCGCGCCGGCCGCACGTTCCGTTACACCGCCGAGGGCCCGCGCGGCCTGCTGGAGGGCAAGCGCGCCATTATCACCGTCGCCTCCGGCGGCACCGAGATGGGATCGGACATCGATTTTGCCACCGGCTATCTGCGCCACGTGCTGGGCTTCATCGGCATTGAGGACGTGCAGTTCATCCGCGCCGACCGCACCGCGATCGACATGGAAGGCACCGTGCGCGCCGCCCAGGACGCCGTCGACGCCATGCCATTGGCCGCCTGAGGCTGGCCAAGCCCGCGCGGCGCGGTCTCCTCCCGCCGTGCCGCGCGGCACCCTATTCCTCCGGCTGACCTCGGATCAGACCGCCGACCCGGCCAGCAATGGATTTTGCGCGGTCGCCTAGGGTCGGCTTGGCTGCCTCTTCGACAGGCTCCGGCCCCGCGTCAGGTGGCGCATCCGAGCCCGTGATCTCGATCCCGTTCGCGGCCAGCAGCTGTTGCAGCGCAGGCCGCATCGCCTGCCACAGCGCCGATAGATCGCGCGAGCCCGTGGCGCTGAACGTCTCTTCGTCGAGGTAAAGGCTGAACGACAGGTCCACCCCGTCGGGCCGACCCTGCACCACCTTGTTGAGCGCCGCGGCCAAGGCCCTGTCGCGCAACCGCGCGCCCTCTGGCGCCGCGATCACCGCATCCGCCAGAAACAGCCGCCAGTCCATGTCCACCGTCAGGTCGTCGAGATCCCAGAAATCCTCGACCTCCACCGTCACGATGCCGTCCCGGAACCAGGTCGCGGGAGCGCGGCCCACCAGATCGCCGATCGGTTCGACCGGTGCCTTGTCGAGCCGCCAGGCGGTGCGGCGCGACCGCTCCGACAATTCCTCGGTCTCCACAACCAGCGACACGTCATCGACCCGGGCCTCGAGATTGGACCGGAAGAACAAGTCGAACGCGGCGTGGCGGCTGCGGAATAACCCGCTCGACGCTTCAATGATCTCCAGACGCACGGGGCTTCGGTCGTGTTGTACAATGTCGACCACGACATCCGCCATCTGCAGGTTCGCAACGGCGAACGCGCGTTTCGGCCGCTCGGCGTCGGTTTGCGGCAGGTTGGGTCTGCCTGCGTCCTCCGGCACCGGCGCGCCCGCTTCGAGCCGTCCCGTGACGCCTTCGATCGCCAGTGCCTGAAGGCGCCGTTCGCGGGCGAAGATCGTCCATAGATCGGCATCGGCCGCCACGCGCGCCACCTCGACGTCGAATCCCGGCTTGGCATCGGCGGGACGGGCCACGCGCAGCCCTTCGACCGCGAGCTTGCCGGTAAACAGATCGCCGTCGATCCGGTCATAGGCGATATCGATGCCCGTCCGCCCGGCGATCCGGTCCGTGACCCAGCGCGCCATGGGGTCGAAGAAGACGAGGTTGATCAGGATCACCGGCACCAGGGCCACCGCCAGCGGCACCCCGATGAAGCCCACAAGCCGCCGCCGCACCGCCCGCGCCGCCCGGGCGCGTTCAATACGCGCCGCCGGGCTCTCCACCGGTTCCGGCCGGGGTGCGGGGCTTCGCCGCGCGGCGCGGCGGCCAAACAGCGCCCGCACCAGTTCGAACAGAATCTCGATCAGCGCCAACAGTGCCGCGGCGCAGAGTGCAAAGACCGGCCACAGCAACACGGCCAGGAACTCGACGACGAGAATGATCAGGCCTTCCATCGCGAATTCCCCGGCAACCGCTAACGACTAACGCGGTTAATAGCATGACCGGGCTGATTTGTGGCCCGTGCTTGACTTTTCAGCGCCCAAGCGGTTTATGCGCCCGACCCCGGAAGTTGCGATAGCTTCCGGTCCCGGGTGTGGCCCGGGATCGCCCTCCGCCAGCGTTGTACGCCCGCGGGGGCGCTTGTGGTTGTCACGCCGGAGGCGTGCTTGAGAAAAACGCCGGTCGGCCCCACCTCGGGGGAGACCAGAAGAAGGGACGAGACATGTTCGAAAACCTCTCCGAACGCCTCTCCGGCGTCTTCGACCGGCTGACCAAGCAGGGCGCACTTTCCGAAGACGACGTCAAGACCGCGCTGCGCGAGGTGCGCGTGGCGCTTTTGGAGGCCGACGTCTCGCTGCCCGTGGCACGCGATTTCGTCAAGGCGGTGCAAGAGAAGGCCACCGGCCAGGCGGTGACCAAATCGGTTACGCCGGGCCAGCAGGTCGTGAAGATCGTGCATGACGAGCTGGTGCATGTGCTGGCCGGCGACAACGACGAGCCCGGCGAACTGAAGATCGACAACCCGCCCGCGCCGATCCTGATGGTCGGCCTGCAGGGCGGCGGCAAGACCACGACCACGGCGAAGCTCGCCAAGCGGCTTACGGAAGTGAACGGCAAGCGGGTGCTGATGGCCTCGCTGGACACCAACCGCCCCGCGGCGATGGAGCAACTGGCGATCCTCGGCACCCAGATTGGCGTCGACACCCTGCCGATCGTCCCGGGCCAGGGCCCCGTCGACATCGCCAAGCGGGCAAAACAGCAGGCGACGCTCGGCGGTTACGACGTCTACATGCTCGACACCGCCGGGCGGCTCTCGATCGACGAAGAGCTGATGCAGCAGGTCGAAGACGTGCGCGACGTCGCCACCCCCCGCGAGACGCTGTTGGTGGTCGACGGCCTGACCGGCCAGGACGCGGTGCACACCGCCGAGAATTTCGACGAACGCATCGGGATCTCAGGCGTGGTGCTGACCCGGATGGACGGCGACGGCCGCGGCGGCGCGGCGCTCAGCATGCGCGCGGTCACCGGCAAGCCGATCAAATTCGTCGGCCTTGGCGAAAAGATGGACGCGCTGGAGGAATTCCACCCCGAACGCATCGCGGGCCGGATCCTCGGCATGGGCGACATCGTCAGCCTGGTGGAGAAGGCCCAGGCCACCATCGAGCAGGAAAAGGCCGAGCGCATGATGAAGCGCTTCCAGAAGGGCCAGTTCAACATGAACGACCTCAGGATGCAGCTCGAACAGATGCAGAAAATGGGCGGCATGGAAGGCATCATGGGGCTCATGCCGGGCATGAAGAAGGCCGCGAAACAGATGGACGAGGCCGGCATCGACGACACCATGATCCGCCGCCAGGTCGCCTTGATCCAGTCGATGACCAAGCGCGAGCGCGCCAACCCGCAGATCCTGCAGGCCAGCCGCAAGAAACGCATCGCCAAGGGCGCCGGGCTGGAGGTCAGCGAGCTCAACCGCCTGCTGAAGATGCAGCGGCAGATGGGCGACATGATGAAGCGCATGGGCAAGATGGGCAAAGGCGGCATGCTGAAACAGGCAATGAAGGGCATGTTCGGCAAGGGCGGCCCGTCGGAGGCCGAATTGCAGGCCGCGGCCAAGTCCATGGGCGGCCCTGGAGGTATGCCCGGCGGCTTCCCCGGCATGCCCGGAGGCGGCATGCAGCTGCCCCCCGGCCTCTCCGGCTTCGGAAAGAAGAAATGACCGCCGCCATTCGCACCACCGCCGCGTGGACGCGGGTCAAGGACCCTGAAGGCGCCGCCGCAGGCGGGCGAAGATCTTTGACGCGCGGCCAGGCGGCCACGCGATCGCGAACGCGCCTTGAAGGCAGTCGTTCGTCGGGGAAACCGTCCACCGGACGCTTTCCTTGTCCGCCTCACCTTCAAGCGCTTCTCAGCAAACTCCGCGCCCCCGCAACCCGCGCAATGATGGCAACACCGCGTCGCCTCTCTCCTGGCCGAAAAAGAGCCGCGCGGCAGCGCGACAGTTTGACAGCGGCCCGGCCCCAGACATGACCCCGCACCTCGCCGATACCCCGGTCCTCGAGACCGACCGCCTGCGGCTGCGGGCGCCGGACGCGCAGGATTGGCCGCTGTGGAACGCCTTCGCGCAAAGCGATCGCGCCGAGCATATCGGCGGACCCTACACCCTGCGCACCGCCTGGCGCGGCTTTGCCCATGTCGTGGGCATGTGGGTCCTGCGCGGATACGGCAGTTTCGTGATCACGGCGAAAGACGACGACACCGCGCTCGGCATGGCCGGCCCGTGGCACCCCGCCGACTGGCCGGAGCAGGAAATCGGCTGGACCATCTGGGCACCCGAGAACGAGGGCAAGGGCATCGCTTTCGAGGCCGCCCAAGCCGCCCGCCGCTTCGCCTATGACAGGCTCGGCTGGACCACCGCGGTCAGCTATATCGACGCGCCCAACACGCGCTCGATCGCTCTGGCCGAACGCCTTGGCGCAACGCGCGACCCCAACGCCGAAGCCCCCAACAATGGCAGCGACACCGAGGTTCTCGTTTACCGCCACCCGGCCCCGGAGGCGGTGCATTGACGCCGGTGCTCGAAACCCCGCGCCTGCGCCTGCGGCCGCACGTCATGGACGATTTCGAGGGCTTCGCGGCGTTCCTCGCCAGCGACCGCGCCGTGCATATGGGCGGCCCGCATCCGCGCGACACCGCGTGGTCGTGGTTCGCCTCGGACGTGGCGCAATGGCCGCTTCTGGGTTGGGGCGGGCTGGCGATCACCGACCGGACGACGGGCGAGGTCAATGGCCAGATCGCCGTGATCCAGCCGCCGCGCTGGCCGGAACCCGAACTGGGCTGGCTGATCTACGAAGGCGCCGAGGGGCGCGGGCTGGCCCAGGAGGCCGCCGCGGCGATGCGCGACTGGGCGCTTGGGCCACGCGGCCTGCCGACGCTCGTCAGCTATGTCGATCCCGCGAACACCCGGTCCGCGGCCCTGGCCGAGCGGCTCGGCGCCGTGCGCGACGATGCCGCCCTACGTCCGCATCCCGAAGATCTGGTGTTTCGCCACCCTGCACCGCAGCCATTGGCATGACCCGGCCCTACCTGACCCCGATTCCAGCGATGGAGCCGCACCGGACCGCCATCGCATCGGCGATCCCGGTATTGGAAACCGAACGGCTGATCCTGCGTGCGCCGCAGCTCGCCGACTGGCCGGAGCTAGAACCGATCTGGCGCACCGAGCGCGGGCGCTTCATCGGCGGGCCGTTCGACGAAGACGACGCCTGGCTTGATTTCACCCAAGCCGTGGCAAGCTGGGTGCTGCGGGGCATCGGCTATTGGACCGTCACCGCCAAAACGGACAGGGCCGTCCTGGGCCTCGTCGGCATCGGCATGGAAATCCCCGACCCCGAGCCGGAATTGGGCTGGCTTCTGACCGAAGCGGCCGAGGGGCAGGGCATCGGCCTCGAGGCCGCCACCGCGGTGCGCGATTACGCCTTTGCGCAAGGGCTGCCGACCTGCATCAGCTTCATAGATCCGGCGAACGCGCGCTCTGTCGCGCTGGCCGAACGGTTGGGGGCGCGGCGCGATCCGGATGTGCTGTCCGCCGATGCCCCTGATCTGGTCTACCGCCACACGGTACCGGGGGCGGCATGATCGACATCCCAGTGCTCCAGACCGACCGCCTGACCCTGCGTGCGCCCTCCGAGACGGACTTCCCGGCGCTGGCCGCATTCTACGCCTCGGACCGGTCGCAATTCGTCGGCGGGCCGCAGACGGCAGAGCAGACCTGGCGCACGCTGGCCTCGGAACTCGGCCACTGGGCGCTGAAGGGCTATGGCCGCTGGGCCGTCGAGATTTCAAAGACCGGCGACTTCATCGGCCTGATCGGCCTGTGGAACCCCGAGGGCTGGCCCGAGGAAGAACTGGGCTGGGATCTGATGAACGGGTTCGAGGGCAACGGATACGCGACCGAAGCCGCCGTCGCCGCGCGCCGCTACGCCTACGAGGTGCTCGGCTGGCCGACCCTAATGAGCCTGATCCGGTTTCCCAACACCCGGTCGATCGCGCTGGCCGAACGCATGGGCGCGGCTTACGAGCGCGACTTCACCCACGAACGCCACGGGCATATGGGCGTCTGGCGCCACCCGGCCCCGGGGGCGCCGGCATGACAATTCCCGTAATCGAAACAGAGCGACTGACACTGCGGCGCCCGCGGATCGAGGATTTCGACGCCTACGCCGCCGTGTTCGCCTCGGACCGGTCCCGGTTCATGGACGGCCCGAAGCCCAGACGCGAAGCGTGGGACGAATTCGCCAGCGATTGCGCCGCCTGGGTCTTGCGCGGCTACGGGATTTGGTCGGTGGAAACCAAAGACTATGGCGCATTGGCGGGATGGGCCGGCATCATCCACCCCGAACGCTACCACGAGCCAGAGCTTGGCTGGTTCCTGGTCGAAGAGTACGAGGGCCAAGGCTATGCGTTCGAGGCAGCCAAAGCGGCCCGCCAATATGCAAGGCAGAACTTTGGTCTCAATTGCCCGGTCAGCTTCATTTCGACCGGAAATCACCGCTCGATCCGCCTGGCCGAACGTCTGGGCGCCACTGTGGAAGAAACCCGCGGCAGTCCCGATGACCGCTTTTTCGTCTACCGACACCCTGCAAGTGAGGCGGCCCAATGACAGACGCAATCGCCCGTGCGGCAGAGGTATTGAAGGACCACCGCGCCAGCATCGACCGGTTGGACACGATCCTCGTGAACACGCTGGCCGAGCGCTTCGCCCACACCCGCGCCGTGGGCAGGCTTAAGGCAAAGCACGATCTGCCGCCGGCCGATCCGGTACGCGAAGCGCAGCAGATCGAGCGGCTCGAGCGACTTGCGCGCGAGGCCGACCTCGACCCCGAATTCGCCAAGAAATTCCTGGCCTTCATCATCCAGGAAGTCATCCAACACCACAAACAGCAGCAATCCTGACGCGGTGCCCGCGTCGAACGCCATCGAAAAGGAGACACCCCCATGGCAATGAAGATCAGACTGGCCCGCGGCGGCAGCAAGAAACGCCCGCACTATTCCATCGTCGCCGCCGACAGCCGCATGCCGCGCGACGGCCGGTTCATCGAGAAACTCGGCACCTACAATCCGCTGTTGCCGAAGGACAGCGAGGACCGGGTGAAAATGAACATGGAACGCATCCAGTATTGGCTGGGCCACGGCGCGCAGCCCACCGACCGGATCAGCCGGATGCTGGAAGCCGCCGGCGTGCTCGAAGCCAAGACCCGGTCGAATCCGAAGAAGGCCGAGCCCGGCGACAAGGCCAAGGAGCGCGCCGAGGAGAAGGCGGCGAAAGCGGCCGAAGCCGCCGAGGCCGATGCTGCCCCGGCCGAGGAAGAGGCCGCCGTGGAAGAGACCGCGGCCGAAGAGACGGCTGCGGAGGAAGCGCCCGCTGAAGAGGCGGCGGCTGAGGAGACCGCTCCGGCCGAAGAGGCAGCTGCCGAGGACGCCACCGCAGAGGACGCGCCGGCGGAAGAGGCCGCGAAGGAGGATGCCGGCGAAGAGGCCGCGGCAGACGACGCCGCGGCCGAGGACGAAAAGGCGGCCGGGTGATCCGGCGCGCCGAACCGTCCCGGGCGGTGCTTGCATCGCCCGGCGGGACATTGCGGGCTGGATCTCGACTTAGGTGACGATGGTGGCCAGGGTCTGTGTGGGCGCGATCGCCGGGGCCTTCGGGGTCCGGGGCGAGGTGCGGCTAAAGAGCTTCTGCAGCGAACCGGCGGCGATCGCCGATTACACGCCCCTGACCAACGAGGACGGCAGCCGCAGCTTCGACCTGACGCTGTCGCGCCCGGTCAAGAACGGCTTTGCCGCCCGGATCGCCGGCATTTCCTCGAAGGAGGCCGCCGACGCCCTGCGCGGCACCCGGCTTTACGCTGACCGCAACCGTCTGCCCGATTTGCCCGATGACGAGTTCTACCACGCCGACCTGATCGGTCTGACCGTCTTGGATACCGGCGGCACCGAGCTCGGCCGCGTCAAGGCGGTGCTCGACTACGGCGCGGGCGATCTGTTGGAGATCGCCGGGCTCGCGCTGCCGGAACCGGTCTTGTTGCCGTTTACCAAAGACGCCGTCCCAACCGTCGATCTGGCGGCCGGCCGGATCATAGCCGACCCGCCCGACGGCCTTATTCCCGACGCAAAACCGAAGTAAGGCACCGCGCATGACGCGCGTCATCGTCCATGCCGGGTTTCACAAAACGGGCACCACCAGCCTGCAGAGATATCTGCGGGAAAACCGACACGCGCTGGCACCCTGGTTCGCCTATCACGGCACCAGTCAATTCGATCTCGCGGCAGAGCGTTCAAAGGTCTATGCGCAACGGCGCTTCGTCTGGCGCCGCTGGCGGTTCCGCCGGGCGCTCCATGACTGCCTGGCATCGCTGCCCGACGCCGATACCATCGTGCTGTCACGCGAGACGCTGACTGGGGTGATGCCCGGTCACCGCGACTGGCGTGGTCGCGTGATCCAAAGCTACCTGCCCGCCGCGGTGCCGCTCTGCCGCGATACGGCAGCCGCGTTGCGGGCCCGGTTTGGACGCGACGTGCGGATCGAGTTCGTGATCACCACGCGCGAACAGAGCACGTGGATCGAGAGCGTTTATGGCCATCTGGTGCGCTCGATCCATCTGACCGAGAATTTCGCAGCGTTTATCGCGCAGTTTCCAAACCCCATCGACCTCGATGAAGAGGCCGCGCGGTTGGCCGAACGGCTGGCGCCCTACCCGACCCACATCTTCCGGATGGAGGACTACGCCGACAGCCATGCCGGTCCGGCCACCCCGATCCTTGACCTCTGCGGCGTACCCGATGAGTTGCGTACCGCCTTGCCGCCGGCTGCACACGCCAACGCCCGGCAATCCGCCGACCTCGAAGCCGCCTTCATAAGGCTCAACCGGTCGGGAAAGACCAAAGCCGACCTGCGCCGCATCAAAGACCGGATGCGCGCCGCACACCCGGCTTGATCCACCCATCCCGAGACCCCGGTTTGCGCTACGGTGGCGTCGGTGCGGCAAGAGCAGGCGGTTTCAAGGTGCGAAAACCGGTTCGCGGGCCGGCCGAAAGGCGCGTGCGCGGCAGACGTCTCATCCGGTCCATTTTCTGCCGAGACTTGGTCCGGAACGGAAGTTTACCGCGCCTTGAGTACGTGCCCGGAGCCTCACAAGAGTGTCCGTTGTGGGCCAACACCTCACGCTAAACACCCTGTCGACTGAATCTGCGTCACCGTCGACTCTCCCCGAGACCCCGCGTTTTCGGGAATGGCTCCCAGTCCCGCGAGCCGTTAAAAGCGGGCTCAGGCCGGCGTCGCGCTGAGACCCGCGACCCTGAAAATCCGCAAAGCCCGCCCCGGGGGGCACGCCATGAAGACACCGACGAAATCCCACGGCCGCCTGTCGATCAGCGCCTCTCCCCGCCCGCGCGCGCTGATGAGCGACCGCCCGGAGCTGCAGGGGGCTTGGACCGCAAAGGTCATCACGCTCTTTCCGCAGGCCTTTCCCGGCGTGCTCGGCGCCTCGTTGACCGGCAAAGCGCTCGACGACGGGCTTTGGCGGATAGAGACCATCGATTTGCGGCCATTCGGCGACGGCAAGCACCGCAACGTCGACGACACGCCCGCAGGCGGCGGCGCCGGCATGGTGCTGCGCGCCGACGTCATGGCCCGCGCCATCGCGCAGGCCGCCGAGGGCACGCCCGACGACCGCGACGCTTGGCCGATCCTCTATCTGTCGCCCCGCGGAAAACCCTTCACCCAAGCCACAGCACGGCGTCTCAGCCAATGCCAGGGCGTCACCCTGATCTGCGGCCGCTTCGAGGGCCTCGACCAGCGCGTCATCGACCATTTCGCCATCGAAGAGGTGTCGCTCGGCGACTTCGTCCTGACCGGTGGAGAGATCGCCGCACAGGCCTTGATCGACGCAACGGTCCGCCTTATACCCCGCGTGCTCGGGAATCAGGCAAGCACCGAGGAAGAAAGCTTTTCCGACGACCTGCTTGAACACCCGCACTACACTCGACCCGCCACATGGGCCGGCCATGACATCCCCGGGGTTCTTCTCTCCGGAAACCATGGCGAGATCGCGCGCTGGCGGCGGGAGATGGCCGAAAGGCTGACGAAGGAACGGCGACCTGACCTCTGGCGGGCTTACTGTGCGGCGCACGGCAAGGACCCGGAAGAAGACGCAGAGCTCTGAGGCGGCACCAACCTCTCCGGGGAAACCGGAGGCAAGATAGGAGTAGGTCCAATGGACCTGATCGCACAGCTTGAGGCAGAGCAGGTGGCTGTTCTGGCCAAGGACATTCCCGATTTCAAGGCCGGCGACACGATCCGCGTCGGCTACAAGGTCACCGAGGGCTCGCGCTCGCGCGTCCAAAACTACGAAGGCGTCTGCATCAGCCGCAAGAACGGCGACGGCATCGCCGGCTCGTTCACCGTCCGCAAGATCAGCTTCGGCGAGGGCGTGGAGCGCGTCTTCCCGCTGCATTCCACCAACATCGATTCGATCACCGTGGTGCGCCGCGGCCGGGTCCGTCGTGCCAAGCTGTACTACCTGCGCTCGCGCCGAGGCAAATCCGCCCGGATCGCCGAGGACACCACGTACAAACCGAAAAACGGCGCCGGAGCCAAGGCATAGGGGCGAGACGATGAAAAAAGACACCCATCCCGACTACCACATGATCGACGTCAAAATGACCGACGGCACCGTGGTGCAGATGCGCTCGACCTGGGGCAAGGAGGGCGACACGCTGACGCTCGAGGTCGACCCCTCGGTGCACCCGGCCTGGACCGGTGGCGCCCAGCGCCTCGTCGACACCGGCGGCCGCGTATCGAAGTTCAAGAAGAAGTACGAGGGGCTGGGCTTCTAGGCCACCCTCGCATTGAACTCACCAGATCGCCGCCCCACCCGGGCGGCGATTGTCGTTTGGCCGGGCCGTTGCATCGCCTGCCCCGCTTTGACCTCACCGGGGCCGAAATTTCGCTCGGACCTTTTCCGCGGCCCTGACTGGGCCGAGCGCTGGCCCGAGCCGCCAGTTTAGGTCGCCGGCAAATGCCCCGCAGAATGCGCCGGATATTCAGGCCCCAGCTTCCGCGGCGCGCCTTACGCCGACTGCGGCGGCCTCACGCGACCTTGGCGAGCCCGCCGAGGCTTCGGCGATGGGCAAGCTCCGCCCACACGTCTTCCGTGCCAAGACTGTCGCGGGCCAAAGGTCCGATCGGAACCGGTCCTGGCGCGAAAGCCTGCACAAGACGCCCGCGTCTGAATGGCCGTAACGCGGCGATGCCGGCCGGACACAGGCTTAACGTCTCGGCATAGAGTCCGTTTGCGCAGACCACCTCATGGCGGTCGAGGAAGATGTGTACCCAGCGGATCGCGTCGCGACCGAACATCGGTCGGATCCGCGGCAATCGGGTCAGCGCCCGTGCCGTGGCAAAGGCCTGGCCGCCGAACGCACCATCGATCTGCCCGAGCGCGCCGACCAGGATGCGGTGCTGCGGTCCGACCACCAGGTCGCGCGCCGGGCGGCCCGGCCCAAAGGCGCCAGCCTGGATCAGCACCGGTCGCGCCTCTATCCGGGCGCGGCGCAAATCCAGCGTCTCGGTATGGACCCAGCGTACCGCCATGCCCCCATGATCGAGCGTTTCGACACGGTCGCCGGCGACGATCGCTTCAACCGGACGGGCGCCGGCGGGCGTATCGATGAAGGTCCCCGAGGCATAACCCAGGATCGGCGCCGAACCCGGCAAGCGCGCCGCGTCGGCCGCGCCCCCGTCCTCGGATCCGTAATAGAAATCGGCCATGCCGCCCCGCATAACTGCTGCGAGGCGATTCCCTACCCGATCGCGCCTAAAACGCGGTTAATCGCCCTCGGCGGAAACCTCCGGTGAACCCCAGCGTCAAATCGCAGCCTTCAAGGCCGCGACGAGGTCGGTTTTCTCCCAGGAAAAGCCGCCGTCATCTTCGGAGTCTCGGCCGAAATGACCATAAGCTGCGGTGCGCTGGTAGATCGGACGGTTCAGCGCCAGATGCTCGCGGATGCCGCGCGGGGTGAGGTCCATCACCTGGCCCACGGCGGCCTCGATCTGGCGATCCGGCACTTCGCCGGTGCCATCGGTGTCGACATAGATCGACAGCGGCTTGGCGACACCGATGGCGTAGCTGAGCTGCAGCGTGCAGCGATGTGCCAGGCCCGCCGCGACCACGTTCTTGGCCAGATAGCGCGCCGCATAGGCCGCCGAGCGGTCGACCTTGGTGGGGTCCTTGCCGGAAAACGCACCGCCGCCATGGGGCGCGGCACCGCCATAGGTGTCGACGATGATCTTGCGCCCGGTCAGCCCCGCGTCGCCGTGAGGACCGCCGAGCTCGAATCGGCCGGTGGGATTGAAGT
>JAAUYB010084259.1_pt1 | contig 28187 bp, 24 predicted proteins | sample 7278071 | NCBI WGS metagenome assembly JAAUYB01 (sample SAMN14350121, study PRJNA611818) | marine sediment metagenome | isolation source: surface marine sediment (1.8m) | place: French Polynesia: Moorea | collected 2018-08 | reverse complement strand
GGACAGCCGCTTCACTTAGTCTACGTTAGGTAACTGCCAGTTTGCCAGGGGTTTTTGCAAAAACAAGGAGTGAGGACTCTTCACCGTCTCAAGGAAATGGTGGAATGTCGCCGGGCAAAATGGCAATATGTTTACTTGGAGCCTCTTACCCGTACCTGGAAGTTATTTTTCTTTTTTTTGTACAAGGAAATGGTGGAATGTCGCCGGGCAAAATGGCAACATGTTTAATTGGAGCCTCTTAACCGTACCTGGAACCCCGCCTGCTTCAAGGAAATGGTGGAATGTCGCCGGGCAAAATGGCAACATGTTTACTTGGAGCCTCTTACCCGTACCTGGAAGTTATTTTTTTTTCTTGGAGCCCCTTACCCGTACCTGGAAGTTATTTTTTCTTTGGAGCTACGTGACCTTAGTAACTTGTCGGTTTCAAATGGGCGTGATTCAAGGCCGGGCTTAAATTGTTTTTAAGTTGTCGGTAAGGGCCGGCAGAGGCCCGTTCCCAGTTGTCATAAGTTGTCCCCATAAACTGAGTGTCAAGGAATTCTTTCCGATTCCTCGATCATGAAAAGTCAGGGTCAAAGAATGAGGCCTGATTCTTCGACCCGGAAAAGTCAGGAGCAAAGAACCGGATCTGATTCTTTGCGCACTGAAAAGTAATGTGAAAGAAATCAATTGTGGTTCCTTGACCCGGACTTTTCGGGAGCAAAGAATGAAAACTATTTCTTTGACCCTGAACTTTCGGTGCGCAAAGAATGAGGACTGATTCTTTGCGTCCCGACTTTCAGTATCGAGAAATCAGTGCTCATTCCTCGATGCCGGACGGCGAGAATCAACCAATGAGGCGGCCTTGCGAGGCATATTCCCGGAAAACGTGTGTAAATTGTTGTCCTTGGTTGTCAAAGTAAAGGCTCGGGTTTGATTGCGCCGAAAGGTGAGAAAAGACCGCGGGCCGGCCTGCCCTAAACACAACCCAGCCACACAATGTCGATAAGGCGCGTACCCTTCCGGGGAAACGCTCGCGCCGACGTGAGATTTGGTAACCCGGGTTTCCTTTGTTATGATGGGGCGTCTTCAAGGGGCCTTGCAACATTTTGCGGTTCCGTCCTGTCTAATTGGATGAGATGAATGACCTCTCGGGGAGGTTCGAGATGAAGCACCGTTCCTTATGGGCCGCGTTGATTATTGTCAGTGGGGCGACACTATTCGCCCAGGATATCGAACGAACGTTTTCCATCAGCGGTGAACCGCGGCTGGACGTGATCACCATTTCCGGCAGCATCACCATTTCCAAGGGCAAAACCGGCAAGGTCCTGGTCAAGGCCCGTCGTTCCAATGACCGTATCGAGGTGGATATGACCCAAAGCGGCGATCGTATCCGCATCAAGACACGTCACCCGTTCGGTGGTCGCGGCGGCAGCGTTTCCCTTGAAATCACCATGCCCGACGGCGAGTTGGACGTGCGCTCCACCTCGGGCGAGATCACGGTGGAAGGCGTCAGCGGCGATTTGGAATTGCACTCGGTCAGCGGCAATATCGATGTCTCCAGGTTGGACGGGCGCCTGCGCATGAACGGCATCAGCGGCAATGTGACCATGTCGCGCCTGGGCAAGGCCGAGGTCGACGCGGTCAGCATTTCGGGCAATGTGATTTACCGCAAGGGCAGCCTGCAGGGCGGCGATTACAATTTCTCCAGCACCAGCGGCAACGTGGTGCTCAGCGCCACCGCCGATGCAAATTACACCATCTCCGGCCGCACCATCAGCGGCAGGATTACCGATGAAACCGGCAAACTGACGATCAAAAAAGCCAAGTACTCCGGAAGCCAAAGCCTCTCGGGCGTCGTGGGCAAGGGTACGGTCATGGTTCAGGCCAACTCGGTCAGCGGCAACGTACGCATCGAGAAAAATTGAAGGCTTTCTCTTCGATATCGTTCAGGTTTTCCTTCAAATCTGACCGATGCGGGTTGTTGACATCCGCGTCCAAATAAAAAATAATTGTAGGGCTGGGATTGCTATACCCTCTTTCAGCCGAATGAACGAGGGTTTTCCCAACCGCGGCTTGTCCTAACTATTAGGCTGAATTTTTCTCGGGAGATCATTTCGGAGCATATGGTTATCAATGCGCGCGCACGGACGGTGCTTAGCCAGGTCGTTACGCTCCACTACACCACTTGTGAGCCGGTGGGCTCCAAGTCGATCAGTCGTACACGCGCCGTGTCCTGCTCTCCCGCTACCATACGTAACATACTGGGCCGTTTGGAGAGCAGCGGATATCTCTCCCAACCGCACACCTCCGCGGGCCGGCTGCCGACCGATTTGGGTTACCGAACCTATGTCAACGATATCAGTCTGAGCGCCGCGCCGCTGGAAGACGATGAAAAGCAGGCCTTGGACGAGGCCATTGACCGAGCCTCCACCGGACCCGCCTTGCTGAAGTTGATTGCCGATATCATTCACCAACGCACCCGGCAGATGACGTTTCACATCCCCTTCCGTCACAGCGGCGTCAAGCTGCGGCATCTTCACCTGGAACGTTTGAACGATAAGAAGGTGCTGGCCTTGTGGGTCGGTCGCGGCGGGCAAACCTTCCAGTCCGTCTTGGACATCGGCGCGGCGCAATTAGGCGTCAACCTGGCTGAGAAAGCCAAGAATTATTTCAACAACGCCTTCCGAGATTGCAGCCTGCTGGATATTCAGCGCGCCCTGGTCGCCCGAATGCGCGGCGTCGGTCAATCCGACCTGTTGTCGGCCCGGGCTGCCCTGGTGGTCAACGCCCTGGTCGGCGAGGCCGACCAGTTGACCGACCTCAGCTTTCAGGGCTTGAGCCGGGTCCTGGAAATGCCCGAATTCCAGGATGTCGCCGCGGTGAAACTGCTGTTCGAGGTAGTGGAGTCCCAGGGCAAAATTAAACGTGTCTTACGGCGAGGCATCGAAGTCGATCCGCTGACCGTGTTTTTTATCGGCGGGGAAATGGAAGATCCCGACCTTGAAGAATTGACCATTGCCATGGCCAAAATCAACCGGGGCAACCACATCATCGGCTGCGTCGGTGTATTGGGCCCCAAGCGCATGCCCTACCTCAAGTCGTGGCAAATGCTTTCCTACGCCGAAAACCGGGCGGCCCGTTTACCCGCCTGAACCCCAAGTTATGATATGATTCTCCCAGAAATCAGGAGTGACAGATGATTGAGGAACCCCAAGACAAGGCCCCGGAAGAGGTCGAAACAGCACCGGAAGCCGCCGATGCGGCCCCCGAGGAAGAGACCCCCGAGGTCTCGGATGAAACCGATACTGAAGAGGATCAGGACGAAGAGGAAGAGGAAGAAGAGCAGGACCCCAAGGACAAAAAGATTGCGGAGTTGGAATACGAACTGGCCAATATGCGCAATATGTTGTTGCGCACAAGGGCCGATATGGAGAACTTCCGCAAACGCAACGAGCGCGAGCGGGCGGAGACCACCAAATTCGCCAACCGCAAGATATTCAACGAGATGTTGGAAGTTCTGGACAACTTCGACCGCGCCATGACGGCGGCGCCCGATGCCAAGGACAACTTCGTCATCGGGGTCACCATGATCCAAAAGCAGCTCATCGACGTGCTGAAGCAGAACGGTGTCGAGGAGATCAATGCGGAGGGTCGTTTGTTCGATCCCTATTTGGACGAGGCCATTGCCCGGGAGCACACCTCGGAATACGAGGAACACACCATTATCGAGGTCTTCCAAAAGGGTTTCCGTTTTCACGGCCAGCTGTTGCGCCCGTCCAAGGTCAAGGTAGCGGCCAAACCGGAAGCCGTGGAGGCTGAGGAAGCCGTTACCGAAGAGGAATAAAAACCCTCATCGGAGGGTATGGAGCCATTCTATGGGCAGAACCATCGGCATTGATCTGGGCACCACCAACTGTTGCGTCTGCGTTTCCGAGTCGGGCGCACAGACGGTCACGCCCAATAAAGAAGGCAGCCGGACGACCCCCTCGGTCGTGGCGTTTACCGATCAGGACGAGCACCTGATCGGTCACATCGCCAAGCGCCAGGGGGTGACCAACCCCAAAAACACCATCTACGCGGTGAAGCGGCTCATCGGCCAACGCTACGATTCAGAGTCCATCACCCGCGCCCGCGAGCACCTGGCTTATGAGGTGGTCTGCGCGGACAACGGTGACGGTTGGGTGAAATGCCATGAAAAGGTCTACTCGCCCCAGGAAATCTCCGGCATGATCCTGCGCGAGTTGAAAGAGTCTGCCGAGGAATACCTGGGCGAGGAAGTGATCGACGCGGTGATCACGGTGCCCGCCTATTTCGACGACGCCCAGCGCCAGGCCACCAAGGACGCGGGCGCCATCGCGGGCCTGGAAGTCAAGCGCATCCTCAACGAGCCCACGGCCGCCGCATTGGCCTACGGTTTGATCGAGGGCTTCAGCGGCATGGTTGCCGTGTATGACCTGGGCGGGGGCACCTTCGACGTCTCCATCCTGGAACTGGCCAACGGCGTTTTCGAGGTGGTCGCCACCTCCGGCGATACCTTCCTGGGCGGTGAAGATTTCGATAACGCGGTCCTTAATTGGATGGTGGAATCGTTCCAGAAGGAGACCGGCATCAACCTGCGCTTCGACAAAATGGCGTTACAGCGCCTCAAGGAAGCAGCGGAGAAGGCCAAATGCGAGTTGTCCTCGGTAGAGGAAACGGAGATTTCCCTGCCGTTCATCTCGTCTGACAATACCGGCGCCAAGCACTTGAACCTGAAGTTATCGCGCACTCATTTCAACGATTTGATTCGCGAATTGGTAGACCGTACCCGGCAGCCCTGCGAAGCCGCACTCGCCGCCGCGCACCTCAACGAATCCGACATCGACCGGGTGCTGTTGGTGGGCGGACAGACGCGCACCCCGCTGGTGCAGGATGTGGTGCAGGACATCTTCGGCCAGGAGCCTTGTATGGACCTGAACCCGGATGAAGTGGTCGGTATCGGCGCGGCCATCCAGAGTTCCATCCTGGAAGGCGAGATCAAGGACATCGTTCTGCTGGACGTGACGCCGCTCAGCCTGGGCATCGAAACCCAGGGCGGCCTGGTCTACAAGATGATCGAGTCCAACGCCAACATACCCACCCAGTACTCGCAGATCTTCACCACGGTCAGCGATAACCAGACCACGGTCAGCATTCACATCGTCCAGGGTGAATCCGAGATCAGCAGCAACAACCGCTCCCTGGCCCGGTTCGAACTGGTGGATCTGCCTACCGCGCCCAAGGGCGTGCCGCAGATCGAGGTTACCTTCGAGATCGACACCAACGGCATCGTCAAGGTCTCGGCCATGGACATGCAGAGCGGTAAGGCGCAGTCCATCAATATCACCCCGACCAGCGGCTTGAGTCCCGGCGAGATCGAAGAAATCATTGCCCGCGCGGAGATGAACCGCGAGCACGATGAGAAACGCAAGGAATTCATCCGCAAGATGAACAAACTGGAAGGGATGATTCACACCTTGGAGAAGACCAATGCCGAATACGGCTCCTATCTGAATGAGGAAGAACAAGGGCGTGTCAAAGAAACTATTGCGGATGCGCGTAAAGCCATTAATCTGGAAGACGAGGGCATGGTTTTTCAGTCATTGGACAAAATGGCGCGCGTTTCCAAGGTGTTGAGCGAGGTTGTCATGTTCAACCCGGGAAAATCGAAAGAATAATGCGGCGCACCGATAGGTGCGCCCAAGTTTCGCCTGCACCGGACGGCCTGTTTTGTTATAGTATTAATCTTTCGCCCGGGTGTGGGTGATCCCTTCTCAACCAATTATCACCATCACAAACCGGTTTTCGGGCTCGCGAACGGGGCCAAAAACAAAGAGGTATCGACAAAGCACATGGACCAGGATTATTACGAGGTATTGGGTGTCAGCCGCCAGGCGACTGAACAGGAAATCAAGAAAGCCTACCGCAAGAAAGCGGTGCAATACCATCCGGACAAGAATCCGGGAGACAAAACCGCGGAAGAGAAGTTCAAAGCCGCCGCGGAAGCCTATTCGGTACTGTCGGACAGAGAAAAACGCGATGTTTACGACCGCTACGGTCACCAGGGCCTGAAAGCCCAAGGCCAGGGCGGTTTCTCGGGCTTCAACTCGGACATCTTCGGTGGTTTCGAGGATATTCTGGGCGACTTTTTCGGTTTCGGCCGCGGTCGCGGCAGGCGCGGGCCGCGTCCCCGCCAGGGCCGCAGCTTGGAACAGCTGGTAGAGCTGACCTTTATGGAAGCCTACGAGGGCGTGACCAAGGAAATCAAAGTTCGCAAGATGGAGAACTGCGACGTCTGCGACGGCAGCGGTCTGCGCGCGGGCGCCAGCATGAAAAACTGCACCACCTGTAACGGTCAGGGCCAGGTGATTATGTCCGCGGGCATCCTCCAGGTATCTCAGCCGTGCCCCGCTTGCGGCGGCCAGGGACGCATGGTCAGTCCCCAGGACCGTTGCCGCCAATGTTATGGTCAGGGCAAGATGGAGCGCAGCAGCACGGTCAAGGTGCCCATCAATTCCGGTGTGGATACCGGGATGCGCATGCGTGTCAGCGGCAAGGGCGAGCCGGGCGAAAACGGCGGCCCCCCGGGTGATCTCTACCTGGCCATCAAGGTTCTGCCGCACGAGCATTTCGATCGCCAGGGCGATGACCTGCACGCCCAGGTGGCGGTCAGTTTTTCACAGGCCGCCCTGGGAACCACCCTGGAAATCCCCACGCTGCAAAGCCAGGAGAAGATCAAGGTGCCGGAAGGCACCCAATCCGGCAGCACCTTCACCTTGCGCCGTTGCGGCTTCAGCATTGTCGGCCGACCCAACAGCTACGGCGATCTCATCGTCAAGGTTGTGGTTCGGACGCCGGTCAGGCTGAATCGCGAAGAGCGCGAACTGCTGGAGAAATTGGACGAAATTCAAAAGAAAAAAGGTAACAACCAAGGCAAGTCCATCTTCCAAAAGGTGAAGGATTTCTTCCAACACCACTGATTGCTTGCCGTAAATCCGCGCATTCGCCGAACAACCCTAAACCTGCAGCCGGCCGGTTTCGTTAGATAACCCAAGGGGAGATAGATTATCCGGAGGTCCGTTGTGCGATACGGCATTTGCCTGCTTTTAGCAGCATCTATATTTTTGCGTGCGGCTGATGTGCCCACGGTCAAAAATGGTAAGGTACCCATTGGTAAAACAGTAACACTGGTGTTAACCGAAGACCTGCGTTTCGGTTCGGATGAGGAAGAGGATCACTACCTGTGGGCCTCGGACGTCACCGACCTGGAAGTAGACTCCAAGGGTCACATCTACGTGGCCGATCCGAACGAAAGCGTGCTCTATGAGTTCGACCCCGCCGGGAAGTTCGTACGCGTGGTCATTCCCAAGGGACAGGGGCCGGGCGAAACGGCCGCTTTGGCCGGTTTCCAGTTCCTGGCGGACGGTTCCGCCGTTGCCTTCGAGGGTCGGCCGGGCGTCATGCCCAAGTTCCACTACTTCGACAAGAACCTGAAATTCGTGAAGCAGTTCAGCGGCATCAACATGGGCCGCATGGTCTTCAACCCCGTTCTGAACCCGCAAGGCACCCGCATGTTCGGCTTCTACATGAAGTTCGACATTGAAAGGAGCAAGATGGTCAGCTACACCGGCTTGTTGGACGATCAGTGGGCGCCCCTGAAAGAGTTTTCAGCCGCCGAGCAAACCGCCAATTTTGCTCAATTCAACGATCCCAAAGTGCTGTCCGATTTCTTGGGAGAAATCCTTTCCAACATCATCGCGGGCGCGGGAGTCGGTATTTTCGACAGCGAGGGCCGCATGTACTCGGCGCTCAGCAATATCTATGAAGTGACGCGCTGGTCGCCGGACCTGAGTGAGAAGGAACTGATCATCAAGCGGGACTACAAACCCATCCCGCGTGAGCCGGAGGAAATCCGGGCGATTGCCGACCGCGCCTCCGAGGGCTTTCGGCGGGCGCCGGGCCTGGGCGATATGGTCAACGACGCCTTTATCGAGCGCGTTATCGAGAAGGCCGACCTGCCGCTGACCAAAACCCCCATCTACGGCTTGCTGCTCATGCCGGACGGTCACCTGTTGGTGGTGCACGACGTGCACCAGGTTACCGGGAAACAGTTGGTGGATATCTTCAACAAAGAAGGTCGCTACGTGGGCCAGGCGAAAGGCAACGACTGGTGCTTCGTGAACAGCAACGGCGACAACAGCATGGTCTTCCGGGGCGACTTCGCCTACACCTTGGAAACCGATGAAGAGGGCGACAACCGCGTGGTTCGCTACCGCTATAAGTTGGCCTCCAAATAAACCCGCGCAAGGCGCATTCGATTGCAACAAAGGGCCTCGTTATTCGAGGCCCTTTGCTTTTGCGGCCTTCAAATGGAAGATCGAAAACGGCGAGATCCTTTCCGGCGCCAATTCTCGCTATATCTTGTAGGATGACCGGAACCGAATCGGTGGTCCTGTGCGTAAAGGCAACACCGGGGAACCGCGAGGAGGAGGAAAAGCATTGCGTCCGCGTCTAAACCCTGCCGTATCCCTTCAACCCGTGCCGTAATTGACCCAAAAGTCCGGCCGGCATGAAGCTTGTAACTAATTTTCGTGCCGGGCGGATGTCCTGAGCGTATGCAGAGAGGTTTTTCAGATGAATACATTATGTTTGTTGACATGGCTCTATGCCGGGTTTGCGGCGGAAACCTATGAGGTAACGCCTGTCCAGGAGATTGGGCACCGCCTCGATTTCAGAGATCCCTATCCCAGAGACCCGATCACGGTGGGGAACAAGGTCTATTTCACCTCTGAAGCCCGGCGCTATGGCAAAGAACTGTGGGTCACCGACGGAACCCAAGCGGGCACCTCCCTGGCGGCAGACATCGATCCGGGTTACCGCGACAGCAGGCCAGGGGATTTTCATACCGACGGCGACATCTTGTGGTTCTCCGCCGAAAAGAGCAGGATTCGGATCTGGCACGCCCTGGATACGCGAACCAATACGCTGACGGCCTTCGATGCTTTCGGCTATCGAAACGACGAACCCACGGTCATCATCGAAAATCGCTTTTATTTTTGGAGCGCCGAAAACCAACTGGTTGCCGCTTCCGGCGACCGGGCCGAAGTGATCGTTCAAATGGATGAGACTTTCAAGGGGTTCAGTGTCCCTGTTTCGGTAAACGGAGACCTGCATTTCCTGGCGGGTCAGGAGGCAGTGGACATCGCCCTCTACTGCTTGGAGGGAACGAACCTGGTGAAATTAACCCGCCTGGTCGAGTCCCCGGAACTCTACACCGCACCCAATCAGGGCGCGGAGTTGATCTTAAGCGGCGGAGACACGGGTCTGTTTATGATGGTCGGCCGCACAAACGGGCCGAATCTAGCGGTATGGCATCGCGACGAATCCGACGTCTACCTGCTGGCGCTGGATGAAGAGGGTTCCTACTCCACCTATGAATACGCCCAAGTCGGCGACTACTTTTATTTCCGCAATAACACGCAATTGTGGGTCAGCGACGGGACCGTGGAAGGCACGGGGCCGGTGGTGGAGGACGGCTTGTATCGTCCCTTCAACCTGCTGACGGTGGGCAATCGGTTGTTGACCTTTGCCTGGTCCGAAGAAAGGCCGAGCCCGACCTATGAGAAAGGACTTTATTCGGTGACCCCCGGTAGCGGGGAAGAGCCCGTAAAATTGTTTGATGTCGACCCGGATTATCTGGCAACCTACCCCCGGAAGGTCGAGGTGGACGGGTCCGTTTACTTCAACAACTCCTTTACGGTTTGGCGTACCGACGGCAGCATCGAGGGCTCTGAAATTTTTGTTAGGCGTTTCGTCTACTCCATCGGCGTCATGGAAGACGATTTCGTCATCTTCAACACCAAGGTGGAGAGCAGCGCCGGCGACGAAATCGAAATCGATCCCGGGCCCGACGATTTCGACTTCCACCGCTCTCACGGACAGGTGGTCGACGACCGTTTCTACTACTTCAACATCACCGCGCAAGGCCGGGGCCTCTATACCTTGGATGAGGACGGTCCGGTGAAACTCGCCGGATTGCACCATAGCGAACCCTTTCACAGGGATGAAAACCGTTTCCGGGCCTTCGGAAACGGTTACCTGGTTCAGCCGCCTCGAACCAACGACATCTACTATACCGAGGGCGCCCCGCAAGCCACCCGGAAGATCGATCTGGAACTATATCTGGTACATGTCGCAATCGACGGTGAAACCGCTCACTTTGCCTACTCGGTCGGCGTCAATGCGACCATTCGGAGCGGCAATCCGCTTTCCGAAGAACCCCTGCGAAAGATCATCGTGCCCAAAATCTTCCATGGCGCATTTTCCATAGGCGCCATGGACGGCTATGTCTATTACCCGGTCCACGGTGAAACCCACCTGGAACTGCATCGCATGGGCGCCGAGAACGTGGACGAAAAGGTCGCCGGCCTGATCGAAAAGAACGAGGGCGTGTTCGCGCCGTCCGGCATCCAGTCGTTCTTCCGGATATCGAACAGCTTGTATTTCGTGGTCGTTGAAAGCAGGCAGGAGGGGGCTCTCGAAACCAGGCAATTGGTGCTCTATCGCACCGACGGCACGGAGCATGGCACCATTCGCCTGGGTAACGGCGAGTTCGTGCGAACCCTCGCGGGCGGCCTGACCGTCTTCGACAGGAGAACGGTTTCCGTCTTGCGCGGGGATGAATTGATCCCCTTGATCGGCCCCTCCCGGAACCTTAACATACGCCAAGATGATCTTTGGGGCGACCCGGTGGACGGTCGTCAGTTCTGGTTTTCCGGCGGTGATATTTGGGTCACCGACGGCACGCCCGAGGGCACCGGGGCTTTGACCGAAAGTCGTTATTCCGGCCGCTACCTGGGCCGGACCGATACCCACCTCTTCTACCAGAGCGGTTATAAGGGCAAGCTCCACGCGGTGAACCTGGAAACCGAATCCGAGACCGTGTTGGATGTCATCCCCGAGGAGTACAATTGGGCGGGCAGCACAACACCCTGGAACGGCAAACTCTACTTCGCCGGCCTGTCTGCCGAGGGCGGCAGCGAGTTGTGGGTCAGCGGCGGCACGCCGGAAACGACCGCTCAGGTGATCGACCTGGAGCCCGGCATCGGCAGCAGCAAACCTGCCGAAATGGTAGTGCAAAACGATCGTTTATGGTTCCGCGCCTTCACCATGGAAGACGGCTGGAACTGGTGGTCGCTCACCGTCGCGGAAGAGCCGGAACCCATGGACATCGAATTGCGTGCATCCCCCTTTCTGCTGAACAGCTGCCCCGCCTATGCCTATGTCATGGGTGATATCGACGGCGCTCAGTTCACCTGGAGCATCGAGGGGGGCGAGATCCTGTCCGGCCACGACGAGCGCCTGATTTCTTTCCGGGCCCTGGGAACCGAACCCGTGGTGCTTCATGTCAAAACCACCCGAGGCAATCAGATCGGTGAGGATCGGCAAAGTGTCCCTGTCTTCACCCTACCTTTCGACCCCTGCGGCCGATAGTCCCGGAAGGGCCTCCGCACCCCAAATGCACCCGTTCCAAAACCCTTATTGGACAGGAGGTAACCCGACGTTTATAATGATTCGAGCCTGTGAATCGCTTAATTACAAGGAGCGCACCCTACTTTATGTCCCATGGTATTCGTTTCGTCTCGGGCATTAACGAAGGCGTCGGCATTCCCATCAGGGAAGGGCAGGAGATCACACTGGGTCGCGCGCGAAACAACGATGTCATCTTGCCTTACGACGGTTGGGTTTCTGGGAAACACGCCGCGGTGAAACGCCAGGGCGGTAAGTTCTTCTTGAAGGATTTGCGGTCAACCAACGGGACGTTTCTGGGCTCGGAACGCATCCCCTTCCATACCTACCGGCCGTTGAAAGGCTTGTTCGTGGTCGGTTCCACTATTTTCGAAACCACCGACCACTGCAATAACCAGTTCGACGGACCCGCGCCCTTGAATACGGCCTATCGGGGTAAGGCGGCGGACCCTGAACTGATGGCGGCCCTGGAAAAAGAAGCCCTGGGCAAGCCCATCATCAACAGCGTTCTCGTCTTCCTGGCCCTGGCGAGTGTCTACGGCAAAGAACTGGAGCCCTTCTTCAAACGGCTCAAAATGGAAATCGACCTCAACCGCGTTCGGCTTCGCCTGGAAAAGAGTCGGCTCTTCCGCGGCAGCGAAGCCTGGATGAACCGCTTCCTGGGATTACCCGCCCAGCTACCCGAGGATTCGGTTTCCTTCATCACGCCCCTGGCCAGGTCCGCGCTCATCGGTCAAGACCCGCCCCTGATGAAACTGCGGCGGCTCCTGGAAGGCGACTATAACCTGGTCTTCCCCATTCTGCACCACGAGGAAACCCGCGGCCGTTGGATTCCCATTTTCGACGCCTTGACGGCTCCGCCCAAGCCGAAGAAAAAGAAGGCGGCCGCGCCCAAGGCCGGCGCGCGGAGAGCGGAACCCGAGGAAAAAGAAGTACCCGCCTATCTGGCGCCTTTGCTGGCCCTGGACGAATTTTGGAACGATTTGGGTGAAAACCTGGCCGACGGCGTTACGGCGGTCCTCACCGGCGATACCGGTTGCGGCAAAACGGCTACCCTCAGGCTCGCCCTGTTGGACAAGGCGCGCATCGGCCTGCCCGAGATCCTCTCCGGCCCGGTGAACTTCTTCGATCCCAAAACCTTCTTCTACCTGCAAAGCCCCCAACTCGCCGGTGATTACCTGGAAACCATCTTGCAAAGCATCCACGGCGGCTGCCTCACCGTCATCGACCATCTGGACGTGCTGCTGGAACATCTTTCCATTCGCGGCAACGGCGATCGTGAACTGCTGCGCGCCGTCGCCAACACCCACACGCCCTTGATCCTGGTGCTGGACCGTGAATCCCTGTCCCGCTACGAACGTCAGTTCGGCAATCACGAGGTTTTCGATTTCCGTCAGTATTTGCGCGGTATCCTGGGCCGCATTCACAATGCCATGCTGGACGAATTCGAACACCAGATGGAAGCCATTCTGGCCGAGGACGCCAAGCTGTTCTTCATGCGCCGCGTGGTTGCCGGCGAACGCTATAACCTGCGCACCCAATGGGAATTTATCTCGCTATGCCTGCGCCGTTGCAAGCAAATCGACTATGGCCTGGGCCGTCTCGAGGCCAAAACCGCTTCGATCGGCGGCATCGGCGAGGCGATTTTTCACGAGGTCTTCGAAAACTGGCTGAACCGGCCCGCGCCGGTGGGTACCGATTCGATAGCGTTCGAATCGCTCGCCCAACTGCCGGAGCCCGAACCGGAACCGCCGCCCGCCTCCGAGGCCGACGCCGCCATTCTGGACCAGATCGAGGAATTGTTCTACAACTACGCCCAACACATCTTCAACATGACCCTGCGTTACAGCGACCAGACCACACGATTGAATAAGCAGGGCCGACTCACACGGGAACAAAAGCTGGACGAATTGAAGGAACACCTGGTCCACATGGTCGGCGCCTTCCAAGCGGTATTCCCCGCCTGGTTCGAGGAATGGTGGATGAAAATCGACCCCGAGGTCATTCAGGCGGAAATAGGCGCAAGCCCCAAAGCCTTATGGGAAGCATACAAGAACCGCACGCAGCACATCGATACCAGCCTCGCCCAGGACCAGTTCCACAAAACCGCCGCTCGTATCTTCCTGGAAACCATCCAATCGGCCAAGCAGCGCTGACTTTTTCCACAAAAATTCAAATCAGCGGTAAACCAACCCAAGGGCACCTTCGTTTCCTCTTTTACTACCCGATAGCCTTCCCATGTTCGGGTTTTCCCTGAGGAGGACATTGATTATGCGCTACGCACTCATCCTGGCCTTGGCCCTGAGCACCGCCGCCTTTGCCGGCGAAACCCAAACCATTGACCGTACCTTCGACCTGAAGCCCGGCGGCGAGGTCAATTTGAGGAACGTCAACGGCAATGTGGTTGTGCAAGGCTGGGACAAGAACCAGGTACGCATTGTGGCCGTCAAAAAAGCTCGTGGTTCCAGAGCCCTGCAAAAGCTGGAGAACATCGAGGTCCGCATCGAAGCCACATCCAATTTGATCAACGTGGAAACCGTCAAGGTCACCAAAATGAAAACATGGAACAACGTTTCCGTGAAGTACGAACTCTGGGTACCCAACGAGGTCGACCTGAACGCGCGTACCACCAACGGCAACGTGTCCATTTCGGAAATCACCGGCACCGTCATGGCCCGCTCCACCAACGGCAATGTCAAGGCGGAGCAGGTGGCCGGTAACGTGAACGCTTCCAGCACCAACGGCAACGTCACCGCCGAACTGATCGAATACACCGGCGGCGACATGAGCCTGAAAACCACCAACGGCTCCATCCGCTTCTCCGGCCCCCGCGATATGAACCTGGATGTCGATGCCAAGACCACCAACGGCTCCATCAATACCGATTTTGCCGTGGCTTCCATGGGCAAGATATCCAAACGCCACCTGAACGGAACCATCAACAACGGCGGTAATCGCCTGACCTTGAAGACCACCAACGGCAGCATCAAGCTCCGCGAATACTAGGTTCCGTTTTCTCTTCCCAAGTCACCGGCCCGATTGCGACAACCCTCGCGATCGGGCTTTTCCCGTTTCAAGGGAAGCATTTTCGGCGGTCCGCACACAAACTTTACATTTTCGCCAAGCCGAGCCACGGCAAGGGTTTATCCGGGTTCTCCTTCCATAAAATAAAAATTCAACTTGACTTTCAAAATTCTGGTCACAATAATCCCTGCAACGACACGCTCGGTATTCAACCGGGCAACCAGAGAGGGTTTTCAAGCGAAAACGACAATCTGAGACGACGCTTATTGAGAAAGGTGGAGGGATCAGGCCCTGTGAAGCCTTAGCAACCGGTGACTCGCCGTCACGTCAGGTGCTAATTCCTGCCCAAGCAATTGGGAAAAATGAGTGGCGCAATGAAGTGGATCATTACTCTTCTTGCTCTTCCCGTTTTTTCCCCGAGAGCAACCCCAAGGAGACCACTTCATGACATCCGATTTCGCGAAAGCCGAACACAACGGAACCAGTCGAACGGCCTCTTTCCGCTCTTGGGAAAAACGGTGGTGCGCGCGCCGGACCATACACGCGGTGATCAACCGGAGAGGAGTTTGACATGGTGAAGATTTATGTGTTGCACGAAAACGAAGCCTGGGTGGCGCCCCTCACCCGCGCCCTGGACGATTTGCGCTTGGATTATGAGTACTGGTTCCTGAATGAGGGCCTGGTTCCCCTGCACGAGGCGCCCCCGGAAGGGATTTTCTACAACCGTATCGGCGCTTCCGCACACCTGCGCGGCAATCCCCACGCGCCCGAACTGACCGGCCTGGTGTTGGACTGGTTGGAGCGCCACGAACGCCGCGTGGTCAATTCCGGCCGCGCCCTGGCCATGGAATTGAGCAAGACCACCCAATACGCCGCCCTGGAAGCCCTGGACATCCCCACTCCGCGCACCATTCCCGCGGTGGGCCGCAACTTCATCCTTCAGGCCGCGCAAACCTTTCTGCCGAAACCGGTCATCCTGAAACACAATCGCGGCGGCAAGGGCCACAGTGTCAACCGCTTCGACAGCCTGGAAGAAATCGTCGCCTATCTGGACGGCCCCGACTACGAGGCGCCCGTGGACGGCGTCTGGCTGGTGCAAGAGTTCATCCAGTCGCCCCGGCCCTACATCCTGCGTTGCGAATTCGTGGGCGGTCGCTTCTTCTACGCCATGCAGGTGGACACCGGCGAGGGCTTCGCGCTCTGCCCCGCCGAGGTTTGCCCCTTGCGCACGGGCCGAAATAAATACCGCATCACCGACGAGTTGGACGGGGATCCCGTCATCCAGCGCTACGAACAGTTCCTGGAGTACAACAACATCGACATCGCGAGCATCGAACTGATCCGCGACGCGGACGGCAAGCTCTACACCTACGATGTGAACACCAACACGAACTACAACGAGCAGGCCGAAACCGATGCGGGCTTGACGCAAACCGGCATGCAGGCCGTGGCCCGTTACCTGGGCGATACGCTGGGCGCCGTCAAACCGTGTCCACAAGCCCGTGTGGCTTGAGGCGGCGGCGCAATCAGGCGAGCTCGGGGTACAATACAAACCTCTCCGAAGCAGCTAAGAACCAGGCGTTCGACATCCGTCGACCGCACCCCCGAGCTCACCTGATTGCGCCGAGCGGCCCGCCTACCCCTCCGGGAACTGGCGGCAGTATTCGTAAAGCGCCATGGACGTGGCGTTGGCCACGTTCAAACTGTAGGGCAGGCCCCAAATCGGGATTTCCACCACGTCGTCCAGCAAAGCCAGGTTCTCGGGATCGATGCCCTTGCGTTCACTGCCGATGACCAGGCAGGTGCGGCGCTCGAAACGGTAATCGAAGATACACCGCGAATCGTTGGTTTGCTCCAGGCCCACCAGGCGATAACCGTCGGCCTTCAGCTTCTTGAGCACGGGCGGCAGACTGCGGTGGATCTTGACCTCCACCTGGTGTTCGCCGTCACGCGCCACCTTACCGATGACCTTGGCCTGGCCGGACGCAATCACCTTGGGGATGGCAAAACAGGACACGGTGCGTAGGATGGATGACAGGTTGACATTGCTGCGCATGGGTTCGCAGGCCACCAGAATCTCGCGTTCCCGGGCCAGTTTAACCGGCTCCTTGTGCCGCTGTTGGACAAACTCTGTCAAGCGCTTTCCCGTGTGTTAAGGAGAGATGATACACCGGCAGGCATTCTTGCCCGGGACCGTCGGACTAGAAGGCCGCGGACCACGCTCCCCTTTGCTAAGTGCTGTAACTATAAGGGTTGGGGTGGTACGCCGGCCGGGATTAGAACCCCGGACCGTCGGCTTAAAAGGCCGCGATTCACCGTCCTGTCGGCTGAACCAAAAAAATGATAGCGTACAAAGAAGGGTCCCTGCAAGAGGAATTCAATCGGCTTGAAACTGGCTCTATGACTGGGTTTTATCTCTGTTTGTTGTCCTGAAGGAGGGAAGGAGCAAAAGAGATCTGATCCGTGAGCTTTTGTCACCTGTACGCATGAAAGAGACAGAAAAGCGCATAGAAGAAACATCAAAATTATGCCGGCGTCACTTTTGCCTGTTGGTGATTCCATTCTTGGGAATGGAGAGAGTGTTGACACCCACGCTCTTGGGCTACAAGCCCAGTTGTATGGCCAGGCCGCAGGCCGCCAGGGCGCCTCCGGCCAGGGCTTGGGCGTAGCGGGTCAGCCAGGGGGCTTTGAAGATGCTGATGCCTCTCAGGCCGATCGATACGGCCAACAGCATGGTGGTTAGGGTTACCACCGAGAAGATACCCGCTACTGCCGCTACCTGGAACCAGCCCTCGTTGAAGGCCGGGTACATCAATAATGGGATCAGCGGTTCGCATGGGCCCAGCACGAAGATGATGAACAGGACCCATGGCGTTACGTTGCTCGTGCCGTGTCGGTGGCCCGGGTCTTTGGCCTCTCCGTGGCGATTAACCCAGGCGTGGCGCAGACCGTAGATCAGGTAGACCACCCCGAAGCCCAGTAGGAACCAGCCCGCAATGTCGCCTCGGAAGGTTTCGATGAAGGATAGTTGAGACACCCCCTTACCCAGCGCGATACCCGCGAAGCCCAGGGCTACCGAGCCGATCACGTGGCCGATACAGCAGCCCGCCGTGATCAGCAGGGCCTTGCGTTCACTCCAGTTTCTGGATCTGGCCAGAGCGATGAACGGCAGGTAGTGGTCCGGTCCCGCCAGGGTGTGTACTAAAGCGATTAGGGCCGCCGTGCCCATGAGGGGTTCCCACATGTTACGTTCCTTGTGATTGGTCAGGTTAAGACGTTTAAGTGGATCAACAGATTCTCGGCAGTTGCTCGCCCGAGGGCAGGATGACCGTGCGCTTGTTGCCCAGAGCGCCTTTCGCGATCAGGCAGCCCTCGCCGGCTACGATGCTTCCGATACAGGACGCATCCGGCCCCATGATTTCCAGGGCTTCTTCCTGTTGCTCCTTGGAGACGATCGCCGCGAAGCGTCCCTCGCAGGCGACGAACAGGGGTTCCAGGCCCAGGATCTCGCAGGCGCCGGCGACCGCCGGGTCAACCGGGATTGCGGATTCTTCTACCTCGAAGGTCAGGTTGCGGGTTTGGGCCAGTTCGATCAGGGCAGCACCCAGGCCGCCGCGCGTCAGGTCGCGCAGGCAGTGCAGGTCGATGCCGCCGCGGATCAGGGCTTCGACCGTCGGCCAGACGGCCGCGCTGTCGCTTTTCAATTCGGTTTCGAAACTCAGTCCTTCTCGTTTGGCCATAATGGCGATGCCGTGACGCCCGATGTCGCCGCTGACCAGGATGACGTCCTCTTCCCGGATGCGTTCCGGGCCGACCGGTTTCGGCGCGATCACGTCGCCCAGTCCGGTGACCGTAATGAAGATGCCGTCGCCCTTACCGCGTTCCACCACCTTGGTGTCGCCCGTGACGATTTGGGCGCCCACCTCGTCGGCGGCGCGACGCATGGAGGCACAGACCCGGTCCAGTTCGTCGATGGACAGCCCCTCTTCCAGGATGAAACCCGCGCTCAGGTAGCGGGGCCGGGCGCCCGCGCAAGCCAGGTCGTTGACCGTGCCGTGGATGCACAGGCTGCCGATGTTGCCGCCCGGGAAGAACATGGGTCGCACCACGTGGCCGTCGCAGGTGAAGGCCACCTTTTTACCGGGCGCTCGGAAGACTGCGCTGTCGTGGCGGCGTTGCGCGTGTTCGTTGTCGAAATGTTTAAAGAAAACGTCTGACAGCAGGCGCGCCATGTGACGACCGCCGCCGCCCATGGAGAGCAGGACTTTTTCCTGCAGCGTTTCATTGGGGAGGGGGCATGTGAGTTGCATTAAGTCACCTCCGCGGTGTGTAGAGGCCTTTTGTACAACCAGTAGGCGGCGCAGGCTCCTTCGGAGGAAACCATGGTGGCGCCCAGGGGGTGATCCGGCGTACAGGTCTTGCCGAATTCCGGGCACTGGTTGGGTTTGCGACGGCCGCGCAGGATTTGACCGCTGATACAGGCCGAGGGTTCCTCTACCTTCAGTCGGCCCACATCGAAGCGAACGGCCGCGTCGAAATCTATGTATGCGTCACTCAGGCCCCAGCCGCTTTGGGGAATGGTTCCTATGCCGCGCCATTTGCGATCGATGGTAGTAAAGACGCGGTTCAGCAGGGCGCGGGCGGTGGGGTTGCCCTCGGGCCGCACGCTGCGGCTGTATTGGCAGGTAACTTCCGCTTTTCCCGCTTCCAGGTGTTGCACGCATTGGGTGATGCCGCGCAGGATGTCCAGCGGTTCGAAGCCGGTGACCACGATCGGGCATCGGTACTCGGCGGCGATGGGATAATAGTCTTGATAGCCCGTAACCGTGCAGACGTGACCGGCGGCCAGGAAACCTTGAACCAGGTTGTCCGGGTCGCTGAGGATGGCTTCCATGGCAGGCGGCACCAGTACGTGGGAAACAAGCAGGCTGAAATTGTGGAGGCCCTTTTGCTTAGCTGTTTCCACGGCCATGGCCGCGGCGGGCGCGGTGGTTTCGAAGCCTACCGCGAAGAAGACGACTTCCTTGTCCGGGTTTTCCGCCGCCAGATTGACTGCATCCAGGGGGCTGTAGACCAGGCGCACGTCCGCGCCGTCGGCCTTGACGCTGAGCAGGTCGGTGTGAGAACCGGGCACCCGCGCCATATCCCCGAACGAGCAAAAGATGACATGGGGCAGGGCGGCGACGGCCAGGGCTTGATCGATGATTTCCAGCGGGGTGACGCAGACGGGGCAACCGGGTCCGTGAACCAGGGTAATCTGTTCCGGCAACAGTTCGTCCAGCCCGAAGCGGGCGATGGCATGGGTCTGGCCGCCGCAGATTTCCATGATGGTCCACGGTTGTTTGACCTGGGCTTCCAGCAGGGCCAGTTGCTTGCGGATCAGTTTTGGATCGCGGAATTCGTCAACGTATTTCATAGCGGTTGCTCCAGTTGTTCCAGGGTTTCCAGAACGGCGGCGGCCTCTGCCTGATCCAGGCGGCTGATGGCGAAACCCGCGTGTACGATCACATAATCGCCCGCACTCGCCTCGGGCACCAGCGCCAGACTGATATCCTTGCGAATGCCGCCGAAACGCACCTTACCCATGCGGGTCAGGCTGTCGCTTTGGTCGATATCGATGATTTCACCGGGTACGCCTAAACACATGGCATCACTCCTTATTCTTGCTCCAAGCGGTATGGAAGATTTGTCCCACCGCGATTCCGCCGTCACCCGGGGGCACTTGGGCGCAGAACCGGGGTCGGAAGTCCAGGTGTCTCAACTCGGCCAGGGCCGTTTCCAGCAGCAGGCGGTTTTGGAAGCAGCCGCCCGCCAGCGCCACATCGGGAACATCGAAATGAAGTGCGGCCTGGCCGATCATCCTGGCCAGGGTCCGATGGAAGGCGCCCGCCATTTCCATGGTCTCGCCTTTGTGTTCCAACATGGCGCGCACCATGGGCCGCCAATCCAGGACCAACAGGTCGTCCCGGTCCGTGAGCATGAAGGGCAGCCGGCCGGTGGTCGGATCGGCGAAAGCCGCTTCTTCCAGGGCGCAGGGCGCCGCCGCTTCGTGCGTGTTGAACAGGCAGATGTTGAGCAGGGCGGCGATGCCGTCGAACAGGCGACCGACGGCCGATGTTTGCGGGCTGTTGATCCCGCGTTGCAGCATGCGATCCAGAATCGTCATCTCGCGGTCGGAGAAGACCGTGAGCAGATGGGGCGGGCAGAGCTGTTTCCAGTCGGCTCCGCCCAGCGCATGCAGCAGGCCGAGCGCCGTGCGCCTGGGTTCCAGAACCGCTTTGACGCCGCCCGGTAACGGGAAGGGCAGTAACCGCCCGACGCGTTTTACGGCACTGTCTTGCGCCAGCAGCAGTTCGCCGCCCCAGATGGTGCCGTCGGTACCGTAGCCCGTGCCGTCCCAGATAAAACCCAGCACCGGTTCGGTGAGCTTATGTTCGCCCATGCAGGCGAACAGGTGGGCCGTGTGGTGTTGCACCGCAAGCGCGTCTTCGCTCATGCGGCTGGTGTGGTAATCCGGGTGCATGTCGCTGATCATCGTGTAGTCGCGGTCGCCGAAAAGCGTCTTGTAGCGATCTCGGTTATGTTGGAACAGGCCCCTGGTTTCGTGGCCGCCCATGTCGCCGTGGTGGGGGCTGAGGTACAGCTTGCCGTCGTGGGCAAGGGCGAAACAGTTCTTCAGGTCGGCGCCCATGGCGAAGAAGTTGCCGTCGGGTGCATCGATGGCCAGCGGTGCGTAACCGCGTGCCCGGCGCAGCACGATTTCGGTGTCGTCAACCACCATCGCCACCGAGTCGTCGATGGGATTGAGAACGGGCCGGTCGTGCAGCAGGAACAGGTCGGCGATGCCGTCCAGTTTTTCAAGGGCGCCTTCATTGGTAAAGCAAAGGGGTTCGTCGGTAAGATTGCCGCTGGTGGCGACGATGGGTCCTTGGAAGCGGTCCAAGAGTAAATGATGCAGCGGTGTGTAGGGCAGCATAATGCCCAGCGCGTCGGTATTGGGCGCAATTTGCGGGCAGGGCGCCCGGCTGTCCTTGCGCCTCAACAACACAATGGGCGCGGCCGCGGAGGTCAGCACCTCCGCTTCCCTGGGCGAGACCTCGGCCCATTTGCCGACTTCGTCCAGGTTGCGGCACATGAGCGCCAGCGGTTTGGAGGGACGGTGCTTGCGTTCGCGCAGGCGGGTAACGGTTTGGTTGTTGGTAGCGTCGCACATCAATTGGAAGCCCCCCAGGGACTTGAAGGCAACGATCGAACCGCCGCGCAGGGCGGAGGAGGCCAGGTCGAGCGCCTGGGCGTTGGTCGCCGATTTGACGCCGTCGATACCGGTAACCCAGACCCGCGGTCCGCAGACCGGGCAGGCAATGGGCTGCGCATGGAAGCGGCGGTCGGCCGGGTCGTAGTATTCATTACGGCAGTCCGGGCACATGGGAAATTCATCCATAGTGGTATAAGGCCGGTCATAGGGTAGACGTTCGATAATGGAGTAGCGCGGTCCGCAGTTGACACAGTTGGTGAAGGGGTAGTGGTAGCGGCGGTCCTTGGGGTCGTTGACCTCGGCAAGGCAGTCCGAACAGGTGGCCAGGTCCGGCATGACGGCGGTGTCCGGGGCGCCTTCCTCCTGGCTGACGCCGATGTGGAAGGCTTCTTCACCCAGAACCGGAATGGGTTCCGCCGTTACCGATTCCACTTTGGCATGCGGCGGCGCGCGGTGCAGCAGACCGTCCTGAAAACGGTCCAGGTCACCGGGCTCACCCTCTATTTCCAGAACAACCCCGCTCGATGCGTTGCCGGTAGTGCCGCCCAGGTGACATTCCTGAGCCAGGCGATAGACGAAAGGCCGAAAACCCACGCCCTGGACGCGGCCGCGAACCAACAGGCGTCGGCGTGTTCTGGGATGTTCTAGAGTGGTGCCGCTCATAATGCTACCTCACCACTTTTTCCTCGGTAATCTCGATATCGCGCAGGATGATCTCCTGGGCGTTGGGGTCGTTGGGGTCGGGATTCTCGATAATGGTCAAACGGGCGCCCTCGGCCACACCGCCCACCGATTCGTGCGTAAAATGTTCGCGCAGGTGATCAGCCGAGATATGGGCCATGGCGCCCAGTTCCAGGGTAACGGCCACCACGCGTTCGGCGCCGTTGGTTTCGGCCACCTCGCCGATCTTGCGGAAGATGTCGCGCAGCAGGGTCATTTCATGCATGGTCTACTCCTGAGATGTGTTGCAATGCCGCCGCCACGCGTTGCGCGGCCTGGGGTACGGCGTCCTTCATGGGTTGGGAAAGCCCGCCGCCCACCGCCCACTTGTTGGCGGCAATGCCCACGATGATGCAGGCCGGCGGGAGTTGGCCCAGGGTACGGGCCAGTTCGATGCCCTCGGCCACACCGAACGCGTGACTGGAGCAAAGGAAGAGTTGTTGCGGCAGGGGCTCGCTGCAATCGACCGTGACAACGGAGCCGGCGGGTTCGTCGGTTTGAACGGCATCGCAGATCACGGCGGCGCGGGCCCCGTCCAGCAAACCGATGAGATCGGCCGCGTCGCCGCCGTTGGTGTGCAGTGTTACCTCCTTGGGTAAGGGCATCTTTTTCAATGCTTCGACAACTTTCAAGCCCACCGCGTCGTCACCGCGCATGGGGTTGCCCACACCGATCACGACAACACTCATGAACGGGTTACCTTGAGGTTGAGGAAGTGGGTGGAGCAACTGATGCAGGGATCGTAGTTGCGAATGGCTTGTTCGCATTGCCATTGGATTTTGTCATCGGGTTCGTGCATGACCTGCTCGACGAAGTGATAGAGGTCTTTCTCGATCACCCGTTGGTTTTGCGAGGTCGGCGGGACAATTTTGGCGTTTTGGATAAGACCTTGTTCGTCGATGGTATAGCGGTGGTAGAGGATGCCGCGCGGCGCCTCGGTGGCGGCGCAACCTACGCCGGCCTTGGGTTCGACCGGAACGAAGGGCGCTTCCGGCATTTCCAGTTCATCGATGATGCGAATAGCCTCGTCGCAGGCGTAAATGGTTTCCAGCGCCCGGGCCAGGATGGATTTGAACGGATTGTTACAGCCCCGTTCCCAGCAGATATCATCCGCCACCTGGCGAGTGAGCAGGCTCAGTTGGTCGTAGTTCAGGTTGACTCTGGCCAGGGGACCCACGAAATAGGTGATGTGGTTGTCCAGCACACTGTGCAACGCGGTGCTGCGTTCCTCGTGCTGTTCCTTGAAGCGGGTTTCGTAGTCGTTCACGTCCAGATCCAAGCCGTCGGAGGAAATGACGCGACCCTCGTTGAAGGGATATTCGTCGGGGTGGGATAGGGCCACGAAGGTGTAGTCCTGGGTGAAATCGGGAAAATCCAGACCGGCGGCCCATTGCGCGGTGGTCACGGCCTCGTCGCGCACGGTTTTCAATTGTTCGGCCAGTTCCCGGAACTTTTCCAGGGGCGGAATTTTGTAGAAACCGCCCAGGCGTACGTTGATGGGGTGGATCTCGCGGCCGCCCAACAGGTTGACGATGGCGTTGCCCACCTTCTTCATGTGCAGGCCGCGCTTGACCACCTCGGCGTGATCGGCCGCCATGTGAATGGCGCTTTCATAACCCAGGAAGTCGGGCGCGTGCAGCATGTACATGTGCAACACGTGGCTCTCGATCCACTCGCCGCAGTACAGCAGCCGGCGCAGTTCGCGCAGGGGGCCGTCCAAGGTAACCCCGCAAGCGGCTTCCATGGCGTGGGCGCTGCTCATCTGGTAGGCCACGGGACAGATACCGCAGATGCGGGCCGTGATATCGGGCGCTTCGCTAAATTCCCTGCCGCGCATGAAGCCCTCGAAGAAACGGGGCGGCTCGAAGATTTTGAGGTGGACATGATCCAGCTTGTTGTCTTGGATGGCGATGGACAGGGCCCCTTCGCCTTCCACGCGGGCCAGATAGTCCACCTTAATGGTTTTGGTTTTCATAGCGTTCACTCTCCGTTCGGAAGGCCGGTGCGCCGGCGTTGAAGGTTCGGAACAGGCGGATCATCTGTTCGTCTTCCAATCCCAGGTTTTCCGTACATCGATCGGCTAAAGCGGTCGTGTTGGGCGTGTTTTTCGGACCGAAGCAGCCGAAGCAGGCGCGGTTGTAAGACGGGCACAACGCATTGCAACCGGTGTGCGTTACCGGGCCCAGGCAGGGCTCGCCTTTTGTCACCATGACACACACTACGCCGGCTCGTTTACAGTCCAAACAAACACTCTCGGAAGGCAGCAACGGTGTACGGCCTTGCAGGAGGTCGGTAAGAACCCGGATCAACTGGTACTTGTCGATGGGACAACCGTGCAATTCGAAATCCACTTTCACATGATCGGAGATCGCGGTGGAGGTTTCCAGGGTAGAAATGTATTGAGGCGAGGCGTAGACCGCATCGGTAAAGCCCTTGACATCGGAGAAATTACGCAGGGCCTGGATGCCGCCGGCAGTGGCGCAGGCGCCGATGGCCACCAGCACGCCGGACTGGGCGCGCACCTCTTGGATGCGCTCGCGGTCGTGCGGGGTGGTGATGGAGCCTTCCACCAGGGAGACCGTGTAGGGGCCGGGCTTGACTTCGCGGCTGGCCTCGGGGAAGTTGGCGATGTCGACGGCGCCGGCAATGGCCAGCAACTCGTCTTCACAGTCGAGGATGCTCAACTGGCAGCCGTCGCAGGAGGCAAATTTCCATACGGCAAGCGATGGTTTCGTCATGTTACACCTCCTTGACGCCGAACAGTTTTCGGACCTGGTCATAGTCGAAGACCGGGCCGTCCTTGCAAACGAAGTAGTTACCGTATTGACAGTGGCCGCAGATACCCGCCGCGCATTTCATATTGCGTTCCATGGAAAGGAAGATGCGGTCGTCTTCCACGCCCAGGGCGGACAGTGACCTGATCGCGAAACGCATCATGATTTCGGGTCCGCAGATCATGGCAATGACGCGGGTGGGATCGAAGTCCACGGGTGAGATGAGTTTGGTGACCACACCCATGTTCCCCCGCCAGGAGGGCGACGCGGTATCCACCGTGGCGCGGGCCACGAAAGCGTCTTTCCAACCAAGGAACTCGCGGGCATAGAGCATGTCCTCGGGCGAACGCGCGCCGTAGATCACCGTCAGGCGACCGATCTCGGCGCGTTTTGCCGAAAGGGCGAGGACAGCGGGTCGCAAAGGAGCCAGGCCGATGCCGCCGGCAATGACCAGGACGTCGCGACCGTCGACCACGTCCATGGGCCAGGGCCTGCCGAAGGGACCCCGAACACCTAACTGGTCCCCCGGTTTCAGGGCTACCAGTCCTCGGGTTACATTACCCACCTCTCGGATGGTGTGTATCAACTCATGAGGCTGGGTCACATCGCCGCTGATGGAAACGGCCGCCTCACCGGCGCCCGGTATGTAGAGCATGTTGAATTGGCCGGGCTTGAAATTGAAAGGTTCCGGAGTTTCCAAGGTCAGTGTGAAGGTATCTTGCGTCTCTTGTTGAATTTCCCTGACCGTGGCTACCACCGGGGCAAGCACATCGGTAGTGATCATGATCAATCCTCCCGGGGAGCGTAGACATCCATGGCCTGTAAGCTGGCGGCGTGGAGACGTTGACGTAGGACATCGGCGAATTTTTTGACGACCCGGTAGCCCAGGCTGTGGTTGTTCTCGCATTTCCCGCGCAGGCAGGCGCCGTCTAGACAGATCAAGCGAGAATCTTCAAGGGCGATCACGTCAAAGGACCAGCGATAGGGCGGGAACAACCAACTCCAGCCGGCCACATCCCCGCAGCCGATGGTTTGAATGGGTTGCGGTTTCATGGCGGGCGCTTGTTGTTCGATGCGCAGTTTACCCATGCGAACCACATAGAAGTTGTTGGCGTCGGAACCCTCTCGGGCCAGGACCTCCCCGGCTTTGATCATAACCATCTTGGCGCATCCGCTGATGACCAACAGGTCATCCTCGGGCAGGTCTTTAAAGAAATCGTGTTGCCTCAATATTTCGTGCAATTCGTGCTTCATCATGATGTCTTCTCCTGGAACATTTGGATTTCTTCGGTGACATCGATGCCCACGGGACACCAGGTGATACAGCGTCCGCACCCCACGCAGCCGGATTCGCCGAACTGGTCATGCCATGCTGAGAACTTGTGCGTCAGCCATTGCCGGTAGCGCGCTTTATTGGTGTGGCGCACGCTGCCGCCGTGTTGGTAGGTGAAGGACAGGTTGAAACAGGAGTCCCACTGACGGGTGCGTTCCGTGTTTTGCCCGGTGAGGTCGTTATGGTCTTCCACTTCGAAGCAGAAACAGGTGGGGCAGACCATGGTGCAGTTGGTGCAGTTCATACAGCGCTTGCCAATTTCTTCCCAATGGGGATGGTCGCGATATTCCGCCAACATTTCGGCAACACCCGCGGTATTGACCTCGCGGCCCATGCATGCGGCGGTTTTTTCGATCAGGTCGCGACCTTGCTTGATCTCTTCGGCGGTAGCGGGAACGGCTTGCATGCACTCCAACAGGTTCACGCTGTTTTCTTCGCCGGGACGCGCCAGGAAGAAGTGGCGATTTTCGTCGATCACTTCGGTCAGCGCCAGGTGATATCCTTCAGTTGCCTCGGGCCCGCCGCCCATGGAGGTGCAGAAACAGGTCTTGCCCGCCCGGGTACAGTCCACGGGAATAAACAGCGCTTTCTGACGACGGTTACTATAGATGCGATCGGCAAACGGTCCCTTGCTGAGGACGCGGTCTTGCACGGCAACGGCTTTCATTTCGCACGGCCGTATGCCCAGGAAGGCAAACGGTTTCTCGTCATCGGATTCGCTGTAGATTTCCAGGCGGCCGTTCTCCTGACGGGACCGCCACAGCACGTGATTGGTGGGAAAGAGATATCTCTTGGGGGATCGAGGGCCTACATTGAAATCGAAGAAGGCATCCCGGTCAGTTTTCTTCAAGCGGTAGACGCCCTTTTCCTGCTCGTCGCAATAGCCGCGGGGCAACTGTCCGGCATCGGTAATCTCGCCCAAAACCACGGCGCCGTCCATGGGCGTGGGGGCAATCACCTTGTACCCGCGCTCCCTCAAGGTCGCGATCAAAGCATTCAGGGCATCCGCCTCAAAGCGATATACCTGCATGATTCCTCCTTTTCGTTGCACTATAGGGAGGAGCAAAAAGAGTGCCTAACCCGGCGAAGGAGTCGACGGGCCTTTTTTCCGGGTTGAAAATCCTTCCTCGACAGCACATTTCTTGAACTTTCTTTTGACAGAGGAGAATGCGCGGAGCGCGGAGCAAGGGAGAAAATCATTTATTGTTAGATGTTTGTGAGCAGGTTTTGACCGTGTTCAGAATTACCGGGGCGAGTGATCCCGCCGGCTGTTCGCCGACAGATTTCCAAATCGTCGGACGCCCGCCGTAGTCTGCGGCTTTCTTTCTTGCGCCGGTCAGGGGGGACCTATCCACGGTCTGTGTATAGGTCCCCAGTTCGATTCGGTTTTTGAAAACCATTCGTTTTGTGCTCCTTACAGGAAGGTTACGCAACCAGAGCTGTAGCGTGAACAAGCCCCCACAGAGCCCGATCCAACGCCGGAACCCCAAACAGACTTTTATCAAAACCGTGCTTACCGGTATGGTGGGGGTTTGTTCGCGCCGGAGGGCAG
>JAAUYB010123547.1_pt1 | contig 28281 bp, 10 predicted proteins | sample 7278071 | NCBI WGS metagenome assembly JAAUYB01 (sample SAMN14350121, study PRJNA611818) | marine sediment metagenome | isolation source: surface marine sediment (1.8m) | place: French Polynesia: Moorea | collected 2018-08 | reverse complement strand
GTCCGGGGTGGTGAATTTGTAGCCCAGGCGGCGTAGGATTCGGCGTACGTAGCTATCCGGTTTGTCGCTCAGTTCGATTTGGATTTCTTTGGCGATGGTGCGGAGCAGGGTGTCCGCTTCGCTTCGGTAAATCCTTAGGTCTTCTTGGGCTTCCATGTGGTTCAGGTCGGCGGTTTCTACGGCCAGGACCGCTGATTTTGCGGCTGGGATGAGGGCTGAGAGTTCGGCCGCGCTCGGGTTGCTCATGGGTGGGTAGCCTTGGGCTGTTGCGATTTCCTCGCCTTCTACCAGGAATTCCGCCAGTTTGACCACGTCTCGCGGGACCGTCAGGTTCGGGCGGATGTCGCCCATGGGCAGGTAGATGCGCATGATCCTGCGGCCGTGGTTCATGCGGTCCGTTCGCCAGGACAGGCTGTTGCGGAAATGACGGACGAACATGTCCAGTTCGCTCACCAGGTTGTCGCGGGTTTGCACCAGGTTCTGTCGATCGGCCGTGGCTCCGGTGACCGTTCGAAAGGCCCGGCGGAAGTCCGGGTGCAGCTTGCGTAGTTTCTTGCGGGTGGAGCCCCGGATCAGGGTTTTGATATCTTGTTTTGCCTCTATGGATTGGAGGATGGTCTCCATGACCCTCTCTCGTTGGTAGTCGTTGCGGATGGGTGCGGTACTCATTTCATACTCCTTTTTTACCACCGATTAACACGAGTAAACACCAATGGGACAATGCTTTGCGTTCGCTCAGGATTGGCCGGGGTCCATTGTGGATCGGTCGGCCCGGCCATTTGCTTTTTACATTTCCCTCATGAGGGCTTATGAGTGCTGATCAGTGGCTGGATTTTCTTCTTGGAAAAAGTTCCTCTACTTATATATCTCCAGACAAGTTGGCAAACGTCCGATTTTTTCTTTGGTTGAGGGCCGTTTTTTACATTTCCGACTCAATTGGTCTCTGCTTGGCACAAGTTACAATCTATTTGATTGATTTTTTAGAATCGTCATCAAAAAGCGATGTCTTTTTCTCACTTGGGCGCTCGCGATGGATTCATGAGGTTGTGCCGGATCGGTTTGGACGCGTTGTCGGGCGCTTCGGCGCGTTGCGGGCCATGCATGGGCGTATCGTGACGCCAACCGCGGGCTTTTTCCTACCGCCGGGACGGGAGGCCGTTGTGCCTTTTCTTAAACTCTTGTTCTCCTGAAAATCTCAAAATAATGATCTCACCATAACCTTCAGACGAAAAATTTGGGACCAACTTTTCCCGATTGAAATCCGGCGGGTCGGGCTTAGCCAACTCATGCCGTCTTTGACGAATCCCTGCTAAAGGACCAACGAGTCGCGTATTTGGAGTAAGATAGAGATACCTTGAACCGCCGGGAGAAATTCATGATCATCCTTGCCAATATCGCGACCCTGTATGACGGCTCCGGAAGTACGGACGAGGCGCTGCACCGATCCATCGATGTTTTGATTGAAAACGGTCGCATCTCCTCAGTGGAACCGCACCGACCGGAACGCGAGATCGGCGAGGACATCCCCGTGGTGGATTGCTCGGGCATGACCGCAACACCGGGTTTGATCGACTGCCACAGCCACATCACTCTGCTGGGCGTTCATGAACGCGACATGGAAAACATGAACAGCCCCGAGGGTTTGCTGATCACCGAGCGCATTCTCTACACAACGCTGGTAGACGGCGGCGTAACCACCCTGCGCGATGTGGGCGGCGCCACCCAACGGATGAAGCGCCTGGTGGAAAACGGAACCATCATCGGCCCGCGCATGAAGATCGCCATATGCATGTTGTCCAGCACCGGCGGTCACGCCGATTTTCGCGGACCCGACCGTTGCCACGCCACGCTGTCCAAACTCTTCCCGGAAGGTCCCGGCCGTCCAAGCAGCATTGTCGACGGCCCCTGGGAATGTCGCAAGCGGGTGCGCGAAATTGCGGCCTGCGGCGCCGACCTCATCAAACTTTGCACCAGTCCCGGCGTAGGCTCGCCGGGAGACAAACTGGAACACCGCGAGTTCACCGCCGAAGAAATCCAAGCCATTTGCGACGAAGCAAGGGGACGGGGCTTGCGTGTCGCCGCCCATGCCCACTCGCGGTCCGGTATCCGCCTGGCCGTGGAACACGGCGTCAACGACATTCAACACATCAGTTTCATGGGCGAGCGAGAGGTCGACATGGCCTACAAGGCCGGCTGCACCGTTACGCCGACTTCCTGGATCATTGCCCGGTCATTGCATGAAAAGGGGCTCCAGCCGTCGGTCGTAGAAAAAGTGAAACAAGTCAACGAGGTCCACGCGTCCGCCGTAGCCTACGCCAGGAGCGGCGGGCTGAAGATCCTCGTGGGCACCGATCCGGTCTTTAACGGCATGCACGGCCGCAATTACATGGAATTGCACGCTCTGATCCAAGACGGCCTGAAACCTTTAGAGGCATGGCACGGCGCCACCGGTCTGGCAGCAACCGAAATTGAGCAGGATGATACGGGCCGCATCCAACCCGGCTACCGGGCGGACCTGCTCTTGTGTAAGGCTGAGAGCCGGGTGCTGGACCAACCGGAAAACATGGAAACCGGTCTGGTAGAGGTGTTCAAGGACGGCGTACCCTACCGGGGCGCCTTTTCCCAACTGCCGGCCGCTCCCGACTGGCACCGGCGTGCACGCGATCAGGTGAATTAAGCAGATATCGACCCAGGACATGTTTCTAAAGCTCACAAGTCACCCCTTTATTTTCTGGACTAGATAGTTTTAAGCCCTTTCACATCTCTATAGCAGCGTCAAAGCATGTCATCATGAAAAAACGACATAATCTAAATCCAAGTTAAAAAATATTTGTCCAAAAATTTAACTTATCCGGTAAATATTCGAAGAGTATTTAGAGCTGGGAGGTTTTTTTATGGGCACTTTTACGGTCTGGACCTTTTTGAAGGTCATCGGTATGTTGGTTTTTGTTAACAGCAGCCAAAGTTCGGCGGACGAAATGTGGGACATGTCCCTTCAAGAAATCATGATGATGGAAATTACCACGGGCTCTAAATCGGGTATCGCCAGAGAGGATATCCCGGCCGTGGTGACTGTTTTTACACGCGAAGATATCCAACGCTTCGGGGCGCGCCATTTGGAAGACCTGGTCAACCTGATCCCCGGCTTTACCAGCGGCAGAACCAACCAGATCACGGCCAGCGCCATGAATCTGGCCGTACGCGGCTCGACCACCTTTTTTGCGGAAAACGTGCTGGTGCTGCGCGACGGCCAACGGGTCAACGATCCCAGTTCAGGCGGGGGGTTTACCTTTTTGCAGCGGATACTGCTGGAAGATATCGAACAGGTGGAAGTCATTCGCGGACCCGGGAGCGCACTCTACGGGGCCAATGCATTTGTGGGCGTCATCAACCTGATCACCAGCGGCAAGGACATAGAAAAGGAAACGGTCGTCTCTGTCCAACTGGGTAATTTAGAGGGTGAAGAGGCCGCCTTGCGCTTCAGCAGGCCTGTCGGCGAGCATGCCGGATTCTCCCTGACGGCCCAGTACCAACATTACTTCGACGATTTCACGCCCCTCCCCGATGTCAACCAGGTCATCATTCCCGGCGTTCTGGAGATACCCTACCTGGATCGTTTCAGCAGGGACGAGGCGGAGGTCTTGGATGTTTCCGCCCGCTTCGCCTATAAAGACCTGGTACTGTCGGCACAAATTCAGCGATTGAATATGGACAACGCCGCCGGTGTGGGTCTGCCCCGCAGCGGGGTTTTCACCGATGTATTGGGTGTCGACCACGAGAATGCCGACGGCCGCCAGTTCGACTTGGACAGCGATGTTGACGTGCTGACCGCGGGTCTTGTTTACGATACCGCCCTGGGCGAAAAAACCAACTTTCATACAGCCCTGACCTACACGAACTACGAGGCCGTCTCGGAATTCGGTTCCCCGATTCAATTCGCTCACATTTTGGCCAGTCCCATCGTGCTCGATGCGGTAGATCAGGTCGGCGGCTTTATCGTTCCCACCGAAACGGAAACGCTCAATATCGATGCCTATATCGATCGGAGTTTCGGCGAGAACCAGAGCCTGATCTTCGGTGTCAATTTTCAACACGATGAAGGTAGGGAGGACACCACCGCCAGCGCGGTGCCGTCCGGTCAATATCCCGGCCTCAGCGATATCAAAATCGACCCGCCGATCGTGTTTGAAGCCATACCGGCCAGTGAACGGGAAATCACCGCCTTGTACGCGCAGTACAGCGTGAATCTGAATGAGAAAACCACCATTACCGGGGGTTTGCGCTATGACGATTATGACGACGTGGGCAGCACCACCAATCCTCGCCTGGCCATGGTTTACAAACCGGTCGAGAATACGACGCTGAAGTTGCTTTACGGCACCGCTTTCCGAGCGCCGAACTTCCAGGAGGCCAAGCGGGAACTGCCTACCTTCTACATCACCAATCCCGACATTGCGCCGGAAGAAAACGAAACCTTCGAATTCCAAGCCATGTACACCACAAAGAGCGGCTTGGCGCTGAGCGCCAACTTTTATCACTATACAACCGATAACGTCATCAGACTGACCTCCACCAACAACCCGGACCTTCCCTTCGAGCAGGTGTTTATCAACTCCGGAGAACGCGAGGCCGACGGTTTCGAGGCGGAACTCCTCTGGCAGGGAAGCGGAGGGGTATCGTTATTTGCCAACTCCGCCGTGGTGTTGAATTCAGAGGAAACCAATCTGGGAACCACAACGGATGTTCAGGGCATCCCCAAGCTGTCTCTCAACATGGGTCTCAGCTGGCGCCCTGTCTTCGACTGGTTGTTCAGTGCGAGCATCTACCATCGCGCCGATTTTGAAACGGTGACTCATCCCAATTTCGCACCGCTTGAACTGGAAGATTTCACCATCGCCGACATCAACGTGGAATGGACATTCCGTCCGGAACTGTCCGCCACCCTGTTACTCCACAATATTTTAGACGAAACCAAAGTCATGACCGAAAGCCGGACCTTCCAACCTTCCGGTGTTCCCCATGACGAGCGTCAAATCCTGGTAGGTTTGCGCTGGCAGCCTGACTAAGGTCTGCTTCTACCGGCAGGGGTCAAACCAAATACACCGACGGCCCGAAGCCGTTTTCAATCTCCGCTTAGCTGATGCGCCTGCATCTTGTTGTACAGGGTCTTAACCGACACACCCAACCTGGCGGCAACCCGATCGCGCCTGCCGCCCTCCTCACGCAGGAGGGCCGCGATCAGGTGCCGCTCCAGCGCCTGTTCCCAATCCTTCATATTCCCTTTCAGGGTCTTGTTCAGGTCCATGGTCATGTTGACCGGCAGGGAGTCGGAGGTCGTAAACAGGTCGATGGGAAAATGCCTTTCGGCCAGGGGCTCTTGACGACTGAGAATGCAGGCGCGTTCCAGCACATTCTCCAATTCGCGCACGTTGCCGGGCCAGGAGTAGGCTTTGAGCCGGGCGAGCAGGTTCGGATCCAGATTCGGATGAGGGTGACCGGCGCGGTTCATGAAAAACGGCACCAGTTCGTCCAGGTCTTCGATTCGCACCCTCAGCGGCGGCACCTCCAGGGGAAACACCGCCAGGCGATAATACAGGTCCTCGCGGAACCACCCCTCGCGATAACCCGCTTTCAGGTCGCGGTTTGTGGCGCATAAAAGCCGGGCGTCGCTCTTGATCACCCTGGTTCCGCCCACTCGCGTCATCTCGCGAGTTTGGATGAATCGCAACAGCTTGGGTTGCAGGTCCAAAGGCAGTTCGCCGATTTCGTCCAGGAATAGGGTACCGGCGTCCGCCATCTCGACCAGGCCGATTTTGCGCCGGTCCGCACCGGTAAAGGCGCCGCGCTCGTGCCCGAACAACTCGCTTTCCAATAACTCGCCGGGGATGGAGGCACAGTTCACGGCCACCAGCGGTCCCTCGGCGCGCGGCGAACCGGCGTGCAGGTAGCGGGCAAAAACCTCCTTGCCCACGCCCGACTCGCCCAACAGCAGACAGGTGGTGTCCACCGGGGCCACCTTGTCCGCCAGCGTCACCACCTTCTGTAACGCTGCCGAATTGCCGATGATCACATGATCCGATTGCCGATCCCGGTCGCGATCGTATTCACTGCGCCGTTTCAGGCTGTTGTGCTCCAGGGCCCTGGCCACGACCAGTTTCAGGTGTTCCAGGTCGATGGGTTTCTCCAGGAAATCGAACGCGCCGCTTTTCATCACCTCCACCGCCAACTTGACCTCGCCGAAGGCGGTCATCATGATCACGGGCGTATCCTTATCCTGGCCGCGCAATTCCTTCAAAAAGTCCAGGCCGTTGGTGCCCGGCAACATATAATCGCTGAGGATCAGAGAGAACTGGTGATGCTTCAATGCCTTCCGCGCCTCATCCACCGAGCCGGTTTCATGGACGCCGTAGTCCTGGCCGCGCAGGAAAGTCGCGTAGACCTGGCGCAGGCCCTCGCGATCCTCGATCAATAGAATGCTTTGCACGCCCGTCCTCCCGACTTTTTTACCGGCTCCAGTATCGCCCGTAACGCCCGCTGCATCAAGTGCCCTCCACGCCGGCCGTGACGGAGTCCACCGTTTGGGACGCCGCCGGGAAGAAACAACTCATGCGCGTGGGCGGCCCGGGCTGCACTTCCAAACGGCCGCCGTGCTCCAGCATGACCTTGCGACAGTGGAACAAGCCCAGCCCGCTGCCCCTTTGCTTGCTGGACACAAACGGCACGAAGATGCGTTGCCGCATATGCTCGGGGATGCCGGGGCCCTTGTCTTCAACCTGAAAGGTCACGCCGGCGGCGCTGAAGTCGGCGCTCACGGTGACCCACGGCGGTTCCGGCGACCGCTCTTCACAGGCTTCCAAACCGTTGCGCACCAGATTGTCCAACACCATGGCGGCCAGGGTCGCATCGGCAAACAAGCGGGTCGATGTATCCGGTAACTCTACCTTGACGTGAGGGCCGTTGGGCTGTTGCAGCCAGCGCGTTTGTTGTTCACGCAGCCATGTTGTCAGATCCAGATGAGTGCGGTTCAACTGTCGCCTTTTGCCCGCCGTGGTGAACTCTTTGATAAACCCGGACAACCGGTTGACCTCGGCCACAATCTTTTCGGAGGTCTCGCCGGTGTCGCTGTAGGGCAGTAACTGAGCCAGCCCGCTGATGGTTGCTAGCGTATTTTTTACCTCGTGGGTAACCCCGCTTGACAACTCTCCCATCAGTTCCAAATCACGCTTGTACTGCACCTGCTCTTCCAACAAACGCATCCGGGTTTCGTCCACAACGCTGATCAGCAGACGCTCTTCCATGGCGGTGAGGCTGACTCGCAGATGCCGGGGGCGATCGGCAATGGTAACGGTCAGGGGATGCTCGCCGGCCCCGCCCCCGGTCCGGTCGACCAGATCGGCCAGTGCCGGAGAAAGATCAGCAAGGGGTTGCCCGGTAATACGACTGACGCCGAATAACTCCATGAGATAGGGGTTGGCCAATTGAATGGCGTCGTCGGCGTCCAGCACCAGAATCCCCACGGGAAGATGTGCCATGACGGCGCCGTGCAAGGCGTCCAGTGCCTCATAGGCCAACACGGTGCGATGGCGCATGGCCTCGGCCTGGCGTTCGCGCCGGGTCTGGGCTTCAAGAGCATCCACCAGGAGATCGCGGCTATTCCGGGGTTCATGCCTTTCAAGCTTGCGCCGGCGGACGGTCAACACAACCAGACGGAGGGCCAGAAAGAGCAAAAACGCGGATAACAACACGATGGTAAAGATGAGCAACGGATAGCGATTGTCCATACGATTATTGTAACAAGGGTCGACGGATTCTAAGAAAAGGAATTGCCGCCCGCCGGGAACAAACGATTTACTGCCCATGTTGTCCAAAGGTCGTGCAGCCGGCAACTTGCCACTTGCGACAGCGAGGCGCGCCCGGCAGCCCATCCTCGACATACCTTGACGGTCTGAGGCGTACCTCGCTAGTTGAACAGGTCCAGAACAGGTCTCGGGTTCCGGTTATTCATCCATTGTTCCGGAGCCGTGTAGAAGTAGGTTCGGCCGGACGGAGTGTCGTCCCGCCACTTGGTGTAATCCACGCCCATGGCGCTGAGCACGGTGGCCGACAGGTCCGTGGTGGAGATTGCCCGGTCCGCCGACCAGCCGTTGTCCACGATCTGGTCGCCCAGGTCGTCCGTGGCGCCGAGAATGCGGCCTCCTTGGATACCGCCGCCGGCCAGCAGGGCCGAGAAGGCGCCGCCATGATGGTGCCTACCGTGCTCGCGGTTCAGTTCGCCCGGGGTTCGGCCGAATTCGCCTGCCACGACGATCAGGGTTTCGTCCAGGAGGGTTTTGCCTTCTTCCTCGCCCGGCAAGGCGGCCAGGTCGTCCATCAGGGCCGACAAGCCCGCGTCCAGCGAACGGGTCCTGTATGGGAGGGAATGGTAGATGTTGCTGTGATGGTCCCAACCCTCGTAACCGATATTGATGAAGCGGGCGCCCGCTTTCTGTTCCAGGATTTGTTTGGCCCTGGCCAGTTTCAGGCTGACGCCGTAGCGTCCGCCGTAGCGGTCCATGGTTTCATTGGTTACCTCGAAGGCGTCCTTCACCCTTTGGTCGCCCATCATTTTACTGGCCTGTTCCCACAGGTAGCTGACCGCGTCCGGGTCGCCGTCGTCGGTCATCACCTTGCGCGGGTCCATTTGCCACAGCGCTTCGTAGCGTTTGTCGAACAGGCGTTGTCCCGCCGGGTGGTCGAACATGTCCAACCCGAAACTTCCGGCCAGGTAGAATCCGGCGAAACGATTGTCGAACACGCCCGGCGCCTTGGGCCGGTAGTCCAGCGAGATGAAGAGCGGGTAGATGTCCGCTTCCGAGCGTTGATGATCCAATTCCGCGGCCAGGATGCTGCCGACGGGTGCGATGTCTTCCTGGAGGATCTTGGCGGCGATGAAGGGGTGGGCGGTTTCCAGCCGGAATTGGGCCCGTTGGTGGTTGACCTCGTTGGTGAACAGGGAGCGAACCAGGCTGAAGCGGTCAGTGCGCTCGGCCAGGTTGGGCATGATGTTATAGGACCACAGCAAACCCCCGCCCAGGTCGCGGACGTCCCAGTCCTCGGGCAGCCAGTCGCCAAGTTTCTGGTCGAAGGTGTCCATATGGCTGGGCGCGCCCAGCAGGTTTACCGCGATGCAATTGCGGGCGGTGCCCAGGATATCGGCCTTGCCGGTGCTGCCGATACGGCGGGCTTTGCCGAAGGAAGGGGCGCACAGGGCGCTCATGCCCAGCAGGGCGCTCAGGTTCATAAATTCTCTGCGATTCATACTCATTCCTTCTTCTCCCATTGCTCGTGGTCGATCAGGATTTCCTGTTCGTAAAGGACGGCCGAGTTGTGCGCGTTGATACGGTCGCCGTCATAACTGCCCGTCAGGCTGAAGCCGATCGTAAAATTGCCCGGCGATAAGATGACCGACATGGGCCTGTCGAACTCTTCCAGTTGGTACACGCGTTTACCGGCCCAATTGGTGCCCGGCAATTCCACGTTTTTTTGGTAGTAGCCGTCCTCGTCAAGGTACAGCAGGTAAACCCGCCAGGCGCCCCAGATCGCGGGCGCCACCATGCCGACACCGGCCCATTCCTCGCCGGGTTTGGCGAAGATGGGGAAGCGATGCTCGGAGCCCGTGATCGATGCAGCTTGCAGACCCGCCATGTCGCCGCCGAAAACATTGCTGCCAACCAGTTCATAGCCCGCAATCGGCGCGCTCGCGTTGAAGAACAGCCATTCGGCGGCCGTCACGTCCTGTTCGGGGAAGAAGTTCTCCAACACGTCCACCCGCTTGTTGTTTGCCTCCATGGTGAAGGTCGCTTCGGTAATGCGGGAAAGCACCTCGCCGCTGCCCTCCTCCGCGTGAGCGCTGACGGTGACCTCCACCGGGAATTCGTTGCTGTTGACCAGCATGATACCCGACCAGAAGGATGCCTTGTCGTTGGGAATATGCGGGAAGATGAGTCGGGTGTTCTCCGCGTTGCCCAGGGTCAGGCCGGCCGCCGAGGAACCCGTGTCCAGGGCGCCGAACATTTCGATGCCCGCCAGTTGCTCGAAGTCGTTGGTGCGGTTGGCAAACGAACCGAAGCCCGCGCCGCGCTCGATGCCGCCGTCGAAGTAACCTCGGAAATCCACGGCTTTACTGGCGCGCGGCCCCATGGCCAGGCCCGTGGGTTTGCCCTTGCTGTCGACGAAATCCACGTCGAGGGCAACGTCGCCCACATTGGCCAGGCGGCCTCGCGTCCAGAAATTGGGGTCCTCGGCGATATGCGGCACCTTGAGCGCCGGGGCTCCTTCCGTCGGCGCATTCAGGCCCACTGAGTACTTGCCTTCCGGGTCCCGATGCTGCGACATGCCGGCGATTTGGGTCGTGCTTGCCACGTGGATCATGGCGATGCCGCTCGTCCGGGGGAAGAGCTTGGAAGGCGTGGTCATCAGCATGCCTAGAGGATCGATCAACTGGTCCACTTGCGCCAGTTGATTGCCGTCTTCATCGAACGCGGTCAGGCGCAAACTGCCCCGGCTGCCGAACATATTCAGGACAGCCAGTTCGGTGGTCCAGTTTTCGCTCTCCTCGGTGAAGAGAAAATGGGCTTCGTAGGGACGCGGCGCATCTTCGGGGATGTCGCAGACCATACCGAAGGAATCGGTAATGGTCCAGTAGTCGATATAACCCGTGTCGCCCTCGTAACGGTCGACCACCTTGAGGGTCCAATCACCCTCCAGGTAGACGGCATAAGGGGAGAGCCGGCCCCTGAAGGCAGGCGCGCCCGCCGTCGGGCCGTCCTCAAGTGGAAAATGCTCGACTTCTGTCAGTTGGTAGATTCGTCCCTCGGGATCGGTCAGGGTGACGACCAGGTCATCGGGAACGGAGTGGGTCAGTTGTACGAAACACCGGAAGCTGCCGGAGTTCAATGAGGGCGTTCTCAGGGTGATGGTATCGGAAATCCCCGTTTCGTCGGCATCGGGTATCGCCTGTTGCAGGTGGTTGATGCGTTGCGCGAAGCGGGATCGGCCCAGTTGCATCCAGCGTTCCAACCGGTCACTCGCGAAGGCGCCGTCGGCTTCCTTCCAGCTGAGGGTCAGAAAGTAGGTACTGCCGTAACCGCAGACGGTGGGCGGCGCCGTAACCTGAAATTCCTCACGGCTGAAGGCAACCTCTCCCGGTCCCAGATCATCGAAGGTAACGGTTGCCCGATCCAACGACCAACCGTCGAAGAAGTCGGAGATTTCGGCGTTCACGGCGCGGGCGGTGACGCTGCCCCGGTTGATCAGGCGCAGGCGAAAGCGCACGGTCTCGCCCGGGTCGGGTCGGTTGTTGTTGCCGGCGTTCGTGAATTGCAGGGGTTCGAAGGGGTCCAAAACCAGGTCGATTTCACCGTAGAGTCCGGCTTGGGCGAACCATTTGCGGTAAACTTCGGCATGCGGGCCGCCGGGGTAGAGGGTTTCGGCGGCTTGGATCACCGCGCCCGCGGCTTCCGGCATGGTCACCCCGTAGCCCAGACCGTGCAGGGATTGCAGCACGATGCGGTCGGCTTCCTCGCGGGGGACGCCCATGGCGACCAGTTCCATCATGCTTTGAAACAGCGGCGTGCTCCACAGCTCGGCGGATTGAAAGGCGTCGTCGTTCAGCCGGACATCGGCGCCGTAGGTGATCGCGGAATCGTAGGTTGCCTCGATCCGGTTCAGCATGCGTCCTTCCCAGCACCAGGCGCCGTCGCCGTGACCGTCCCAATGGAAGACGCGTTCGGGGTACCAGTCCGGTCCGTTGGGTGTGCTGTAGCTGTAGGAAGCGGCCCAGTAATCGCCGAAGCCCTGGGCAATAGCGCCGCTGTCGCCGCCGCCCCAGTTGTCGGTGACGTCGTAAAGCAGGGCCTGGGCGTAGAAGTGCAGCAGGATGTCGGCGTCCTCGGCGTCATCCACGCAACCTCGGCCGAAGGAAAGACGGTCGCGGGCGGGGTCGTAGGAGGAATAGTCGTTGCCCAGGTGACCGTCGGTGTCCACCTCGATAGGTCGGTTGTGCATCTGGTCGAAACCCAGGGATTGCACGTAGCCCTGGTTTCGGCTGATGTGGTAGTAGGCCATGACGTCCGGGAAGGCGCTGTCGCCGCGCCGGGCCGTCCATTGCCCGTTCTCACTGGTTCCGGGCGCGGTGAAGGGCGCGTCGAAATCGCTGATGCGCACGGCGGGCCCTTCCAGGTAAACGGTGTCGCCCATGCGCGTCAGGCCCGTGAGCGTTCGCTCTTGATAGGCGCTGTTGAACAGGTTCGCGGGCGAATCGTCCTGCAAATCGTCGCGTTTGAGGGCGGTGCGCGGGTCGGGATCGAACACCAGGGCGCTGCCGTCCACGGTTTCACCGGCCTTGGGGGCACGGCGCGCGGGTTCGGCCGCGTGGGGCGCGATGCCCTTGGGCAAACCGGGCGCGGGTTTTCCGGCCAGGTGGTATACGGTTCGGTTTTCGCGTGAGATCAAGGCGCCGTCGCGGGCGTCGATCACGGCTTCCCAACTGCCGGCGGAGCCTTGCAGCGGCAGCAAAACTCTGTAGACGGGGACCAGGAGCCGTTCACGCATCAACCAGGCTGCTTGGGTTTGCGGCTCGGCGCTGATCCATGAGGTATCGATGCCCCGGGCGGCCGTGGATACGGCGGTTTGCGCCGATACAGCGAAGCCGGGCTTCAGCTTGGCCCGCGTGATCGGGGCAAGGTGGTGGTAGACACCGTGCAAGGCGCGGTCGTGATCGATGGTGATGACCAGCGAGGAACCCAGAACGGGCAGGCCGTCCACGGTCTGGCGGTAATGGAAGTGGGTTCCCAGCGGGCTGCTTACCGTCTTGACCGGGGTTACTTCACCCATGCCCAGGCGCGGGCCGTGTTTGGCGATCCAGGCGGCGGCAACCGCGGAGGCATCGGCGGCGTTTTTGATTTTGAAATCGGTATCGGTGATCAGGCGCGCCTTGAAGTCACCGGCAAGCGAGGAGAAGGTCCCGGCCAGAACGGCAAGGAGGGTCAGTTTGATCGTGTTCATGCGCGCCCCCTAGTAACCCAATCGCATTTCGTCGTAGTTCACCAGCACCCAGGCCAGGTCCTCGACGGATTTGGCGAAGGAGCGCTTGCCGATCAAACGCAGCGCCAATCTCATTTCGTTCACATAGGGTTCGCGCACCAGCAGGCTCAGGTACAAGCGGCGCACTTTCTCCTCGTTGGACAGCTTGAGAAAGGCCAGTTCGGCCAACCCGGAGAAGACGGGCACCTGGTTGCCGTTTTCGTCCTCGCGGTTGAACAGGGGTTTGATGGTCAGCCGCTTCTGGATGGATTCGTGGTTCATCATCACCAGCGATTGGGTGGGTGTGGGCGCATCGGCCCTGGAAATGTCGTAGCGGTTGCCGATGCCGAAGGTACGCAGGAAGGTCTGCTCGTCGGAATAGGTCAGTTTGTCCGAGATATCGGTCATCTGGTGGACGTAGGCAAAGGTTCGGCTCAGCCGGGTACGCTCCTCGCCGCTGTAGTCATAGGCGGTGCTCCAACCCACGCGGTAGCTGAAATCCTCGTTATAGCCCGTGCCGGTGCCGGCAATCACCTGGTCCAGGATTTCTTCACCGGTCAGGGGCCGAATGATGCGCTTGGGATAGTAGGCGGCATACTCGGGATTCCATGGGTAGGGGTAATTGGCGGACAACTGATAGGTAGAAGAATTCACCAGCAGCTTGATCAAGGTCTTCATGCTGTAGTTGCTGTCGATGAAATACTGAGCCAGGCGCTCGAGCAATTCCGGTTGGAGGGGTTGGATGTCCCAGGGCTCGGGCGGCGGGTTCTCGGGGTCCAGGCGAGTGGGGTCGAAACCGTCCAGGGGTTCCACCAGGCCCACGCTCATGAAATGAGCCCAGAAGCGGTTGGCGAAGTTGCGGGCGAACTGGAAATCGTCAGTGACCATACGGGCCAGGGCGGCGCGGTGATCCTCACCCTCGGCGGGCTGCTCGCCGGTGAAGAGATAGGTGGGCGTTTGTACGCCGCCGCCTACCCGGTCAGGCCGTTCGCTGGGTACGTCGTGATTGGTGGTGTATTGCCGGTCCACGAACTCCAGATTTATGCCGTATTGCAGGTTGCTGTTGTTCTTCACCAGGAAGCGCTTTTGGGCGGTGAACGCTGAGAAAGCCCACAGGTCCTTGCGCTCTTTTTGGGAGAGATAGTGGTTGACCGGTTCCAGGTAGCCGGCGCCGCCGTGGCAGGAGATACAGTTGGTATCGATACCCAGGAATTGGGCGGATATAGCGCTCACCTCATTCTCCACGCGGTCCTGCAAGATGGTGCCCAAACCGCCCTGGCGAAGCAGGTAGGTGGGCAGTCCGTCCTCGTAGGTGTTGCCGAGTGCGGTGACAAGCTCGGTCGCCATCCGGTTCAGCGGTTTGTCGGTGCGCACCGCGTCTTCCAGGTAAAGCGCCAATTTGCCCGCGGCGGCCTCGTTGCCCACGACCATCGAGATCTGGAACAGCTCGCCGAACCAATAGGCCCAACGGCTGACGAAGGCCTCGCTCGCCGTCAACTCGTCGATGTAGGCGGCGCGCTTGTCCGGGTGATCGTCATCGATAAAGGACAGGGTCCGTTCCAAAGAGGGGATGCGGCCGGTCAGGTCGACGGTCGCGCGGCGTAGGAAGTTGAGATCGTTGGTCATTTCAGCGCGCGGGACCCGGTCACGGTCCTGCAGGGCGAATAAGATGTCGTCGATAAAGTTGGCGGCTTTGGCCGAAGAGCGTTTTTTTCCATTGGTGGTTGGGAAGGGCATGGTCCGCGAAGGATCAGGCAGTGCCCGCTGTTTGGAGGCGCGGCTACAGTCTTGCCACGCTTGTGCCGGCAAGAGGGCCGCCACGGCTGCCAGGCAGCATACAAATAATCTCATTAATGCCTCGTCAGTCATTGATGAAAGAACACCGAAACGGCCGGGCGGGGGCTGTCGGTTCTTTCGATTCGCCGTCATTAGGGGTTTATCAAGCAAATTCCAGACCAGAGGTTTTATCAAGCAAACTTGTATACGCGGATGCACGTGTGCCGGATAAGTAACCGGGGAATATGGCGAGGGGCCTCGGGAAACCAGAGATCAGCAGCTTAAGAACTTCCGAGGAACGCCGCTACGAACCCAAGCAAATCAAGCAAGGCGTCGCCGATTATGAAGCATGGCGAAAACGATTCATGAGCTTCATCGCGGAAGGCACACTGTTCAGAATGCGGAGTCAGTAGTAGTATCCCTTAAGGCAGCACCTTTAACACCGCGCCGTTGCCTCTGCCGTAGACCGATTGACGATACATCAATTCAGCACGGGGCGCGGGATGGGTGAAGCTGCCCGCGATGGATGCGCGCAGCCTGAAGTAGAAGTTGTAGGTCCCCTTATTCAATTGGTCGTAGTAGAAGGTTACCCGGTCGTCTTCGAAGAGCGTATAGTCTGCCTCCCGGGTCAGTTGACCCGCGGGGGTTGCTTCCTCGGGCGCCGTGGCCAGATTGGGGTTCATGGGTTCCAGCCCGGCCGCGAAGGGTACGCGAATCGCCGCGAAGAACCGATCCTCGGGGGTGACGACACGCACGTGAACCTCGATAACCGCGCCCATCTTCGCCTCGATTTCGGCGCCGGCTGCCAACGGACGTTTCACCGGCGGACCGTCCCCGTCGTAGAACAACAGTTCCTCATCGATCACAAAACCCTTGTTTTCGGCGGTGACCTGATGACCCGGCGCTTGCGGTAAATAATTCAGACGTTGCCATACCAGCGGCATCGTATCTGTAGAGCCCTCGGTGTAGCGCACGCTCAGGGCGCCTTGTGAATCGGTATTGAGACGGGCAAGGGGTTGCCCGGCCAGGTCCAGGGTGCTCTCGCCCCCGTCGCCCGCAACGGTGAGCTTGGGTCCCGCGCCGCCTTGAACGTTCAAGACCTGATTCAGGGCGCGCATGGCCGCCGCGTTGGCTGCCGTGCTGCCCCAGCCGTCTCCTTGACCCAGGCTGACCAGTTCATCCACCAGCGGTCGCAGTCGCGGGTTGTTGCTGTCCAGCAGGTGCAGGGCGCGGACAACCGCTGCCATGGTCCTGATTTCGCTCGACAAGATCAGGCCGCCCCAGCTTCTCGCCCGGTATTGCAGGCCGCGATAGACCTCATCGCCGTCGCGTAGCGCGAAGACAAGGCTTGACCACAGGTTTTTGCCCATGCCCTCGATCGCGCTGCCGGAGGTAATGTTGCTGCTGAGCATGGTGTGGAGGACGCGGGCCTCGGTGTAAAGGGGTCGGTTGCCGGCCCGGGCCGCCAATTCAAAGGCGTAGGCCTGGTCAAAAGCGCCCGCTTCGGCCAGGGCAGCCAGAGCCTCCGCGCGTTCGCGATAAGCGTAGCCGTCGATAAAGCCGCTGTAGTCGGAACGCAACGAGGCTTGCAGCGCCCTGATCGCCTTATTGTACATTTCGTCGGGAACCCGGTAGCCCGCGCGTTTCAGGGCCACCATGAATTCCACGGCGTAGGCGGTGAGGCTGACATAGGTTCGCGATCCGGGCCAGAAGCCGAACAGACCTTGTGAATCCTGCACGCGGCCCAGGTGGGTCAAGGTCTCGCGCACGGCAAGATCGGCCGCCGCGCCGCGCGCGCCGCGACCGATGCGATCCAGGGTTTCCTTCATCACCAGTTCCGGCATGACGCGGCTGATGCGTTGCTCGGTACACCCGTGGGGGAAACCGGAGAGGTAGTCCAACGCACTCAATATTTTCAGGATACCGGGTTCACCGGAGGCCAGCAAAGTGCGCGACATGGAGCCGGGTCGCGGTGTTTCCGCCGGGCCGTCAAAGGTCAGCGCGCCGTTTGCTTCCAGTTGCGCGAAGGTGCTTGTGCTGACAGGCATGCGGTCCTGCTTCACCGGCAGCTTGATTTCGAATCCGTCCGAGGCCCCGTCGCGGTCGCGGCTGACCGCCATGCGTACGGTGACGGTATTGGGTTCCTCGCCGGGTAGCGCCGCCGGCGTGGTCACTTGCAGCGGGAAATAGAGTTGCTCCGGTTTGTCAGGTTGCCAGGTCAGCGTTCTTTTCGCCTCGCTGTTCAGGGCCAGACCCTCCACCTGGATCTCTACCTTGCCGGGTCCGCCGTCGCCTTCCACGATGCGGCCGATAGCGCCCGCTTCAAAGGAATCCCCGGGCCTCACGAAACGCGGCAGCGCCGATTGGGCGATTACCGGCAAGCGCACCGAAATCATGGATTTTTGGCTGCCCCAACGGTCGTTGTTGGAAACCCCCACCACGCGCACGGCGTAGTCGGTTAGGTTTTCGGGCATATCGATCGTGACCTGGGCCCTGCCGTTTTGCACGATCAGTGCGGGATTGTAATAGGCAACAGTTTTGAAATTGCGGCGCACCGTGACCTTGCCGAACAGGGAGATATCGCCCGGTCCGCCGTCACCGCCGGGGAACTCCTCCAGCGGCAGCGCGCCCACTACCTGGTTGCGGATATCGCGCAGGCGGTTCCAAGCCCGGTGATTGCCGACAAAGCTCGGTACGGGGTCCAGCTCGGCTTCTTTTCCCAAAGCCAGGACGGCTCTATCGACCAACCATAGGGCAACCTCGCCGTTCAGCGGCTTGCCGTCCGGGTCGGTCATGGTGAGCGTCAACGGCACCCGTGCCCCGGGAAGGCATCGAGCCGGGTGCTCCAGATCGATCTTTGCCTGGAATTCTTTGGGACGTACGGAAAGCCAGGCGGTAGCGGCCATGGTTTGGGGACGTTTGAGATCGAGCCCGTCGGTAGGAATGACGCCGTCCAACCGGCCGCGCAGCAGCAGTACATGGACGGGGATTCTGCTGGTCATGGCCTTTTCCACCACAAGTTTAAACAGCCCCTTGCCGCCTTCAACCCGTACCCAGCTGTAGCGGTTGCTGTCGGGCGCTTCCACGCAGACCAGGGCGCGCGCCTGCTGGAACGGGCTTTTGAGCAGAAGGGTCGCGGTGTCGCCGGGGTTGTAACTTTCCTGGTCCCAGACCGTCTTGAATACCTGGTTCTTGGGTTTCTTCCAGGCCACCGCGCTGTCACCCTTGACGAACAGGTCGGCGACGACTTTCTGCATGCGGCCCAGCCGGTCGCGTGCGGTCAGTTCTACCAGGTAGACGCCTGAGTTTTCCGTGGGGAACACCAATTCCATGGGTTCTTGAGTACTAGTGACGGTTTGTTCCGTGATCGGCACGTCCACCACGTCGGTCACATAGCGCGCCTCACCGGTGGTGAAATCGCTTTCGCGCAGGTAGCTGTGCCATTGGCGATTCAACAGGCGGACGGTGACTTCCTTGCCGACCAGCGGTTTGCTGTCGTAATCCAGCACGATCAGCTTGGGCCGTATCGTGGTTTCGTCCTCCAGGAAGCGGTCCAGCTTGATACCCAGGATAAACGGCGGCAGCGCCTTTATCGCCTTGACCGTGGACACGGTTTGCTCGTCCGCGCCGAGCACGGTCGCCTCGACCACATAACGCATGGGCTTGCTGTCGCGGTTGGTCGTGGGATCGATGCTGATTTCGGCCGAGCCGTTATCGTCGGTTACATCTTCCCGGTTCTCACCGGCTGTCGCCCGGCGACGGGGTCCGTCACTGAAGCGTTCGTTGGTGGAGAAAAGGAAACCGGGCCAGGCCTCGGGCCGGAATCTGTAGGGGAAGGACGTAATCTTCCAGGAAACGGGCCGGCCCACCACGCGGCCGCCCGCGTAGTAATCGGCGGTCAGGGTCAGTTTGAAGGGCCGATCCAACGGCGCCGCATCGGGTCCGCTCAGGCTTAACTCAAAGCGAGGAATACGGTACGCCTCCTTTTTGAAGGTTGCATAACCCCGCCTGCCGAATTCAGGTTCGTCCAGTTGGACCGTGAAATCGCCGGTTGGCAGGTCCTTCTCGTCGAATTTCACGTAGAAACTGCCGTAACGGGTGAGACTGACGGGGTAGGTCCAGGTCTTGTCGCCCGGTCCGCTTACCACCACGGCGCGACTGTCGGAATTGTTCGGCATGGTCAGTTTACCTTCCTTGCGATGCCGCAACCAGCCCTTGATATGAACGGGTTCCTCCGGGCGGTAGACCGGGCGCTCAACCGAGAGATGCACCATGGCGTTGACCGCCGATCGGTAGGTGTTGGGCCGTTGATTCAACCAGCCCAGCCAGGGGTTGTAAGCGCTGTAGAAATGATTGTTCAGGAAATGGGGCGGGGCTTTTGCGGGATCCAGGACCAGTTGATCCTCGCCCTTAATCACGCGTATGCGGAAGACGGCATGGGGGAGCGCCGCTGTATGGCGGTAGCGGAACAAGCCGTCGATACCGGTGACGCCGTCGATCATGGAAACAACGTCCAGGTTGCGGTCGAGACCTTCCACTAACAGTCGAGCCCCGCTGATCGGCTCACCGGTTTTCAGGCCGGTAACGGCAAAGGTCACGCCGTCCACTTCTTCAATGGTTGACAGAGACAAGTCGGTCACCTGCACGCGGGCGTATTCGCGACGATCGTTTCCGCCCAGGGGCCGGAAGCCGATTAAATAGGTTCCCGGCCGATCGGGACCGTCGATCTCGGTCAGCATGGGGGCCAGGTCCAAGCCAAAGGCGGAAGCGGCGCCGCCGTTGGGGGTGGGAAGGTTCACGATACGGGAAACCGGCGGCGAACCCAGCAGTTTGATGTGGTCGCTGTTGGGTTGAAAGGCGTTGGGTTCCTCGCCGGGAGAAGGCGGCCGCGCATCCTCGTTCAGGTTGTGCACACTGTAGTTGAAGGGCCAAAAGCGCCGGTCATCCGGTTCTATTTTATAGATACGCAGATCCACCCGGCTGTCGCCGCGCGCCTCCATTTTCAGTTGCCGCGCGCCGTAGCGTTCCAAAATACCCTCGCGTTGCGACCACCGGAGATAAGGCCGGGCATGATCGAAATAAAACCACATTCGGGTCTCGCCGAAGAGGGCCAGTTGCCGTCCGTCTTTGTCTACCATAGGCGTATGCATCAACCGCAGGCGATAGGCGCGATCCCGATCGGCCTTGAATTTCAGATTAAGATTCCTGCCGGATACGGAAAAATCCAGATCTTCAACGGCCGGTTCGAAGTGAACCATTCGCTTGACCTGCTCCAAGGCAACCGGACCGAGGTTGTCGCTGAAGATGAACTGGAGACGGGTGGGCCCGTCGCCGCCGCGAATTGCCTGCTCACGGGAATAGATGGAACCGCGTAGGGAAACCGGGTAGCGCATGGTGGTCGTTCCGGCCTCTTTCAGACGGAACACGGATTTGGTGTAGTATTTCAGCGTAGTCAGCGCTTCCTCGCCGTCGGACTTCAGGGAGAGACGCAGGTGCACGGAAACGGCATGACCATACCCCACGGGCTCATGCAGGCTCAGCACGTAACGGGCCGGGGCCGACAAACCGCTACGCTCCACGGTCTTGATCGTGAAATCGTTTGCGGTCAGTCGATAGCCCTGTTGACCGGCGGTTCCGGGCAGGGGTTTCACCGTCAGCGTGATCATGGCGGCCAGATCCCGGGGATCGACGGGCTGGGGGAAGTCCATGGCCAGTTCGCTGAAGGGCTTCAGGTTGCGCATGCCGGCATAGGGCGAGGTGCGCGTGGGTTTGCTCATAAAGGTATACAACTCGGCAGTTTTCCCGCCGGCGCGTACCTCATAGGATTTGAGCGCGGGCCAGGGAATGGTGGGCAGGAATTGCAAGGTACGGGCATCGCGCCAGATGTACTCGCCGGGGTGTGCGGGTTGCAGATCCATCACGCCTGCGGGTTTGTCCAGCGGTCCACCTTCCGCCGGGCCGGTTTCTTTGTTGAAAAAGACGGTAATGGGATCGTAACCCCGCAGGAACCGCTCCGGGACGATGCCGGGGCCGTCCTTTTGGGCGACGGCGGAAAAGGCGCACAATACGATGCAAATAGATAATACGGCTCTCATCATTGGTTCGCCTCCTCGGCATAGTCCCGCAGCACGTCGTCGGGGATTTGGTTACCGGGTCCCAGGTGACCGTAGACCACGGGCCGGTAGCGCACCGGCGGTCCCCCGGCCCGAACCACCAGCAGGTAATCGCCTGCATCCAGTTCGCGCAGCAGGAAGGGACCGCTGCCCAGGTGTTGGGAACCGGTATCGAAAAGGTCCGCCGTCAGCCGATCGGCATGCGCGCTCAGGCCCACGCCCACCTTTGCATATTCGGTAACGGTGAAACGGAAGACCTCTGTCTCGCCCGAGGCGATCAGGCGTTCCGGAACGGGTTCCTCTCCGCCGAAAGGGATGGGTTCGAGAAGGCTGACAGTGAGCGTTTTGGTCTTGCTGTCGCCCGCAAGCGGCCGTGCGGAGAGGTTGTAACTGCCCGGGTCCAAGAAGGTACCCTGGGAAGGGGCGTGAGATGTGGTCAGGATATCGCTGCCGTCGTCGATCGCGGTCAGCAGATTGTCCCGAGTGTTCACCTGCACCCAATGGGCGCGGTCCAGTTTCAGCTTGTAGGCGATGGGTTTGCCGCTTATGGTGATGCGGCCGCTGTTAGGCAGAGTTTTCGCAGACGGCGTCCGGCCGATCAGCTTGCGTCGCCAGGCCGCGTCGCTGCCTTTGACGGCATGGAACAGACCGCCGCGATGGTTCACGACCAGTCGGCCGCCCGTTGTCTCTGTCCACGCTCCGCCGTCGATCTTGTGAATGAGACCGGCCGTATCGTGCAGGTGACCCGTAGTGTCCTCGGGAAACCGAACCCGGGCCGGACCGTCGCCCAGATCCATCAGCAGTTCTCCCGGCTCCTCGGCCAGGTGTTCGATGATGCCGTTTTTATCCCAAGTCAAGGCGGTGACGGTGGGATCAGCCGTTGTCACGGCTACGCGATAGAGCCCCGCCCGGTCGCCGGCATTCACCAGGGTCAATTTTCGTGCTCCCGGGTCGATGACGCGGTGGACCGGGGTATCCGGGTTGCCGATCATTTGCTTGACCGACGCGCCGTCGTGAACCGCGGCCGGCATACCGGGATCCAAAATCAGTTCGATGTTTTTACCGGCGGGCAGGTCGATGTTCACGGCTTCACCCGGTTCCAGGGAGCCGCTCAGCCGATCCGTCAGTTTTTGGCCCACGATAGGTTTGAAGGCGCGACGTTGGATGGATACCCGATGGCGCTCATCGCTGTCGGCGGTCTTCCAAATCACGGCCTCCACCTTGCCTGAAGAGGGGACTAGGGTCCAGGCGCGAGTACCGTGGATCAGCGCGGCATCCCAGTTCGGTATGGGATTGTCGCCGGCGGCAACGCCGGGGGTCACGCCCACCGATTCCACCTCGATCAGGGTCGGTCCGCCGACGGTTTTCAGGGGTACCCTGATCAGTTGTTCCGCGAGCGAAAACACGGCCGCTTCTTCCAAACGGAAGGGCTCCAGGCGCGCCTCACGCTCCAAATACAGGCTGCCGCTGCCGTTGCTCAGGTTCAGCAGTCGATCAGTCACCGCTTCCATGGGTTGACCGGCTTGCGGAGAAAACAGGGCGCCGCGATTCGTGTCCAACCGCCAGGCGATGCGATCGGCCGAGATCAAACTGTAATAGCCCGCCTTCAATATAACGGGGCGCGTCAGCTTCCTGGTCGGCATCTCCACGGCCGATACGACAAAATCTGCCTTGCCTGAACCGGGTATGCTCCAAACCAGCAACCGATAACTGCCCGCGCTCACCGGCATAGCCAGGGAAGTAATGCTCTGACCGAGGTTTTCTTGTCCTTGCATCAAAGCCAGGGCAAAGTCGCCGCCTTCCGCACTTGCGCGCAGGAGGATGTCGCCGGATAGCTCCAGCGGGTAATCCAAGACATTCAAACCCGGCTCGATCTCCTCTTGCAGGGGAAGGGCTGCGACATCCTGCCGTTGCTCCGAGCGCACGGCCATATGGATAGTGACCGGGTTGTACGCCGCACCCACGACCGCAACCTCCAATTGGTAAACGCCCGGTGCTAACTGCCGGGAAAGCTTGAAGTTCCAATCGTCCGGCTGATCGTCAGCGCGAACATCGATATTCTGCCCGGTCAAGCGGGCACGCACATCGGTGTCGCCCATGGAAGACAGTTCCACCAGGGTGCGATCGGCCAGACCGAAGCTGAAAACGGCGCGATTCTTCTTCAGCACTTGAGGAGTTCCCGGCGCCAACCATTCCGTGTTCATGGTCAGGGAATAGGGGAAGCGGTCGTCTTCCTCGGTGCGCAACAGGCGGGCTTCATAATCTCCCGGTTCCAACAGCGGCATGTCCGCTTCTACCTGTTCGGTTTCCCAAACCTGTTGCCCGTTGCGCAGCAGGGTCAGTTTCATACCCGCCGTCATGCTGAGTTTCGCGCGCACCTGGCTTTGTAGGCTGAAGCGGTAGATATCGGCTCCCGGCTTCATCCAGAGATGTCTCGAGGTTTGATTGAAACTTAGCGGGCGCGGTCCCTTGCCCTCCGGAGGAGCGGGTTCCTCGACCCGGGTCAATACGGTCAGGCGGCGGCTGTCGACGGGCTCCGGCAGAGAGTAGTAGCGATAGCTTCCGGGTGCGAGTTCCAGATTTAACGCGCCGGTCTTGCCGGGGGTGACCAGCGGAAAGCCGTCGGCATCTTCCAGCCGTGTCCTGAACTGTTTCCCATGGCCGATGGTATTCACGGACCAGGCACCGGCGGTCGCGGTCTCGATGCGGTAGCGGACGGCCGCATCGCCGCGAAGACCGATCTTGCGCACGCCGGCGGGTTCCAGCAGACCGCCGTCAACCAGGGGACTGCTTGTCAGGTGCACGCCCGCACGGCCGATTGCCTCGCCCAGGGCGTCCACGGTGACCAGGTAGGTCCCGGGTCGCAGGTATTGCTGCACCAGCGCGTTGCGGCCGACGCCGTTGTTATTGCCGGAAGCCAGGGCGGAGACCAGCTTGGAACGGATGGTGAGCCCCATGGGCAGACGACCGCTGGTTTCTACGCGGTAGAGGCCGGGTTCGCGCACGTTCAGGCGGTAAAACTTGCGGTCCCGGCGGGTAAAATCGGTGAATTGCGGTAGATCGGCGCGCAACTCGGGTATGTCTTCCACACCGTCCCGAGGGATATCGTTGGACAGACGGCTCAGATCGGGATCGCCGCTCACATAGTATTCGGTGCGTTGGTCGCCGGTATTGGTAAAACTCAGCAGATGCTCGCCCGGGGCCAGGGAGTGTCGCGGAGCCAAAGTCGCACCGCCGGAGTCGATGCGTAAACCGTCGCCCTCGTGGTACAGGTATTGCTGTTTGTACGTGGAGACCGGCAATTGGATCGATTGGCCGGGGTCCAACACGAACGGCAGGCCCTCTTCCAGCAATACCGGCAACTCCCTGGCGAAAACACCGGCGGCCGTATTGTCACGCGTGTTGATGTGGCAGATGTAGTGTTCCCGGTTCAGGGTCAAATCGGGCCAAACAATGTCGGGGCGGACCTGATCGGGCGACAAGACCGGAGCCTCACCGGCCGGATCGTCGGCGTGGCGCAGGCGGAAGGTAAGAATCCCCTTGGATCGGGCTTGGACGGTCAGCATGTGGATGCCGCGAGTCAGACGCCATGCCTCGCCGGGCGCCTTGAACGGCGGCGAAAGGTAATCGCGCGGCGGGTTGAAGAAATAGGGTTCGATGCGGTATTCGGCGCGAGCGGTATCCTCGCGTGATTCATCGATGATGTACTCGCCCTCCGTTGCCACGTTCAGGAACAAGGCCTGACGATAGGTCAGATTGGTGCGTCGACCGACGGGATTGCCGGGAGCCAGGTCGACCACCTGGGTGGCGGCAGGTTGATGGAAGCCGTTCGGTCTGGTCTCCGAAAGTACGGCGGTCACATCCAACATATCGCGAGCGGTCAGGCTGTGCATGGAGCCTACCCAATGCTTACCCCGGCCCTTGAAGGAAACCCGATCCCGATTACGGAAATGGCGGTAGCGAATACGGTCACCCGGATCGGCGTTGATGGTCACCCATTGATCTCTGCTCGAATCAGCTTTGACGACAGCATAAGCCGTGCGCGATTCCTTTGTAATGTGGTCATAGGTCATGTTCAGGATCGCATCGGTGGGCCGGCGCGATCCTTCCTCCGTGGCCTGACTAACCCCAAACCAGGTGTCCACCTTGTCCCGGCGGCTTATCTCGTGCCAATCGGCGCCCTTATCCACCAGGAAGGTTTCGCGGCCGAAGGGAGAAATGGTGATCGCATGGGTCCCGAAAGTTCCGTAACGGCGAATGCCCCGGCGCAGGTAAAGCGGCGAGGTCCCGTCATCCAAGGCCCATTCCCGGGGGACGCCGCCGTAACAGGTGAGCAGATAGGTGCCCGCGGGCAGGCGGTGATGGAATTCCAGGTAGGTCATGGGCTTGCCCGATTCGGGCTCAAAAACCTTTGTGGTAGGCTGAATGCCGGCCACCCAATTGCCCGGATACCACAAAACGGCGTCGGAGAGGTTACGGCCCATGATCTCCAAGCGCAAGACCTCCGATTCGGGCAGCACCAACAGCCAGGTGCGCTGTTCCAAATCTCCCAGGGTGCTTGTCAAAAGCCGATGCATGGGGATATTGACGGGGTTGGGTTGCAATTCCTTGAAGCTGAAGGCCTCTACCGTTGCCCGGCCGGAAGCCTCGGCACTGCCCTTCAACCGCAACTTATAGGTGCTTTGGTCCAGCAGTACATCGATGCGTCCGTCCCTGACGCCGGGCTCGCCGTCGGCGGCAAGCGGACCGACCATATGATCGGCCAACTCAAGGGCGACGCCCTGATCGCTTTTCACCTGGAAGCTGTAGCGACCGACGGCCGGGATGGTCACCATGGACTCGCTTTTCCCGGCCGAGGGGAAGCCGGTTTGCTGAAGCAGATCGGAGGGCTGAGCCGGGAGGAACGGGCAACAGGCCCAAACTAGTAAGATGACGCCGCGTGTGTTCAATCATGTCTCCGTTCGTTCAAAGAATGGATCATTTTACCGCGGCGCTTCGAAACCAGACAAAAAAGGTGACGATGCGTTACAAAATAATGACGTTCGGGCCAACGAACCGGACGAAATTAATACGAGGGCGAATCGAGAAACCGGCTTTTTAGGCGTGTTTCCATGATTCGCCCTTCTCCCGGCCGGTTATTCGCTTGGTTCTCCCGGCGCGGGACCTGTATCGGCAAGACGATAGCTGAAATAGCCGATCAGCATTTCCTCGAAACTCTGCTCGCCGAAGTAAACGGTTTTGGAAGGGTCCGGGTTCATGGGATTGCGGTCCGAGTTGTCGTAAACGGCCGTCACCCGCAAGATGCTGCCCGCCGGGATCTTGCGCGGTTCCTCCAGGTTGTAGATGCGTTGCCAGTTGAAATTGTAGGCCGGAACCGACAACAGGCGTTCCTTGGAACCGTCCGGGGTAATGAGATCGTAGCTCATGGCCTTGCCGCGAAAATGCATATGGGGCCAGAAGCTGTAAAGGATCGACTCCCGGTCAAAGCGATGTTGGGCCCGCTCCACATGATGCGCGGCATTGGGCGGAATCTGGATATTGTAGTTCCAGCCCGCGTTCATTAACAGCTTGTGCTTGGGTTTCTCATCGTAGAAGTACAGACCCATGCTGGACGTATCCACTTCTTCGCGACCGGTGGCGGTGTAGTGCATCTGCACCACCAGGCGCGAACCGGCGGGCAGCAGGCGGCCCGTGTCCTCGGGCAATACCTCGACCCCGCGACCGGGGACGTAGGATGCGAAGATGTCTTCCTTGAAATTGCGCGTTTCCAAACGTTGGGTATCCGCGTTGAGAATCAGGACCACGGCGTGGTGCGTGACCTCCAGGTTGCCGGGCTTGAAATCGATCGCACGGACCCAGCGATCCTCTTTCAGGGGTACTTCCAGGGTGAGGTAACGATAGTCGATCACCCCGGACGCGGGAATGGTCTGCTTCTTCAGGGTCAGCACCAGGTCGGGTTCGCCCAAGGCCCAACCGCTTTCCTTTTTCGGCAGTTTCTCCAACGGATCGGGACCTACGCCGCGCGGTGCGCCGGACTCGACCCAGTGGACCAGCATGCGGCGTTCCTCCGGCGATAATTCCAGGGCATTGTTGAACTTGCCGATGTGGGGATCGGCCTGCCAGGGCGGCATGCGCCTGGTGCGAACCACCTCGCGAATCATGGGCGACCAACCGCGAACCATGGTGTAACCGGTCATGGCCCAGGGAGCGATGCCGCCCACGCTGTGACATTCACTGCAACGCTGTTTCAGCAGGGGCGCCACGTGGTCCGTGTAGGTAATCTTTTGCTTGGGCGCGAACGAAATCAGACAGCCCTTCGGAGGAACCTTGGGATATTTTATGGGAGTACCGGCCAGGTGTGCTTTCAAGGCGTCCTTCAACCAGGTGCGGGCGGCGGTTTCCTTCTCGGCCTCGTAGCCGATGCGGTCGTTGACGGGTCCGCGATAGACGATCTTCCAACTATTGGTGTCGATCACCAGGGCTTCGGCGGTCCTTGTCAAGCCCAGAGATTCGCCTACCAACTGGGTTTCGTCCACCAGGATCGGTAGGTCGATCTTGTATTTCTCGGCCTCGTTGCGAATGCTGCTTCGGTTGTCCTGAGGATTGCTGTTGATCATGAAGAAGCGCACCTTTTCCGGTTCAAACGTCTTCCGAATCTCATTAAGTTCCGGCAGCGCCTTCCTGGCTATGGGACAACCGTTACCTTGAACGAACAGGACAATCGCGGCGGCATCGCCGTAATAAAAGAGCTGATGAAGATTGCCCTTCTGGTCATAGAGTGAGAAGTTGGACACCTGGGTCGAGTTGCCCGCGAATAGGGCAAGCGATGCGGACAAAAAGAGGACCATAGCTTTCGTCATTAAAAAAACCTCATTGGGAATGGTGTGATCAATATGCCCCGGTTGGGGGGCCGGATGCAAGGAGGAATGGAAAATAACCGCATTGCGCCGATAACCTCTTCGTTATTTCACGAAGAAACCGGGCCGGAAGTTTAGTCGAAGAGAGACCGACAGACCGCCCGGGACATTATCGAAACAGAGCCGGGCGGTGAGAATTGGCAAGTCAACTTGGAATCGAGGCACGCGGTTTTCCCTTTTTAAAGAACGGACTTGGCAACTTCTCAATAAGTTCGGGCAGGATAATGGAAAAGTGCCGAATCGGGGCCTGTCAATATTCTCTCGCGAAGTACCCGGTGCCCGGGCCGCGCCTTAAAAACCGGCGGAAAACCAGCCGTCGCCCCGGCCGCCTGTTGAAATCCTCTCGTGAGGTACCCGGTGCCCGGGCCGCGCCTTAAAAACCGGCGGAAAACCAGCCGTCGCCCCGGCCGCCT
>JAAUYB010223483.1_pt1 | contig 28318 bp, 32 predicted proteins | sample 7278071 | NCBI WGS metagenome assembly JAAUYB01 (sample SAMN14350121, study PRJNA611818) | marine sediment metagenome | isolation source: surface marine sediment (1.8m) | place: French Polynesia: Moorea | collected 2018-08 | reverse complement strand
TCGGGATGGCCTGTGCGTTTAAGTTGTGGAACGGCAATGGACGAACGCGAAGAACGAGAAAGAGAACTGGCCCGGCTCGGGCGTCTGATATCGATTGTGATTGCCGGCACGATGTTGCTCTGGAGGGCGGCGCAGTGGATCGGCGGCGAGCTTGGTCTGCCCACTGAGTACGTGTTTCTCTTCGATCTTTTTGCCCTGGCGGGTTTCCTTTGGGCTCTAATCGTGACAAGGCAACTCTGGCGGAAACGCCGCGAGATCGAGAAAGACTGAGGCGGCATTCCCCGCCCATATCGTCGAGATGGGAACTGAGCGATGCTGGACGACAAGGATCGTATCTTCACGAACCTCTATGGAATGCATGACCGGACGCTGGCCGGTGCGAAGGCACGCGGGCATTGGGACGGCACGGCGGGCATCATCCAGAAGGGCCGGGACTGGATCGTCGATGAGATGAAGGCGTCGGGTTTGCGTGGCCGCGGCGGTGCCGGGTTTCCCACCGGGCTGAAGTGGTCCTTCATGCCGAAGGAAAGCGATGGCCGCCCGTCCTATCTGGTGGTCAATGCCGACGAATCCGAGCCGGGCACCTGCAAGGACCGCGAAATCATGCGCCACGATCCGCATACGCTGATCGAAGGCTGCCTGATCGCGTCTTTCGCGATGAACGCGCATGCCTGCTATATCTACATCCGCGGCGAATACATCCGCGAGCGCGAGGCGCTGCAGGCGGCGATCGACGAGGCCTATGACGCCGGGCTTCTGGGCAAGAACGCCGCCGGGTCGGGCTGGGATTTCGACCTCTACCTGCATCACGGCGCGGGGGCCTATATCTGCGGAGAGGAAACCGCGCTCTTGGAGAGCCTCGAGGGCAAGAAGGGCATGCCGCGGATGAAGCCGCCGTTTCCGGCCGGCGCCGGGCTCTACGGCTGCCCGACCACGGTGAACAACGTCGAGTCGATCGCCGTGGTGCCGACGATCCTGCGGCGCGGGGCGGAGTGGTTCGCGGGCTTCGGCCGGCCGAACAACACCGGGACGAAAATCTATGCGGTCTCGGGCCACGTGAACAACCCCTGCGTCGTCGAAGACACCATGTCGCTGCCGTTCGAAGAACTGATCGAGAAACACTGCGGTGGCATCCGTGGCGGCTGGGAAAGTCTGAAAGCTGTTATTCCTGGCGGGTCCTCGGTGCCGTGCGTTCGGGGCGAGAACATGCGCGAGGCGGTGATGGATTTCGACGCGCTGCGCGACGTGGGCTCGTCCTTGGGCACCGCGGCGGTGATCGTGATGGATCAGTCCACCGACATCATCAAGGCGATCTGGCGGCTGTCGAAATTCTACAAGCACGAAAGCTGTGGCCAGTGCACGCCGTGCCGCGAGGGCACCGGCTGGATGATGCGGGTGATGGATCGGCTGGTGAAGGGCGAGGCCGAGATCGAAGAGATCGACATGCTCTATGACGTCACCAAGCAGGTCGAGGGACACACGATCTGCGCCCTCGGCGACGCGGCGGCCTGGCCGATCCAGGGTCTGATCCGCAACTTCCGCGACGAGATCGAGGACCGCATCAAGGCGCGCCGGACGGGCCGGGGTGCCACGCATGCGGTGGCGGCGGAGTGAGGGACTTCAATGACGGAAAACTGTGAAAACTGTAAGTTTTGGGCTCAATTCGTGCCGCCATTTGACAAGAGTGGCTGTTGCCGCAGGCATGCGCCATCAATCCAGATTGGCGATGAGGGCACAACGTCGTCGGACCCGATTTGGCCGAAGACTGAAAGGACCGATTTCTGCGGAGACTATGCGGCCCGGTAAAGTGGAGTATAGGCTGCGTTACAATCGCTCGATTTGGATTGGCAAAGCAGAAGGCTTCGAAATGCAGAGTGTTTCCAACACCGCACGAATCAATGACGGCGTCGCAACGGCGGTCCGTGCATTTGTGCGCTGTCTATTCTGTTTGCTACTGATCGCCGGCACCGCGGCCTGCGGGCGGCTGGGGATTGACCGGATCGGGCTCGGCTCGGGCGCGGCGGGGTCGAAACGCAATACCGTCGAAATCAACGAAGTGCGCTATCGCTCGCGCGTCAACGTCGACAGCGAGGACCGCCGCGCCTTCACCATCACGGTGACGCCGGCCGCCGGCGATCCGGACGCCGCGAGAGAGGCCGGGCGGTACCAGGCGACGGTCTATTGCCTGCGCAATTACGGCGGGTCCGACACCGCCTGGACCGCAGGACCAGCCGACGATGTGCCGATCGCCGACAACACTCTGATACTGGCCGGGCGCTGCATCCAGCGCTGAGGCCGGTCGTTCCAGAAGGAGACCTGCCATGGAACCTTTCCTCGCCTACGGCCATGCTATCGTCGCGATGGCGGCGACAGCGCTCTTCGGCTTGGTGATCAATCCGCTGACCGCGGTGGCCAAGATGAATGCCGGACAGGTCTCGGGCGCGACCCCGGCGGAGGATTACGGCGACAAGACCTACCGCTTCAATCGCGCCTATCTGAACCTCACCGAGATCATGGGCTTCTTCGTCGCCGCGACCGTGGCGGCGATCCTGGCCGGCGCCGACCCGACCTGGGTCAACTGGCTGGCCTCGATCTTCTTCGTCGCGCGGCTGGTGCATTTCGTTGTGCATTACGGCGGTATCGGTCCAATGAATTTCGGCCCCCGGACCATTGTCTTCACCGTCGGCTGGGCTTGCTGCATCGTGCTGGCGGCTCTCGCCATCTTTGCGATTTTGTAATGCGTCGGGAAGGGTTTCATCTGGCCGAGCTCAACATCGGCCGCCTGGTGGCGCGCCCCAACGATCCGCGGGTGGCCGAGTTCATGGCCAATCTCGACCGCGTCAATGGGCTTGGCCGGCGCATGCCGGGTTTTGTCTGGATGATGGAAGGCTCGGGCGAGCCGGGCACCGGCAACACCGACAACTGCCTCGACGGCGATCCGCAATTCGTGGCGAATCTGTCGGTCTGGGATGATGCCGAGGCGCTGGAGACCTTCGTCTGGAAGACCGTGCACAAGCAATTCTACGACCGCCGTCACGAATGGTTTCAAATGCTTACAGACCAACACTTCGTGATGTGGTGGATTCCGGCGGGACACCGCCCATCGCTGGACGAGGCGATGTCACGGCTGGACCATCTGAAGACCCATGGCGACAGTGAGCACGCGTTCGGCTGGGCCTGGCTGAAGGAGGTCGAGGCCTGGCGCACGCATCGTTGTGCCCCTGCCGCGGAGTAGCCCCATGCGCCCCCTCGTCTTCCTCGCCCCTATGCTCATTGCGTCTTCCGCCGCGGCGGCCGTGCTGCAGCCCTTGGAGGACGACACGCGAGTCCGGGCAGAGTTCCTGGCCGCTGCGGTGGGCGACGAGATCCGCAAGAACTGCCCGACGATCTCGGCCAGGATGTTCCGCGTGCTGCGGCGCGCGAGCGATCTGAAGGACTATGCGCTGTCGCAGGGCTATTCCGAGGACGACATCGATGCGATGCGCGAAAGCCCCGCCGCCAAGGCGCGGCTCAGGGCGATGCGCGACGCCTATCTCGCCAAGCACGGTGTGACGAATGGCGACCCCGACAGCTATTGCCGCTTGGGCTACGAAGAAATTGAGAAAAACAGCCTGACGGGCTGGCTGCTGCGCGCGAAATAGGCCATTCAGAGGACGCGGGCCAGCCACCCGCGCCAGAGACGTGGACACGCCCATGACCGAGCTTCGCAAGATCATCATCGACGACCAGGAAATCGAAGTCGATCCGGCGATGACGCTGATCCAGGCCTGCGAACAGGCAGGGATCGAGATCCCGCGGTTTTGCTATCACGAACGGCTGTCGATCGCCGGCAATTGCCGGATGTGCCTGGTCGAGGTCGTCGGCGGCCCGCCAAAGCCCGCGGCAAGCTGTGCGATGCAGGTGCGGGATTTGCGCCCCGGGCCGGAAGGCCAGCCGCCGGTGGTCAAGACCAACTCGCCCATGGTCAAGAAGGCGCGCGAAGGCGTGATGGAGTTCCTGCTGATCAACCATCCCTTGGACTGCCCGATCTGCGACCAGGGCGGGGAATGCGATTTGCAAGACCAGGCAATGGCTTACGGCGTGGACTTCAGCCGCTTCCGCGAGCCCAAGCGCGCCGTTGATGACCTCGACCTGGGGCCCTTGGTCGAAACCCACATGACGCGCTGCATCTCCTGCACCCGCTGCGTTCGGTTCACCACCGAGGTAGCGGGCATCTCCCAGATGGGCCAGACCGGCCGCGGCGAGGATGCAGAGATCACGGCGTATCTGGGCGAGACGCTGGACTCGAATTTGCAAGGAAACATCATCGACCTCTGCCCGGTCGGTGCGCTGACGTCGAAGCCTTACGCCTTCACCGCCCGGCCCTGGGAGCTGACCAAGACCGAGTCGATCGACGTGATGGACGCTTTGGGATCCAACATCCGGGTCGACGCCAAGGGCCGCGAGGTGATGCGGTTCCTGCCCCGCAACCACGACGGCGTGAATGAGGAATGGATCTCGGACAAGACGCGGTTCGTGTGGGACGGGCTGCGCCGGCAGCGGCTCGACAAGCCCTACATCCGCGAGGACGGCAAACTCAGGCCGGCGTCCTGGCCCGAGGCGCTGGGCAAGGCGGCGGAGGCGATCAACGGCGCGTCGAAGGTGGCGGGCCTTGTGGGCGATCTTGCTCCGGTCGAGGCGGCCTATGCGCTGAAGGACCTCGTCGAGGCGCAGGGCGGCCAGGTCGAGTGCCGGACCGACGGTGCGAAGCTGCCGGCCGGGAACCGGTTCGGGTATGTCGGCAACGCCACGATCGAAGAGATCGACACCGCCACGCATTTCATGCTGATCGGCTGCAATCCGCGAGACGAAGCGCCGGTGCTGAATGCGCGGATCCGCAAGGCGTGGCTCGCCGGGGCCAGGATCGGGCTGGTCGGGCCGCATGCCGATCTGACCTACGACTACTACCACTATGGCGCTGGCCGCGACGGGCTGCGCGCCTGGGACGACGCCAATGTCGACGATGTGCAGGACAAGCCGACGATCCTGATCGTCGGGCAGGGCGCGCTGATGGACGACGACGCCGAGGCGGTGCTGGCCCACGTCCATGCCTTCGCCGAACGCAGCAAGTCCAAGGTGCTGGTGCTGCACACCGCGGCGTCCCGGGTCGGCGCGATGGATATCGGCGCGGTGACCGAAGGCGGCATCGCGGCGGCGCTGGGCGGCGCCGACGTGGTCTATAACCTCGGCGCCGACGAGATCGAGATCGCCGACGGCCCGGTCGTCATCTACCAGGGCAGCCACGGCGACCGCGGCGCGCACCGCGCCGACGTGATCCTGCCCGGCGCGGCCTATACCGAGGAACAGGGGCTGTTCGTCAACACCGAGGGCCGGCCGCAACTTGCCTTGCGCGCGGGCTTCCCGCCCGGCGAGGCCAAGGAGAACTGGGCGATCCTGCGGGCGCTGTCGGCAGAGATCGGCGCGGCGCTGCCTTACGACACGCTGGCCCAACTGCGCCAAAAGATCGTCGCCGACATCCCCGTCATGGGCAAAATCGACCAGGTGGCCGAGAACGAGTGGCAGCCGCTGCCGACGGGCCCGCTGGGCGAGGGCGAGTTCCGCTACGCCATCGCGGATTTCTACCTCACCAACCCGATCGCGCGCGCCTCGGCGCTGATGGCCGAGCTCAGCGCCAATGCCCGCGCCCGGGCCGAGACCAAAATCGCGGCGGAGTAGCCCCATGGCGCGGCGTTTGCCCGTGGGACTGGCGATGCTGGGCGGTGCCGGCCTGGCCGCCTGTGCCGAAACCCCGCCCGAGCCGGTGACGCGCGACGATTTCGCGCCCGATTACCGCGGCATCGAGACCCGGCTGCTCGACGGCGATCTGGTCAATTTCTTCGTTCGGATGGAGGGCGCACGCGACAATGACGACGTCGCCGATTATGCCGAGTGCGCCGCCGCGCAATACGCGCTGATCCGCGGCTATGGCTTTGCGCGACATGTGCGCACAAATGTGACCCAAGAGGGTGGCCTTTGGCGGGGAGATGCGGTTTACACGATTTCGCCGGCCCTGCCGCGCGGGCTGGCGACGATCGACGCCGAGGTGACCGTGTCGAATTGCGCCGAGACAGGCATACCGACGGTATGAGGATGCATGGCTGAGTTCCTTTCCACCAACCTGGGGCTGGCACTCATCATCGCCGCACAATGCCTGCTGGTGATTGGTTTCGTGATGGTGTCGCTCTTGTTTCTGGTCTACGGCGACCGCAAGATCTGGGCCGCGGTGCAGATGCGGCGCGGGCCCAACGTTGTCGGCGTCTATGGCCTGTTGCAGACCGTCGCCGACGCGCTGAAATACGTGGTCAAAGAGATCGTTATCCCCGCCGGCGCCGACCGCACCGTGTTCATGCTGGCGCCGATGATCTCGTTCGTTCTGGCGATGATCGCTTGGGCCGTCATCCCGTTCAACGACCGCTGGGTCCTGGCCGACATCAACGTCGCGATCCTCTATGTCTTCGCGATCTCTTCGCTCGAGGTCTACGGCGTGATCATGGGCGGCTGGGCCTCGAATTCGAAATACCCGTTCCTGGGGTCCCTGCGATCGGCGGCGCAGATGATATCCTACGAGGTCTCGATCGGCTTCATCATCATCGGCGTGATCATTTCGACCGGTAGCTTGAACTTCGGTGACATCGTGCGGGCGCAGGACGGCGCCTATGGCCTCTTCTCGTGGTACTGGCTGCCACACCTACCGATGGTGTTTCTGTTCTTCATCAGCGCCTTGGCCGAGACCAACCGCCCTCCTTTCGACCTGCCGGAGGCCGAATCCGAGCTGGTCGCGGGCTACCAGGTCGAGTACTCGTCGACGCCGTTCCTGTTGTTCATGGCCGGCGAATACATCGCGATCTTCCTGATGTGCGCGCTGACCACGCTTTTGTTCTTCGGCGGCTGGCTGTCGCCGATCCCGGGCATTCCGGACGGGGCGCTGTGGATGGTCGGAAAGATGGCGTTCTTCTTCTTCCTCTTCGCGATGGTGAAGGCGATCACCCCCCGTTACCGCTATGACCAGCTGATGCGGATCGGCTGGAAGGTCTTCCTGCCGATGTCGCTGGCCTGGGTGGTGATCGTGGCGTTCTTCGCGCAGTTCGAGCTTTTCGGCGGCGCGTATGCCCGCTGGGCCGTGGGAGGCTGAGATGACCCAGATCGACTATACCCGTGCCACGAAATACTTCCTGCTGGCCGACTTCTTCGCTGGTTTCAAGCTGGGCCTGAAGTACTTCTTCGCGCCTAAGGCCACGGTGAACTACCCGCACGAAAAGGGCCCCCTGTCGCCCCGATTCCGCGGCGAACATGCGCTCAGGCGCTATCCGAACGGCGAGGAACGTTGCATCGCCTGCAAACTCTGCGAGGCGATCTGCCCGGCGCAGGCGATCACCATCGACGCCGAGCCGCGCGAGGACGGGTCGCGGCGGACAACGCGGTACGACATTGATATGACCAAGTGTATCTATTGCGGGTTCTGCCAGGAAGCCTGCCCGGTCGACGCCATCGTCGAGGGCCCGAATTTCGAGTTTGCCACCGAGACGCGGGAGGAGCTTTTCTACAACAAGGAGAAGCTTCTGGAGAACGGTGAACGCTGGGAGGCCGAGATCGCCCGCAACCTGGAACTGGACGCGCCGTATCGATGATCAGGAAGCTGTGTTTCACCGGGTTTGCGGTCGCCGTCGTCATGGTCGGCATATCGCTTGACATGCGCGCGATCGCGGCGGCGACGCAGGGCAAGGTGTGGCATCCCGGGGCCGAGATCGCTTGCGACCCTGGCGTGGCACTCGTCCACCGCCCGTTTCACGTGTGGTCCTGCGGAACGGAAGGCCCCGCCAAATGACCGACCCCAAGAACCCCTTTGAGGACCTGATGAAGATGGGTCAGGACTGGGCCAAGGCGATGGGGCCGATGATGGAGGCCTGGACGCCGCAATCGATCGAAGCGATGTGGCCGACGATGCCCAAGGAAGTCATGGAGACGTTCTGGGGCAAGACCTTCAATCCCGACGGGCTCGACGCCAAGACCAAGCTGCTCTTGACGCTGCAGGGCCTGACCATCCTGGGCGCGCAGGCCGAGGCGCAGATCCGGCTGACGGTGCGGCACGCGCGCGAGGCCGGGGCGACGGATCAGGAGATCACCGAGACCATCGCGCTCGCCGGCATGTTCGGCGGCGTACCGGCGATGACCCACGCGATGAACCTGGCCCGCGACGTGATGTCGGGCGGCACGGAGGGCAGCGCATGACGATTGCCGACTTCACCTTCTACGTCTTCGCCGTCGTTGTCGTGGCGGCGGGGCTCTTCACCGTTGTGTCGCGGAACCCGGTGCATTCGGTGCTGTGGCTGATCCTGGCGTTTCTGTCGTCGGCGGGCCTTTTCGTGCTGCTCGGTGCCGAATTCGTCGCGATGCTGCTGATCATCGTCTATGTCGGCGCGGTGGCGGTGTTGTTTTTGTTTGTCGTGATGATGCTAGATGTCGATTTCGCCGAGCTCAAGGCGGAGATGGCAAAGTACATGCCGTTGGCATTGCTGATCGGCGTCGTGCTGTTGATGCAACTCGGGCTCGTTTTCGGAACATGGGCGTTTTCCGAGGGCGCCGAGGGCGCACGGGCGGCGGTGACCCCGAATGCCGGCGAGGTGCACAACACCGCCGCTCTGGGGCGGTTGATCTACGACGACTACATCCTGCTCTTCCAACTGGCCGGGTTGATCCTTCTGGTGGCGATGATCGGCGCAATCGTGCTGACGCTGCGCCACCGGACCGACATCAAGCGCCAGGACGTGCTGGCGCAAATGTACCGCGATCCGGCCACCGCGATGGAAGTGAAGGACGTGAAGCCGGGGCAGGGGCTTTAGGCCGCGGCACCGGTGAATGGAACGAGAACCGCGGGTAGCGGCGAGAAACGGGAAACGGGGGACCGGATGGTCTTGTGGAAGGCGATAGGACTGACGGCCGCGCTTGGCGCCGGTGTTGCCGTTCCCGCGTCCGGCCTGACGCTGACCGACTGCGACCGGACCACGCATATCAGCCATGGTGGCGAGACCGGGCATCGCGACCTTGGCGCGGGCCGGGTGGCCTATGCCGAATGGTGGAGCCAAGAAGGCGTCTATCTCGACATCGTCGTTGCCGATTGCGGCACCGGCGAAAAACTGATGGCGCGCACGCGGGAAGAGCGCATTAGCGAACGCCCGCCCTTCGACCGGACCGACAAGGCGGTGCGTATCCTCGACCAGCAACTGTCCGTCAGCCCATCGCTGTTCAGCCTCACGCGGCTGGCCGGCGCGTTGCAGGGCACCGGCAAGGACATCGAGATCGCCGCGATGGCGGCCGAGCCCTGCGCCTGCGCGGCGCTTTATCCCGGTCTGCAGGTCGACCGCGCGCCGTTTGGGGGCCTTGAATGATGCGCCAACTGTGCCTCTCCGCGGCAATTGGCGCGGCGCTTGCGGCCCCGGCCGCCGCGCTGACGGCCCAGGGCTGCGCCGAGGCCACGGTGACGCCGTGGGGATGGGAGGACAGGCACCGCGATCTGGGCCATGGCAGCGCGTTTTTCGAGGAATGGGCGGTGGCGCAGAGCGTACAATACACGCGGTCGGTGCTGATCCACTGCGCCTCGGGCCAGGCGCTGGTGGCGTTTTCCGGCACCAACGACCTGAACGGCAAGCTGGACTATGTTGCGGCGCAGGACGCCGTGTTGCAGGTGTTTCAGGCGGCGGCGGATGCACCCGAGGTGGTGACCTTCGCCGACATCGCCGGCGAGCTAGCCGGGATTGAGATCGATAGCCGGGTCGAGGTGCCAGAGGCCGAGACCTGTGCCTGCGCGCTGTTTTACCCCGATCAGCGCGGGCCGCGCCCGGCCTTCGAGGCGGCGCAATGAGCGGGATGGGCGCCTTGGCCCCGCTCCTGCCCCTGTTGGGGCTGGTCGCGCTGATCGTGACGTCGGTCCGCCGACGCCGGGAAAAGAAGAAGAGGTTAGAGGCGAGACATGGTCGGACTTGAACATTACCTCGCTGTCGCTGCGGCGCTGTTCGTGATCGGCATCTTCGGGATCTTTCTGAACCGCAAGAACGTCATCATCCTGTTGATGTCGATCGAACTGATCCTGCTCGCCGTGAACATCAACCTCGTCGCCTTCTCGGCCTTCCTGGGCGATCTGGTGGGGCAGATCTTCACCCTCTTCGTGCTGACCGTCGCTGCCGCCGAGGCCGCCATCGGGCTCGCCATCCTGGTCTGCTTCTTCCGCAACCGCGGCACCATCGACGTCGAAGACGTCAACGTGATGAAGGGCTGATCTTGCGCACCCGGCAGCTCATATCGGCGCTTCTGATCGGTCTCTTGGCGCAAGCCGCGGCGGCGCGTACCGAGGTGCCGGCCTGCGTGGCCGAGGTTGCGCCCGGCCTCTTCCATCTCGACGTCTACGACCTCGGCGCCGGGATCACCGCGTACCTGGAAAACAGCGAGGCGCGAGGCTCGCGGCTCTGGGTCACAAGCTGCTTCACCGGCAACTACGCCGGCGCCACGGTCTGGGCCCCCCGCGGCAAGGGGCGGCGCGACTATCCGGCCGCGCTCGAGGTCTTCGAGGACGCCGCCCTGCCGGACACGCAAGTCGTCCTGACCCAGCTGATCGAACGCTGGCAGGCGCGCGGCGTGCCCGTCGCGGCCGGCGTGTCGCGGGTCGAGACCTGCGCTTGCGCCGCGCGCTATCCCGGCCTGCGCGGCACAAAGGAGGCGTTCGAGACACCATGAGCCTTGCGCACCACGCACGACCTGACCGAGGGGGTCCCGCCTGATGGAAACCACCATCCTCTTTGCCCCGCTCATTGGCGCGATCATCTGCGGTTTCGGCTGGCGGCTGATCGGCGAGACCGCGGCGCAATGGGTCGCCACGGGGCTGTTGTTTCTGGCCTGCGTCCTGTCCTGGATCGTGTTTCTGGGCTTCGACGGCGAAACCCAGCAGATCCAGATCCTGCGGTTCATCGAGTCCGGCTCGCTGGCCACCGACTGGTCGATCCGGCTCGACCGGCTGACCGCGATCATGCTGATCGTGGTGACCACGGTCTCGGCTTTGGTCCACCTCTATTCCTTCGGCTACATGGCGCATGACGAGAACTTCCGCGAGGGCGAAAGCTATCGCCCGAGGTTTTTCGCCTACCTGTCGTTCTTCACCTTCTCGATGCTGGCGCTGGTGACTTCGGACAACCTCGTGCAGATGTTCTTCGGCTGGGAGGGGGTCGGCGTCGCCTCATACCTCCTGATCGGCTTTTACTTCCGCAAGCCCTCGGCCAATGCGGCCGCGATCAAGGCGTTCATCGTCAACCGGGTCGGCGATTTCGGCTTTGCGCTTGGCATCTTCGCGCTGTTCTTCCTTACCGACTCGATCGACCTCGACATCATCTTCGAAGCCGCGCCGGACCTCGCCCAGACCCAGATCAACTTCCTCTGGACCGACTGGAACGCGGCTAACCTGGCGGCGTTTTTGCTGTTCGTGGGCGCCATGGGCAAGTCGGCGCAGCTTTTGCTGCATACCTGGCTGCCGGACGCGATGGAGGGCCCGACGCCGGTGTCTGCGTTGATCCACGCCGCGACCATGGTCACGGCCGGCGTGTTCCTGGTCTGCCGGATGTCGCCGCTGATGGAATTCGCGCCGGGCGCGCAGACGGCCGTGATCGTCATCGGCGCCTCGACCGCGTTCTTCGCCGCGACCGTGGGGCTCGTTCAGAACGACATCAAACGCGTCATCGCCTATTCGACCTGCTCGCAGCTCGGCTACATGTTCGTCGCCGCCGGCGTCGGCGTCTATTCCGCGGCGATGTTCCACCTCTTCACCCACGCCTTCTTCAAGGCGATGCTGTTTCTCGGCGCCGGCTCGGTGATCCACGCGATGCACCACGAGCAGGATATGCGGAACTACGGCGGGCTCAGGACCAAGATCCCCTATACGTTCTGGGCGATGATGATCGGCACGCTGGCGATCACCGGCGTGGGCATCCCGCTGACCCATATCGGCTTTGCCGGGTTTTTGTCGAAGGACGCCATCGTCGAAAGCGCCTGGGGCGCGATGTCGGGCCCCGGGACCTATGCCTTCTGGCTCTTGGTGATCGCCGCGGTCTTCACCAGCTTCTATTCCTGGCGGCTGATTTTCATGACCTTCTACGGCGAGCCGCGGGGCGACAAGCACGCCCACGAGCACGCCCACGACTCGCCGACGACGATGCTGGTGCCGCTGGGCGTGCTGGCGGTGGGCTCGGTCTTTGCCGGCATGGTCTGGTTCAACCAGTTCTTCGGCGACCACGACACGGTCAACCGGTTCTATGGCGTGCCCACCCACGGAGAGGCCGAACACGCCGCGCGCCCGCTGCCCGGCGCCGCCTACGCTGCCGAGACGGGGGATGATCACGGCGAGGCCAATGACGACGGCCACGAGGCGGCCGAGCCGGGCTGGACGCCCGGGCAGGGGGCGATCTACACCCACCCAGACAACCACGTGATGGACGAAGCCCACCACGCCCCGAAATGGGTCAAGGTCGCGCCGTTTGTCGCCATGCTGATCGGCTTTCTGGTGGCGTTCCAGTTCTACATCCGCCGCCCCGATCTGCCCGCCAAGCTGGCCGAGAACCAGCGGCCCCTCTACCTGTTCCTGCTCAACAAGTGGTATTTCGACGAGATCTTCGATGCCGCCTTCACCAGGCCCGCCAAGTGGCTGGGCGGCAAGCTCTGGCGCGGTGGCGATCTGGGCGCCATCGACGGGTTTTTGAACGGCGTGGCGATGGGCGCGGTGCCGTTCTTCACCCGCCTCGCGGGCCGGGCGCAGTCGGGCTACATCTTCACCTACGCCTTCTTCATGGTGCTGGGCATCGTCGTCCTGGTGACCTGGATGACGCTGGGCGGGGGGGGCGAGTGATGCAGAACATTCTGTCGATCATCACCTTCCTGCCGCTCGTTGCCGCCGCAATCCTGGCGCTGTTCCTGCGCGGCGACGATGCGGCGGCGCAGAAGAACGCCAAGTGGCTGGCACTGATCGCCACCTCCGTCACCTTCGTCATCTCGCTCTTCCTGATCGCCCAGTTCGACCCCGCCGACACCGGCTTTCAGTTCGTCGAGGAACGCGACTGGCTTTTGGGCCTGAAATACAAGGTCGGCGTCGACGGCATCAGCGTGCTGTTTGTGATGCTGACCACCTTCCTGATGCCGCTGACGATCCTGGCCTGCTGGGGCGTCACGCACCGGGTCAAGGATTACATGATTGCCTTCCTGGCGCTGGAGACGCTGATGCTGGGCGTCTTCGTGGCGCTCGATCTGGTGCTGTTCTACCTGTTCTTCGAGGGCGGCCTGATCCCGATGTTCCTGATCATCGGTATCTGGGGCGGCAAGGAGCGGATCTACGCGGCCTTCAAGTTCTTCCTCTACACCTTCCTCGGCTCGCTTTTGATGCTGGTGGCGATGATCGCGATGTATGTCGATGCCGGCACCACCGACATCCCGTCGCTACTGAACCACCAGTTCGGGTCCGAGACCTTCTCGCTGCTCGGCATCCAGATCATCGGCGGCCTGCAGACGCTTCTCTGGATCGCGTTCTTCGCGAGCTTCGCCGTCAAGATGCCTATGTGGCCGGTGCACACCTGGTTACCGGATGCCCACGTCCAGGCGCCCACAGCCGGCTCGGTCGTGCTGGCGGCGATCCTGTTGAAGATGGGCGGCTACGGCTTCCTGCGCTTCTCTCTGCCGATGTTCCCGGTCGCCTCGGACATTATGGCGGACTTCGTCTTGTGGATCAGCGCCATCGCCATCGTCTACACCTCGCTGGTCGCGCTGGCGCAGGAGGACATGAAGAAACTCATCGCCTATTCGTCGGTTGCGCATATGGGATACGTCACCGCTGGGATCTTCGCCGCCAACCAGCAGGGTATCGACGGGGCGATCTTTCAGATGCTGAGCCACGGCTTCATCAGCGGAGCCCTGTTCCTCTGCGTCGGCGTGATCTATGACCGGATGCACACCCGCGACATCGACGCCTATGGCGGGCTGGTGAACCGGATGCCGGCCTATGCGCTGATCTTCATGCTGTTCACGCTGGCCAATGTCGGTCTGCCGGGGACCTCTGGCTTCGTCGGCGAGTTCCTGACGTTGATGGGCATCTTCCAGGCCAACACCTGGGTCGCCGTCGTCGCCACCTCGGGCGTGATCCTCAGCGCGGCCTACGCGCTTTGGCTCTACCGCCGCGTGGTGATGGGCGACCTGATCAAGGAATCGCTGAAATCGATCACCGACATGACGCGCCGCGAAAAGGCGATCTTTGCGCCGCTGGTGGTCATGACGATCCTCTTGGGCGTCTACCCCAGCCTCGTCACCGACGTCATCGGCCCCTCGGTCGAGGCGCTGATCGCCGATTACCAAACCGCCTTGGCCGACAGCCCGCTGGCCACGCAGGTTGCAAGTACGGACCCTTGAGATGACCAACGCCGACCTCACCATCCTGATGCCCGAGATCGTGCTGGCGGTCTACGCCATGGCCGCGCTGATCTTTGCGGTCTATACCGGCAAGGACCGCACCGCGCCGATGCTGACCTGGGGCACCGCGGCGATCTTCGCCCTGCTGGCGGTCTGGATCGGGCTCAACGGCGAGGGCGCCAACGCCGCCTTCGGCGGCATGTTCGTCGACGACGGATTCTCGCGCTTTGCCAAGATCGTCATCCTGATCTCGGCTGCCGCGGTGCTGGTGATGAGCGAAAGCTACATGGCCAAGCGCAACCTCCTGCGGTTCGAATATCCGCTCCTGATCGCGCTGGCGGCCTGCGGAATGATGGTGATGGTCTCGGCCGGCGACCTGATCGTGCTGTACATGGGGCTCGAGCTGCAGTCGCTGTCGCTCTACGTGGTGGCCTCGCTCAGGCGCGACAGCGTGAAATCGACCGAAGCGGGGCTGAAATATTTCGTCCTCGGCGCGCTGTCCTCGGGGCTTCTGCTCTACGGCTGCTCGCTGACCTACGGCTATGCCGGCACCACGATGTTCGAGGGCGTCGTGGCCGCGGCCTCGGGCGGCGAGATCTCGCTGGGGCTTCTGTTCGGCCTAGTCTTCATCCTGGCGGGCCTGGCCTTCAAGGTCTCGGCCGCGCCGTTCCACATGTGGACGCCGGATGTCTACGAGGGCTCGCCCACCCCGGTCACCGCGTTCTTCGCCACCGCACCGAAGATGGCGGCGATGGGTCTTTTCGCCCGCGTGGTCCACGACGCCTTCGGCACGGTGACCGCCGACTGGGGCCAGATCGTCGCGTTCCTGTCGGTCGCCTCGATGTTCCTCGGCGCCGTCGCCGCGATCGGCCAGCGCGACATCAAGCGGCTGATGGCCTATTCCTCGATCGCGCATATGGGGTTCGCGCTGATGGGGCTGGCCGCCGGCACCGCCTTCGGCGTGCAGGCGATGCTGGTCTATATGGCGATCTACGTCACCATGAACGTCGGCACCTTCGCCTTCATCCTGTCGATGGAGCGGGACGGCCAGGTGGTCACCGACATCTGCGCCCTGAACCTCTATTCCCGGCAGGAGCCCCTGAAGGCGCTGGCGGTGCTGGTGCTGATGTTCTCGCTGGCCGGCGTGCCGCCGCTGGTGGGGTTCTTCGGCAAATACTACGTGCTTCTGGCCGCGGTTCAGGCCGACATGGCCTGGCTCGCCGTGGCCGGCGTCATCGCCAGCGTCATCGGCGCGTTCTACTACCTGCGCATCGTCTATTTCATGTATTTCGGCGAAGAGACCGAGGCGCTGGATCCCGGCACCGACCCGGCGCAATGGGCGTTCCTGATGGCCTCGGCCGCGATCATGGTGCTCGGCGTCGTGAACCTCTTCGGCATCGAGGGCCCGGCCACCGCCGCCGCCGCCGCGCTGGTCCAGTGAGCCGGAGTTTCGGCGAAACTCCGGGCCCAAATCCTCGCCGAGGATTTGGCGGCAGAGTTTGACTGCAAACTCTGCCCCGCCGGAAACGAGCCGCCCGTTGCCGAACTGGCCCGACGGTTATGACCGGATCGTGCTCGACGCCACCGACAGCACCATGGCCGAGGCCGCGCGCCGCGCGCCCGACCTCGCCGGCCCGACCTGGATCCTCGCGCTGCACCAAACCGCCGCCCGCGGCCGCCGCGGCCGCGTCTGGGTCAACCCGCCGGGCAATTTCGCCGCGACGCTGGTGATGCGCCCGACCGAGCCGCCCGATCGGATCGCGCTGCGCTCTTTCGTGGCCGCGCTGGCGCTCTTCGACGCCTTCACCGCCGTCGCCGGCGACGACGCGCCGTTCGCGCTCAAATGGCCCAACGACGTGCTTTTGCAGGGCGGCAAGGTCGCCGGCGTTCTGCTCGAAAACCACCCGCCGCATCTGAGCATTGGCGTCGGCGTGAACCTTGCTGACGCGCCAAGCGCCGACGCCGTCGAGCCGGAGGCGGCCCGCCCGGTGGCGCTGGCTCCGGAAACCGGCGCGCGCGTCGGCCCAGAAGATTTCCTCGCCGTCCTCGCCGCCGCTTATGCCGCCTGGGAGACCCGGTTCACCACCTATGGCTTCGCGCCGATCCGCGAGGCCTGGCTCGCGCGCGCCGCCAAGCTCGGCCAGCCGATCACCGCCCGCACGGGCGCCGAGACCATCGCCGGCCTTTTCGAGACGGTGGACAATTCCGGCGCTTTGGTGCTCAACACCGCCAAGGGCCGCCGGGCGATCCCGGCGGCGGACGTCTATTTCTGAAGGGGCTGCCCATGCTTCTCTGCATCGACTGCGGCAACACCAACACCGTCTTCGCCGTCTGGGACGGCACCGAGTTCCGCGCCACCTTCCGCACCACGACCGAGCACCAGCGCACCGCCGACCAGTACTGGGTCTGGTTCAGCCAGTTGATGGAGCATCGCGGCGTGCCGATCGAGATCGACGCGGTGATCATCTCGTCCACTGTGCCCCGCGTCGTCTTCAATCTGCGGCTTTTGTGCGCCAACTACTTCGACACTCGGCCCCTGGTGGTCGGCAAGCCCGAGTGTCGCCTGCCCACCGGCCCCCGCGTCGACGAGGGCACCATCGTCGGCCCCGATCGGCTGGTGAACGCCGCCGGCGCCTTTGACCGCCACGGTGGCGACATCATCGTCGTCGACTTCGGCACCGCCACCACCTTTGACGTCGTCGCCCATGACGGCGCCTATGTCGGCGGCGTCATCGCGCCCGGCGTGAACCTCTCGCTCGAAGCACTGCACATGGCCGCCGCAGCGCTGCCGCATGTCGACGTCACCAAGCCGCAAAAGGTCATCGGCACCAACACCGTGGCCTGCATGCAATCGGGCGTGTTCTGGGGCTATGTCGGCCTGGTCCACACCATCTCGGACCGGATAAAGGGCGAATGGGACCGCCCGATGCGCGTCATCGGCACCGGCGGGCTCGCCCCCTTGTTCGCCCAGGGCGATGTGCTATTCGACCTGATCGAAGACGACCTGACGATGCACGGGCTGACCGTGATCCATCGCTACAACAAGGACACCACCTGACGCATGAAGAGCGACCGTTTGATCTACCTCCCCCTCGGCGGCGCGGGGGAAGTGGGCATGAACTGCTATGTCTACGGCTATGGCCCCGAGGGCGCCGAACGCCTGATCGTCGTCGATCTCGGCGTGACCTTTCCCGACATGGACGGCACCCCGGGCGTCGATCTGATCCTGCCCGATATCGCCTGGCTCGCCGAGCGCGCCGACCGGATCGAGGCGATCTTCATCACCCATGGCCACGAGGATCACATCGGCGCGCTGGCGCATCTCTGGCCGCGGCTCAAGGCGCCGGTCTACGCCCGCGCCTTCACCGCGCATCTGGGCCGGATGAAGATGGAAGAGGCCGGGCTCGACCCGATGCGGATCAAGACCGTCGCCGCCTGGCCCGAGACCGTCACCGCCGGGCCCTTCACCGTGGGCTTCGTGCCGGTGTCGCACTCGATCCCGGAATCGGCGGGCCTTGCGATCGATACGCCCCAGGGCCGGGTCGTCCACAGCGCGGATTTCAAGCTCGACCCCACGCCGGTCGTCGGCGAGCCCTTCGACCGCGACCTCTGGGCCGAGATCGCGCGGCCCGGCATCCGCGCCCTGACCTGCGATTCGACCAATGTCTTCGTGGCCCACCCGGGCCGGTCCGAGGCTTCGCTCGCCGAGGAAATCGAACGCCTGGTCAGGTCCGCCAAGGGCCTGGTCGCCGCCACCACATTTGCCTCCAACGTCGCCCGGCTAAAGACCCTGGCCGAGGCCGGCCAGCGCGCCGGCCGCTCAGTCTGCCTTCTGGGCCGCGCCATGCGGCGGATGATCACCGCCGCGGTCGAGACTGGCATCCTGACGGACTTTCCCAAGACTGTGACGCCCGAAGACGCCGCCGAGATCCCGCGCGAGAATCTGATGCTGTTATCCTCGGGCAGCCAGGGCGAACGCCGCGCCGCCACCGCGCAGCTTTCCCGCGGCAAGTATCTGGGGCTTGAGATGAAAGAGGGCGATCTGTTCCTATTCTCATCGAAGACCATCCCCGGGAACGAAAAGAGCGTGCTGCGAATCATCAACAATTTCAGCGAGATGGGTGTCGACGTGGTCGACGACGCCTCGGACCGCTACCACGTCTCGGGCCACGCCAACCGCCCCGATCTGGTCGAGATGCACGCACTGTTGCAGCCGCAGATGCTGATCCCGATGCATGGCGAACACCGGATGCTGCGCGCCCATGTCAAGCTCGGGCAGGACGCCGGCATCCCCGGCTTCGTCGCGCCGAACGGCGCCATGGTGGATCTGTCGGGCAACGCGCCCCGGATCGCCGAATACATCGAGGCCGGGCGCACCTATCTCGACGGTGCGGTGCAGATCGGCGCGCTCGACGGCGTGGTGCGCGACCGGATCCGCATGGCGCTGAACGGCCATGTGATGGCCAGCGTCATCATCGACGAGGACGGCGAGATGCTGGGCGATCCCTGGTGCGAGGTCAGGGGGCTGGCCGAAACCGGCCGCTCGAAGGCGCCGCTGGCTGAAGTCCTGGAACACGACCTCGGCCGGGTCCTCGCCAGCGCCGGCGCGCGTTTGCTGGCCGACGACGACAAGCTGGAAGACGCCGCGAAACGCGCAATCCGGCGGACCGCGATGGACGAGATCGGCAAAAAGCCCGAAGTCACCCTGGTTGTCAGCCGCCTCGGCTGACGTGTTTGACCGGTCGCTCGCGGGGTTCGGTGATGCCGATTGTCATCCGGGCCCAGATCGGTCCGACCGTTCATTGCGATGAAAAGGGCCTGGAGATGACACCGGAATTTCGCCCCAAGCGCGGAATCAAGGCGCGTAGCGCCGCCGCGCCATCGCCGACCCGCGGGGCGGCGATTGGTCAACACTAGTGCGCCGCTCCAAGCCCTACGGACTCGACAGCCATAAAGCGCACCTGTTCAGACTCCGGATCGCCACCCCGCGGGTCGGCGATGGCGCGGCTCCACTCTACGAGGCAAGGACCGCTCCAAGTGAGACCCGGCACCAGGCGGTTCCGCCAATGGAAATTCCTCCCCAGCGCCCGAAGACACCGCGCCCGAAGACACTGCACACCCATCAGTCATCTTGCTGCGAAGAACTCGGACGCCGCGCCGGCAGGCAACGCGCCATTTGGAGCTTCGCGGCACCAGGTCGATATCGGCCCTATTCGAGTCTTCATCGGCGCGCACGGCGCTGCGCCAAAGTCTCCAGCCCGCTTCCTCCCTCGCGTCTAGCGTTACCTTGCAGTCCGCAGCCCCGCGCCCAATCAAATCAGTTCGGTTGCGGGCCTTCACTCGACCGCACCGGGTCGGCCCCGGCCCAGCATTAGCCCGCACCAAGCGGCCCGCCGCTCCATGCATACCTGCGCCAAGCCGCTCGCCGCCCACCAGTCATGGACAAGGCGCCGCCCATCTCGTCCGGCGGTCACTCGGCGACAATGCCGTGCATGTCCATGAACCACTGTACGCGCGTCTGCATCGCGGTCTCGTCGAAGAATTGCGCGCCGATCCGTTCGCCGCGACGCCAGCGGCATTCCACCTCGATTATGCCGAGCCCCTCGATCGAGACTTCGAACAGCGTCTCCGGCTCGAACAAGTCCGCTTGCTCGGGCAGCAAGAGCCCAAGCCCGCCATAGCCGATATCCACAAGCTGCGCCTCTAGCTGCATGCCGCCGAGATCGACGACACAGGGCATCGCGACCGACGGCCGGTCCGGCCGATCAGAGGCGTGCGCCGCGCCGATAGCTCCGCTCGCCATTTGCTCCCCTTTCATGTCTGAGCCTGCACCCGCCCCGAGTCCTGCCACGAAAAGCTTAATGAACCGGTACCCGGCAGGCGGCCGGCGTTCGGAATCCGCCATCCAACGTGTCGGAAGCGTGCAAGACGGTCGCTCTGCGCTCCTGTTGGCTGACGGTACCCGGGGGACTGCCGATGCCCAACGCTCTGATCGATCTCGCCCGTTATCCAATCGCCTTACCGGGACCGGCGCGCGATGCGGTGCTTGCACGTGTCCGCGACGATCTTGCCCGTGACGGCTGTGCGGTGCTTCAGCGGTTTCTCACGCCTCGGGGTCGCGCCGCCGCCGCGGCCGAGGCCGATGGCGTGGCGCATCACGCACACCGTAGCTTCAACCGCACCAATCCCTATTTCACCGCCGACGACCCCACATTGCCGCCCGACCACCCCAAACGCCGCTTCTACGCCCGCTCCAACGCCTTCATCCCGGCCGACAATTTCGCCCCCGACGGGCCCTTGCGCCGGGTTTTCGACGCTCCCGGCTTCGACGAATTCATCCGCGACTGCCTCGAGGTGCCGCCTGATCGGTTCTTCCGCTATGCCGACCCGCTCGCCGACGTGATCGTCAATATGGCCGAGGCGGGCCCTGGCTTTCCCTGGCATTTCGACACCAACGCCTTCACCGTGACCCTGGCCCTGCAGAACGCCGACGAGGGCGGCGCTTTCGAATACGCCCCGGCGATCCGCGAGACGGGCGAGAACTTCGACGCGGTCCGCGCCGTGCTCGACGGCGACTCGCCGCTCGTGAAAACCCTGCACCTTCGGCCGGGCGATCTGCAGATCTTCAAGGGCCGCTATTCGCTGCACCGCGTGGCCCCGCTGAAAGGCACTATGCCACGCTATGTCGCGATCTTCTCTTACGTGGATCAGCCCGACATGGTCGGGGCGCCGGAACGCACCCGCCAGCTCTATGGCCGGGTGCTGCCGATCCACCTTGAGCGGGCGGGGTTGCGCGCGGACAGCTTGATCGACTGAAACCGTCGCCGGCCGACTGGGTGCACCCCTCTATTGCGGCATGGGCTAGGGCGGCTCGAAGCGCTGCACCTTGTTCAAGATCGCGCCGTATGCCTCGTCGAAGGCCTGCAGCACATATTGGTTGCTGACATAGCCAAACCCGCCGTGGCCCCAATTCTCGCCCCAGCTGTTCCGCACGATGAAATGGTCCGGGGTATAGCCGACGAAACACACCGCGTGCCCACCGATTTGTTCGGAGTCGTCGTAGAATTCAAGAATCCCGTCCTCGGGCTGGTACTTGCGAAAGGTCTCGTTGGCTTCGAGCCGCGTCAACACGGGCCCGTTGGTCGAGATCCAGGACTTCAGCTTGACCAGCCGCTGATCTTCCTCGACGCCCTCATAGAGATTGTAGAACGAGTCGATACGGTATTGCGACGCGACGGCGAAAAACGACGTCGGGTTGAGTTTACTCAGCTTGCCCTGCATCTTCAGCATGTTGTCGGGCACACAGCCGTATTTCCGCGCCACTTTGAGCGCGAGTTTGGTCGACGTTCCCGCGGTGTCGAGAAAGGTGGTGGGGTGGCTGGTTAGGTCGTCGGTCTCTTTATTGGCCATCCAGATGAACCGCGCAGACGGTTTGTCGCGCCGATCCATCATGCCTCGGGTGACATAAAGCCAGCGCAGCACGCCGTCTGCCGTGGCAAACCCGACGCACGCGCCGGAATTGCCTTGGTCGGAGATGGTCCACCAATCCGCCCGCAGGTCAATCTGTTCGGGTGGGTCGGTTGTTTCGTCGATCAATTCCGCGCCGGCAGCATCCCCTAGCGCCCAGTCTCGGTCGGTGTCGCTGGACTTGATGCAGTTCAATACCAGCCGGCTTCGCCTTGGTCCGCGGCGTGGCATGATGCGCCTCTACGGAATGTGGCTGCGCCAGACACTGGCCTTGGTCACAGCTTCGCTGCCGGCCGCGTCGGTGATGAAATTGGTGTGGAAACAGGCGCCTGTGAACACGTAATCGGTCGCCCCGCGCACCAGGATGCCCTCCACTTCGCCGAACTGGTTGAAGACCGGAGAGCCAGAATTGCCGCCATAGGTGTCGAGGTTCGAGATCAGCCAAGGATCGTTGTCATTGATCAGAATCGTCTCGTCGCCGAACGCGATCTTCACCGGCAGGCCGCTTGGATAGCCGATGACGCCAAGTCTGCTGCCGGGCGTGGGATTGCCGCTGACCCGTATCTTCAGCGCCTCTGCGCCCGGGGCTTCCACCTTGCGATCGAGCCGGACCACCGCGAAATCTCCCGTAGGCGACAGATCCCGCGCGATCAGCTCGCTGCCGAAATACACCTGATTTGCATCGAAGATCGTCGTTCCTGGGTCGCTATCGGACCCGGCCTGGAATCCGAAGACGAAGGCGGTCGACTTGAAGGCGCTTTCGTCGTCGCCACAGTGCCCGGCGGTGACCACCACGTCCTCGCCGACCAGAAAGCCCGAACACCAGCCACCGGTGTGTTGGTGGGCAAAGGCCTCTCCCGGGCAGGGTGGGACAGACGGACTGAACCTTGAAGCCCGTTGGCGGTACGGCTGCACCGCAAGGGTCCAAGTTCCGTCGTCGTTTCTGGTCAGACTCGAGGCGTCGGTCAGGATTACTGTCGACCTGGTCAACCTCGCATAGAGTATGTCTTCGTTAGAGTCCGTCAAATCGTGCACATCGCGCCGGTCGTCGACGCCTGAGACCACGGAGTCCCCGGCTTTGATCGGTGGCGTTCCGCCGTCAGCGGCAAGGATGCTGAGGTCGTGATAGATTTCGCGGATTTCGTCGGAGTTCATAAATCACCTGTCGTCCAGTAACGAAAATGTACGGCACTGAATTCCGTCCAGCACAAATTGTAGCGTAACAGAACCGAATAATTTCCGTCAACGGACGCGGAGAGACAGGGCGTGAGGCGGCCTAGCTCGCCATGCGTTCGTCGAAACTCTGCGCCAGGAATGCGGGCATGTGGTCGCCCATTCCGACAACCTTGTCGTCGCGCCGCGAACCCCTTGCACGATCGGGCTTTTGGTCCGGCTTCGATCGGGCTCCGCCGCGGCTACGGGTCCGCCGCGGCTCTTCCTCGACAAGCTCGGGTGCGCGCGCCTGGGCCGCCGGAATTGGGTTCTCGGCCCGCGGAATTTCCTTGTCGATCAGCTTTTCGATCGCAGCGAGGTTCTTTTCGTCCGACGGTGCACAGATCATCACCGCCTTACCGTCGCGGCCCGCGCGCCCGGTGCGGCCGATGCGGTGCACATAGTCCTCGGAATGCGACGGCACGTCATAGTTGAAAACATGGCTGACTGCCGGGATGTCGAGCCCGCGGGCAGCTACATCCGAGGCCACCAGCAGCCGCAGGTCGCCGGCGCGGAATGCGTCCAGGGTGCGCGTGCGCTGCGACTGGTCCAGGTCGCCATGGATCGCCTCGGCATTAAACCCGTGCTTTTTCAGAGACTTGGCGACGATGTCCACATCGACCTTGCGGTTGCAGAAGATGATCGCGTTGGTGCAGGCCGCGCCCTCGGCCTCGATCACCGCGCGTAAAACTTCGCGCTTTTCCTTGGCCAGGCGGTCACGGCGGCTGGCGCGGAACATCACCACCGCCTGTGCGATGGTCTCGGACGCCGTCGCCTGGCGCGCCACTTCGATCTTCGCGGGGTTCGACAGGAACGTGTTGGTGATGCGCTCGATCTCGGGCGCCATGGTGGCCGAGAAGAACAGCGTCTGGCGGGTGAACGGGGTCAGTCCGAAGATCCGCTCGATATCCGGGATGAAGCCCATGTCGAGCATCCGGTCGGCCTCGTCCACCACCATGATCTGCACGCCGGTCAACAGAAGCTTGCCGCGCTCGAAATGATCCAACAGCCGCCCTGGCGTGGCGATTAGAACGTCGACGCCCTTGTCGATCAGCGCGTCCTGCTCTTTGAAGCTGACCCCGCCGATTAACAGCGCCTTGGTCAGCTTCACATGGGCGGAATAGGTGTCGAAGTTTTCGGCCACCTGGGCGGCCAATTCGCGCGTTGGGCAGAGCACCAGCGACCGCGGCATCCGCGCCCGGGCGCGGCCGCGGGCCAGCATCGTGACCATCGGCAGCACGAAGCCCGCGGTCTTGCCGGTGCCGGTCTGGGCGATGCCCAGGACGTCGCGGCCTACAAGGGCGGGCGGTATGGCGCCGGCCTGGATCGGAGTGGGTGTTTTGTATCCTGCGTCGGAAACGGCTTTGAGAACTTTGGGGGCCAACCCCAAGTCGGAGAAGTCGGTCATTTGGGCCTTTCGGATCGGCGGCTCGGTGAACGGCCGCACGGATCACGCGGCCCGGCGGACCGGATTGCCCGCCTATCGTCATGGATGGCTATGTAGGTCAATGGCGGAATTGGGTCAAGTTGTCCCCACCTACCGCACGCATGGGTGGATTTCGTAGGCTTTCGGCAGAATCGGGCGCTTTTCGACGTAAACTCCGAATGTGGGATCGGCGACAATTCGCCGCCATGTCGCGGATCGTCCACGAATTCCCCCGAGTTATCCACATGGCCCCTTTGGCAGCCCCGACGGCGCCGGCGCGAAAGCCTGGGAAACCGCAGCCATTGGCGCTCTTGCCGCTGTTTTTGCCCAATCGGGCCATATTGCAGGCCCAAACCCCGCAATTCTTTGCGCATCCGACCCATGGAGGCTTCGATATGGATTTCACCCCCTACCTGGTCCCAGGTGCTGCGACCATGGCGATCTTGGCGATCGTCTATCTGGTCTTCGTCTTCTGGACACGCCGCCCCGGCCGTAAGAACGACCTCGCCGCGCGCGACGCCGTCGACGGCTAAGGCGCCGCCCAAAGGCACCCTGAAAACGCCCGCCGCGGTTCCGGCCGCGGCGGGCGTTTGTGTGCGCATCCCTAATTCGCCATTGGCCCGCGCTGCGTGAGCTCGCTAGGCTGTGGCCGGAATGGACCAGCAAAGCCGAGCCGCGATGCGCGAACCGACCGCCGCCAGCCACCGCCTGGCCCTGAAATTCCTGGCCGTGACTTGCCTTGCCCTGACCGCGTCGTGCACCGCTCCGGACGCACCCAGGGTGGTCATTCCGCAGCCCGGACCGACCGCAGGCGGCGCGCCGCAAGTGCTTGTGTCGGCGCGGGGCGTGGAATCCGGCCCCGCGGGTGACGCCGCGGTGCCGCTGCCGCCCTGCGTCGCGACCGGCGGGCCGGTCGAAATCACCGTGAGCCTTAGCGATCCCGACGGGCTCACCTCGGCACGTATCGCCTTTGACGGCGGCAGACTTGCGTCCAACAGCCTGCGGGTGACGCCTGCGGGGCAGGACATCATCGTCAGCCGGCGCGGTGCTCCCGGAATCGATGTGGTGCGACTCGACTTCGACGACAGCGGTGTTCCGCGCACCGGTGCGGTGGTCAACTTCACCACCGCCGCGCCGCATACCGGAGCGATTTCGGTCACCGCGACCGACCGCACCGGCGCCACCGCCCGCGTCGGTCAGTTCCAACTGGCCGCGTCGGACGCAGCCTGCGCGGCAGAGGGCTAGGATCACCAGCGAGCGCAGCTCGGTCGGATTGCAGAGGAGATGTCGGGCTGGAGCGGCCTTTCGTCGGCGTTCCAAGTCCCGGCAGCCACCTCAAGCAACCGTCCCGCGGATTGCGGCGAGGTGGCCATTGCTTTGCGCCATCCGCCCTTGCCACCAATGCAACCACAGCAGCCCGTCGTGATCGCCGTCTTGCGCCAGTTGTGGTGCGAGGGTGCGACGACGGATGACACGTGCAATAACGGTCAGACGCATCGGCCGTCGCCGGTCACGAGGCATCCCCGATGTGCGACCTATTCTGCGAAAGGCGAATTGGAACGGCCCAAGCCCGCTTTCGCAGGACAACTCCGGCCCGGACCCGTGGCTCCGATCATCGAATACTTGCGCCTCCGAAGATCTGGTCGACAGCCGGCAGCCGGTAAACCGACCGACGCAACGTTAAGGATGTTTGAGACTTAGAAAAACACGTGTAGGATGTCGCAATTGAGACCATTAGGGAGCGAGGATTATGGCCAATGTTATTCCCGATGCCTGGATGCCCAATGCCGACATGGAACGTATTCACCTGCATTGGACGGCAGGCGGACACAGCGCCAATGCAACCGACAAAAAGTCGTACCACATCTTGGTTGAGGGCAACGGCAACCTTGTCCGCGGCAACCATTCTATAGAACGAAACGCGCCGCCGCCACGCAGCCCGCGCGCGAGCCATACCAAAAACGCCAATACCGGAGCGATCGGCGTTTCGCTCTGCTGTATGCGTTCTGCTCGGGAACGCCCCTTCAATGCCGGGCCGTCGCCGATGACGGAAACGCAATGGAATAAGGGGCTGCAGGTGATTGCCGAACTTGCCGAGCGATACAACATCCTCGTCACGCCCACGACAATCCTGACCCATGCCGAGGTCGAACCAAACTTGCGCATCAGTCAGAACAACAAATGGGACATCGTTCGTCTGGCATTCGATGATCGGTTTCGGGGCCCAAGCGGGGTCGGCAACGAGATGCGCGCGCGTGTTGCGGCCCTGATTGGCGGTGCCGGACCCGACGGCGACGGTGACGATGACGGCAAAATGCCGGACGATGCCAGACTCCCGCGTTTCCGGGTTACCGACGTCGCACCCTCACAACTGAATTTCCGCCGCAGCCCCGGTGGCGAGAAAATCGGATCGCTGCCAGAGCGGACGGTGGTCGAACGGATCGGCGTTCACGGAGAGTGGTGGCAGGTACGCACCCGGCTGGGTTACGTGGGATTTGTCCATTCCGGGTTTTTGAGCCCCGTGTGACGCCCGCGTCGGCTCAGACCATCATCTCTTTCGTCGCCGTCAGCGCCAGATCCGGGTAGTCGCGCTCGATCCGGTCGATGTCCCATTGCAGGCGCGTCAGGTATACCACGTCGCCGTCGTGGTCGGTCGAGATATGCTGTTTATTGGCCTGTGTGAATTTCTCCACCGCCTCCTTGGGCCCGGATACCCAGCGGGCCGAGGTGAATTGCGACGGCTCGAACCGAACCGGCAGCCCGTATTCCAGCTCGATCCGGCTCGCCAGCACCTCGAATTGCAGCGCGCCGACGACGCCTACGATATAGCCCGCCCCAATCATCGGCTTGAACACTTTCGCCGCGCCCTCCTCGGCGAACTGCATCAGCGCCTTGTCGAGATGCTTGGCCTTCAGCGGGTCCGCCGCGCGCACATTCTGCAACAGCTCCGGCGCGAAAGACGGGATGCCGGTCACCCGGATCGCCTCGCCCTCGGTCAGCGTGTCGCCGATCCTCAGCTGCCCGTGGTTCGGAATGCCGATGATGTCCCCGGCCCAGGCCTCTTCCGCCAGCTCGCGGTCGCTGGCCAGAAACAGCACCGGATTCGAAATCGCCATCGGCTTTTTCGTCCGCACATGGGTCAGCTTCATGCCGCGCTTGAAATGCCCGCTTGCCATGCGAACAAACGCCACCCGGTCGCGGTGTTTCGGGTCCATATTCGCCTGCACCTTGAACACGAAGCCCGCGACCTTTGTCTCCTCGGGTCCCACCTGCCGCGGCTCGGCCGTCTGTGGCTGCGGAACCGGGCCGAAGCTGCCGATCCCGTCCATCAGCTCCTTGACGCCAAACGAGTTTATCGCCGAGCCGAACCAGATCGGCGTCAGATGCCCGTCGAGAAACTCCTGCGCGTCGAAAGGCGGCAGCAGTTCCCGCGCCATCTCCAAGTCTTCCCGCAGTTTTTCCAGCAGATGCGCCGGCACGTGTTCCGCCAGCTTCGGATCGTCCAAGCCCTCGATCGCGATCGACTCCGCCACCTTGTTCCGGTCCGCGCGGTCCATCAGCTCCAGCCGATCGTTCAGCACATCGTAGCAGCCGATGAAATCCCGGCCCTCGCCGATGGGCCAGGACGCGGGCGTCACGTGGATCGCCAGCATCTCCTGGATTTCATCAATGATCTCAAAGATATCCCGGCTCTCGCGGTCCATCTTGTTGCAGAAGGTCAGGATCGGCAGGTCGCGCATCCGG